>ERZ772812.2097-NODE-2097-length-13337-cov-5.643051_pt1 | contig 13337 bp, 14 predicted proteins | sample MGYA00511343_ERZ772812 | MGnify/ENA primary metagenome ERZ772812 (study PRJEB29015, sample SAMEA2737706) | human gut metagenome | biome: human gut; feature: human-associated habitat; material: faeces | place: China | collected 2012 ...
AACCACCGCTTTTTCAAACTGGAACCGGAATGACATATGGAACGGATAATCTTCCGCCGCTCGATCGACACCGCCTCGCTCATCACGATCTCCACGGGATAGCCCTTGACGATCCCCACGATGGCCAGTCCGATGCCCGTATTGCCCGACGTGGGTTCGATGATGGTCTTGCCGGGGGTCAGCCGCCCGTCCTGCTCGGCCGCCTCGATCATCTTGAGCGCGATGCGGTCCTTGATGCTGCCCGTGGGGTTGAAACCCTCGAGCTTCGCATAAATGTTGACGTTCGGATTCGGGCACAGCCGGTTAATCCGCACCATCGGGGTATTTCCGATGGTTTTCAAAATATTTTTTTTCATCGTAATTCTAACCTGAGTGAATCGCGCAAAGATAATCATTTTCCGGAAATATCGCCACACTCCCGGAGCCGACAGGCCTTTTTTGCAACCCGCCACAAACGAAAACGTCCGCACATTTCCGTGCGGACGCTCTCATACCTGTTGGAGCGGTTATTTCGGCTCCTTCGCGGTCTCGGCAAACGCCGATTTCACCTCCTGCTCCCGCCGTTGGCGCTCTTTCGCCGTGGGAGCTTCGCCCTCCTTGACCATTGCGTCGATGTTACGCTCGAATTTCTCCTCACAAGGGGTGCATGTCGTCTCTTTGTTCTCTTTCATGGCTTCGAAGAATTTTATGTATTACGGTCCGTTCCCTGCAAATTGCGCGCCGCGGTCATCTCCGGCCTATCCTGCGGAACCCCGCATCCGGCTTTTTACAAAACGAGCCCGCCACGCAGATAAAGATACAAAATAAATCGCTCCCGGATAACCCGACCACCGATTTTTCGTATCTTTACCCAAAACCGGGCAGCCCGCAGGCTGCCGCTATCCACTCGCCATGAAAATACACAAATCGCCGCTTCCGGCACACTCGATCGTTGCGCAGTACACCGCCGATTACACCGACTGCTTCCGGGGAGAATTTCCCGGCACGGAACGCATCCCGCCGGAGAAACTCATGGCCGCATTCTGGACGACGATGCCCGGCTGGCTGGCGTTTCTTTTCAAACTCCGCAACCTGCTGGTCAGGCCTTTCGGACTGAAGACCGAGACCAACGGCAACCGGGAAGCGCTGAAAGAGGCGCTGGAAAAAGGGGAGAGCCTCGGCATGATGACCGTCGCGGCGAAAACGGCGGACGAGATGGTCGTCAGCCTCGACGACAAGCACCTGAAAGCCTATCTGTCGGTCTATATCGAGGGCCGGAACATTTACCTCAGCACACTGGTGCAGTACCACAACAAACTGGGAGTCGCCTATTTCACCCTGATCCGCCCGTTCCATAAAATCGTCGTCAAAAGCATGTTCCGGGCAGTGATGCGGGCACAAGGCTTCCGATAAGAAAAGAGGCCGAATCTTTCGATTCAGCCTCAAGGTAGCGGGAGAAGGACTCGAACCTTCGACCTTCGGGTTATGAGCCCGACGAGCTGCCAACTGCTCCATCCCGCGATATGTCTTTAGATACGATCTATCGCTTTTGCGTGTGCAAAGATAAGACAAAATTCCGGATTCTGCAAATATTTCTTACAGCCAAATGTCCGGACAGGCCCTATCCATCTCGCTGTCAGCCCTAAAAAATTATTTTTTATACTTCTCACACGTCATTTCCGACTGGAATTTTTCATAAACGCCTTCGGATTCAAAACCGCTGCTATTGAAAATATATTCACCTTTCGACGAGACGACACGCACCCGCTCTTCGTCGTTCTCAACAAACGTCAGTTCCCGAATCTCCAGTTCGACGTGTTCCGTCCGGTTCCCGCGCTGAACAGTCATGCGCAATTTGCCCGCTTCGATCCGTATGTCGCCCTCGATTTTAGGTCCGCCGATGATCCTCCGATACCCTGCATAGGCAAATCCGACCACCAACGCCACGAGCGCCACAAATACATAGGAGCGCATCTCCGGAGAGAAAAGCCGGAACAAACCCCGCCCGGAATCGGCATACGCATAATCGAGCACCAGATAGCCCGACCACGAGGCCGGGACTCCGTAAAGAATCAGATTGGCCACCCGCTTCAGGTTGCGGCCGCCATACTTATATTGTCCCATAATCAACGGATATTAGCAGCCACAATCTCCGCCAAGTCGCGGATTTCGCCTTTCGTACCGCGGCCGATGGCCTTCTTGCAGAGCGGACACGCCGTGACGATCACGTCGGCACCCGTGGCGTCGAGCTCCGCGGCGACCGACTGCGCGATGCGGACCTGCTGGCCGTCGGAAATGGCCGTGTTGGCCACCGAAGAGCCGCAGCAGAGGGCGTTCTCGCGCGTCGAGGCGGGTTCGAGCAATTCGCCCACGGCTTCGATCACCGCACGCGGCTCGTCGTAGATGCCGCTGCCGCGCCCCAGTTCGCAGGGGTCGTGGTAGGTGAAGCGCATCGCGCCATGCTCCAGCGAAAGGCGGCCCGCACGAATCAGCCGCAGGATATATTCCGAATGGTGCAGGATCTCGATACCCGGCAGGTCGTAATCCTCGCGGAAGACCTTGAGGCAGATCGGGCACGACGTGACGAGCGTCGTGATGCCGTGCTTACGGAACAGGTCTGCATTGTATTTCATCATCTTGCGCGCCGAATCGGTCTCGCCGGCCAGTTTGAGCGGCCGGCCGCAGCAGACGCCGCCTTCGCGGTCAGCCCACCAGACCTCCTCGCCCGCGGCCTCGAAGATCGCCGACATCGCCGACATCGTGCGCGGCGTCAGCAGGGTCATGCAGCCCGCGAAATAGCCCACCTTACCCTCGCCCGCGGAACGGTCGAGCCCCTTGAAATAGCCGTAGCGACGTTCGTCGGGGACGTTGCGCATCTTGTCGCGCGAGTTGATCCGAAGGGTATTGAGGTCGATGTTCACGGGACATTTCTCGACGCAGCGGCCGCACATCAGGCAGTTGTCGGCCGTCTGCAGGCGCAGCATGTTATAGCGGCGGTCGCGCAGGAAATAAACCGACTGCACGTCGTTGATACCCAACACGCTCTGCAACTGGCAGGGGTCGATGCAGATGCCGCAGCGCGAGCAGGCCTCGACCTGGAAATTATCGTAGGAAGACTCCTTTTCGCCCGAGCGCAGGTTGTAACGGCGCAGGAAGATGAGGGGTATCTCCGTGAAAATATGCATGTAACGCGAGAACGGCAGCGCCACGAAGAACACGCCGAGGCACGAGGAGTAGAACCACCACGCCGCGGTTTCGAGATTCATCAGCGGCATCACGCCGATATGCCCGGACATCCACTCCCCGAGGCTCCCGGTGAGGAATCCCCCGCCGCCGTAAAGCGCGCACGTGGCGCTTTCGGCCACCAGACGCGCCGGGAACACGAACCACAGCGCCGACAAGGCCACCCGGTCGCCCGGGACGTGCTTCGTCGTGCGCCGCATGCCCATCGCCCGGGAGTAGAGACGTTTGCCCCAGGCCAGCGCCACGCCCGAGAGGACGAACAGCAGCAGGAGGTCCATCGTGAAATCGAAGAACGGTTTGTGCTCCAACCCCGTGGCGAAATACTTGAAAAAGACGTGTCCCTGCAACGGCACGTAGCGGAAGCCCAGATAGGCGATCGTCTCGGCCCACCCCACGGCGATCAGCAGGAACCAGCCGAAAGCCAGCGACATGTGCATGTACCCCAGCAGGGGGTTGACCCGGAAGATGCGGCGGTGGAGCAGCGACTCGCTCACCACCTCCCACGCCGCCCCGAAGGTGCGGCGCGTCGGCAGTCCGAACAGAATCCGTTTCTTGTCGGCGCGGGGCAGGCGGTAGAGCCACGTCCCCCACTTCCAGGCCAGGACGGCGAACATCACCGCAGCGCCGATGATGAACGGCAGACAGAATGGCGCGTAGAAAGTCATCGTCAGAAATCCCCCAGTTTACGTTTGATAAGCATCACCACGCCGCGCGTATTGATGCCGCGCGGGCACACCAGCCGGCATTTGCCGCACAGCATGCACTTGTTCATCTCCTCATAGGCCCCCTGGTATTCGCCGCGGCGCACCAGCGTGTGGACCTTGCGGAAATTGAACTCCGTGAGGTTGCCCGCCGTGCAGACCGCCGTGCAGGCCCCGCAGCCGATGCAGGTCTGCAACTCGGGCATCTCGCGCAGGATCTCGTCGCTCTTGCGCAGGTTGTTGCGGTCGATGTCGATGGCCCGGGGCTTCGAAATGGTGTATCCGAAATTGATCGCCGCCATTGCTATGCCTCCACGTATTTGGCCGCGGCGTCGGCTGCGGCGATGCCCTCGTTCAACGACTCGCCGATGTTCTTGGGCGCCGTAATGGTCCCGGCGTAGAAAATGCCGTCGACGTTGCTCTTCACATTGCCGAGAAACATGTCGCGCGGAGCCAGAAAGCCGCTCGGAGCGCGGTTCAGCCCGGCGCCTGCGGCAAACGCTTCGTTGTCGTCGTTGGCCCGCATGCCCACGATCAGCACCAGCATGTCGACGCTCATGCGCAGGGGGCGGCCCGTCAGCGTGTCCTCGGCCTTGATCTGCACCCGTCCGTCGATCGTCGGGCTGGCCTCCGAAATGCGTCCGCGCAGGAAGTGGATGTTGTATCTCTGCTGCGCCTCGCGGTACATCTCCTCGTAACCGGGACCGAACATGCGGATGTCCATGTAAAAATTGAAAACGTCGGCCTCGGGGAAGAGCTGTTTCATCTCCATGGCCTGCTTGACGCCCGTGATGCAGCACACCTTCGAGCAGTGCTGCTGGCAGACCTTCTCGTCGCGCGAACCCACGCAGTGCAGGAAGGCGATGCGCCTGGGGCGCGATCCGTCGGCCTTGGCCACGCGCCCCTCGTTCAACATGCGCTCGATGTCGGCCGTCGTGAAGACGTTGTCGTAGATGCCGTAGCCGTACTCCTCCTTGATCGAGGCGTCGAAGAGCGTGAAGCCGCTGGCCACGACCACCGAATCGCACGGCAGCGTCCGCCCGTCGGCGAGCGTGACGCTCTCCTTCGTGAAGCCCGCGACCTCCGTGGAGGTCATCACCTCGATGCCGCTCTCGTTGACCCTGCGGCGCAACTCGGTCAGCACCTCCTGCGCCGGGGTGAACGACGGAAACAGCACGTGCCAGCCCCGGAGCTTGCCGCCCAGTTCGGCCTCTTTCTCGATGATGACCGGGCTGACGCCCTGTTCCGCCAGACGCAGGGCCGTCTGCATGCCCGCAACGCCGCCGCCTATAATGATAACTCGTTTTTTCATTATTCTCTGATGTCGTAAATCGTATCCGTCGGGCAGCAGTTGACCACCGCCGACTCGGGTTTTCCGATATATTTCCCGTTGCGGCCCAGATACTTGGCCGCGGGATCGTACTCGACGCCCATCTTGTCCAGCAGGGGTTCCACGTCGACCTGGTGCATCTGCATGCCCAGCTCCCAGGGGTCGTAGCCCAGCACCAGCCCGGCCATCTCCTCGTAGGTCAGCACCGGGATTCCGTGGCCGTTCTGGCCGTAGGTCGTGCCCTCCATCTCGGCGATGGCGTACTGCCACTTGTCGAGGAACATCGCGCAGCCCGGACAGTTGGCCACGATGAAATCGGGCTTGTAGGGCGCCATGCTCTCCAGTTTCTTGTGCGAGTTGGCGATCGAATAGCCGCGGTTGGCCTGCACGAGGTAGTTGCGGAACCCGAATCCGCAGCAATGGCGGCGTTCGGGATAGTCGACGCACTCGCCGCCCCACGACTCGACCATGCCGGCCAGCACATAGGGGAATTCCGATCCTCCGATCCCGGATTTCGGAAATATCTTGGCGTAATGGCAGCCGATGTGCTCGACGACCTTCAGCGGTTCGCCCGTCGCGGCGTTGACGAGCCGTTTTTTGGCCCGCGCGGCGATCTCTTCGCGGAAATGGAACACGACATCCGACGTGTGGGCCAGGCTCGCGGGCTTCTTGAACTCGCGCCGGGTCGCCTTCCAGAGATTCTCGCGCGTCTTCTCCTCCGTCTCGGGGAACTCGTGCCACGTGGCCAGAATCTCCGTGTAAACGCCGAACGAGGTGATGCACGAGGTCACGAGGTTCTCATACCCCGCCTCGCCCATCAGCGCGAACTGCCGCGCCACGACGGTCATAATCGTCTCCAGCGGCACGATGTCCGAATGGTAGCCGATCCCCGTGCACGACGAGTGCTTGGGGTCGTCCGAGAGGTCCTTGCCCAGGTCGTTGCGCAGCATGTCGATAAACAGCTTCTCGCTGCCCGGGAAGAAATTCTGCCGGATGCAGCTGCGCGCGTAATAATAGTGGTCGTCGGCGATCTCCTTCTGGTAGTCCTGCCAACTCTTTCGCTTCATCGTCATCGTCAATAATGTTCGTTGCTGTTCGAAAGGAAGACATCCATCATGTACTGCTGGTCGGCGCCCTCCTCGTAGCCCATTTCGCGGGCCTTGCGGTCGGAATGCCGCTCGATGGTGTCGAACATCTCGCTGCCGCCGCTGACCTTGAATATCTCGTTGATCTCGGCGAGCGACTCCTCGTCCAGACGGCGCAAGGCCCCGGCGCCGTGGCGCATGTAGACGGGCGTGAACTGGCCGTAAATCTCCCGGTCGTTGTCGTAAATCCATTTCCAGACGGTCCCCTGCTCGGGATGCAGGTCGGGTTTCACCAGCCGCGGGACGATGCAGTAGCCCGTGCGGAGGATGTTCTCGCCGATGATGCGTTTCAGGGCCAGCTGCTGGCGACCCTTCTCGCTCTCGACGAAGAAGCCCAGTTTCTGCGACAGCGTGCGCAGCGCCTGGATCACATAGCCCGGCGTATTGCCCCGCGGACAGCGCGGACGGCACGACATGCACTCGCCGCAATACCAGATGGTGTCGCTCTTCAAAAGCCGCTCGATGGCCTCGTCGTCGCGCGTCTGCACGATGGAGACGATCTGACGGGGGTCGTAGTTATAGAACTCGGCCGCCGGGCAGACGCCCGTACAGACCCCGCAGTTCATGCACGAGTGAAGACCCTCCTTCATCCGCACATCCTCCATGAGCATATCGAAATACTTCCCCATACCTAATATACAAAAAAAACCTTTGCACTGCAAAGGTAGGGAATCCGGGGCGGACGGGCGGTGGTATAAATGCGTAATTTAGCGCCGTTCGTAAAGCTCGAAGGCAAACGGCCAGGGGTAATCTTTCCCGCCGGAGAACGACTCCGACGACACCAGCCGCCATTCGCGCTCGTCCCACGCCGGGAAACGCGTGTCGCCCTCGTAGGCGCGGAAGACCCGTGTGAGGTAGAACTTCCGGGCCAGCGGCAGCGCCGCGGCGTAGATCTGCGCCCCGCCGATGACGAACACCTCCTCGTCCGCGGGAAACAGCGCGACGGCCTCTTCGAGCGAATGGGCCACCGTGCAGCCGGGAATCTCGATATTCTGACGCGTGATGACGACGTTCGTCCGGTTGGGAAGCGGACGCCCGAGCGACTCCCAGGTTTTGCGGCCCATGACGACCGGATGGCCCGTCGTCACGGCCTTGAAATGCCGGAGGTCCTCGGAAATGTGCCATAGCAGGGCGTTCCTGTCGCCGATAACGCCGTTTTCGGCGACGGCTACGATCAAACTTATCATAATTCGAAAAGGTCTGTTACGGTTATTCCGCCCGTCAGGTGACAGGCCTGCCATCCCTCGCCGCGGGCCGCGGAGACGTTGGCGGCGTTGTCGTCGATGAAGAGCAGTTTTCCGGGCGGGGTCCCGATCTGCCGGGCGACGCTCCGGTAAATTTCCGGGTCGGGTTTGCGCAGATGCAGTTCGTCGGAGTAGAAACACCGCACGAACAGTTCGTCGAAGCTCCCGCCGAAACGCTCGCGGAACAACTCCCGGAAGCGGATGCGGTGGGGCAGGTTGGTGTTGCTCAACAGGTAGACCGGGCAACGCTTCCCCAGTTCCCGGAGCAACTCCACGCGCTGCACGTCGAACGGCATCAGCATGGCGTTCCACGCCTCCAGCAGCTGCTCGTCGGGGATGGCGGCGACGGCGGGAAACGTCCGCCGCACAGCCTCCGCGAACTCCTCCTGCGTGATAAGTCCCAGTTCGAGGTCGCGGAAACACGCCCTGTTCCCGTCGATGACCTCGGCGGCTCCCAGTCCGCGGATGTCCAGCGCCTCGAAAGCCCGGAGCGTGCGTTGCAGCTGCACGTCGAGCAGGACGCCTCCCAGATCGAAAACAAGGGCCTCGACGCTTTCGGACGAAACGGTCGGAATCAGGATATTCATCTGCTGCGGGTTTAAAACGACATCGGGGCCTTGATCGCGGGCCACGGGTCGTAGCCTTCGAGCGTGAAATCTTCGTAACGGAAGTCGAAGACCGACTTCACGGCGGGGTTCAGCCGCAGTTTCGGCAGCGGACGCGGCTCGCGCGAAAGCTGCTCGTCGACCTGCTCCAGATGGTTTAGGTAGAGGTGCGTGTCGCCCAGCGTATGGATGAACTCGCCGGGCTGCAAGCCGCACACCTGCGCCATCATGCAGGTCAGCAGGGCGTAGGAGGCGATGTTGAACGGCACGCCGAGGAACGTGTCGGCGCTGCGCTGGTACAGCTGGCACGAGAGACGCCCCCCGGCCACGTAGAACTGGAACAGCACATGGCACGGCGGCAGGGCCATCGCGTCGATCTCGGCGACGTTCCACGCCGAGACCACGATGCGCCGCGATTCGGGATTGGTGCGGATCAGCCCGGCGGCCTGCGCGATCTGGTCGACGACGCCCCCGTCGGGCCGGGGCCACGAACGCCACTGGTAGCCGTAGACATGGTTCAGGTCGCCGAAGCGGTAGCCTTCGATCGGCGACTCGACGCCCGCCGAGGCGAGGAACGTCTCCCGGCCGACGGGCAGCACCCCGTGGCGCACGCACAGTTCGTTGTAGTGGCGGTAGGCGTCGTTGTCCCAGATATGGACGCCGTTGTCCACCAGATATTTGATGTTGGTGTCGCCCCGCAGAAACCACAGCAGTTCGTGGATAACCCCCTTGAGGAACACCTTTTTGGTCGTCAGCAGCGGAAAGCCCTCCGACAGGTCGAAACGCATCTGGTGGCCGAAGACCCCCTTGGTCCCGGTTCCCGTGCGGTCGCCCCGCACGACGCCTTCCGTCTTGATCCGGCGCAACAGATCGAGGTATTGTTTCACAGAATCGTCATTTAATCGTTTTATCGCTAAACCGAGGTCTTGCCCGGCATTTTCAGCGTCAGCTCCCCCGCCGCGTCCAGCACGGCGTAGGAGGGATTTTCGGCCCAGCAGCCGAGGTTCACCACGTGCAGCCGCCCTTCGCGGCAGTCGCGCGGGAAGTGCATGTGTCCGAAAACGAAGAGATCGACTGCATGCGTCCGGGAATACTCGCGGGCATACTCGACCAGCGGCTCGGTGTGCGGCTCGGAAGACCCCGTGTAGGGTTCGGTCAGCGACGCCCCGCGGGCCGCCTCCTCGCCGTGCCCCTTGCGCGACCTGCCGCTCCACCAATGGCCGAAGCGCAGCGCCCAGTCGGGATGCACGCCCCACGAAAAGAGCCATCTCAACGTCCGCGAACGGAAAATGCGGTTCAGAAACTTGAGCATCGGCTGCCCGTCGATCTTCATGTTGTCGCCGTGGGCGATGAAGACCTTTTTGCCCGAGAGGGTCATCACCTCGGGCGAGGTGTGGATCTCCAGCCCGCACTCGCGCGCCAGATAGTCGCCGACCCACATGTCGTGGTTGCCCGTGAAGAAGACCACCCGCACGCCCCGGTCGGTCAATTCGGCCAGCTTGCCCAGCGTCCGCACGAAGCCCTTGGGGACCACACGGCGGTATTCGAACCAGAAATCGAAGATGTCCCCGACCAGAAAGATCGCCTCCGCATCCCGGGCCGCGTCGTCGAGCCACGCCACGAAGCGTCTTTCGACCGCCCGTGCCGTCGCGGCATCGCCGGCTCCCAGGTGGATGTCGGATGCGAAATAATACATGATTCTATTTTGTCAGCTCGTCCAGTTTCGCTTCGAGGCTCTTGCCGTAGATGTTCTTGGCCACGATCGTCCCCTCCTTGTCGATCAGGAAGTTGGCCGGAAGCCGCTGCACGTTGTAAAGCCCGAGGGCCACGGACGAACGCCCGCGCAGGTCGCTGACCGAGATCCACGGCAGCTGCTGCTCCTGCACGGCGGTGATCCACAGCGGTTTCGACGTATCGACGGCCACCTGGTAGACCTCAAACCCGACGGGTGCGTCGGCATATTTCCGATAGAGTTCCTTCAGATCGGCGTTCAGCGCGTTGCTCGACCCCAGTTCCGCCGACCAGAAATCCAGCAGCACGACCTTTCCGGCCAGCGACGAGAGACGGATCTTCTTGCCGTAGATGTCCGTCAGTTCGAGGTCCGGATGGCGCGCCTCGGTGATCTGCGACGTGAGGCTGATGCGGGCGTCCATGCGGGCGATCTCGGCCTGCAACGATTGCAGGTAGGGCGATTCGGGGTAGCTCTCCTGCAACGCCTCGGCAACCGTGCGGTAGTAGACCACGTCGCTGTCGCCGTTGAACAGGTACGTGTCGCCCGGAAGCCGCTGGTAGAGGGCGTAGACCGCCGCCAGCGACGCCTTGTGCTCGATGATGAACCGCAGCTGCTCGCGGCGGATGCGGTAGTATTCGGCCGTATACTCCTTGATCAGCGACTTGCGCTCCTCGTCCGTGAGTTTGCGCGCGAATTCCGTGCCCATGTTCTCCAGCTGCTGCGCCCCCGTGACGAAGGCCTGGTAGAACTGCCGCAGCAGCTCCGACTCGGAGGAACCCTCCACCGTATAGTTGCGGATGACGCTGCCCACGGAACCGAGCGTCAGCCTGTCGCCGCCGGCCAGAAGCAGCGGAATGCGCTCGCCGTCGTAGATCACATTGTATAAGGACGGGGTCTTCGCCACGCCCGTGAGTTCCATGCGGTAGCTGCCGTCGGGGGCCAGCGCCGCCGAATCCACGACCGACTGCGTCAGCGGAAGAACCTGCTCCAGATAGATATTTTTCGCGTCGCCGCCGACGAAGCGGCCTGAAATCTTCACTTTCGACGACTGGCAGCCACACATCAGGGCGGCCGTCGTGAGCGTTACGAAAAGCGTTTGCTTGTTCATTTACGATCTTTTTCGCGGTTAATGGAGAACAAAGATATAAATTTTCCGCAAATAGGCGCCCTTTATTTCGACGAATTGCGGTGCGGCCCGTTGTTTTTCGTGAAATTGCGGTAGGGCTGCTGGCTGCGGTTTTTCTGCTGCCGCTGCTGCTGGTGGGGCTGCCGGTGCTGCTGCGCCCCCTTTTGGAGACGCGCCGAAAAGGGCTGTTTATAGTCGCTTCGGAGATTGTTCAAGGCAACTTCGTCGATTTGGATCGCTCCCCCGGACATGCGCTTGATGTCTTTTACGATCACTTCGTTGTTGGGGTGCTCCTGGTTGTATTCGTAGCTCTTCGTGCGCATGTAGCGGGCCAGATTGTCCACCGTGCGCGAGACCGTCCGCGGGTTGCGCTCGTCGGCCAGGCCGCGGATCATACGCTCGACGTATTTGCCGTAGTGCTTATAGGTGATCCGCCCCTGGGAATAGGTCATCCGGCGGGGCGATGCGGTCAGCTCCTGACGCGAGGGCTGCGGGTAGGGAGAGTCCACATCGAGCTGGAAATCAGACATGATGAAAAGGTGGTCCCAGAGTTTGTGGGTGAAATCGGCCGTGTCGCGCAGCAGGGGGTTCAGATTGCCCATCACGGCAATCACGGCCCGCGCCTGCCGGTTGCGCTCGCGGCGGTCCTCGATCTCCAGCAGCGAGTCGATCATCTCCTGGATATGGCGCCCGTACTCGGGCAGGTACAACTTGCGTCGTGTGTAATTGTAATTCTTTTTCATATTGTATTTGCGGTCCGGCACATTAGTGCGATTCGTCCGCCGGAGCCTCCGGCCGGACCTTTGCGATAGACCGTTTAAAGATCGTTTTTCTCACTCTCCGCACCCCGGAGCGAGACCTCCGGGATTCGTTTTACACGGCGGAAAATCATAACTTTGGGACAAAAGTAGGTAAAATTTCGGAAAAACAAAGCTATGACAAAGGTTTTAATTCTGGACCAATCAAAAAGCGTGCGAAACATTCTGCGCGAGCGGTTGGAGTATGAAGGGTTCTCGGCCGAAGCCGTCGAGAACGAGGCTGCGGCCTCGGCATTGTGCGAGAGGATTCCGTTCGACGTGATTCTGTCCGACACGGAGTGCAAGGTTCCGGATGCAGGCATCCCGTTCATAGCCCTCTCGGCCGACACGTCGATCGACACGGCGGTCAAGGCCGTGCGCAACGGAGCGCAGGATTTCCTCACAAAACCCATCGACATGAACCGGCTGCTGCAATCGCTGCACCGCACCATCGACAATCCCGCGCCCGCGCAGGCGCCCCCGGCCGCCCCGCCCGTGCGCCGCCGCCGGGCGCACTCCGCCCAGGCCGAGCGGATCATCGGCGTCTCGCCCGAGATCGAACACGTCCGCCAGCTGATCGACAAGGTGGCCCCGTGCGAGGCCCGGGTGCTGATCACGGGCGAAAACGGCACGGGAAAGGAGCTTGTGGCCCGCTGGCTGCACGCCAAGAGCGTCCGCGCGGCGGCCCCGTTCGTCGAGGTCAACTGCGCGGCCATCCCCTCCGAACTGATCGAGAGCGAACTGTTCGGCCACGAGCGCGGGGCCTTCACCTCGGCCGTCAAGCAGCGCAAGGGCAAGTTCGAGCAGGCCGACGGAGGCACGCTCTTCATGGACGAGATCGGCGACATGTCGCTCGCGGCGCAGGCCAAGGTGCTGCGCGCCCTGCAGGAGAGCCGCATCAGCCGCGTGGGAAGCGACCGGGACATCGAGGTCAACGTGCGCGTGGTGGCCGCCACGAACAAGAACCTGCGCGAGGAGATTCAGAAAGGGAATTTCCGCGAAGACCTCTACCACCGTCTGGCGGTGATCGTGGTGCGGGTTCCGCCGCTGCGCGAGCATGCCGGGGACATTCCTGCGCTGGTCGAGCATTTCATCCGCACGATCGCCTCGGAATACGGCTCCGCCCCCAAACCCATCGACGCCGACGCGCTGGCCGAGCTGCAACGGATGCCGTGGAGCGGCAACATCCGCGAACTGCGCAACGTCATCGAGCGTCTGATCATCCTCTCCGGCGACCGCATCACGGCACGCGACGTGAAGGAGTACTGCTGACCCGCGCCCGGTTAAGAACCGGGATTCGCATTGTGGCTGGCAGCTTCGGCTCGCTCTCCGTCCGGTTCTCCGTCCGGTTCTGCGCGAACATGCGAACACGCGAACAGGGGCGAACATCCTTTGTTCGCGTGTTCGCTTCTTTTCCCGGCCGAAAAGACAGAAC
>ERZ772812.2101-NODE-2101-length-13319-cov-3.216300_pt1 | contig 13319 bp, 6 predicted proteins | sample MGYA00511343_ERZ772812 | MGnify/ENA primary metagenome ERZ772812 (study PRJEB29015, sample SAMEA2737706) | human gut metagenome | biome: human gut; feature: human-associated habitat; material: faeces | place: China | collected 2012 ...
CAAATCCAAGGACATGCAAATCGCACCGCGCCCCTTTAAAGTAAAAAAACTTATCAAAAATAGTAATGATAATAATTTTATTGTTATATTTGTTACCGGATAATGAATACTTTTAACTGAATTTCACAAAAAAAAAGTACCACACAGGCCGTATGTTGTCGTATATCAAGTTCTTTCGGCATTGACGGCCATATCGGCAGACGAATTATACAACCGACTAATTATTCACCATACCTAAAAACTAAAACGTGCCTATGGTAAAACAGACGAGACCCGAACTATTGACTTCCTGAAAAACACTAATCCAAAGTGCTTCTAGCCAAGCAAGGATCAATCCAACACGTACGGGCCCGCGGCGCCCGACCGACGCCCGAACCGTACAAATCTACATTAAGTAATTATAAATGAGGAAATATGACAATGACTATACAAAAGCTCTTTTGTAAAATAATGCTCCGGTCATTCGTGTTGATACTGGGGCTTATATCGGTTACGGAATTGAGCGCAAATCCCGAATTTGTGTATTCCGCAAGCAGCCTGGAATCGTCTGTTACCGCCCCGCAAGGGGGGGGGGAACGTCAAGATGACCGGACGCGTCCTGGACGAGACCAAGGCGGGTGTACCGGGAGCCACCGTGATCGTCAAGGGCAGTACCCGCGGTGTCATCACGGGTAATGACGGTACCTTCTCGATCGACGTAAAGCCGACCGATGTAATCGAGATTTCGTACCTGGGTTATGAAACCCAGAGCATTCCCGTCGGAACGAAGACCAACATCGTGACCGAGCTGGTGCGCAAGGTTTCCGAACTGGAGGCGGTAACCGTAGTCGCATACGGTAAACAGCGCAAGGAGAGTATCATCGGCGCCATCAACACCATCGACGCCGGCGAACTGGAAGTGGCAAGCGGCTCGCTCTCTTCGAACCTCGCCGGCAAACTGGCGGGGATCGTCGTGATGCAGCGTACGGGCGAACCCGGATCGAGCGCCGAGTTCTGGATCCGTGGACAGAGTACGTTCGGTGCCAAAACCACCCCGCTGGTGCTCGTCGACGGAATTCCCCGTGACATCAACAACATCGAGGCCGACGAAATCGAAACGTTCAGCATCCTGAAAGATGCCGCGGCGACGGCCGTCTACGGCGCCGAGGGTGCCAACGGAGTCATTCTCGTAACCACCAAGCGCGGTACGATCTCGCGGCCCAAAATCTCGTTCCGCATCGAGCAGTCGATCGCCTCGCCGCAGCGTCTGCCCGAGTTCGTCGATTCGTGGGATTACCTCGAACTGGCCAACGAAGCCCGAGCCAACGACGGACTCACGCCCAGTTTCAGCGCCGCGCAAATCCAGCTCTACCGCGACCGCGCGGACAACGACCTCTATCCGAACACGCAGTGGATCGACGAACTGGTCCGCAAAGCCGTACACAGCCAGCGTTACACGCTCAATTTCCGCGGCGGCGCCGAGAACGCCAAATACTTCGTCTCGATGGCCTACTACCAGTCGGACGGCGTCTTCAAGGAGAATCCCAACGGCAAATACGACAGCAACTTCGGATTCGAACGTTACAACCTGCGCAGCAACGTCGACCTGAAGGTGAGCAAAACCACGCGTCTGAGCGTCGACCTCGCGGGACAGTTCGTACACCGCCGCACGGCCAACCGCTCGGCCGACGACATCTTCAGCTTCATGCTGCACACGCCTTCATACCTTTTCCCGGCCATTTACAGCGACGGTACGCTCGCCACCTACGAGAAACAGGCCGACTCGAACAACCGCAACCCCTACAACATGCTCTACAATCAGGGCTACCGACAGGAGTGGGGTGTCAAAATCCAATCGAACATCAAACTAGAGCAGGACCTGAAATTCATCACCCCGGGCCTGAGCGTCCGCGGAAGCGTCAGCTTCGACTACGACGGCAGTTCGGCGACGCTGCGCGACTACTGGCCGAGCCTCTACCACGCCAGCGGCCGCGACGCCGAGGGCAACCTGATCTTCACCACGACCTCGTCGGGATCGCCCGAAATCGAGGATCCCAAATTCACCTCGACGAGCTACCTGCGTAAAATATACATCGAGGGCGCCATCAACTACCAGCGCACGTTCAACTATGTCCACAACGTGAGCGCCATGATCCTCTACATGCAGAAAGAGCAGCAAAAAAACGATCCGGTGCTTCCCTACCGCAAACAGAGCGTCGTGGGCCGCGTAACCTATTCATACGACAACCGCTATTTCATCGAGGGCAGTTTCGGCTACACCGGCAGCGAAACTTTCGCCAAGAAGAACCGCTTCGGCTTCTTCCCGGCCGTCGGCGTCAGCTACTTCGTTTCCAACGAAAAGTTCTATCCCGAGGGACTGAAACGGGTGATGAACAACGCAAAAATCCGCCTCTCGATGGGCCGCACGGGTAACGACAATACGGGAACCGACCGCTTCCTCTACCGGGCGACATTCAACACCGAGGGCCACACCTTCAACCAAGGCATCGGGACCTCAGCCTCGAACGGCATGGGCGCCGGTATTTACGACCTGCGTTTCATCAACAACGACATCCACTGGGAGATCGAAACCAAGCGCAACGTCGGCATCGACCTCGGCTTCTTCGACAACCAGATCGAGCTGACGGCGGACTACTTCAACAACCGCCGCAAGAGCATCCTGTTGGAGCGCAACACGATCCCCGGTGTCGCCGGCTTCCATGCCAAACCGTGGCAGAACTACGGTATTGTGGATAACTGGGGTGTCGACGCCAGCCTGAACGCCAGCCACAACTTCGGCAAGGTCCGCGTCAGCGCCCGCGGAACGTTCACCTTCGCACGCAACAAGATCATCGAGTACGATGAGCTGAAACAGCTCTACGACTACCAGCGGATCACCGGCACGCGCGTGAACGAGAACACGCTCTACATCGCCGAGCGCCTCTACACCGAGGACGACTTCATCCGCACGCAGAACCCCAACGGGACCTACTCCTACGAACTGCGTCCGGGACTTCCGACCGTCGCGCTGCAGGGAACCCTCGGCCCGGGCGACATCAAGTATGCCGACCTGAACCACGACGGCGTAATCGACAGCAACGACAAGAAACGCGGCGTAGGGCACCCCTACAATCCCGAAATCAACTACGGTTTTGGCCTCAACGTCGAATACAAGGGCTTCTATGTAAGCGCCTTCTTCCAAGGTACGGGCAACTCATCGGTGCTGCTGGCCTCGGGCAACAACCACTTCTGGCCCTTCAACTGGTATGAGGACAAATCCAACTACCGCACGCCGTTCCTCGACCGCTGGACGGCCGACAACCCGCGCCAAGACGTTACAATGCCGCGTCTGCACAGCCATTACAGCCACAACGTCAACAAGGAACCCAGCACATGGTGGCTCCGGAGCGGCAATTTCCTGCGCTTCAAGAACCTCGAAATCGGGTACAACCTGCCCAAGAACTTCCTCCGCAAAATCCGGCTCGATGCCGTCCGCGTCTACATGCTGGGCAACAACCTCTGCGTCTGGGACGACATCAAGTACTGGGATCCCGAACAGGGCAACCGCAACCAAGGTATGAGTTATCCCATGTCCCGCACTTTCACGCTGGGACTCGAAGTGAACTTCTAATCAAGGAGAACGAACTATGAAACAGAATTTTGTAAAAATACTTTCCTTCGGACTGCTGGCCTGCACGGTCTGGTCGTGCAGCTTCCTCGACGTATCCGACGAGCTGGCCGGCGGCATTTCCGACATCTCGCAGGTGTTCAGCAATGTCGACCGCACCAAGAAATGGTACTCTCAGGTCTTCAACAACCGTCCGGACTATTCGGCCGTCTGGGTCACGGACAGCCCGATGGGAAATCCATGGGCCGCATACACCGACGAAATCTACACGCGACTGGCCAACAACGCCGGCAAGTACACCGAGTGGAACTCGTCCAACGGCAATTCGCAGCGCTGGAACACGCTCTATGAGAGCATCCGGCAGGCCAACATCTTTCTGGAACAGGCCCGTCCGATCGTGGACGAGGGAGGTCCCGACGCCGCCCGTCTGACCGAGGCGGAGATCAAACTCTACAAAGCCAACGTCCGTTTCATGCGTGCGGCTTACCACTATTACCTGATGGAGATGTACGGCCCTGTTCCCATCGTCGACCATTCGATGAAATTGGGTGACGACCTCGACCTTCCGCGCAATTCGCTCGACGAGGTGATCGCCTTCATCGACAAGGAGCTGAAGGAGTGCATGGAGGAGATGGCTCAGGAGCCTTACCACGACAACGAGAACCTCCGCGCCGTACCCACCAAAGGCGTTGCGCTGGCGTTGCGCGCCAAGCTGTGGGTCTATGCCGCCAGCCCGCTCTTCAACGGCGGATGGTCCGAGGCAGTGGCGCTGACGAACAAGGACGGAAAACGGCTCTTCCCCGACCGGGACGACTCCAAACTCCAAACGGCGGTGGACCGTCTCCGCGACTTCCTCGACTACGCCGAACAGGGCGGCCGCTACGAACTGCTCAACACGGGCAATCCGGACAAAGACCTCTACAATCTGTTTCAGGAGTACAACAAGGAGATCATCTGGGCCACCTCGACCAACTCGTGGGGCAAGCTGGGCGAACAGAAATTCGACACTTTCGCAACCCCGCGTTCGCAGCCTCAGGGACAGGGCGGATTCCACGTCCTTCAGGAGCTGGTCGACGACTTCTACATGAAGGACGGCAAGCCGGTCAAGGCCACCTCGTTCCTGCCCAAGTCGGAACTCTACCCGGCCAACGAGGCCGAGATGGGAACGTACAACGACGTTCAGGTATCGAAAATGTACATCGACCGCGAACCCCGTTTCTACAACACCGTCACCTTCTCGGGCATGAAGTGGCACATGAGCAATCAGGAGATCCAGTTCTACCGCGGCGGCAAGGACGACAACTCGGTGGCCGACGGCGCCCCCTTGACGGGCTACCTGCTCTACAAGCGCATGAACCGCACGGTCTACGGCGGCAACATCTCCGGTGCCGTGACTTCGAAGTACCGTCCGGTGATCATCTTCCGTCTGGCGGAGTTCTACCTGCTCTATGCCGAGATGCTCAACGAAGTGGATCCGGGCAACAAGGACGTGCTGAAATACGTCAACATGGTGCGCCGGCGTGCCGGACTGGAAGATCTGGAGACCCTCAATCCCGCCATCGAGGGTGACCAGACGCTGCAGCGCGAGGCGATCCGCCGCGAGAGCCGCATCGAACTGGCCACCGAAGGACAGCGCTATTTCGACGTGCGACGCTGGATGATTGCCGACAAGGCGCCCGGCGAGGGCGGTCAGGGCGGTGATTTCCACGGTATGAACGTCGATCAGCCCCAGCCCGCCTACTACACCCGCACGAAACTGCAGACCCGCGTCTTCAAGAAAAAGAACTACCTCTACCCTATTCCGCTGGACGAAATCAAGCGCAGCGATATGCTCGTACAGAATCCCGGCTGGTAGAGTGCATAAACCGATAAACTTACGATGATGAAAAAAATCAGTATATTCCTGTTCGCAGCGGCCGTCCTGTGGGGCGTCGGCTGTGACGACAGTTCCGATACGGACAAAGTGGTCCCGGTCTCGGCAATCGCGCTGGATTCGTCGCTGAGCGGCGGTATCACGATGGAGGTCGGCCAGACGACCGACATCGCCGGCAAAGTGACGGTACGCCCCGAGAACGCCACGGACAAGGCCGAAACCTACGAATCGTCGGACCCGGAGACCGTCTCGGTCGACGCCGCCGGCGTCGTGAAGGCCGTGAAGCCGGGTCTGGCGATGGTCACAATCAGCGTGGGCGGCAAACACACGCATTTCGAAGTGAAGGTCGAAGCGAAAAAGATTCCCGTCGAAAGCATCTCGCTGCCTGCCGAACTGGCCGACGGCGTCACACTGAAGATCGGGGAAACGCTCGATATCGCCGGCAAAGCGACAATCACCCCCGAAAACGCCACCGAGCGGACGGAAAGTTACGAGTCGTCAGTCCCGACGACCGCCTCGGTCAGCGAGGAAGGCGTCATAACGGCGATCGCAATCGGCGAAACGACGATCACGGTCACCGTCGACGGCAAATCGGCCCACTTCACCCTCACGGTCGAGAAAGTCGCCGTGGAGACAGTCACACTGCCCGATGAACTGACCAAAGGCGTTACGCTGAAGAAAGGGGAAACGTTCGATATCGCCGGTAAGGCGACCGTCAAGCCCGAGAACGCCACGAACCGCACAGAAAGCTACGATTCGTCGGACAAGACCGTCGCAACGGTCAGCGCCGAGGGACTCGTAACGGCACTCACGGTCGGCACAACGACGATTTCCGTCATGGTCGACGGAGTTTCGGCATCGTTCGAACTGACTGTCGCCGAGGATGTTCCGGTGGCACTCGAAAAGATCGAAATCAAGAACGGAGCTACGGCCATTCAGGGCTCGGCATCGGTCGTTCTCGGAGAGAACACGACATTCGACCTCTACGCGCAGCTCCAACTCTCGCCCGCAAACCAGACCGAAGGGGTGAAATATGTAGCCTACGGTCCGGAGGAGGTCGCCACGATCGACGAAAACGGCATCGTCACCTGCAAAGGCGTCGGTACGGTTACATTCGTCATCCTCGCCAAGAGCAACGAAACCAACGACTTCAAGAATGCGGGGGACAAGAAGGCCTACTTCGCCGTCAACATCACCGATCCCCACGATCTCGACCGCACGGGATGGGAGGTCTCCGAGCGTTCCCACGCTCTTCCCGGCGCTCCCAAAGAGAACAGTAATACGGCTTTGTTTGACGATAAATTCGACCCCTGTGTTTTCAAGGATGTCACCGGATCGAATTTCGGAATGGCAACTCCTACGAAAAAGAGCGTAGCACCCGCACCGATTATCGATGCCACGCAAGCCAAAGAGATCTGGTTCGTGGTCGACATGCAACAGGAACATCCGGTAAATTATGTGCGTATCATGCACACCTCCTGCCGGAATACGGACCGGGTAACCCGTTTGAAAAAGTTCGCCGAGATTCTGGGCAGCAACGACGGTCAAAACTTTGCTTCGATTGCCAAAGACGCCGTGATTCCGGGATTGGATTACACGATGAGCATCGATCCCAACTCTGGCGCTTCGCTCAATATCGACAACCACCGCACTTGCCCGAATGTCAAGTTCGCGAAGTCGAGCTATCGCTATCTGAAGTTCGTGATCGATGCCACTCAGGCCACTAAAGACAATGGTGTGGGAGGCGGATCGACGGTCCAGATCGCAGAACTGTACCTCGGCCTCGACGAATAACTTTCCGGCTCCGGCGGTCGAATTGGCCGCCGGGGTCCGGAATCTTTAACCGAAAAAACGACTTTTCAAATTATGAAAAAGATAACTATTTGTCTGTTTGCCGCAGCGGCCCTGCTGGGCGCCGGCTGTGAAGACGGCGTACCCGAACCGGGAACGATGGATGTTCCCGCAGAGAGCGTCGTGCTCGACGAGGAGTTGAGCGGCGGCCTCGTCTTGGAGGTCGGCGAAACGGAAGACGTATCGCTGAAAGTGAAGGTACTGCCCGTGAACGCCACCGACTTGGCGGAACTCTTCTATTCATCGAACGTCGAAGTGGCGACGGTCAGCCCCAAAGGCATCATCACGGCACAGAAAGCCGGTATCACCATGATCTCGATCTATGTGGGCGGCATCGAAGCCTATTTCGCGGTAACGGTCGTCGACAAGATTCCCATCGACATCGAGTCGATCGCCTTCTCCAAACCGACCATGGAGGCGTATGCCGAAGTAGGTTACAACCTCTATGTATCGGTCGAGCCGCTTGACCAGAACGAAGGCGTGGTCTTCTCGTCCTCCGATCCGGAAATCGCGTCGGTGAACCCCGAAACGGGCCGCATGATCTGCCACCGAAGCGGCAGCGTCACCATCACGGCCGCCGCCCGGAACCATCCCGAGATCAAGGCGTCGATCGAGGTGACGATCACCGAGTTCTACGGCGACTGGGATCGCAGCAAATGGTCGATGAGCTTCTCGCACGGCTGGAAGGCCGACACTTCCATCGGAAGCAGTGCGACCGCCGCTATCGACGGCAACGAGAGCACGACGCTGTCGATGGACCGTCCGGGCAGGGTCAGCAGCATCCCCGCCGACGCCGAGATCTGGTTCCAGATCGACCGCGGCGACAATCCGGGCAAGGTCAACTATGTGCGTATCCGTCACCGTCCGGAGGGTAACAACAACGACAACCGTCTCGTCCGCTGGTGGGGCTTCAACCGCATCGAAGGCAGCAACGACGGTACGAACTTCGAGGTCATCGCCGAACGCGTCGCGCTGACCCCCGATCCGAACGTCTACGAAAATCTGCTGACGGATAACGTCGCAATTCCGGAAAACGACTACCGTTACCTGCGGTTCATCGGCTGGAACGATGTCAGCACAGCCTCGCCTTATCTGGGCTTCTACTGCGCACGCGGAGTCGCCAACGGAGGCATCAACCCGGGCGGTACCATCCAGATCAACGAAATCTATCTCGGCCGCGAAAAGAAATAAGCTGTCGGGACTGTAATCGGAAAGGCCCGGAGAACGAATCTTCGGGCCTTTTCCCACTTTTAAAATTCAGACAACGATGATACGAAAAACCCTCTTGAGCTTAACCCTGCTGTGGATGCAGGCCGCCGCGCTGCAAGCGCAGGTCACGCTGACCGAACGGGCTGTGGCCCGCACGGACTTCGAGCTGGTCGCCGCAGACTGTGCCGCCGTCTGCTACGATGCGGCCGACGCCTCGGTCGTGGAAACCGCCGCCGGACTCTTCGCCGCGGACGTAGCCCGCGTGACAGGCCGCGAAATTCCGGTCGTCGCCGGGCAGGAATTTCCTGCGAAGACCCGCTGCGCCGTGATCGTCGGAACGATCGGCCGGAGCCGCTGGATCGACGAACTGATCGCAGCGAAAAAGATCGACGTTTCGGCCGTCGAAGGCGGCTGGGAACGTTACGCGATCCGGTTGGTCGACCGTCCGGGACACGGCGTGCGCAAAGCGCTGGTCATCGCCGGCAGCGACCGCCGCGGCACAGCCTACGGACTGCTCTCCGTATCGCGCGCCATCGGCGTGAGCCCGTGGTACTGGTGGGCCGACGCCCCCGTGCGGCACCGCGACCGGCTGACGCTGCGCGTCACGGACTTCACGTCGGAAAGCCCCTCGGTGAAATACCGCGGCATCTTCATCAACGACGAAGACTGGGGCCTCTACCGCTGGGCGAAGGAAAACTTCGAGAAGGAGCTGGGCAACATCGGCCCGAAGACCTACGAGAAGGTGTGCGAACTGCTGCTCCGCCTGCAGGCCAACTATCTGGCTCCGGCGATGCACGACGCCACGACGGCATTCTACAAAATCCCCGAGAACATGCGGATCGCCGACCGCTACGGGATCGCAATCGGCTCGTCGCACTGCGAACCGCTGGGGCTGAACACCGCCAGCGAGTGGGACTCGAAGACGATGGGCGACTGGGACTATGTGAACAACCGGGCCGGAGTGGACCGCGTGCTGAAAGAGCGGGTCGAAACATCGTCCCCCTATGAAAACGTCTACACGCTGGCCCTGCGGGGTCTGCACGACCGGGCGATGGCCGGCAGCGAGGACCTCGATGCGCGGAAAGCCACCATGCAGGAGGCCCTGCTGGCACAGCGGCAGATTCTGACAGACGTATTGGGCAGGCCCGCGGAAGAGATTCCGCAGGTGTTCACGCCCTACAAGGAGGTGCTCGATGTCTACAACCGGGGGTTACAGCTCCCCGACGACGTGACGATCATCTGGCCCGACGACAATTACGGCTACATGAAGCGCCTGAGCAGTCCCGCGGAACAGAAGCGCTCCGGGCGTTCGGGCGTCTACTACCACTCGTCCTATCTGGGCCGTCCGCACGACTACCTGTGGATGAACACCACCTCGCCGACGCTGATGTACGAGGAGTTGCGCAAGGCCTACGATTCGACGGCCGACCGCGTATGGCTGCTGAACGCCGGCGACATCAAGTCGTGCGAGTTCGCGGTCGACTTCTTTCTGACGATGGCTTGGGACATCGACTCGTTCGATTTCCGGCGCGCCGCGGATTACCGCGCAGAGTGGATGAGCGGCCTGCTGGGCCGGGAGTATTTCGACCTGTTCCGGGAGATTTCCGACACGTTCTACCACCTCGCATTCATCCGCAAGCCCGAATTCATGGGCTGGGGCTACCAATGGGCCACGGACAAGCATGGCAAGGAGCGGAACACGGACACCGATTTCTCCTTCGCCAACTACCGCGAGGCCGACCGGCGGCTGGAAGCCTACGCACAGATCGCCGGACGTGTCACCTCGCTGCTGGAGCGGATGCCCGAGGAGAACAAGGCGTGCTTCTACCAAGTGCTCTACTATCCGGTGAAAGCCTGCGAACTGCTGAACCGAATGGTCCTCCGCGGCCAACAGAACCGCCGCTACGCCACGCAGCAGCGCGCAGCAACCGACGCGCTGGCCGCCGAGAGCCGCATGTGCCACGATAGCCTGCGGGTAATCACGGCGGGCTACAACGCCCTGCTCGGCGGCAAGTGGGACCATGTGATGACGATGAACCAAGGCTTCGCCTCCTCCTACTTCCAGCTTCCCGAACTGCGGAGCGCATCGCTCGCACCGCAAGCCGAACTGGGAATCGCGGCCGAAGGCGAGGATGTGATGAAAGGACTGCGCAGTTTCCACATGCTCCCGACGTTCAATACGTTCCTGCGCCGGTCTTCTTTCGTGGACGTCTACAACAAAGGACGCGAACCGCTGCGATGGAGCGCTTCCGCCAGCGACGACTGGATCGTGCTGAGCCGGAACGCAGGCACGACGCGCTCCGAAGAGCGGATCGAGGTGTCGGTGGACTGGACGAAGGTCCCCGTCGGAGACGAGGTGTCGGGCAGCCTGACGATCACCGCCGCGAACGGGGAGAGTCGCCGCGTGCTGGTTTCGGTGTTCAATCCGGCCTCCCCCTCCCGCGAAGAACTGAAAGGGGTGTACGTCCAGCACAACGGATATATCTCGATCCCGGCGGCGGATTACCACCGCAAACGCGAGAGCGACGTAATTCGCATCCGCCCCGTTCCGAACCTCGGCATCGAGAACACGGCGCTCCAACTGGGCGATCCGACGATGCCGAAACAAAATACCCGGCGACGGGAAGTTCCCTGCGTGGAATACGATTTCTACACGTTCGAACAAGGCTCGGTCGACGTTTACACCTATGTACTGCCGACTTTCGTGATCAGCGCCGACCGGGGATACGCCGGACACGAGGCGACGAACCTCGAAACCCAGTACGGCGTCTGCATCGACGAAGGTCCGGTGATGAACCCCTCGACCTCGTCGATCGAATACGCCCAGATCTGGTACGAGAGCGTGCTTCGGAATTGCCGGGTGAACAAGACGACGCTCCACATCGGCAAGCCCGGACGCCACACGCTGAAAATCCTGTGCGGCGACGCCGGCACGGTGCTCCAGAAGATCGTGCTGGATTTCGGCGGCATGCAGCGTTCCTATCAGGGGCCGCCGCCCACCCGTGCCGAAGAGGTGCATTGAAAAAAGGAACGATCCGAGTTTTCGGATCGTTCCTTTTTTATAAGACGGCCGGAAACGCTCATTCCGGACGTCCGGGAACGGGGTCCCCGGGCGTCGTGACGGCCGGATCGTAAACGGCGACCCCGACCCGCGAATCGGCACAACCGTAATAGAGATACCATCGGGACTTGAAATAGACCAACCCCTCGATAAAGACCGTACCGTCCTTATACTGGCCGCTCTTCTCGAAGTCGTCCACCGGGCGGAAGAACGGCACGTCGAGGCGTCCGATCACCGTCCCGGGCTCTTTCGCGTCGAACAGGATCTGCCCGGCGGAATAGGTGCGCGCCGGATAGCGCTTGTCACGCCCCTCGCCGAGCCGGTTCTGGCCGTTGTACAGCAGCAGAATACCCTTGTCGGTCAGCAGCGCCGGAGGACCGCACTCGGTCAGGGCGCTGTCGAAATAGCCCTCGCGCGGATAAACCACCCCTTTCAGATTCCCGTCCGCGTCCAGTTCCGGAGTCCAGTCGATCAGGTTGTCCGACGTGGCGATGTTGACCATCCGCTCGCCCCAGTACATCATATACTTTCCGTTCACGCGCGCGATGACCAGCCGGTCGCCGTCGAGCTTCGTCACAATCGACCCCGATTTGCTCTTCAGGTCGCGGAAACGTCCTCCGTAAGCCTTGGCGAACGCCGGGCCGTGCTTCGTCCACGTCACCAAGTCACGCGACGTGGCCACGCTGAGCCGCGGGATGCGGCGGTTCCACGAGGTGTAGAGCATCACATAGGTCCCGTCCTCGGTGACGGCCACGCGGGGATCCTCACAACCGCCCGGCCAGTCGCACTCCTTCATCCCGTCCTCGGCAGGAAAGAGCACCGGATCGCGTCCGAGGCGCATCGTCACACCGTCTTCACTACGGGCCAGCCCGATACGCGACGTACGCTTGCCGATACCGGTCGCCGAATTGTCCTCGGCGCGGAAGAGTACGCAAATCTCTCCGTCCCGGACGGTCGCGGCAGGATTGAACGTATCGCTCTCCATCCATCCGATCGAATCCTTACGCATGGGACAGAAAAATTTGACCTGCGAATCGGGCAGGATAACGGGATTGGCGCCCGCAGGCCGGACGAACCCGCCCAGCGCCCATTCCGGCAACCGGTTCTCATCCGCCCCGGGTTCCGCAGCAAAAGCACGGCCCGCACTGCAGCAAACGAGAACACAGAGCCCGGAGGCCGTCAACAGAATTCCGAATAATCTTTTCATGGAGTCAGGTTTTAAGTTCAGGTCCCCGGGTTGACAATCCCGCGTCGGCGCGCTTTTCCCCGAGGTATACACCGGATTGTTCCTGCCGGCTAATTCGATGCAAGATACAAAAAAACAGGCAAAAATAAAAGCGTCTTCCGCAAGCAAATTTTCCCGACCCTGTATTCAAAGCCAGCGTCGTTCGGCAGGGTAAGATGCGGATACAGAAAGAAGCGTCCATACACGAACAGAGCCGTAACTTTTTCAGTTACAGCTCTGCCGAAAAATGAATGGAGGTGTCCGAATACGGTCCGTTCGCCCTGCCGCCTATTCGAGAACAAACTTTGCCTGCACGCCGTACTGCAGCTTGATGGTCTTGAAATCGAGCGGCTCCTCCTCGGCGGCAGCCCCGGCGGCATCGAAAGCCTTGGCGCTGCGCATGACGGCCATGTTGTTGTAGAAAACGGGCATCACGTCGTTGTTCGAATCGTAGATGTAGAAGCATTTGCCGATCTTCTGCCCGATGGCTTCG
>ERZ772812.2103-NODE-2103-length-13315-cov-11.294947_pt1 | contig 13315 bp, 10 predicted proteins | sample MGYA00511343_ERZ772812 | MGnify/ENA primary metagenome ERZ772812 (study PRJEB29015, sample SAMEA2737706) | human gut metagenome | biome: human gut; feature: human-associated habitat; material: faeces | place: China | collected 2012 ...
ACAGCTTCAGCGGCTCGCGCTCGCTCTTTTCCTCCTCGCCGCCGATGTAGGGGATCACGTTGTCCACGATCTCAGGCATCCGGTCAAAGGTCTTACCAGCACCGGAAATGGCCTGATAGGTGCACACCAGCGCCTTGCTCACGCCAAAGTCCTTCATCAGGGGATGCAGGGCAGGCACATAGCTCTGCAGGCTGCAATTGGACTTGACGGCGATGAAACCGCGCTTGGTGCCCAGACGCTTACGCTGGGCGGGAATGATCTCGATATGGTCGGCATTGATCTCAGGTACCACCATAGGAACGTCCGAGGTGAAACGATGGGCACTGTTGTTGGAGACCACCGGGCACTCAGCCTTGGCGTATGCTTCCTCCAGTGCTTTGATCTCGTCCTTGGGCATATTGACAGCGCAGAAAACAAAATCCACCTGCGAAGCAACTTCCTCTACCTTGGAAGCGTCCAGAACGGTCATCTTCTTCACGCTCTCCGGCATGGGAGTAGTCATGGCCCAGCGGGAGCCCACTGCATCCTCATAGCTTTTGCCCGCACTGCGGCCGGATGCAGCCAGCACGGTCAGTTTGAACCAGGGATGATTCTCCAGCAGAGTCACAAAACGCTGACCCACCATACCAGTTGCGCCTACGATACCCACTTTATACTGTCTATCCATTTCCAGCACCTTTCCTTTCAAAAAAACAAACAGCAAATCTTATCATTGTGCACAACACGGCTTGCAAACCGGACAGCGATGCAATATAATAGATACTGTTTATACAGATTCTATAATATCATTGATACGTTGTCCGTGTCAATCATCGGAAAGGCAAATGCACAGTATGTTAAAAAAAGATTTTTGGTATGATTTACCCAAAGAGCTCATTGCACAGGAACCTGCGTCCCCTCGGGATGCGGCACGGCTGATGGTTCTGAGCCAAAAGGACGACAGCATCCAGCACAAGGTATTCCGCGACCTGCCGGAATTTCTGGAGCCGGGAGATCTTTTGGTAGTGAATAATTCCAAGGTGCTGCCCGCCCGCATCGTGGGCGTCAAGCAGCCTACCGGTGCCGTGTGCGAGCTGCTGCTGCTGCGGCAGGTGAAGGGAGACCAGTGGGAGTGCCTGGCAAAACCCGGCAAGCGGATGCAGCCCGGCACGAAGGTAAGCTTTGGTGACGGCAGCCTGACCGCTGTGGTGGACGAGACCATGGAGGACGGCAACAAGTACGTTACATTCTATTATGATACCGAAACGCTTTATGAAAAGCTGGATGAATTTGGCAAGATGCCGCTGCCGCCCTACATCACAAAGCAGCTGGAGGATCAGAGCCAGTACCAGACCGTCTATGCCAAGGAGCTGGGCAGCGCAGCTGCTCCCACGGCCGGGCTGCACTTTACCCCGGAGCTGATGGACACCATCCGCGCCATGGGGGTCGGCATTGCCGAGGTCACCCTGCACGTTGGTCTGGGCACCTTCCGACCTGTGCAGGAGGACGAGATCTCCGACCATAAGATGCACAGCGAGTGGTACTCCATCAGCGAGGAGACCGCCCGGCGCATCCGCGAGACCAAGGCCGCAGGCCACCGGGTCATCGCTGTGGGCACTACCAGCTGCCGCACACTGGAGGCTGCCGCTGCCAAGTACGGCGAGATCAAGGCTTGCAGCGGCAACACCTCCATCTTCCTGTACCCGGGGGTGAAGTTCAACTGCATCGACGGTCTGATCACCAACTTCCATCTGCCGGAGAGCACCCTGATCATGTTGGTGTCCGCCCTGTACGGCTACGAAAAGACCATGCACGCCTATGAGGTAGCTGTGGCAGAGAAGTACCGTTTCTTCTCCTTTGGCGATGCGATGCTGATAGTCTGATGCAAAATTCGCGCTTTTTGCGATATTTGTATGTGAAAGGTAAGGATGCGATCTGCATCCGCCGCTCCCCTTACAATTACGGCAGACCGCTGCTGTGATCATTCTGATAACTTGCAGGCTCGTGGCCTGCATCGAGGCTGCACGGCTGTTTTCCGTGCGCAGAAAGGAACGAATAATCATGCCTTCTTTGACGACTTACACCCTGCTCAAGCAGGAGCACAGCGCCCGGCGGGGCGAGTTCAAAACCGTGCACGGCACGGTTCAGACCCCTGCCTTCCAGAACGTTGCCACCGCTGGTGCCATCAAGGGCGGCCTGTCGGCGCAGGATCTGAAGGATATCGGCGCGCAGGTCATGCTGTGCAACACCTACCATCTGCATCTGCGTCCCGGCGACAAGCTGGTAGCGGATATGGGCGGCCTGCACAAGTTTACCCGCTGGAACGGGCCTATCCTGACCGACAGCGGCGGATTTCAGGTGTTCAGTCTGGCAAAGCTGCGCAAGATCACCGAGGAGGGCGTGACCTTCGCCTCCCATCTGGACGGGCACCGCATCTTTATGGGGCCCGAGGAGAGTATGCAGATTCAGGCAAATCTGGGCTCTACCATCGCCATGGCCTTTGATGAGTGCGTAGAGAACCCCGCCCAGCACGATTACTCCAAGGACAGCTGCGAACGCACCACCCGCTGGCTGAAGCGCTGCAAGGCCGAAATGGCACGCCTGAAGCACGAGGGTATCTCGGTCAACCCGGATCAGCTTCTGTTCGGCATCAATCAGGGCTGTACCTATGCAGACCTGCGCGTGGAGCACATGAAGCAGATTGCAGAGCTGGAGTTGGACGGCTACGCCATCGGCGGTCTGGCTGTGGGCGAGCCCACCGAAGTGATGTATGAGATGATCAGTCAGGTGGAACCGCACATGCCCAAGGACAAGATCCGCTATCTGATGGGTGTCGGCACTCCCGGCAACATCATCGAGGCCGTAGCCCGTGGTGTGGATTTGTTTGACTGCGTTATGCCCAGCCGCAATGCCCGCCACGGCCACCTGAATACATGGAGCGGCATCATTAACATCAAGAATGCCAAGTATGAGCGGGACGAGCGTCCCATTGATCCCGCCTGCGGCTGCCCGGTGTGCCGCAACTATTCCCGCGCCTACATCCGGCACCTGCTCAAGGCAGATGAGATGTTGGGTATGCGCCTGACCGTGATGCACAATCTGTGGTTCTACAATCATCTGATGGAACGTATCCGGGACGAACTGGATGCCGGCACCTTTACCGCCTTCCATGACAGATACGTTAAACTTCTGGATACCCGAATTTAAACTTTAGCCTTGCAACAAGGCTGATAAGAGGGTATAATAGCATTATCTGAATTTTTGAGAGGAGATTTTGCCCCATGCAATTTCTGACTACCACGTCCGAAGGCTATATCAGCCTGTTCTTCACGCTGGCACTGATGCTGGTCCTGCTGTACTTCATGATCTACCGTCCTCAGAAGAAGCAGGAAAAGAAGGATGCCGCTATGCGCAGCAGTCTGGAGATCGGCGATCAGGTCACCACCATCGGTGGTGTCATTGGCCGCGTTGTCGCCATCAAGGATGACACCTTTGTTCTGGAGACCGGCGCTGACCGCGTGAAGATCCGCTTCACCAAGTCTGCGATCTCTTCGGTCGAAAAGCTGAACATGGACAAGGCTCCTGCCGACAAGAAGTAAGCGTTTACACCGTGCATACATGAACCGCCTCCCTGCATAGACTATGTGCAGGGAGGCGGTTTTGTTATGTCTGAGTCTCGAGGTTTCCCGGCGGAGCTTCTTTCGTTTCTGCTTTTCGGGGTGCTGGGGGTAGCTGTAACGGCGGCAGCTTTGGCATGTTTTGCGCAGCTGATGGCCGGGCAGGGCTGCTCCGGCAGTGTAGTGCCGATACTTGCCACAACAGCCGTGTGCATGGGCAGCCTGCTGTGTGCACTGACGGCAGCGTTTCGTAAAAAGGCGCGCGGTCTGCTGACCGGACTGCTCCAAAGTACATTTCTGGCAGTGCCGCTGGCGCTTTCTGCTATATGGAACGGCACAGCCGCTGAGCCTGCTGTGGTATGCCGCCTTCTGGCGGTGCTACTCTGCGGTTGCATTGGTGGGCTTCTTGGAGTCACCCTGCGCAGTCGCAGACACACGCTTCGTTGATCGATCCGGCAAATCGAATCCATCAGAGGGAGAAAACAGCGTATGTGGATCTATGAACAGACAAAATCAGAAGAAAACTTTTCTTTGCTGCCGCAGACGGTCGGCCTACCGGTGCAAACAGCAGAGTCTGCCCTGTCGCCCGCGCCGGCACAGGCAGCTGAACCGGCAGAACAATTGACGCAAAAAGAGCCCTGCACCCCGGCAAAGCGCCACGCCACCCGAGATTGCTGGCTGCTGGCTGCGGCGTTTCTGCTGGGGTGTACGGCAGCCGGTGTATTGCAGGCCGTATGCGATGCCCGGCAGACAGAACTGCTGCAGTATTATCTGGAAGCGTGGCAAAGGCTGTTTGCGCCGGGCAGTATGCAAGGAGCGGTACAGCTTTTCGGCATGGAATACCTGACACTCGGCCTTGTGGTCAGCCTATTTCTGGTATTGGGGCTTTCTGCCCTTGGCCCAGTAATGATCTTTGGCAATATGATGTTGTACGGCTTGGGCAGCGGGCTGCTTATGGTACAGCTTTGCGCCGCAGGCGGATGGAAAACGGTACTTCTGGCGCTGCTGTGGACAGGCCTGCCGGCGGCAGCAGCAAGCGGCTGTCTGTGCTTTTTCGGGGCTTGTGCTTTGCAGGTCAGCAGCCGGATCCACGCCTACTCCTTCCGCAGGCATCCCGGCGGACAAGCCCGCCCCGGGGTACAGGCACTGTTGGGACAATATCTGCTGACCATGGTGGTGCTGCTGCCGCTGTGCGGTGCGGCAGCAGGGCTTTCGTATCTTGGCAGTCGCCTGTGAACAGCATCCTTTTCTTGCGGGTTTTGGCACAGTGTGTTACAATAACAAAAGACCATAATAAATGAGGGACAGACATGAAATTGAAATCCGTCTATGTATGCTCCAATTGCGGAGAGACAAGCCCCCGCTGGATGGGGCGCTGCCCCAGCTGCGGCAGCTGGAATACCATGAACGAGGATGTTGTTGCTGAAGCGCCAAAGGCGGGGACTCCTGCCGCCCGTCAGGCTGCCGCGGCTCGTCAGGAGGGCGTGACCACCCTGACCGCCCGGCGGCTGTCAGAGATCAGCACCACGGAGGAAAAAAGCCGCATCCTGACCGGTATCTCGGAGCTGGACCGCGTATTGGGCGGCGGCATCGTGCTGGGCGGCGTGGTGCTTTTGAGCGGTGAGCCGGGCGTGGGTAAATCCACTATGCTGTTACAGCTGTGCGGCGCCATCTCCAACCAGCACAGCGTATTGTATATCACCGGCGAGGAGTCTGTCCGGCAGGTCAAGCTGCGTGCAGCGCGGCTGAAGGTACCGCAGGATAACATCTTTCTGGCGGCGGAAAATGACGTGGATGAGATCTGCGGTCTGATCGAAAAAGAAAAGCCGGACCTTGTGGTCATTGACTCCATCCAGACCATGCGCTGCATGGATATCTCGTCCTCGTCCGGCACGGTCAGTCAGGTGAAGGAGAGTGCCGCCCGGCTGCTGGCGGTAGCCAAAAAGCAGGAGATTCCCATGTTTATCGTGGGTCATGTGAACAAGGACGGCGCAATTGCAGGCCCCAAGGTCATGGAACATATCGTGGATACGGTGCTCTACTTTGAGGGCGACAAGATGCTGCCGTACCGCATTCTGCGGGCAGCCAAAAACCGCTATGGCTCCACCAATGAGCTGGGAATGTTCGATATGACCGGCACAGGACTTGCCGAGATTGAAAACCCCTCCCAGATGCTGCTGGAAGGACGTCCGCTGGGGGTTTCCGGCAACTGTGTGGCCTGTACCATGGAGGGCAGTCGTCCCATCCTGAGCGAGATACAGGCACTTGCCACCAAGACGAATTTTCCGGCACCCCGTCGCGCCTGCAGCGGATATGACTATAACCGCATGAACCTTTTGATCGCCGTGCTGGAAAAGCGGGCAGGGTACTTCTTTGGCAATCTGGATGTCTATGTCAATATCGTGGGCGGCATTGCACTGCGGGATACCGCCTGTGACCTTGCAGTCTGCCTGAGCATGGTCTCCTCGCTGCTGGACCGCCCGGTCAGCGATAAGCTTATCGCCATTGGTGAGGTAGGTCTGGGCGGGGAAGTGCGCAGTGTGCCCAATCTGGAACAGCGCCTGCACGAGGCTGAGCGTATCGGCTTTGAGCGGGCTGTTATCCCCAAGCACAGCCTTGCACACCTGAATGCCGCAGATTATCCCGGCATGAAGCTGGTCGGTGCAGCGTATATCGCAGATGCCATCAATGCGCTAAAAAATGACCGCCTGTGATGAAACGAGGAACCTATGTCGATTTATCTGGACGAAAGAAACCCCGGCAAACACGCACCCTTTGAGGATGCCGCGCCGGATATTGTAGAATATGTGCGTTATCTTGAAGTGATCGCCGGCAAAAGTGCCAATACGGCGTTCAGTTATTACTGCGACCTGCGCTCCTTCAGCCGCTTTATGAAGCGCCGCCGCGGGCTTGTGGCCACGGATGCAGAATTCAAAGAGATCGATCCCAAGGGGCTGGATACGGCCTTCTGGGGCAGCATAACAAAAGAGGATATCTACGAATATCTGTATTTTCTGAACCGGGAGTGCGGCAACAAAAAATCCTCTACCGCCCGGCGGCTGGCCAGTCTGCACGGTTTTTATGATTATCTGGTCAATCAGGTCAACCGCTTATCCGAGGACCCTACGGCGGCCATCCGCCCGCCCAAACAGGATAAGGTCTTGCCCAAGTACCTGACGGCAGAGCAATCCATTTCGCTTTTGGAGAGCACCCAGACCCAGAGCGATTTCCCGGAGCGGGATTATTGCATGGTGGTGCTGTTCCTCAACTGCGCTATGCGTCTTGCAGAGCTGGTAGGCATGGACCTTGGAGACATCGATTTAGAGCAGCGTCAGATCCGCCTGTTCGGCAAAGGCCATAAAGAGCGTATGGTCTATCTGAATGATGCCTGCGTGGAGGCACTGCAACTATATCTGCGCAAGCGCAACACCATGGAGGGGCTTTCACCCAAGGAAAAAGCGGTGTTTATTACCCGTATGCGCAAGGAACGTATTTCGAACCGCAGAGTAGAACAGCTGATCTCCGGTGCAATGAAGGCTGCGGGGCTGAAGGGCTTTTCCACCCATAAGTTGCGTCACACCGCCGCAACGCTGATGTATCAGACCGGCAATGTGGATATCCTTACCCTCAAGCAGCTTCTGGGGCACAGCAGTGTGGGAACAACACAAATTTATACGCACTTACAAGAATTTCAGGTGCGCTCTGCCATTGAGGAAAACCCGCTGGGCAAGGTACTACCCATCAAAGCTGCAAAAGCAAGCTTGGATACAACAGATGCAGCAGGGGAGACATCTGTTGAAAATGACCCGGCGGGAGAGGACGCTTCTGAGCCGTCCGGCCCTATGGCGGCCTTTGAGGGCGCTGCACAGGATGGCTTCCGGGCAGATATCTCGGCAATGTCCAACGATGAAATAGACGATTCATCGCGCGATACTTAAACCTGTACAAAACGTCTGAGACGATTCAAAGACCTATGGCGCGATCCGGCTTGACCGGATAACGTCATGGGTCTTTATAATTTACATTATAAGCAGTCAGCAGCAATACATACAGGAGCATCCATAGAAACGCGCAACGTAATGTCTACACAAAAACAAATAAACAACCACAGCCGCAACATGAAATGTTATAAAGCAAGCACATAGATGCTTACTGGAATAAAATGAATTACAAATGAACTGATGCAGCAGCGCATAACACAGGAAGCATCTGTAAGCATGAGACAAATAAAACCATAAAATATGATAAAATTTGCAGAATGTGCAAAACGGCTGAACTAAGCCCGAAAATGAGCCAGCTGAGGCTGGAACGCCAAAAATCCGGGAAATGGGCATTTTTCACTTCCCTGAGTTTCGCATAACGTGCATTATACGAAACATGTACAATTAAAAAGAGAAGCTGCCCTTCTCTCTTTCTGTCAGATTTTCGGCAGCTTCTGTGGATGCTATTCAGTTTACACATGCCCGCTTCTGCGCCGCTGGACGTATTACCAGCATGTTCAAGCGTTCAACTTATGCCTGCAGTATCGTTTCTTTTCCTTTGATGGTGCGATGTTCATTTCACCGGTAGCGGTTCTGTGCCGAAGTATGTACAGATGGCTTCGTAATAAATGCGTGCCACAGTCTTGCAGCCCTGTTCACTGCCAAAATGCTCCACATCCTCATCGTTCGTCACAAAACACTGCTCTGCCAACACTGCCGGACAATCCACATCCTCCAGCAGCGTAAAGCTGCGCTCAGGCCGAACCTGCGTGTAGGTATTCTCCACCAGCTGCTTCTGGTCGTTTTCCAGATAATAAATGTACCGCACTCCCCCACGTCCGCGCAGCTTTGCACCGATGCTCTGCATTCCACCGGCCAGCAGTTTTGCAAAATAAAAACTTTCCTGATGCCATGTACGCCCGGGCACTGCCGGATAGCATTCAAAACCGGCTGCCGTAGAGCCATTGGCCGCGGAGTTGCCGTGGATGGATAGCAGCAGCTGCGGGCTTTGAGCGCTGGCTGCTGCTGCACGTTGGGCAGGTGTCGCGGTTTCATCAAAGCTTTCCCGGGTCTGCAGCGGAATGTAATAAGAATCCTCTTCTAACCATTGGAGCAGCGCAGCAGCCGTAGCTGCGGTGACCTGTTTTTCTTCGACCACTCCCCTTGCGCCCGGGTCACTGCCGCCATGTCCGGCGTCTATTGCCACCCGGTACGGCGGGTCGCCCACCACAGGACGAAAGTCCTCCGCTGAGACTGAGACTGCGGATTCTGCGGGTGCGTTCAGTTCCAGCGCCGCCCTCCATAAAAACAGGCCGAAATAGAGCATCAGTGCCGCAAAAACAAACAGCAAACCGTGTAAAAATCGGTTCCTCGTTTTGCAGCGGTGCGTTTTACGTTTGCTGTGTTTATTTACTGGTCTGCGCTGACTGGTTGGCATAAAGCTTTACTTCCTGTTCGTTTTACATTCCTATTTATATAATACGAGTATACTCGCCTTTTCCTTGCACTGCAACAAAAAAAGACTGCCAATTTTTCAAAAGGCAGTCCTTACTGGGTTATTTCAGTTCTACAACCGTTACACCGCTTTCGCCTTCGCCGTAACGGCCAAGACGGAAGCTTTTTACCATGCGGTTGCCGCGCAGATGCTTATGGATGGCGGTGCGCAGTGCGCCGGTGCCGTTGCCATGGATCAGATAGACCACCGTCTGTCCGTTCAGGATGGCGCGGTCGATAAAGGAGTCCACCTCCGACAGCGCCTCGTCCACCGTAAGCCCCAGCAGGTTGCACTCCATTTTGGCGGTGCGCTGTACGCGCTCTACCCTGCCGTTGGGACGGTTGGTATCGCCGGTCAGGCGGGAATACCGCTGCTGCGCCTTTGTCTTAGGCGCAGTGGATTCTTTTACCAGCTTTTCCGGCTGCTTCAGGCCCTTGAGGGGCACCTTAGTCTTGATGATACCGGCACGCACCAGAACATCGCCGTTTTTGTCTGGCAGCGCCAGAACGGTGGCCAGCTGGTTCAATTCTGCAATGCAGACCTCCTGTCCCACCTTTACATCCTTCAGCGGTACAAACTCCTTGACGGGGTTATGCACCACCTCCGTACCGGCAAACAGCTTTTCGGTCTCCTTTTTGGCAATTTCGCGGGCACGCTGCGCCTTCTGCTGGGCGCTCATGCGCTCGTCCTTTTGCAGCTGGCGCAGCTCGTCGGTCAGCGCGTAGGCCTGTGTTTCCACCTGCTGTGCCAGTATACGCGCCTTGGCACGGGCAGCTTCCAATTCATTTTCGCCCTGCTGGATCAGTTCATCCCGCTTTTTGCGGGCTGCTTCCAGCTGATGGGAAGCTTCGTTGCGCAGCTGCTCCACTTCGTTCTGACTTTCCTTCAGCTGCAGCTTCAAGTCGTCCAGCTGACCTAGAACCGCGTCCAGACGTTTATCCTCGGCAGACAGATGCTGCTGAGCCGCTTCAATGACGCGGCTGGGGATGCCCAGCTTTTCGCTGATCAGGAATGCGTTGGATTTGCCCGGTACGCCCACACTCAGCTTATAGGTGGGACGCAGGGTCTCCAGATCAAACTCGCAACTGGCGTTGACCACACCCTTAGTCTCCAGTGCAAAAACCTTCAGTTCCGCATAGTGGGTGGTCGCCATCAGCAGCACACCACGGCGACGCAGCTCCTCAATGATGGCAACTGCCAGCGCGGCGCCCTCGGCGGGATCGGTACCGGCACCCAGCTCGTCCAGCAGCACAAGGGTGTGCGGCATAGCCAGTTCCAGAATACCGGTGATTTTTTTCATGTGGCCGGAGAAGGTGGAAAGGCTCTGCTCAATGCTCTGTTCGTCGCCGATATCCACCAGAAATTCATCAAACACACAGATCTCGCTGCGCTCGTCAGCAGGGATCAAAAAACCGCACTGTGCCATAGCGCACAGCAGACCGGCGGTTTTCAGGGTGACCGTCTTACCGCCGGTGTTCGGGCCGGTGATGATAAGGGAATCGTATTCCCCGCCCAGTGCAATATCCACAGGAACACACTTTTGCGGGTCGATCAGCGGGTGGCGGGCACGGATCAGATTAAAGGAAGAATCCGTCCGCACAGCGGGCTTGAAGGCCTTCAACTCCAGTGCAAGCCGCGCTTTCGCCAGCAGGATGTCAATTTCCAGCATGGCCTTGTAGCTGTACTGGAACTGCGGCTCAATGGCGGCCACCTGTGCGGTAAAGGCCACCAGAATGCGCTCGATCTCCTGCGCTTCCTGTGCGCGGTATTGCAGGATGCGGGCATTGGCTTCCACCACTGCCTGCGGCTCCACGAACACCGTAGCACCCGTAGAGGATACATCGTGGATGATACCGCTCACTTCGCCGCGGTATTCGCTCTTGACCGGCACAACATACCGGCCGTTGCGCATGGAAACCACACTCTCCTGCAGGTATTTGGAGGTATCCATATTACGCACCATGCTTTCCAGCCGGTCGCGGATGCTGTTTTCGGTGGCGCGGATCTTTTTGCGCAACTCTGCCAGCGTGCGGGAGGCGGTATCCGCCATGGCATCCGGTGCCAGAATGGCACTTGAGATCTGCTGCTCAAGACCCGGTTCCGGTGCAAGTGCGTAAAACAAATCATCGGTCGGCAGCGCGTCGTGCTCGGAGGAGCCATACCAGCTGGTCAGGTGCTGAAAATTGCGCAGCGCACCGGCCACCATCAGCAGTTCGCCCATGGAAAGCACGCCGCCCTTTACGGCACGGGCGGCAAGCTGGCTGACCCCCTCTACCCCGCCAAAGCGCGGCGAGCCGTTTTTAATCAGCAGGGTGTTGATGGCGTCCGTCTGCTCTAGTGCGTAGCGCACCTCGTCCGGGTCGCACTGCGGCTCAATGGCCAGCAGCATAGCACGGGCTTCCTTGCATACGCAGCCCTCCGCTGCACGCGCAATGATCTTATCCAGTTCTAATGTTTTTAAGTAGCTTGTTTCCATACTGTTCCTTTTTGGTCAGGGCAGCACGCTTTTCAAAAAGGCATAGCTTTTCAGCGGCTTATCCAGATGCGTCAGAGCATAGTTTTCAGCCACTGCGGAAAGCTTTTCCAGACTGCCCACAGAGATCTTGAATGCAAATATTTTTTTGTCCTCTACCAAGCAGATGTGGCGCAGTGCAAACAGCGCAGCCTTGTCCAGATTGCAGTTCTTGCCTGCCTTTGCCGCACAGGACGCACAGAGCAGATGCCCTTCCTGTGCGTCCAGATAAAAGGCATCTCCTTCATCGTAGGTGCCACAGTCCCGGCAGCAGACAATCTGCGGCATAAAGCCGCACTCACTCATGGTGCGCAGCTCAAATACTGCCTTGATCACCCGCAGGTCGGTGCGGTGCTCGTTGATCATATACAGACTGTTCAGCACCAGACGCAGCTCCCGGGCTGCTTCCTCTCCGGTAGGCGAAAGCGCAGCGGCCAATTCGGTAAGATACATGGCAAGGCTTACCCCTTCAATGGAGGAGGAAATGCCATGGAAGATGTTCTGCACATCGGCTTCCCGCACGGTATACATATTGCGTCCGGGCACCAGTGTAAACTCCGAATAGCAGAACAGCCCGCAGGCACTGAACAGCTTGCTTTTCAGCCGCAGGCTGTTTGCAGCCATTGCTGTGATCACGCCCAGTTTCGGGGTAAGAATCGTCAAAATGCGGTCTGCTTCTCTATAACGGGTCTCCTTCAGTACCAGACCCATGGTCACGAATGGTTCCATCGTCCGTTTCTCCTGCCGGATGCTCGGCGGGCAGCTGCACCAGTTGTTTGTAATCGAGATAACGGAGAATGTTCCCCGTGCAGGCAAAGGCCTGCCAGCTTGCAGCAGCATCCATCTTCAGCACTCCTTCCCTTTTCTGTGCACAGGCTGCTTTTGTTATAGTGTCAGCCTGATTCTAGCACAGCATACAAGGGAAAACTGTCCTGCTTTGGCATCACTCAGCGGTTGGAAGAATTCTGCTTAAAGCCGAAGTTATTCAGCAAAAATTCGTTATCCCGCCAGTCGGATTTTACCTTGACCCAGCACTGCAGATTGACCCGGCAGCCCAGAAACTCCTCGCAGTCGGCACGGGCAGCGCTGGCGATCTTTTTAAGCATGGCACCACCCTTGCCGATGACCATTCCCTTGTGGCTCTCCCGCTCGCAGTAGATGTTCACATCAATGTCGATCAGGTCTGTGCCCGGGCGCTCCTTGAAGCGCTCCACCACTACCGCAATGCCGTGCGGAATCTCGTCCCGCATAAAGAGCAGTGCCTTTTCGCGGATGACCTCAGCCACCAATTCTTTTTCCGGCATATCGGTATAAGCGTCGTCATCAAAGTAATGGGGGCCTTCCACGGCATAGCGGCTCAAGGCATCGAACAGTTCCTCACTGCCTTCCTTATTGCGCACACTGATGGTGTAAATCTCATCGAACACGCCCAGCGCCTTCAGCTCTGCCTTGCGGGTTTCCAAATCGGCAGGTTCTTTCACAAGGTCGGTCTTATTAATGACTGCAATGGCCGGGCCGCTGCGGTGCAGCGCCTCCACAAGTGCCATCTCAGATTCGTTCAGCGCGCCGTAAGGCTCGAACAGCATCATGGAAACATCCACATCCGCAATGGAATCGCTGGCAGTCTTATCCATGCGCTTGCCCAGCTTGTTGTGCGCCTTGTGTACACCGGGGGTGTCCAGCAGCACATACTGCAGCGGCCCCCGGGTGATCACGCCGGTAATGCGGGTGC
>ERZ772812.2104-NODE-2104-length-13301-cov-8.755473_pt1 | contig 13301 bp, 19 predicted proteins | sample MGYA00511343_ERZ772812 | MGnify/ENA primary metagenome ERZ772812 (study PRJEB29015, sample SAMEA2737706) | human gut metagenome | biome: human gut; feature: human-associated habitat; material: faeces | place: China | collected 2012 ...
CTCGCTATTATCTGGTTGGCTAAACCTTGGATAAACCGGAATCCCACCGGCTTGATTACACACCCTTAGCTGGGCGCACAACCGGAATTTATCTTTTCACAATCATATCAAGAAATTCTGTAAAATTATTTGATATGATATATACATTATTTTCATCGTTAGACTCATCAAAATAATATGAATCATCGTAATAATAAACACCATCATTATTTCCATCACAAATCATAACAATAAATCCATTTTGTAAACTATCTCCTATAATGACAGTTTTTTCAAATAAATCATCAATATATTTCTTTGTCCAGTATTCAATATCAAAGCATGAATTTTCAGTATTAACTCCATAGAGAATATCTATATTAATAATTTTCCCTATATTCTTTAAAACTATTTCATTGGTATTATCATTAGGAATACTGCCACCATTTGTTTTCAACAAGAAATCTTTGTAATCATTAGGAAATCTGATGTTTAATACTTTTTCTAAACTTTTAATATCATTCTCATCTGTTTTACCAAATGATTTTATTGCACTTGTTTTTAAAGATAATTTCACTTTACATTCCCCACTAAATTTATATTTGGTAACTCTTTATATTTTTATCAGCATATGAGTATACTCTATTCCAAAATGATTCATAGTCATTATTTAAGGCAAGTTTTAAATAACAAATATCTGCATTTTCTTGAGAATAATCACTTTCATAAGCAGTTAGTATGTCCGCTTCTTTAATCAATCCCATATCAGTTAAGGCATCAATAACATTCCTATATGATTTAAAATCTAAACCATTCATAGATAATTCAGTGTCATAATCAATAACGGTTATGATATTTCTAATCCAAGCTGGAAATTTGTCTAACTTTTCTCGTACTTCTGTATGCTCATAAATATCTGCCATTGCTTGAACAAAATCTTCACCATTCGTAATCTCTTCTAAAGCTTTATCTATAAAATTCATCTATATTCTCCCATTTTAGTAAAATACTGAATTGTCATTTATCCTAAAAGTTCCAATCATTTAGAAATCATTTCTATTCCTCGTTATGTGATTTTCTCAAAAGATGATGATATATTTTCATATTCTCATCTGTTTGTTCTTTGCTTCGCATACAATAAGTATCTAAATTAGTTGTATCTACACTTAAGCCAAGCATTTCACGTATAACATCGACCTGCCAAACTTCAAGTGGAATTTCTAGTTCTCTGCCATCATATGCGTCAATTACTAATCTCACAGATTTAATAGTATCTTTTCTTTCTGCGTACTTTTTTGACATAAATACTCCTCTTCATATTTTACTTTGGTCAGTTCTTCAAGTAAATCTTGATTTTTTAATAATTCTACAAGCTGGAATTTATCTATTTTGTTGCCACAATACAAAGCCAATGATTTTTGGCATCGGCATATGGTTTTATTTCCATAAAACCTGCTTCTTTTAAAGCGGTGATAAGTTGATCGCAATTATAAATCTTCATACCATCAATTATCTTTGTCCATTTATCGTCTGAGGCATTCATTCCGTCGCTCTCGTTACAAATCAGGAAGGTTCCTCCGTCTTTCAAAACACGATTTACCTCAGAAAAGCATTTTTTCAGTTCTGGCCAGAAGTAAACCGTCTCAAAAGCTGAGACATGATCAAAATTTGCATCTGGAAATGGGATGGCAGATACATCTCCCTGAACGACCTCGCATTTTCCCTGTTGAATGGCGGCAGCGTTCAATTTTTGAGATTCTGCCACACTAACCTCCGAATAATCCAATCCTGTCACATGGCCCTTCCTGCATTTGTTCAGCCAGACCGCAATGTTTGCACCACCTCCGCAGCCAACATCCAGCACCTCAGCGTCCGGATTTACAGAGATATTCGAGAACCCCCATTGCGATAGCCTGGAGTGGCCGCTGTTCATCATCTTTGTCATCAATTTTCCGCCGAATCCTTGTGGCTTACGGGTATTTTCAAAAAAGCTCATTGAAATATTCCTCCTTCATATTTCGATTTTTCCAATTCTACAAGCTGAATTTTTACTGTCTGCTGTACCTGAAATCACAATATTTGGCTCCCTCGGCAATAGTCCCCGTCCTCACAAGCTTCATATTCATAATATCAGCAATCACAAAGTCCATACGACACAAGTATTGTGCTAATTCCGGGCATCCCTCATCATTGCACAACTTACAAGTTCCACACTCAAGATAATCATATCCAAGATCATACTCGTCATTTCCCGGTAATATATCAACCACCCAGTCATTTTCATATTTTCTCTTATGACTTTCTTCGGACCACTTCAAACGTCCTTCCATCTTCTTAGGCGACAGATAGCTTTCCGCATCTCCCATCACTTTCCTGAATAAAGACGAAGCACAAAGTCCATCTCTGAATATCTGGTAGTTCTCCTCCGGCGACTTACCTGTGCTGCGGTTCATTGCAATAAAATAGCTTCCCATTACATAACTGCTCACGAGCCTTGAGTTGCCAATTTCTTTCGCCCTGTTCATAATTTCTTTGTGCGTCTTTATTATTTTCTTTGCGGTATTCTTTTGAAATCCACGCCTTTTTAGTTCAGCCTTAACTGCACTATGATAGAACTTACTTACTGATAATACCCCGATAGAATTTTTCATATCAAGTGCACCTCCTATAATCCACACTTCGCACAAGTTAGTTGTCATTAACCAATGTTTACTATACGATACTTTTTAATCAAAGTAAAGCGGACTTATCTCCTTTCTTCTTCTCTCTTCTCCAAAAAAGACCGACGCATAAAGCTGCAAATAAAGATGTTTTGTCGAACAGGCAAATAAGCAGTTCCCCCTTTGTCACGCAGGCTGTATGCAGAACATCAGAATCAATGCAGACGCCATCTGCCTCAAATTCATAATGATTCACACTGCACCTTACTCTTTGAGAAACTCCAATAATCATGTGAGACAGAAGATGTCTGTGTTCATCCGGTTCGTGGTAGGCTGCGTTCAGATATAGTCTATCATATTGAAATAAACATTCTGTCATGAATGGTTATCCTTTCAAACTGGAATTGTCATATTTTACTGATCAATACCACGATTCCGGCTACCACAAGTGCCACAAGCATGTATACCACTGTAGCCGCTCCTCGTTTTATCAGTACTGTCTTCCAGGACTTAACATAAGAAACATCTTCCATACCTTCTATATGCCAGATTTTGCTGTGCCCTACCCATAATCTGTCAATCACAATCCCATCAAACCAGTTCATAATTACAAGAAAAAGAAAGGATTGAAAATATGCTGTTTTAAAATCCGTAACATGATTCCAAATGGAAATAATCAGAATCAGAGCTACAAATATGATGACACAAAACGGAATCATAAACCACTTTGATTTTTTCATAACCGTTTCTTTATTGGCAATTCCGCGTTTTTCTGCTTCTTCTATATATTCTTTTGGATAAAAGTATAAACAATTAAGCCCATCGTTCTTTACTGCACATTTTATCAGCATAACATACAATAAACAATACAATACGTTCTGTAACAACAATAACATGATTCATTCCTCCTACAAATTCCGATTGAGATTTCACCTGTTTTAGGAAATTTAATAACTGTTATATTTTGTTATTAAATTCACTGTAAACCTTTGAAAACGCTGGATTTGTCGCAGGTGAGCTTTCCCTTATTGTTTCCCTTGTGTTATATCTTCCCATATAAGTTTACGAACTCTGATAAGGGAAAATACAAGGGCACAAGATGTCCGGTGGACATCTGCTCTGTGCCGACCGAAGCGGCAGCGGAGACCAAGAAAAATCTATAAAACAGTATAACACAAAATAAAACTGACATGGTGAACTGAGTGAAATGCTTCTTAATTTTTACAATTAATGATTGATTGAATAATAAGGAGATGGGATACGATGAGAACAATATTTGCAGAATACAATCCACACTGCAACAGCATTGATGTTTATACCTGTGCGGGATATATGCTCCGCATTGACTGCTGGGAAGCAGAAAAGAATTTAAAAACCACACCTGGATCTGATTGTGCTTTGACATCGCTTGCAATTGATGAGCCATTAGAATATGCAAGGTTATATCTTGATGAAAATTTGCAGATGTGGGTAGATGCTGAAGATTCCTTAGAATTATAAAGTTTTGAACTGTGATTTGCAAGTCTTGAAAACATCCGTCGTAATGTGTTTAACAGTTCCGATCCGGTTCCAAATATACTTCGGATTCCCGGAACCCCCGGTCTTTGGTGTAATGCCAGTGCCGCTGGAATATGCAGCACCTCGTCCACCTGCGCTCTCGGAGCCTGCGTCATTCTGCGTCTGGTATAAGTCGATAACGCATCCAGATATCTCCGTGAGCCTTCCGCATACAGCACTCCAAGTGCAAGAGATGACTTCCCGGAACCGGATACTCCGGCAATTCCCACAATCTTATTTAGTGGAATATCCACATTAATATGTTTCAGGTTATGAACATGTGCATTTCGAATTTTAATCACATTCGGATGATTCTGTTCCTTCATTTTCTTATCCTTTCCGTATAACAATTTTCTTATCCTATTATACAGCAAAAGCGTATTGCCGGTCGTATAAAACCACAATACGCTTTTGCCTTTATGAAGCTACTTTGTTACACAATACTCATAAACCATTCCACCGTTTCTGGTGAATAATGAGAAAAGAACAAACTCTTTCCAGTATCAAGCACTTCCATCTGCTTCATTTCCTCATCTGTCAGCACAAAATCAAATACATTGAAATTCTCCTGCATTCGTTCTTCGTGCGTTGATTTTGGAATCACAACAACGCCATTCTGAAGCAAGAAACGAAGTGCCACCTGAGCTACACTCTTTCCATGTTTTGCTCCGATCTCTTTCAGTACCGGAGTATTGAAGAAATCATTTTTTCCTTCTGCAAACGGTCCCCAACTCATAATCTGTGTATTATGTTTTGCAAGATATTCACGAGCCACTTTCTGCTGCTGGAACACATGTGTTTCCACCTGATTTACCGCAGGAACAACTTCTGCGAAATGTGCAATGTCGATATAACGATCCGGATAGAAGTTTGAAACGCCGATTGCACGTGCCTTGCCTGCTTTATAGGCTTCCTCCATTGCACGGTATGTTCCGTAATAATCGCCAAATGGCTGATGAATCAAAAGCAGATCCACATAGTCTGTTTTCAGTTTCTTCAAGGATTCCTCAATCGAAGCCTTTGCCTTTTCATATCCTGCATTGCTGATCCAGATCTTTGTGGTAATGAAAAGTTCCTCTCTTGGCAGACCGCATTTTACAATTGCCTGACCTACGCCTTCTTCATTGCCATATGCCTGAGCAGTATCAATGCTACGATATCCGTTTTTGATTGCAGTAAGCACGCAGCTCTCTGTTTCTTCCGTGGGAGTCTGATAAACGCCATAGCCAAGCTGTGGCATTTTCACACCATTATTTAATGTAACATAATCCATCGTTTTGTCCCCCTTTATATTTCATTTTATGAAATCTGTTATTTCTTGATTTCTGTTTATATTCAAATTATATCCTGTTAAAATGAATATGTACAATATCAATTTCGAAATCTGCTATTCATATTATGAATAGAAAGGAGTATCAAAATGTTAGACTTATCAGACCTTTACCAGTTTGTAACCTACGCAGACTGTGGTACCTTATCTGCTGCGGCAGATAAACTTCATATTTCTCAGCCCACTCTTACCAGAACCATGCATGATGTGGAAGATGCTTTTGGTGTTCCACTCTTTCATCGTGGTAAAAACCGTATCGAATTAACCGATACCGGTGAAGTAGCGGTAGAACAGGCAAGGTCTCTGCTTTCTGAAGCAGAAAAAGCGGTTGAGACCGTACAGACATTTGAACGCAATCAGCATACGATTACCATTCATTCCTGTGCTCCCGTACCTCTATGGTCATTATTGCCTGAATTGTCACACAGATTCCTTGATAATATTATTTCCTCAAAACTGACAAATATGGATGAAATCCTTCAAAATGTCAGTTCCGGCAATGCTGATATCGGTATTCTTCCACAGTCCTGTTCAGATAAAAATCTTCTCTGCATCCCTTATCTTAAGGAGCAGCTCTATGTCTGTATTCCGAAAGAACACAAATTGGCAGAACATTCTCAGCTGAGTCTTTCACAGCTTAACGGTTTTAACTGCCTTCTTCGTGATGAAATCGGTTTCTGGACAAATCTGGTAAAAAGCAAAATGCCAGCATCCCGCTTTCTGATACAGACAGATGAATTTGAGTTTGAAGAATTGGTCAGGACTTCCACATTATTATGTTTTTCCAGCAGTAAAGCACCCGGCTCAGAGCAGACTCTGAAAGGACGGAAACGGATTCCCTTAACTGATCCTGAAGTAAATGTTACCTATCATCTGATCAGCTCAACTAAAAGTACTATTTTACAATCTGTTTCGCCCACTTTTGAATTTCGTCCTCAGAAGTAATCTGATTTTCTTCATTAAAGCGGACATTAAGCCCCGCATGAACCGATGCTCCCTTGCAGGCATTCTCAAAATCCTTGAATGTATGACCTATCCATCCACCATTCGTTGCAAATGGGTATACAGATTTTTCAGATAAATCTGCACTGTGAAGGAAACTGTTCATAGCGGGTGCAAACGTGTACCACCATACCGGTGTTCCAAGAATAACAGTATCATACTTGCTCAAATCTGCATTAATCTGCCTGATCTTTGGCAGAAATCCGCTGTTTACTTCTTTCTGTCCCTGCTCTACCACATGGTCATAACTTCCTGTATATGGTTTGACAGTCTCAATTTCAGCAAGATCTGCGCCAATTTCAGCTGCAACTTTCTCTGCTACATGACGGGTATTTCCACCGTATGAATAATAAATTACAATACTTTTCATTATGCTGCCTCACTTCAATCGTCTGTAATCTTCATCTGATACCGGTTCGCACCATTCATTTTTTGTTTCTGTTCCCGGAACTTCTACTGCGACATGCGAAAACCAACTATCCGGTGCTGCACCATGCCAGTGCTTAACTTCAGCCGGAATATTAACGACATCCCCAGGATTTAGTTCTCTTGGTTCTTTTCCCCATTCCTGATAATATCCTCGACCAGCTGTGCAAAGCAGAATCTGTCCACCGCCGGATTTTGCATGATGAATATGCCAATTATTCCGGCACCCTGGTTCAAATGTAACATTTCCAATCACTACCTGTTCTACTGAAAGCATATTCAGATAGCTTTGTCCGACAAAATATTTTGAATATGCTGTGTTTTCTTCCCCTCTTGGGAATACATCCTTAAATTCACTCATCTTAATTCTCCTTTGCATTTTCACGGGATAACAAAGCCATAGACTGTCTCCATCCATCACTTTTGCTTCCTGTAATTTGAATCCTACAGGTGTATCGTCGCTCAGTCCATCTCAGGTCATGAATAATGCCTGCCCTTTCTTGTATTGCTTTATAATGAAGCTCTGAAAATTGCCGCAATGTCTTCCTCTGTCAGAGATACATATGCATTTTCAAGTCCTTCATTCTCTGCCACATGATAAGCCATTTCATCAATTCTGCTCTCATCAATTCCAACAGCTTTTAAATTCATAGGAATACCAATACTTTCAAAGAACTTATAGGTTGCCTCGATTGCCTGATTTGCAATCTCATATTTATCCTGATTCTTATCAATACCAAATACATTCACGCCATACTTTACAAAGCGATTTATTGTCTTATCATTTAAGATATGTTTCATCCATCTCGGAGTGATAATTGCAAGTCCTTCTCCATGTGTAATATCGTAATATGCACTTAAGGCATGTTCCATACCGTGGCACGGCCATCCGGAAGCACTATTTCCAAGTGCAAGAATGCCATTACAACCATAAGTACAATCAAGCATAAACTCAGCTCTTGCTCTGTAATCTTCTGGGTTTTCAAGGATTGTCTTTGTGTTCTCCATCAGGCTGCGAAGATTCGCTTCACAAATACCATCATTTAACAGAGTGGTATCTGCTGTGAAATACTGTTCCATTGTATGATTCATTGCATCGGCACATCCGGCTGCTGTCTGTTTTTTCGATACAGAGAATGTATAAGTCGGATCAAGAAAAGATGCAACCGGAAATAGATATGGACTTACATATCCAACCTTATCATTCGTCTCTGTTCTTGAAATAACACCACCTGCATCATATTCACTTCCTGTTGCAGCAAGTGTCATGATATCTACGATTGGAAGTGCTGCTGTGGTCGGAACCTTGTATGTAATCAAATCCCATGGATCACCATCATACTTTGCACCGGCTGCAATTGCCTTTGAACAGTCAAGAACGCTTCCTCCACCCACTGCTAAAATCACATCCACCTGATTCTCTTTACAAAGTCGAACTCCATCCAATACACTTGGATCATACTTCGGATTCGGCTGGATACCGGAAAGCTCTACCACCGTGAAATCTTTTAACAGCTCTATAACCTTATCATAGAGTCCCATTTTCTTAATGTTGCCGCCGCCATATGTTAAAAGTACCTTATTTCCTAAAGGTTTTAACACATCTGCCAGCTTAGCAATCACACCTTCACCAAAAATCAATCTTGTAGGTGTCATATAATCAAAATTCTGCATTATTCTACTTCCTTTCCTTCATTTATTATTCGTTACTGCGAAGCCATTCGATCACAGCTTCTTTTGCCTTATCCTGAGCATTCTGTGCATCCGTTCCTGAAATCGTAAATCCATCTGCAATCGTTGCTCCATCACAGATATTTCCTAATGTTCGAGGAATAGAAGATAATCCACTTCCTGCGTGAGTAGTAAATGGATATACAGTCTTTTCATTCCAATCAAGTTCTTCTACAAATGTATAAACAGGCATCGGCATGTCCCCCCACCAAACCGGCATTCCAAGGTAAATCACATCATAATCGTTCAGGTTATCCAATATATTTTTTAATTTTGGTCTTGCATTCTCTCTTTGTTCCTGTTGTGCCTCTTCGGTACATGCGTCATAATCTGCCGGATAAGGTGTAGCTCTCTCGATTTTAAAAGTGTCTGCCCCAGTTTCAGCGGCAATCATTTCAGCGATAATCTCGGTATTTCCTTTTTCAACAACGCCAACTCCATAGTTCTCATCAGCTCTTGAAAAATATGCTACAAGGATATGAGTATTATTTGTCTCCGAAGTCTGTTCTGTTTCGCTGGGATTTTCGTTTGTACCTGTCGTTAGTCCTGTTTGTGTATCCGATGATAACTCTTTCTTCTGAGAAGATAGCTCTGACGAATCTATTGTCTGCCCTGCAGGATGAGCTGTTCCCGAACTGTTACCACAGGCAGCAAGAGTGATCACCATCAGCATACACAATAAAATCCCTGTAATCTTTTTACTTATGATCTCGTACCTCCTTTGTTAAAAATCAGCGTCTTAATCAATAAAATAGCTTATTCAACAACATCCGTAGAAGCAGCAAGCTCCGTCTGTGTTTCATAGTCAGCAATACGCTCTTTTAATCTTGTGATCGTGGCATCCAGTGCCTGAGAACCCAGTACCATGCGAAGTGGGGTCGATGTTTTGTCTACACTTTCAATAATGCGTTCTGCCATTTTTACAGGATCTCCAGGTGCAAGTCCTTTAGACGCATCCAGCATATTTAAAAATCCATGACAGCTCTCATATTCAGGCATAAGTTTAGCAACCTTGGCACTTCCATAGCGGAATTCTGTTCTTGCACCGCCCGGCTCAACCATAGTCACACCAATATTAAACTGTGCCACTTCCTGAGCCAGTGCTTCGCAGAAACCTTCAATTCCAAACTTTGTAGCATGATACATAGAGTTTGCAGGATATGCAACCTGTGCACCATACGTTGACATCTGAATCATTCTGCCGCCGCCCTGTTTTCTCATATACGGAACACTTGCCTTTAACAGCTGGATAGAACCGACTAAATTTGTTGCAATGATGTGATTGATTTCTTCATCAGAAAGCTCCTCAACACATCCAAACAAACCATATCCGGCATTGCTTACCACAACATCAATCTTTCCGTGTTTCTCAAAACTTTCCTTTACTGTCTGCTGAACTGCTGCTACATCTGTAACATCGAGCAGACGGCAGTCAAATGTGTCCGGATATTGTTTTATCAGACTTTCTACTTTTGCGGTATTTCTTACTGTTCCGATAACAGTATCACCTTTCTTTAACAAAATCTTTGTCATTTCGTATCCAAATCCGCTGGATACACCTGTAATAAGCCATGTTTTCGTCATGATAAATCCCTCTCTTTCCTGTTATATATGTTGTTGTAACTGTTCAGCTGCATTATTTACGCATCTGAGTGCATTCAGGCTTCTTGGATAGCCAATATATGGAATACACTGTGAAATAACTTTGATAAGAAATTCCTTATCATTTCCGATACGGATATTTGCTGACGCATGGGAAGTAAGCTGCGGTTCACATCCCCCCTGTGCAGCAAGGAAACAGAATGTAACCATTTCACGTTGTTTATAATCAAGTCCTGTTCTCGTGTAGTAATCTCCAAAACAGTTATCGGTAAGCCAGTAATTGATATGTCTGCTTTCTTCAGGTCCGGATTTATAAAAATCCTTCATTCCTTCACCCATAATGTCAACCTGAGCCTGTCTTCCTGCTTCCAGGCGTGTATTAATCGTTGTAGTTGACTGTCCTTTCAATGGCAGTTTTATTCCTTTCGCTGTAAAAATCTCATTTACTGCCTTTAAAAAAGGAAACACTCTGCCAATGCCAAGATAAGCAACAGCCTGATATACAACTTCTTTTATTTCTACTGGCGATACACCAAAATTCATCACAGCCGGAACCAATACCTTAAACTCATCAATTCCTTGGCATCCAAGCAGCGTTGCAAGAACCGCCAGCCATCTTGTTTTATCATCTAAATTATCACTGTTTACTACTTCATCAAATGTAAAATTATCAAATCGCTCAATAAACTCCGGATCTGTCTCCAAAAATGAAGATACATATCCGGGAAACATCTTTTCATGATATGTTTTTGACTTCTCTGTGATTGCCATTTTCCTTATCTCCTTTTTATTCTTCTACATTTTTCTTTGCCCATGCCGTAACGGCTTTTTCAGCTTTTGCTGAATCTGCACCGTGTACTGCCATTCCGTTTCCAAATGTCGCACCCTTGCACATTTTTCTTAAGTCACGTTCACTGCTTCCCAGTCCGCTTCCTTCGTGTGTCATAAGCACCATCACCTTTTTACCAGTAAAATCAAGTCTTTCAATCTGAGAGAAGACAGGCATCGGGAAAGTTCCCCACCAACAAGGTCCGCAGACAAACACATTGTCATAGAAGTCTATATTGTCCAGGTATTGTGTCAGCTTTGGTCTTGCATTGACTTTTACTTCTTGTGCAGCTTCTTCTGTGCATGTGTGATAATCTTTGGAATAATCCTCTACTGTTTGAATTTCAAAAAGATCCCCTCCAACAGCTTTCTGGATGTACTCCGCACAGATTTCGGTATTACCCTTCTTCAAGTTTTCGATGCGTCCATTTACATAGTTCTCTCCTTTGCGAGAGTAATAAATGATCAAGTTCTTTGCCATTATCTTTTTCTCCTCTTCTTAAGTTGCCTTTAGTATAGTTCACGTCAAATACTCAATCAAATCATTATACTTATCATATTGATTATTTTATCTAATCGATATATGATTTATTTTAAAATTATGTTCCATAAATACACAAGGAGGTACAAGACTATGCTATTTAGACAGATTGAATATTTTCAGGCTATCATTGAAACAGGGAACTTTTATCAGGCTGCTGAAAAATGTAATGTTTCCCAATCAGCTATTTCCCAACAGATAAAAAAGCTGGAACAGGAGCTTGGGGTAAAACTTCTTGACAGACATAACCGAACCTTTTCACTGACACCAGCAGGAGAACACTTTTACAGAAAAAGTCTCATTCTTATCAACGATGTAGAACAAATAAAACGGGAAACAAAAAGAATCGCAGCGGGCGATCATGCGATTCTACGTATTGGCTATTATAAAGGCTATCATAGCAATGAACTTTCAGAAGCTGTAGCCGAGTTTTCTTCCAAATACCCGACTGTTGAGGTAAGCATCATAGTTGGAAGTCATGAAGAGTTATATAAAGCATTAGAAAATGACAAGGTTGATCTGGTTCTAAGTGATCAGAGACGGGCATTCTCAGATTTATATAATAACGAAATACTCTCCGAGAGCCATATGTACATAGAAATTTCAAACCATAATCCTCTGAGCAGGCTGGAAATGATAGAAATCTCAGAGCTAAAAAACATCCCCTGCATACTTGTAATCACTTCTGCCGGACAGCAGGAAGAAAAATCATATTATGAGGAGATTGTTGGAATAAAAGGAGAATACCTTTTCGCCGATTCCATTCAGGAGGCAAGACTTAAAATCATTACCGGACAGGGATATATGCCTGTTGATGTAATTGGAGATCAGACATGGTTTGATTCAACCATTGAGCGAGTTCCTCTCGTCAGAAATGGTGAGTCTGTCAGAAAAACATACTGTGCCTTCTGGCGAAAGGATAATTCAGGATACTACATTGAAGATTTTGCTGAAATGTTAAAAACAATATTCTAATGTAATTCCTTTTCATCCATAAAACGGACAGCCTTGTTTTTGATGGCCGTCCGTCTTTTCTTAATAATATCCCCGTTCTTCCATTCAGTCTTTCACATAGCATCGAATTCCAATATAAATCACATGCACCAGTAGCAACAGCGTGATGAGATTTACAGGAATAACAGATTTTATCCATTCTCCAAAGTAAATTACAATAGTTGTACTCGTTATCGCCACTAAAGCAATATGAACTGTTTCTGGATTCGTTTCAGTTCGCCTGCAAAAATTACAAAGGCAGTACCAAAGATGCGGACATTGCCAAAGTAATGGGATTTGAATCGAAAGATGAATATAATGAGATTATGTTTCTCAGGGAGATCACACATACTGTCAACGCATTTAATGATATGGCAGATGTTGTAAGGCTCTATTCAAAGAAACCGGAAGCGGCAGAACAAAGGCTTGCAAATCTTTTATCCGAAGTTATGTATGACGATTCTGAATCGGTATAGTAAGATAATCGGAGTTATGATACAATGAGCGCAAGCGAGTCAAGCTGTTTACAGATTTGACGAGCGGCGAATTGGCTTATGGACTTGTCCATAAGATGCCTACACGCAAGAAGCATTTCAGCAGTTCCGATTGTCTGATATCGAAAGGAGACATACGATTATGGCAAAAGGATCTG
>ERZ772812.2108-NODE-2108-length-13286-cov-11.990023_pt1 | contig 13286 bp, 8 predicted proteins | sample MGYA00511343_ERZ772812 | MGnify/ENA primary metagenome ERZ772812 (study PRJEB29015, sample SAMEA2737706) | human gut metagenome | biome: human gut; feature: human-associated habitat; material: faeces | place: China | collected 2012 ...
AGATCATCAAAAATCACATGGAAGTCTACTGGCACGACTATGCGTCGGCCAGCAAGGGCGTCCCCATTACCGAGGCGGGGCTTGTGGAAAAAGCCTCCGTCATTGGACGCACCGGGCTGATGCTGCTGGAATGCGGCACCGGCGCATGGCGTGTCCGAAGCTCCATGAACACCCTTTCGCGGGAGCTGGGAGTCACAACAACAGCGGACATCGGCCTGTTGTCCATTGAGTTCACCTGCTTTGACGGTGACCAGTGTTATACCCAGTCACTCTGTCTGACAAATACGGGCGTGAATACCTCCCGGCTGAACCGACTGGAGCATTTCGTCAACGACTTCGACCGGGAAGGAAAATTTATGACCGGCGAAGAACTGCACAGCCACCTCGATGAGATCGAGCGCATCCACGGCTTGTATTCGCCCATCGCACTAGGCTTTGCAGCTGCACTGGCCTGCGGCTGCTTCACCTTTCTGCTTGGCGGCGGCATTGTGGAAATGCTGTGTGCCTTCTGCGGTGCAGGCATCGGCAACTTTGTACGGTGCAAGCTGACAAAGCACCATTTCACCCTGTTTCTGGGCATTACGGCGTCGGTCTGTTCAGCAAGCCTCGTGTATGCCATCCTGCTGAAGCTGGCAGAGGTGCTGTTTGCCGTATCGGCGCAGCACGAGGCGGGGTATATCTGCTCCATGCTCTTCATCATTCCGGGCTTTCCGTTCATTACCAGCGGCATCGACCTTGCCAAGCTGGATATGCGCTCCGGGCTGGAACGTCTGGCCTACGCCGTCCTCATCATTCTGGTGGCAACCATGACGGCTTGGATCATGGCACTGCTGCTGCATTTGCAGCCGGTGCAGTTTCCTGCCCTGAGCCTGACACTCCCGGAAGAGATCGTGTTCCGGCTGCTGGCAAGTTTTGGCGGTGTGTTCGGCTTTTCGCTCATGTTCAACAGTCCCCGGAACCTGGCAGTCTGCGCCGCCCTTATCGGTGCGGTAACGAACACGTTCCGGCTGGAGCTGGTGAGCCTTGCGGGCTTTCCGCCCGCTATTGCAGCGTTTCTGGGCGCACTGCTGTCCGGATTGCTGGCCTCCTGCCTGAAGAGCGCCGTCGGTTATCCCCGCATCTCCGTCACCGTGCCGTCCATCGTTATCATGGTACCGGGACTGTATTTCTACCGTGCCATCTATAATCTGGGCATCCTGTCTCTGATGGACTCCGCCACATGGTTTGCAGATGCCATTCTCATCATCGTGGCACTGCCGTTAGGGCTGATCTTCGCCCGTATTGTCACTGACAAGACTTTCCGTTATTGCACCTGATGTGCAGCATTTCCATTCTCCCATATAAGGCAAAACGCAGCGAATCTTTTAACGGTTCGCTGCGTTTTGTTTTGCTGTGATGCACTTATAAAGGGAGTTCGTTTACAGGGCGTTTACTCGCCGTAAACGATCTTGGTAGCAGTTTCCACATGGCGTTCCAGCCGGTCGGCAAAGTGTTCCAGCGGCAGAAAAACGCCAAGTTCATCGTAGCGGGTTCCGCCGTCCTTGAGCGTATCCTGTCCATAGTAGACCACGGAACGGGGCAGTGCGTGCTGCAGCTTCATCTGGATATCCCAGACGGTGGAGTAGGCCTCCGCTTCCGTTACCTTCTGCTTCACGGTGTCCGGCAGTTCGTAGATCAGCAGCAGCCCCAAATGCTGGTTGTAGTGGTACTCCACCACATCCATCGAGCCTTCGTCGTAGCCGTGATACTTGCAGTAGCCGCTGGCAAGGTACATTTTTACCTTTTCCTGCTTCTGGAACACCCGGATGAACCGGTCATATACTTTGCTGCTCACGGCAAATTTGTTGTTCGGCAAAAGAACGCCGGCATCATCCGTCAGGATCACCGGGTTCGGCTGACCATCGGCGTTGAATTTGAACGGGATCAGGGCAGCGTTCCGTAGCAGGTCAAACATACTGTGCTGGCAGATCGCCATCAGAAAGGCAGACAGATCCTTGTTCTCGTAGGCATTGAACAGCGCTGCGGCAAACTGCTGTGCACTCACGGTCGGCGCATCCAGTACGTCTGCCATGTCCAGCGAGTCGTTGAAGGTATCCATCAGGCGTCGGCAGGCTTCTGGATTTTTCAGGATCTCCCCGAACAGTGCCTCTGCCTTTTCTTCTCTTGAAAATATCGTTGCCATCAAAAAAACCCTCTTTCTGTTTATTTCCAACTACCTATTATAGATTCATAATGCCCCGCTGTGAAATACTGCTTTCATATTGCTGCTATATGCAGAACACTTTTTACACATTTTCCAAGTGACCGTATAACGGACACTGCAATCATGAAATTGCACGAGGGAAATCGAAAAGTATATAAGTTGGTTTGAACGGAGGCAGTTCCTATGTCTGAGGTCAAAAAGGTCGTGCTGGCATATTCCGACGGTCTGGACACATCGATTATCATCCCGTGGCTGAAAGAGCACTATAACAACTGCGAAGTCATTGCTATGTGCGGCAATGTGGGGCAGAAGGGTGAGCTGGAAGGCTTGGAAGAGCGTGCCAAGGCAAGCGGCGCATCCAAGCTGTACATCGAAGACCTGACCGATGAATTTGTGGAGGATTACGTCATTCCCACCATGCAGGCCGGGGCAGATTACGAGGGTTATCTGCTGGGCACCAGCTTTGCCCGCCCCATTTTGGCAAAACGCGTGGTGGAGATTGCCCGCGCCGAGGGTGCCGACGCCGTCTGCCATGGCAGCACCGGCAAGGGCAACGATCAGGTGCGCTTTGAGCTGGCCATCATGCACTTTGCACCCGATCTGAAGATCATCACCCCGTGGCGTGAGTGGGACATCCAGAGCCGCGATGAAGAGATCGACTATGCCGAGGCTCATCACATCCCGCTGAAGATCAGCCGGGAGACCAACTACTCCAAGGACAAGAACCTGTGGCATCTGAGCCACGAGGGTCTTGATCTGGAAGACCCAGGCAACGAGCCTCAGTACGATAAGGCCGGCTTCCTCGAATTGGGTGTCAGTCCCAAGACCGCACCGGACAAGTCCGAGTTTGTGGAGCTGGAATTTGAAAAGGGCGCTCCTGTGGCTCTGAACGGCGAGAAGCTGAAGCCCGTTGCCATCATCGCAAAGCTGAATGAGATCGGCGGCCGCAACGGCATCGGCCTGTACGATGTAGTGGAGAACCGTCTTGTGGGCATGAAGAGCCGCGGCGTCTATGAGACCCCCGGCGGCACCATCCTGTACAAAGCCCACGAAGTGTTGGAAACTCTGACGCTGGACAAGCTCACCGCCCACAAGAAGCGTGAGCTGGCCATCACCTTTGGCGAACTGGTGTATGATGGCCAGTGGTTCAGCCCGCTGCGCAAAGCTCTGAGTGCCTTTGTCACCTCCACACAGGAGCATGTCACCGGCAAGGTGCGTCTGGAACTGTACAAGGGCAACCTCATCAATGCAGGGGTCTGGTCGCCGTACTCTCTGTATCGTGAAGACATCGCCACCTTTGCCGCAGTATCTGACCAATATCTTTTTTGATTTGGCCATATATCACCATTCTCCGATATTTCGGTGCAAACACTACATGGTATTGACATCTCCATGTCGTATGGCTTAAACTATCTATGTCTTTGTTATTTCTCTTTGTCTAGGGCTAAAGCCGTTTTTATTCCACCAGCTTAGCTGGTGGTTTTTCTTCACTCAAGTTCTTAACGAAAAGAACGCCAAATCTTACGATTTGACGTTCAAAATCCGGTGCACCTCGCGCACTCATATCCGAACTTTTCTCCGCTTTCACGGCTTCCCCGAAAGCGACCGTTTCTGTACCTTCCTTATAGTTAAAGGTAATGAGGACCTTATCATCATAGAGATAGATGGCATTGATGAAAGTATCCACCAGTGCCTGCCGCTGCTCCGGCTGGGTCATATCCAGCTTACGGAAACGAAGCAGCCAAAACCGGATGAACTCTTCTTTCATCTTCGGCTTGGCCAGCCGTTCCTCTGCAATGCGGGCTTGCAGTTCCTTCCTCTGCTCTTCCAGAGCTTCCAGCCGCTCCTTGGTGGAGCTGGTCAGAATGCCCATCTGGATAGCGTTCAGCATATTGGTGATACCGACTTCCGTTTCCTTCAACTGCTTTTCGTAGATGGGCAAATCCGTGCTTTCCTGATTTTGCAATTCCATGACTTTGGCGATGATGGCATTCATGGAAGCGTCATCTTCCACCAGCTTCATGGTTTCGTTGACTATCAAATCTTCCAGCCACTGCTTCCGCACTGCCTTTTTATCGCAGGTCTTTTTCTTCTTGGCAGCAGCACACTTGTAATAGGTGTACATCTTCCCGGTGTGGCTGACACCGCTTTCTCCGAACATCAGCGCTCCGCACTTACCGCAGTACAGCTTGGTAGTGAGCAGATAGGTATCCTCTGCCTTATGACGGGCAGGGGCCTTTTTATTTTTTGCCAGCTTTTCCTGCAATCTGCCCATCTTCAATTTGAATGATCTTCCTTTATACGCCGCTATTCCCGCGAGAACTGACGCTCATTGGCGGTGTTGCACTATAAAAAGCTTTGCCGTTTACGGTGCCCTGCGTCATGCCAATTAAATCGATCAGCTGATCCTCAGAATATGCAACCGGACAGTTTTTCAGTTTCTTGGTGCTACACGAATAGGCTCCATCTGTTAAGGTGACTACACCCATCCGTTCCAGACTTGCCAGCATCTTTCCAAGTTCTTTTCGGTCACATTTTATTCCTTTTTCCGAAATAGCTGTTGCAATCTGGGATGCCGACAATGTTTTTTCAGTTAGCAACATGGCCAATGCAAACTTTGCTCCTTTTAAGTAGTAGGGGATGATTTTATTGCGTATCCAAATTCCCTTTTTCATGTTGCAGTTCTCCTCTCAGAATCTGCCCATCCTCGATCCGAATGACCTGCTGCGCCTTCTGCGCAATTTCCGGGTTATGCGTAACAACGATAAGCGTTTGCCCGAACTCCGCAGCGCATTCCATTAGCAGCCGCATCGTATCCTCACCCGTCCGTGTATCCAGATTTCCGGTTGGTTCATCGGCAAAAACGATGCGCGGTTTTGCGATGAGCGCACGAGCGATCGCCACACGCTGCTGCTGTCCGCCGGAAAGCTGTGCGGGGCGGGAATGCAGCTTGCCCGCAATGCCCAAGATCCCGGTCAGCTTATGAAGCATCTGTTCATCCGGTGCTCTATGATCCAGATAAAATGGGATCAGAATATTATCCCGCACCGTGTACTCCGGGAACAGGCGGAAATCCTGAAAAATAAAGCCGATCTTTTGCCGCCGCACCTGTGCCAGCTGCTCCGCATTCATCGCATAAATGTCCTGACCGTCCAGCAGCACCTTGCCGGTAGTGGGCGGCAGAAGCCCTCCCAGAATTTTCAGGAGCGTGGATTTTCCGCTGCCGCTGGAACCGATGATGGACGCAAATGTACCGTTTTCAAGGGTCAGGTCGCTATTTCTGAGGGCGTGAACCGCGCTTTCCCCTTCCCCGTAGGTTTTGGAGATCTGTACAGCTTCCAGAATTTTATCTTTCATAAAATGTCCCCCTTGGATGCTTTTTTACGAATAAAGGAGAAGATCGGCAGCAACGCTGCGGACAGCCAGAACACCATCAGCAGAATGCTGACCATGATCTGACTTCCCACGGGTTTATGGAATTCAAACACCCGTCCGCTTGTATGGATACGGATCAGGTCGAGAATGCTCTGGATCGGAACGATACGCGAGACCGCCGCATAGACAACGATATTCACAAGCAGCGTTGTCCCAACGATGACCGGGAGCAGCAGCTTTGCATAGGACAGCACCAGTTTTTTCGGGGAAACGCCCAGCGTCAGGAGAAGCGACAGCCGCTGCTGCTGGACTTCATAAGCCGAAAGATTCAAAACCACCAGCAACGCACACCCCAGAAGGACCCCGAATACCGCAAGGATGCCGACAAGGAAAGCGCTCTGTGTGCCCTCGGTGTAGCTCTGGCTGATCAGGTCGTAGTTATCTGCACTCAGGATACCATTCCTGCGCGTTGCAATGGAGGAAATAGACCGCCGCAGCGAGAAGTTGCTGTCAGCGGACAGTTTCACATTCAGGCTGCTGTATCCTTCCTTTTCCATAAAGTAGCTTCCTGCGCTCTCAAACATTTTATGGTAAAGAGCCGTACTGACAAAAATCGTGCCGCTGAAAAGGATCCGGTCTGTTGTCAGCAGTGTGTAATTGCTTGCAGACTTTACGACCCCGACAATGGGCAGCTGGGCGGTGTACGTCCGGTAGACCTCATTCCCGGCTTCATCCTGCCCTGTATAACGCTGGTATTGGATGCTCAACTTGTCTCCGGCTGCGAAAACCGGTTCAACCAACGTACTGCCATCCGGTTGGAAGCCCTGATAATACTCATCCGCAGCGGGGTCATAATAGCAATCTCCCCACAGGGTCAAAACAGAATCCCCGGACAGCAGCGTCTCTATTTCCTCGTCCGAAACGCCGGCATCTGCGGCAATGCGGCGCAGTTCGTCCTCCGGCAAGGCGCAGACGATCGTATTCAGCGTTCCTTTTTTTGCATTTTGCATCAAGTTCGAAATGTCCGTATAGAAACCGTTGCCCTTGACCCAGATATCGGCAAGCATCTGGCTGGACTGGATCTTGTCGGACGTCACGGTATAGATATCGGTCAGATCAATTGCGGCGGAAACCTCTTCCACGCCGGGCAATGCAGCGAGGTCATCCTTTAAAGAAAACGGCATCCCGGAGGTTCCGTTCATCTTGATGGACAGACAGGCATACGGTGCATCCAGATCATACGGCAGCATGACACGCCAGCCGACATACAGACAACTGACGGCGATCAGCAATACCGCGCAGCCGACACCGATCTGCGGTGCAAGCGGCAGCTGTGCCAAGCGGAATTTTTTTGCAGGCTTCTCTTTGGGTCTTGCGGTCTGCGGGCGAACCAGCACCGCAGGCAAAAGTGCGCCCAGCAGTACGGAGAGCAGAAACAGCACCGCCAGCGGCGCAAGAGATGCAGCGGGGATCACCAAGAACGAAAGGTGCTTCTGCAGCCCCAGACCGACGGCCGCGGCGCCACAGCCCAGTGCAAACCCTGCAGCAACTGCCGCAAGCCCGGCAAAAAGCGCCTCCCACAGGCACATAAGCCGGAGATCCCGATTTTTAGCCCCCAGCGTCAGGAAGGTATTGATAGTATGTACACGCTTGTGCAGAACGATCAGGAAATACTGCGCCACCGCAAAAAAGCTGACTAGGATCGCTGCGACCAGTAAAAAGCGCAAAGAAGATGAAACGGTATCCTCCTGCGGGTAGGCATACTCGTTTGCCACTAAAGCAGGGTCGGTCGAAGCGGTCACGGGTGCGGCTGCATTCAGATAATAAAACGTCTGGAACTTTTGCCCGTCCAAGGCAAGCGGCTCTGTCACAATGCCGCTGACGGTGAGATTGCCGTTCAGATTCCAATAAACATCATAGGCAGGCAAAACACCGCACAGGGTATAGGTTTTTTCCATCACTGCGCCGGAGCCTGCCAGCGGGTCGTAATCATTGGCAGCCACCTTCAGCGTGATCGTCTGCCCTACGTCATAGGAGCAGCCCAGCGCATCCAGCAGAGTCGTCGTCATGGCAATCTCACCGGGCTGCATGGGAAAATCACCGCTGATCGGCACGATTCGTCCCAGCTGTGCAAAGGTATCGTCTGCCGTTCCGATCCCGCCCGCCACGCCATCGTCTGCGCCGAGAACGATTCCGTTTTGGATCACTGTGCTGACCTGTGCGGATGCGGGCAAGGTGTTTTTTGCCTGTGCGGCATCCGCAGCAGTATCCGACAAACGCAGGTACTGCCACACGCCGTATAGTTCGCAGCGGGTGTCCTGCAATACCTGTGCAGAACTGACGGAGTAGATCACCGCCGCCGTCAGGAACGAGAAAACCAGTGTCAGCAAAAGCAACAATAGGCCGGTCTGCTTCTTGCGGCCAAGCATCCCATGAAATGCCAGAATGATAGATGGGCTTTCTTTGATTTTCATAAGCTGTCCTCCCCTATGTCTTACACGCACCTAGAAAAGGAATTTTTCTATTATAATAACGCTTTTCGGGGAAATTTGTTACACAGTTCTTTTAATTTTCTCAAATTCTGTATGGGTGCACATAAACCGCCGGGAAGTTTACCGCATATTCACAATTCGCCCTTCCGTACATCCTGACACCCCAGCCTCTCCCCTGCGTTTTGCAGGTGGAAAGGCCGGGTTGTTTTTATGCACAAGAGCGGAGTGGCTAAAGTTCGTTTTAATTGAGCTTCAATCATATTTCGTCAATGCATTTCGTCAGTTTTCACACATTTGAAGCAAAAAGTGCAAAAGTGATTGACTTTCTATCAAACTCCGTGTATTCTGAACACAGAAAGCCAAATGTTTTTCCCATAAGGCGTATGAAGCGCATAAAGCAAAAGACATAACAGGAGGTCTCATGTTATGAAAATGACCCGCCGTGATTTTTTGAACGTTTCTACTGCGGCTGCGGTGGTTTGCGCAGCTACACTTTTGCCCGTAGAGAAAGCCGCAGCCGCACAGCAGACGCTGGCTGCACAGAACCTTCTGGAGCAGGCGTATCTGTACGCCTTTCCGCTGGTGATCATGGATGCTACGCGGACGGCTTCCACAAACACCCGCACAGCTACAAGCAACAAGGCCCCCATCAACCAGTTCATCCATGCGGAAAAGCTGGCAGATGCAACGACCCGTGTGGTGGTTACGCCGAATGTGGATACCATCTATACGCAGGCGTTTCTGGATGTCGGCGCAGAACCAATGATCTACGGCGTGCCGCAGACCGACCGCTTTTTTAATGTACAGGTGCTGGATGCGTGGACAAACACCGCCGCTGTGCTGGAAACGCCGGGGCTTTATGCCATTACCCGTGCAGACTGGCAGGGCGAACTGCCGGAAGGGGTGCAGCGCATTGATGTGCCTACCACGATGGTCTGGACCATTGCCCGCATCGTACTTTCCGGACAGGAGGATCTGCCCAACGTCCGGGCTATACAGGATAAGATGCAGCTGATGCCGCTTTCCGCCTATCAGGCGGGCGGGTGGACCGCCCCCGCAGGCAGCTACGACCCTGCCAATGACTTTGTGCCGGTAAAGCATGTTCTTGCCATGGACGCAAAGAAATTTTTTGATACCGCCAATCAGCTGATGGAAACCAACCCGCCCGCTGCGGCAGATGCGCCGGTACTCCGGGAGTTTGCAGCACTGCATATCGGCCCCGGCGAGAAGTTCGATGACAAGGCGCTGGGTCTGTTCAGCGGGCTGCGCTGGAAGCTGATGCTGCTCCAGCTGAAGAAAAAGCTGCTGAGCGAATCGAAGGGCTATACGCGCCAGATGGGTCAGTGGACCTATTTCGGCGACCCCATCGGCAACTTTGGCACAGCATATACCTACCGTGCCATGGTTGCGCTGCGGGGTCTGGGTGCCAACACCACCGATGTTGCCATCTACCCTAAAACAGATGTGGACAGCACCGGCACAGTCCTGACCGGCAAAAAGACCTATACGCTGCATATCGAGGCAGATCCTCCCACACTGGAAAAGGGCTTCTGGTCGGTGACCGCCTACGGGGAGAACGATTTCCTCATTGAAAACCCCATTGACCGCTACTGCGTCAACGACCGCTCCGGTCTGCACCGTAATCCGGACGGCTCGATCGATATCACCCTTTCCAAAGAGGCACCGGCGGACACGACCAACTGGCTGCCGGTAGGAGAGGGAGATTTCCACCTTTTCCTTCGTATCTATAAACCGGATGCCGCCGCACTGACAGACTGGCAGCCGCCGGTCGTCCGCACAAACTGATCCGTAATAAGAGGAACCTGCTATGAAAATGACCCGTCGGAATTTTATTTCAGCTTCGGCTGCTACAATGCTGGCGTGCGGAGTATCCTTGTCTGCACATGCAGCCGGAAGCGAAGCCGAAAATAATAGCCTGAACTTTATCGCTGATTTCTTCAGCGCCCCTTCAAAGCCGGGGACGACGCAGGATGCGACGAGCTGTACCGCAGAAAAAAATGCGGAGTGGTACAGCAAGCTGGATTTTTCCGACCGGCGGGAATTTGACAATGCAACGCGCGGCCTGCTGGACGATCAGGAAGGCAGGGTCATTTACAACGATGACGGAACAACGGCGTGGAATCTGCAAAGCTATGGCGATCTGGATTGCGATGCGCCGGATACGGTCAACCCCAGCCTGTGGCGGAATACCCAACTCAACGCCAAAGCCGGTCTGTTTGAAGTATGTGACGGCATCTATCAGGTGCGCGGCTTTGATATGGCCAATGCGACCTTCATCCGCACCAACCACGGCTGGATCATTTTTGATGTCCTGATGTGCAAAGAAAATATGCAGGCAGCAAAAGCGTTGATGGAAAACCGGTTCGGACCGCTGGATGTCAAAGCTGTGCTATACAGTCATAGCCATGTGGATCACTTTGGCGGCGCAGAGGGTGCGATCGACCGGAACGATGTAGCGGACCCCAGCCTTTCCATTGACAAACAGCTTGCCTCGGGCAAAACGGTCATCCTTGCACCGGAAGGATTTTTGAAACACGCCATCAGCGAAAACGTCTATGCCGGCATCGCAATGGCCCGGCGTGCGCAGTATCAGTATGGTACAGTGCTGGAAAAAGGAGAGAAAGGAGCACTCTCCATCGGCATCGGCATGGGACAGTCTACCGGTACGGTGACCCTCATCGCTCCTACCTACGAGATCGGGGAAGATGTTCCAAAGCTGACCATCGACGGGCTGGAGATCGAATTCCAGCTGACCCCCGGCACCGAAGCCCCTGCCGAAATGAACGCCTATTTCCCGAAGTACCGTGCCCTCTGGATGGCCGAAAACTGCACCGGCACCCTGCACAACCTCTACACCCTGCGTGGCGCACAGGTGCGGGATGCCAACGATTGGGCGAAGTACATCATCGAGGCTGACCAGCGCTTCTGTGACAAGACCGACGTGGTGTTCCAGAGCCACAACTGGCCGCACTGGGGCGAGGAGATCCACGAGTATCTGTTGAACACGGCTGCGATCTACAAGTTCATCCACGACCAGACCCTGCACTATATGAACATGGGGTACACCTCCAACGAGATCGCCGCCATGATCTCGTTGCCGGATGCGCTCGAAAAAGTCTGGTATACCCGCCAGTATTACGGCACGCTGCCGCATAACGCCAAAGCCATCTACCAGAAATATCTGGGCTGGTACGATGCGAACCCGGTCAATCTGGACCCGCTCCCGCCCAGCGAAACAGCAAAAAAGATGGTGGAGTATCTCGGCAGTACGGAAGCCGTTCTGCTTCGGGCAAAAAAGGACTACAACAAGGGCGAGTATCAGTGGGTGGCGCAGATCACAAAGGAGCTGGTCTTTGCAGATCCATCCAACCAGAAGGCGCGCAACCTGTGCGCCGATGCGCTGGAGCAGTTGGGTTATCAGGCAGAGTCCGGTGCGTGGCGCAATGCGTATCTGATGGGCGCAGCGGAACTGCGGAACGGCAATCTGTCCGGGCGTGCCCGCACGGCGAATGGTCTCACCAACAGTATGCGCGCAATGACGGTCTCCATGCTGTTGGACTATATCGCCATCCTGACCGATGCCAACGCTGCGCAGAACGATGACCTGACCCTGAATTTAACCGTAACGGATGAGAACGAGCAGTTCTATGTCACCCGCAAGAACGGCGTGCTGCTGACCTATCCGGGCGAGAACCGCCCGGATGCGCAGGCGTCCGTTACCTGTCGGCGGCTGCAACTGTTTGCTCTGATGACCGGTCAGCAGGCGGGTCAGGTCCAGATCACAGGCGATGCCACCGTCCTGAAGCGTCTGCTGGCGTATGCCTCCAAGTTTGAAAAGACCTTCAATGTGATCGAACCGTAAAACTGACCCCGCTTTTTAGCTTTGCTTCAAAAACCCGGGCTTTTGATAGCCGGGTATGTCAAGAGGGCTGGCACTGCCAGCCCTCTTTTTTGTGTTGTTTCTGCCTTACGGCACGCTTATAGTGGTCTTTCGTGCTTTTTCACTGATAGCCAGACCGTTGTTTTTGCCCCGCAGGGGGGCTACCGCCATGGGCTAACCGCGCCATTGCCGAGTATGACCGCGCTGTTCACGTTATTCTTGCTTGATTAAATATGAACGCTCCATTCAATTAAGACTACTGTCTATGGTACAATGATTATGTCAGATTCATTGAAAAAGATAGCATATTGGGCTTTAGTGCTAACTCTTATAGTCGCTGAGATCGGCTCCTTTTTCGATTTACTTAATATCAATCCTTGGTGCTATCCTGTTTATGCTGCGTTGCTGATACTATATAATAAATTTTCTTCATACAATCCGATAAGTAAGAATCGAATTTCAAAAATTATTGCAATAGGTTTCATTGTTATAGCAGTAGCTCTTACTATAATAAAGGGACTGGTTGCATAAAGGGGTGAAGAAAGTTTATGGATTGGAACATTGGTTGGGTATTTTGGATTGGCTGTTCGTATTTTCTGGCAATCGTAAACTGCTATTTTGTACTTGTCAAAAAGGCAAAATATAATTACATCATCGGAGTGTCTGGGATTGCCTTTTTCTCAGTTGCCTTGCTTGAAGAATTACGAATGTTTTCGCAATGGATTGAAGATGGAGAAGTTGGAATGCTAACCCACGCTCTTCAAAATCTTCCAATTCAATTTACCATCAGATTTTTAATCGTGGTAGGCATAACAACACTGCTAATAATAATCGATCTGCATCGCACAAAAAAGTCCTAATCCAAACCGCAGACTATAACCATCATGAATACGCAATCGAACTTTTACCGTGAAAGTACGATTGACCTGCGAGAATTAAGGGTTTCTCTAAAACACAGTGTTGCTTTCCACTTGTACTGTGTATGTTTTGCCTATTTCATGTATTCATTCTCCTAAAGTGTTGACACCTTGCAGAGAATATGCTATTATTTCCGAAAGTCCCACTGATTTTGTGGATTGGTTACAAGCAATCCACAAGATGTGGTCGTGTTCATTTTGAACACAGCACAGGAAGTGGTTGGTTATCACCGTGAGACCCACCACTTCAGTGAGGGAAAGTCCGCAAAAGAATTTACCGCCCCGCAACACACCCGATCTATTTTGCCGCCGATTCACCCGACAAAATCATCGCTGCGCTGCGTGGGCGGTATTTTTCTTTTTCACAAATAAAATCTTATGTAGTTGTTCAATCTTCC
>ERZ772812.2109-NODE-2109-length-13282-cov-3.490512_pt1 | contig 13282 bp, 8 predicted proteins | sample MGYA00511343_ERZ772812 | MGnify/ENA primary metagenome ERZ772812 (study PRJEB29015, sample SAMEA2737706) | human gut metagenome | biome: human gut; feature: human-associated habitat; material: faeces | place: China | collected 2012 ...
CAGAAAATAAGAATCCGGGCAATGACTCTTCGGCGGAGTTCGAGCGGCAGCGCAAACGCAAGGTGTTGCTCTTCGCAACGATCCTCGGATGTATCTTCCTCGTTGTGCTGTGGCTTATCTTCCGGCCTGCGCCCGTCAAGCCCCAGGAGGGGGCCGCAGGGATCAACACGACGGTTCCGGACGGCAAGGCGCAGGCCACCGTCGGCGACAAACGCAAAGCCGCCGAACAGCTCCGCAGCGAGGAGCAGCAGCAGAAACGCATGATGACGCTCGGCGACAACTCGTTCTCGCTCTTGGACGACGGACTTAAACCCGCCGAGGAGTCCGCTCCCGCGGACAACCCCGCGCTGCGGGCTGCCGAAGCCAACCGGGCCATGCAGCGGCAGGTGCAGGGATTCTACGCCACGCCGCCCCGCAATGCCGAGGTCGAGGCCCTGAAAGAGCAGGTCGCGGTCCTGCAGTCCCAGCTCGACGTCGAACGCCGGCAGCCCGACCCGTTGGCACTGGCCGAGGAGCAGTACAAGCTGGCACATAAGTATCTCGTCTGCGGGACGGCCGTGGACGAAGAGGCCGGGCCGACGAAGCAGCGGCGGGATTCGCGCCTGTCCGTGATGCGGCCCGTCCGGGAGGGCGAGGTCGAAGCCTCGACGCTCGACCCGCGGGCGGATTTCACCATCGAACGCAACCTCGGATTTCTCACGGCGGCAGGTGGCGTCACGCATGCCGATATTCCGACCGTCAGGGCCTGCGTCGCGGCGACGCAGGTGATCCGTGCCGGGAGTATCGTGCGCCTGCGGCTTCTGGAGCCCGTGCGCATCGACGGAGTGACCATCCCCCGCAACACCCCGTTATACGGTCTTGCGACAATTTCCGGGATGCGGCTGCAGATCGTGGTGTTGTCCGTCGAATACGGCGGGCGCATCTTCGCCGTCGAGGCCGTGGCTTACGACATGGACGGCCAGCCGGGGCTCAATGTCCCCAACTCCCGCGAACGCATGGCCCTCAAGGAGGCGCTGGCTTCCGTCGGGCAGACCGCCGGCACGAGCGTCAACGTCACCCGTTCGGCCGGACAGCAGGTGCTATCGACCGTAGCGCAAGGCGGGTTGCAGGCGTCGTCCCGATACATTGCCGAGAAACTCCGCGAGGTGAAGATCACCCTCAAAGCCAACCATCGACTGTTACTGATTTCAAAAGAACAATAAAAATGAAAAGAAACCTGATTTATCTGACCCTGATCGCCGCCCTGATGGCGGCGGCGCAGGTTACGGCGCAGACGGCGCCGGAAGCGCCTGCGGAGATTCGGCCCCTGCGCATCGAAGCGGGGTTTTCGAAGACCGTGCATATCCTGTTCCCGTCGCCCGTGACCTACATCGACATCGGTTCGATGGACATCATCGCTGGGAAGGCCGACGGGGCCGAGAACGTCGTGCGGGTGAAAGCCGCCGTGCGGAATTTCGCCGCCGAGACCAACCTGACGGTCATCACAGAAGACGGCGGATTCTTTTCGTTCGACGTGCATTATGCCGAGAACCCGGCCGTCTCGACCATCGACATCTCGGCACCGAAACAGACAGCCGTCGAAAGCGGTTCGTCGCAGCCGGAACCCGCTCCGACCGAAGGGCGGGTATTATTGCAGGAAGTGGGCCGCGAGAAGCCCGCGACCGTGAAGCGAGTATTGAGCGATATCTACCGCCAGAACCGGATGGACGTGAAAGGCATCCGCACGAAGAAGTACGGCATCGGAGTCGAGGTGCTGGGAATCTATGTCCACAACGACGTGATCTACATCCACACGATGATCTCGAACGAGACGAACATCTCCTTCGAAGTCGATGCCCGGCAGTTTATCGTCGCCGACCGCAAGCTCGCAAAGCGCACGGCGCAGCAGCAGACGCCGCTCGAAATCCTGCGCGTGTGCAACGACCCGACAGTCGTGCGAGGGCACCAACGCCAGCGGACGGTATTCGCCCTGCAGAAGTTCACCATCCCAGACGACAAGGTGCTCTTGCTGGAGATCATCGAACGCAACGGAGCACGGCATCAGACGGTGGAGATTCCGGCCAAAGAATTGTTGGATGCAAAACTGCTGTAAGAAAATGAAGCGACTGAATCCGGCCCTGTTCTCATCCGTTAAGATGGATTGGGTGACTCCGCAGGCGTTCTTCGACGACCTCGACGCAGAATTTCATTTCACCCTCGATCCGTGCGCCGCGGCCGGAAATGCCAAGTGCGGAAAGTTCTACACCATGGCGGACAACGGGATTGGAGCAGGACTGGGCCGAAGAGACGGTTTTCTGCAATCCGCCTTACGGAAGGGCGATTTATGATTGGGTATTCAAATGCTGGCGCGAGTCCCGAAAACCCGGAACGACGGTCGTACTGCTTATCCCCGTCCGGACCGACACCCGTTATTTCCACGAGTTCATCTACCGCAGGGCCCGCGAAATCCGGTTTATACGCGGGTGCCTGCGCTTCGGCTACGGCACGGCTCCGGCGCCGTTTACCAGCATGGTCGTCGTGTTTTAATAGAATTGTCACAGATAATGTTGCTTCCGCCCCTAGCGAAAATTCCTATCTGAAACAGTACAACACGGACAAGTTAGCTATAATCATTACCCTGTTACTGACTCCACATGAAGGAACAAAGATCGCTGGTATCCCGAGTCAGAACTGCTTTACGGGCAACTCGCTCAACTTATAAATCCGAGACCTATAGCAAGTTTACAGGGTATGAAAATTGTCCGACGTTAATATAAACGACTGACCGGGGCTGTCCGAATTTTCGGGCAGCCCCCTCCTTTCATAAACGCGCTGCGTCACCCCACCAGGACGGGTGATTTCTCTCCCAAACAGATTATCAGATGCTTCAATAACTTTTCAGAATCTATCCGGCTGGCCGGTTCCTCTTTGAATATACGTTTGAAAGCCGTGTCGAAAACATCCCAAAGTATCAGACTGAACCGGTCGGCTTCGACCGGTCCCATGTATTTGACCTCCATGGTCGGAAGCCACATCGAGAATTCGATGTTGACCGACTGCCGGAACAGTTCCAGCAATTCGTCGGACTCGTGGCGGTAGTCGAGAAACGTGTTTTCGCAAATCCCGAACTTGGGCCGAATGATTGAATGATAGATTTTCGCATGGGTTCTGCGATGGTCGTGCTTCTCGAAAAACCAGCGGTCGATCTTTTTGACGCTTACCACACGATAAGGGCGATAGGGATTCTCGTTATCCTTTTTCATAACTGTAAAGTTTTAAGCCGGATGACATTATCCTTGTCTTAAATTTACATTATTCCCATATTCGAGATTTTCCGTATTGTCCCGAAGTTTGGAACCTAAGGCCGGCACCTGCACCTAAAGATCAGAGCTCGATAAAGTCGTACAGACATCCATGAGTTGCTTTTTTATTAGCAACTCGGAGTATCTGCTAAAATAAAATATTGGAATGGTTCCACATATTCTTGCAAGGTCTCTGCCTTTCATCCATCTTTGCCGCACAAACTATAAAACAGCCCAAACGAATGACGGTGAAACATTGCAATTTCAAAGTCTGAGAGGTATATCTTTTCCATACCGACGATCCCCGATGTCCGGATACGGAATCCTTATGGGGTCTTTACGACAGACACGACGGGAACTCGATCCGACTGGAATCGTGCTCGACGGACCAGAAGAACTTCTCGAAAGGCCGGCGTTTGCCGGCGCAATACCGGTTCTGCCGGCTTTCGACCCGCGGCGAATTACGCGATTACATGGCCAACAGCATTTATTCGGAGATAAAGGACCTTTCATGAAATGGGCAGGGACAATTATAATCCGTACCGGATAGTCGGGGCCAAAAAGATCGACGTATGGTTTTATGAAGAAGGCGATATGCGCAGAACGCATCATAACGTCTACGAGTTAATCATTCTGCCGCTGTACGGAGTCTGTGAAAACAGTTATCTGGATTACAGGCATCACTCCGACGAACTGCTCGAGCTCTTCATCCAGCCGCCCTATATCGAAGTTCCGCTCTGGTTGATGGTGATGACAGTCAAGAAAATGCCGCCTCACGAAGCCAACCGTTTCTTCGAACTGATCCGGACGAAGATGGATCCCATTTTCAGAAAATCCTCCTACCCTCTGACGGCCGAGCAGCTCCTCAAACTGCTCGTCGAAGCACTGGCAGAGTTCATGTATTAGAAGAGTGACGCGACTCATTGCCGGAGGGGAGGCCGTTATCGGTCTCCTCTCTTTTTGCATGAAGCCCATGCGGCCTTGCGCTCAGAGTCCGGGCTTCTGCATTTCCGCGACCCGCTCTATGATGCCTTCGTCGCAAGGGTCTCCGTAGTTGAACTTCGGCCTGACGGGCCATGCCGTCATCGCATCTTCGGGCTTCGCCGTTCGCGGAATCAGTCCCCACTGCATGACCTGAAGCTCCTCCGAACCCGAAACGATGACGCAGTGTGGTTCGGCATAGGCGGAGATGACGTAGATTTCCTTGGCCAGCCGAATGTCGTACACGCAGATCTTGTGTTTCGGATCGGCTTCCTGCTTCGCCCGCTGCTCCCGTTCCTGCTCGGCGAGGATTTGACGCGCGGCTTCGATAATATCCAACTGCTTGCCGTACCTTTTGGCGACGGCGACCGCATTGGCCGCAAGCGAAGTGAAAAAGCACATGTCCTTGTTTTCCAATACCGGCGGCAAACTCCATGCCCTCTTCCCGACCGGAACCGGTTCGGCATCGACTACTTCGGGATACTGCATCCCCGCAGGCAGGTGTCCCACAAACCGCAATACCGAAGCGGTGTTTTCCACTCCGAAAAATGCGGACGGGAGATTCAATACAAATCGGGACTGGAGCTGGATTTCATAAAGTATATGGAAGGCAGCGAAGAGGTGCTTTTCTATTGCGAGCAGCCTATCGGCATTCCTTACTAGCGGTGCAGGTTCAAAGCCCGGACCTCTAAAAAAAAGGCAGTCCAAGAAATCGGATCAGGCTCCCGTCATGGGGCGCATAACTATTAATGGCACGATGTCGCAATTCAGCTGCAAACTCACCGTTCGCTCCTCTCTCTGGGATGCCAAGGCTAACAAGGCTGCCGGCAAAAGCCTCGACGCCCAGCACATCAACGAGAAACTGGAAAACATCAAGACCAATATCGGCAAACAGTATCAACGCCTCTGTGATCGGGATTCATATGTTACAGCCGAAAAATTCCGCAACGCCGTCCTTGGTATGGGCGACGACTGCCGCCTGCTGTTGCAGACCTTTAACGAATACCTTACAAGATTTCAAAAACGTGTGGGTAAGGATCGCAGTATTTCGACATTTAAAAATTACAGCAAAGTCAGCCGTTACATCGCCTCTTTTCTGAAATACAATATAAGGTAGAGGATATGATTTTCATGGAACTGAATTGGAATTATATTTTACAATATAAAATTACATTATTTTTTTGTAAAATAAAAAATGATTTTATAATTTTGTGATAACCCAAAACTAAATAGTCAAAGAAAATGAAAAAGCCGTTCTATTTGACATTCTATGCGATAATGTTCGCTCTTGCCAATCTTTATGCCCAAGAAACGCCGCGACTCAATCCCGATCTTCTCGCAAGGATTGAAGCATCGGGCAACTTTGCCCCAATGTTTCCATTTCAGCCGACCCATAATGCGCCGGAAAATATTACAAATGTCGGAACTTGGACCGCTGTGGGCCGGAGTGTGGGACCGAAGGGTTTCATAGCTCCGGCAGGAGAATTTTTCGTCGACGAAATCGGTCGGCCGGTTCGCTTTATCGGCACCAACATAGGTATGACGGGATGCTTCCCCGACCATGCCTCCGCAGATAAATTGGCCGGGGAACTTACCCGCTACGGAATAAACATCGTGCGTATGCACTATGTCAGTCACAGAACGCCAAAAGAAGGCTATCCGGTTTTCGACTCTTTTATCGAACCGGTGCAGCTCGAACGTTTCGACTATCTCTTTGCGAAGCTGAAAGAGAAAGGTATCTACATCTATTTCCAGCTGAATATCGCAAGAAAGTTCGGATGGTTGAACGGATTTGTGAATGCGAATCTGCTTCCTTATTATAAAAATGGCATTGACAACGTCGATGAGAGGATGATCGAGCTTCAGAAAAGATTCCACAGCGAGATACTCAATCACATAAACCCCTATACCGGCATTGCCTATAAGGATGATGCGTCGATCGGCATGATGGAGCTTGCCAACGAAAATTCGATCGTCTATTCGTGGTTCTCTCCCAAACATAAGTTCACGGCTCTCGTCGAGCCTTACAAGAGCGAAATGATCGAGAAGTGGAACGGCTGGCTTCTCGACAAGTACGGCGATACGGAGACTTTGAAAAAAGCATGGGCAGAAGGAGCCGAAGCCGATGTGGCTCAAATTCTGCCCAGGTCGAAGAGTCTCAAGAAAGGAAATGTCGATTGGCCCTACAAGTATAATTGGTCTCTGTTTCCGCAGCGCGCAAATGATTTCACCGAGTTTTTGGCGCTATTGGAGTCCGGATATTTCACGGGGCTGTACGACAATACGAAGGTGAATCTGAAAATCCGGCAACCGGTGACCGGTACGCAGCTGGGGTACGGATTCAACCGAGTTCAGGCCGCAATGGATTATTGCGATATTCACGGTTATTGGTGCCATCCTGCGTTTCCCGGCGGCAAGTGGAACACAACCCATTGGAATTTGAGAAACGGCTCTGTGGTCAACAGCTACGGACATCCGGGCAATACCTTTACCAAACTGGCACAAGCGCGTATTCTCGGCAAGCCATTTACAGTCAGCGAATATGACCATCCGAACCTCAATTTCTATTGCGCCGAAGGCAATGTGATGCTGGCCGCCATGGGGGCATTCCAGAACTGGTCGGCACTCATGCAGTTCGCATGGATACTCGATACGGACTATGAGAGAGAGTACATTTGGCCTATGTTCGATATGTGTTCCGCACCCCAGAAACTCGTCCACTTCCCAGCCTGTTGGGCTATGTTCGTGCGGGGCGACGTGAGAAGCGGCGACGACCGTCTGGTTTTCGCTTTTCCGTCGAAAGAGGAGAGCGATATACTGAAAGTGGCGAAGAGGCAGGCGGCAGATGCTCCCGGACGACATGGTTCGGATCTTCTGAACAGCCTCCCGTTAGCCGTAAAGTCGGGGACCTGGGTCGAGGAGTATCCCGATCTCTTTTCGGGCGAGGGCCGTACCGTGATTCGAAGCGAGGAGGACGTGCCGTCGTCGATAAAAGATGCCTATAAAAATAAATTGATGCAGAGCAGCACGGGTGAGCTTACATGGAACTGGCAGGAAAAGGATGCGGGATTCTTCATGGCAGACACCCGGAATACCAAGATTTTCTCGGGATTTGTAAAGGGACGCACCTTCATGTATCGGGGAATGCGACTTATTCCGGGCAGGACAAGGCTTGACTGGCTGACTTTGTCGTTGACCCTTGCTTCGCCGATAGGCGAATCCTCTCCGGGTAATTTGCTGCGGCCGGGACGCTACCTGCTTGCCGCGACGGGGCTTGTCCACAACACCGATGCGAAGATCGTCGAACTCGACACTCCGGGCAAAATCTCCTGCTCCGAACCCGACGGCGGAAGATTGGGTACGGCTCCTGTGCTGTGCGAGGGAATCGAGGCGCGGCTCGCTTTCGCCGGTCTCGGCGGAAAGGTAACGTGTTATGCTTTGGATTCGGAAGGGAAACGCACCGAAGAGGTTCCTGTCATTGAAAACGAATCCGGAGAGGCACTCCTTGAAATCAATCCCGGGTACAGGACCTTGTGGTACGAGGTGATCGTAGAAGAACGCAACCAAACCAAACAATAACCATGAATCACAAACAAACTATTGCAGTTATCTGCTTGTTGTCGATCTGTTTACGCACACAGGTTTCCGCCAAGGTGGTAGTGACGGATTCTCTTTGTGTCGGGAAAACAGTTGCGATGAGTCCGGCAGAACTGATCAGAGGAGAGGTTTCCGGCGCGAGGGTCTCGTCTGTCGACGGCAACCCAAATGGAACCTTCAATGTCAACATCCGGGGCCTCAATACGCTGCGAGGCGATTCGCAGCCGCTGTGGATTGTCGACGGAGCGGTGATCGGATCATCCGTGAACCACAATCTGAATGCCTTCTATCTCAATGGAGGTTCTACCGCAAAAGGGGATGTCCTTCCCGACTATTCCGGACGGAGCTATACCTCTCCCGTCAGCAGCTTCGGGTGGCTCAATCCCGGTGACATTGCGTCGATAGAGGTCATCAAGGACCTGTCGGCAGCCGCGTTATACGGCATGTCGGGAGCCAATGGCGTCATCGTCATCAAGACGAAACGCACCTCTTCAACTGCCCGTAACATCTGGCTTTCGTCGCATGTCGGCGTCGATTTCTCCTCCGAAAAAGGGGATGCTTTCAGAACCGGCGTCAACCATGTGCACAAGTTAGGCGTCAACGGCTCGATCGGAAATAATTCCTACTATAATATATCGGGCTTTCTGCATCAGAGCAACGCGGCCGTAAAGAGCACCAATTCAATTGTCGGCGGGTTGGCTGCCAATTTTGAGACGATGGCCAACAAAGTCTTCAAATTCGGTCTTAACACGAACTTGAGCTACGGAAAACTGCTCTCGACCGGCGGCGCGAACTATATCGGGGCGCCTTCCACGATGATAAGCGCACGCTATCCCGACCTGTTTCCCGACGATAAGGTCGCAGGATGGTTGGATTCCTATGACGATGAGGTTTTGGATTACCGCGTTGTCAACTCCGTGTGGTTGCAGGTCGATATCATTCGCGGTCTCAATCTCAAAATGACGGGAGGCATGGACTACCAGAATCAGTCGCGTTACATCTGGTTTGGCGACGGCACCTCTTTCGGCAAGGATTTTTCAGGCGCTGCCGGCATTCTCAATAATTTCCTTTTCGCGTACAATGCCAAGGGAGAACTCAACTTTAACAGGAATTTTGCCGTGAAGCACCGCCTTAAAGCGTCTCTCGCTTTCGACCTGAAAGGCAACATGGACAAGACCAATGCCATGTGCGGCACAGATTTCGATCTACCTTTCTTAAGAGGTAAGGGGCTGTCGGCTTCGGCGAGTCAGCACGCCATCCGGAGATTCGACCGTAAGTACAGCCAGTGGGGTGCCTACGCATACGTCGGTTACGACTTTGACGGTTATGCCGGGATCAGCGCTGCGGCACGTTTCGACAAGACCGGCCGGTTCGAGAGCGATCCGACATTTTTCCCCGCAGTCGACGCTTATGTGGATTTCAAGAGACTTCTGCTCGCGGACAACAAGGCCGTGTCCTCATTGAAGATCATCGGAGGATATGGCGAGGCAGGGCGTGAAACGGTTTTGCCCTACGAGTTCCTTGCAAACTATATTTCCAATGTTCCGGAGGTTGAAACCGGTACGGAACTCTATTTCGACGGCATCAACCGTCTTATCAGCAAGGAGTATAACGTAGGGTTCAACATCGGATTTATGAACGACCGGTTCAATCTTGCGTTCAAGTATTACGACAAGAAGACCGACGACAACTTCAGGATCTGCAATTTCGGGAAAGTATTGGCAGGCTTGTGGGTCGAAACCGCCAACTGGTCTGTTTTGGAGGAGAGATGCTCCACCATCGAGAACGAGGGCTTTGAAATCGACGTCGATTTCCACATTATCCAGCACAGGAACGTGGTGTGGACACTCTATGCCAATGCTTCGTTCAACACCAACCGCGTCGCCTCGCTCCACGAGCTGGACTGCCTCACGCCCGGTCTTACGAATGGCAATTATACAGGTGCAAACGAGGAAGGGAAATCGGTATCCCAGGCATATGGCCGCAAATTGGACAAGAAGGGAGAGGTTGCATCTGCCGACCTCGACATTCTTGGCAACACCCTTCCAAAATATGCCGGAGGGCTCGGGACTACGCTCCGCTTGTACGGTCTTACCGTCGATGCCAGATTCTCCGCCGCCGCCGGATTCAACATCATCAATGCCAACAAGCTGGTTGAAAAGGGGCGTGATTATATCTCTTCCGACGACTTGGAAAAGGGCGATTACCTCCGGCTCGACTGTCTGTGTTTCTCTTACGACATTCCTGTCAGCGTCAAATGGATCAAGAATTTCAAGGTAAATCTCGCAGTCCGAAACCTCTTTACCATTTCCGGATACAGCGGTTGGAATCCCGATGTCAACAGTTTTGGAGTGACGGCACGGGGCAACGGCGTCGACTATGGCTCTTTCCCTCTTATCCGTTCTGTCGCTCTTGGCGTAAGCCTCAAATTTTAATAGCCAATGACCATGAAAAATATAATACATCATATATATGCCTGCATCCTAACAGGATTACTCTTCATTTCAGGAGAAGCCTTCGCCCAGAACAGCATAACCGTCAAAGGGACTGTCAAGGATTCCAACGGAGAGCCTGTCATCGGTTCCACCGTAATGGTCGATGGCAGCAATACGGGTGTTGTAACCGATAAAGAGGGGAAATATTCCATAACCTTCAGGCCCAAAGCGGGAAAAGCTTCGAAACTCGTGTTTTCCAGTATCTCATACGTCACTCAATCCGTCGAGGTGGGAAATCGCACCGTCATTGATATCGTCCTCGAAGAGGACAGCAAGCAGCTCGACGAGGTTATCGTAGTCGGTTACGGAGCTATGCGAAAAAGCGACATCACGGGTTCGGTAACTTCGGTGAAGATCGACGAGAACCGGGCTTCGCAAGTCTCCTCGATCGACCAACTCCTTCAAGGGCAAGCCGCCGGCGTGCAGGTCGTATCGAATAGTGCAGCTCCGGACAGCGGAGTAAGTGTCACGATCCGCGGTGCAAGTTCGTTCAACTCCTCGTCGCAGCCTCTTTATGTTGTGGACGGTATCATCATGAATACCAACGGATCAATCTCCGTAGGTTCACATGGCGGCGGCGATTCCGGCGTGTCTGAAGCCAATAACGGTTTGATGGGAATCAATCCTCAAGACATCGCTTCGATGGAGATTCTCAAAGATGCATCTGCGACTGCGATCTATGGCTCGCAGGGCGCCAACGGTGTGATCCTCATTACGACGAAGTCGGCCAGCAGAGAAAAACCGGTTATAACATTCTCCAGCGGCGTGAGCATCAGCAATATATATAAAAAATTCGACTTGATGGATGCCGGCGATTATGTGAAGTATCTTGATCTCAAGGGTGTTGATCCCAGCTCGACACTCTATACTGTCTTTACGGACAAGGTGGACAACGGCACCTATGCTCCCGTGGATTGGCAGGATTACTCGACTCGCACGAGCATAACGCAGCGCTACTATCTTACAATTGCGGGGCGGCCCCATAATACGGATTACCGTTTCTCAATCGGTTACTACGACAACGAGGGTGTCATCAAAGGTACGGGATACGAGAATCTGACTCTTCGCCTCAATCTCGACAGGACTATCGGCAAGTTCAAAATCGGAACCCGGACCTCCTTCTCCTATCTCAAATCCTATATGACCCAGGGTGCGGGTGCGACCATTGCGCAAACTCCGGCCTCTTCGATGGTGTTGAGCATGCTTATGACAAGGCCTTTGCGTCATATCGTCGAATATGACGATGAGGGTACGGAGGTCAATGATGACGGCGCCCCTGTCACCGGCCCCGACAGATGGCTCAGCGACTATCAGAGTGAGAGAACCGAGATGCGTGTTACTCCGAGCCTGTACGGACAGTATGAGATTCTTCCGTGGCTTACGTTCAAAACCACCCTCGGCGCTGACTTCCGAACCAACGAGCGCCTGATGTTCAAATCAAGCAGAATCAACACGCAGGCAACAGGTTCGAACGGGGCCGTCGCCCATGCCGATCTCCTTAATTTGAATTGGGACAACCTTCTGATCGTTAACAAGAAATTCGGGAAGCACTTCATTTCCGGCACTTTGGGACAGTCGGCTTCGCAAGCCATCACCAGAACGCAAAGCGTCGAGGGGACGAATGTCGATCAGTGGAAAGGCATGTCCTCCACGCTCAATTCGGCCCCCTATACATGGCTCGGATATGGGGAGTCGTACAATCAGTTGATGTCTTTCTTCGCCCGAGCCGTATACAATTATGACGAAAGGTATATCCTTACCGCAACCTATCGTTTCGACGGCTCGTCGAAGTTCGCCGCCGGAAACAAATGGGCGCAGTTCCCTTCGCTGGCCTTCGCATGGCGTCTGAGCGAAGAGAAATGGTTCCATATCCCTGCCGTTTCGTCGGCAAAACTTCGTCTGGGGTGGGGTATGGTCGGCAACCAGGGAATTCCGTCTTATCAGACGATTAAAAGATATTCTACCAGTGCGGTGTCGACACACGACAACGATACGCACAAACTGATTTCACTCGCTTCGCTCAATCTTCCATCCAGGGATCTGAAATGGGAAACCACTTCGCAGTATAATGTGGGGTTGGATTTGAGCCTTTTCGACGGTCGTCTCTCTTTCACGGCCGACGCATATTACAAAAAGACGGAGGACCTTCTCCAGACCAAGATACTTGCAGGATCGGCCGGAGTTACGAATCCTTATGTGAACATGGGGTCCATTGAGAATAAGGGCTTCGAAGTCACTCTTGACGCCGTGATTCTCGACAAGAAAAACATTGGATGGACAATTGGCGGAAACTTTTCCTTGAACCGCAACAAGATTCTTTCGATAGATCCGAGTGGAGCGAACAAGGCAAAGATGTACGTCTACCCTGATCAGCCGATACAGGAGGTGGAGTATTTCTCGGGAAACTTACTCTCGCAAGCAGCCGTCTGCCATGATTACATCAATGTTTTTATCGCTGGACAGCCGATGTGCCTCTTCTATGCAATGCCGACCGATGGACTTGTTCCCGCCGGAAAAACCGGCGTCCCGCTCGCTGACGGCGAGGTGCGTGGTGAGGGTTCCGTCAACTTTGTCGACACAAACAAGGACGGGGTAATAACCTCCGATGACAGAGTCGTTGTAGGCGATCCCAATCCCGATTTCACCTACGGTTTCAATACGGCATTTCATTACAAGAACTTTTCGCTTTCTGCGTCGTTCATCGGTTCGTATGGCAACGACGTCTACAACCAGCAGCAGGCCGCCCTCAGCGACCTGTCGACCAACAGCCAAAACAGGCTCCGGGCTGCGGTGTTCGATGCATGGAGCCCTGAAAATCCGAATGCCAGATTTCCGGCAGTTCAGGCTTATAGAACAACCGATATGAGTTGGTGTACGGATCGTTTCGTCGAGGACGGTTCCTATCTTCGACTGGCCAACCTCTCTCTT
>ERZ772812.2112-NODE-2112-length-13263-cov-8.884161_pt1 | contig 13263 bp, 14 predicted proteins | sample MGYA00511343_ERZ772812 | MGnify/ENA primary metagenome ERZ772812 (study PRJEB29015, sample SAMEA2737706) | human gut metagenome | biome: human gut; feature: human-associated habitat; material: faeces | place: China | collected 2012 ...
AGAGGATTACCAGGAAAATGACAAGACCGGAAAAGAAGGCCGGACAGAAGAACTGGAAGATATCCTGAAAAATCTGCTGGATTATGCGGCAGAGGCAGGAATCCTCAAGGAGAACAGCACCGTTTACCGTGATCTTTTTGACACCAGACTGATGAACTGTCTTCTGCCGAGACCGTCCCAGGTCTCCGGAAAATTCTGGGAGCTTTACAAAAAGTCTCCGGAAGAGGCCACAAATTATTACTATAAGTTTGCCCAGGACTCTGACTATATCCGCCGCTATCGTATTGCCCGGGATATTCGCTGGGCTGTTCCCAGTGTGTATGGAGATATTGATATTTCCATCAATCTCTCCAAACCGGAGAAGGATCCCAAGGCCATTGCGGCTGCCAAACTGATGAAGCAGAGCAGTTATCCCAAGTGCCAGCTCTGCAAGGAAAACATGGGATATATGGGTCGGGTAAACCATCCGGCCAGACAGAATCACCGGATCATTCCGTTGAAAATCAATCAGGCAGACTGGTTTTTCCAGTATTCTCCTTATGTGTATTATAACGAGCACTGCATTGTTTTCTGCGGTGAGCATGTGCCCATGAAGATCGAGAGAGCCACCTTCGTGAAGCTCTTCGATTTCATCAAGCTGTTCCCCCATTATTTCCTGGGATCCAATGCGGATCTTCCGATCGTAGGCGGTTCGATTCTGACCCACGACCATTATCAGGGCGGAAATAATACCTTTGCCATGGCAAAAGCGCCCATGGAGCAGACTTTCACGATCCCCGGCTACGAGGATGTGGAGGCAGGCATCGTCAAATGGCCTCTGTCCGTCATCCGTATCCGCTGCAAGGACGAGACACGGCTCATCGACCTGGCAGAGCATATCCTGAATAAGTGGAGAGGCTACACCGATGAGACTGCCTTCGTTTTTGCCGAGACAGACGGCGAGCCGCACAACACGATCACGCCGATCGCGCGGATGCGGAACGGCAAGTATGAGCTTGACCTCGTACTCCGCAACAACCTGACCACGAAAGAGCATCCGATGGGCCTCTATCATCCGCATGAGGAGCTGCATCACATCAAGAAGGAGAACATCGGCCTGATCGAAGTCATGGGTCTTGCAATTCTGCCGGGACGGCTGAAAAAAGAGATGGCCGACCTCAAAACTGCGCTGCTGAATGGCGAAAATCTGCGCGAAAACGATGAGCTTGCCAAGCACGCCGACTGGGCAGCCGAGTTCATGAGCCGCCATTCGGAATTCAACGCGGACAACGCCGAGGACATCATCCGTGATGAGATCGGACAGGTGTTTGCCAAGGTGCTCGAATGTGCGGGCGTATATAAATGCAACGAAACGGGCAGAACTGCCCTGAAACGATTCCTGACGGAGGTTCAGAATGGATAAGATCTATCATTTTTCCGCCCCCGGCCGCACCGAAATCGGCGGCAACCACACTGACCACCAGCACGGGTGCGTGATCGCGGCGGCGGTCGATATGACCACGACAGCGGAGGTGACGCTGAACGGCACGAACGTTATCCGCGTCGATTCTGAGGGATATAGGCCGGTTGAGATTGACCTTGGCGAGCTGAACGCAAAGGAATCTGAAAGGAATACGACTGCGGCGCTGATCCGCGGCGTGGCGGCGGCGTTTGCCCAGCGCGGATACAAGCTGGTGGGTTTTGACGCAAAGGTCAGATCGACCGTGCTGCCCGGCTCGGGTCTTTCCAGCTCGGCGGCGTTTGAGGTGCTGATTGGCAGAATTCTCAACGGCCTGTTTGCAGACAATGCGGTTTCCGCGATCGAGATTGCACAGATTGGACAGTACGCGGAAAACGTGTACTACGGAAAGCCGTCGGGACTCATGGATCAGATGGCGTCGAGCGTCGGCGGTCTGGTGTTCATTGATTTTGCCGATCCGAAAAAACCGGTTGTGGAGAAAGTCGACTACGACTTTGCGCACAGTGGTTATACGCTCTGCACCATTGATTCCGGTGCAGACCATGCCGATTTGACCGATGAATATGCGGCGATGCCGGTCGAAATGAAGAAGGTGGCCAATTTCTTCGGAAAAGAAGTCCTGCGCGAGGTCGATGAGACGGAGTTCTATGCCAAAATTGCGGAAGTCCGCAAGGAAACCGGCGACCGCGCCGTGCTGCGCGCGATCCACTTCTTCAACGAAAATAAGCGTGTGCAGCTTCAGGTGCGGGCGCTGAAAAACGACCATTTCGATGCCTTCCTGCGCTACGTCAACGAGTCCGGACTCGCATCTTGGACGCTGCTGCAAAACGTGACCCCTGCGGGGTACATTGAGAAGCAGGATATGGCGCTTACGATTGCGCTCTGCCAGCAGCTTCTTGCGGGTGAGGGCGCGGTGCGTATCCATGGCGGCGGCTTCGCCGGCACGGCGCTCGCCTTCGTGCCGAACGAGAAGTTCGAGCAGTTCAAGGCCGGCGTGGAAGCCGTCCTCGGCGCGGGTCATTGCAACAAGCTTCAGATCACCGAAAATAGCCCTGAATTGGCATAAAATTTGCCGAGAATATCCCTTTTCGAGTGTTTACAGATGGGAGGAAATGTGTCAAACTGGTGATAGCAGATGGTATCCTATAAAGAAGAATTTGTTCATTCAGATCATTTGTTATATGCGCAGCTTGGGAAAAATGTGCGCGAACTGCGAAAGCAATGCGGATGCAGACAGGAAGAATTGGCAGAGCAGCTTGGTATCGAGCAGAAACAGATATCCAGAATCGAGCGCGGTGAAGCGCGGCCGAATCTGACGTTGTGTCTGAAGCTGGCGAATGCCTTTCAGGTATCAGTGGATGCTTTGCTGGATGGCGTTGTCGAGCAGGAGATGGTGCGCACCATGCTGAACGAATCATCTGAGCAGCTTCTCGCTCAGGAGCTGCTGCAAGTGGTAAAACGATATATCCGATAGACAAAAATAGCGGTGTTCCGGCGAACACCGCTATTTTTAACCCGCTCCGTATTCTTGTGCTTGCATCAGCCGCATAACGCCGAGCAGAAATTCCTGCTGTTCAGGCGAAAAAGTAGCAGCAGTGTGCATGATTTCGTCCAGACGCGGATTCTTTTCTTCAAGCTCCGGGTAGATAAGCCACTCAGTCGGTGCGCCCAACGTCCGTAAAATTTTCTCCAGGGTATTCAGCGTCGGCCGCCGTTCGCCGCGTTCCAGCGCAGAGATATGCCGAGTACTCAGACCGACACAGTCAGCAAGCTGCTCACGCGTCATATGCTTCCCTTCGCGCAGTTTCTCTAACTTATTTCCAAAACGCTCCTCTAATGGAGTATTGTTTATCGACACCAGTAGCTCACCTCCAATACGGCTATTGTACAAAAAACGCCGTGTTTCAGAAATGCTCTAATGGTGTCAAATATTATTCACTGATAGTGCGATATTCAATAGAATACCTCCAGCGCCGCATATAAAAAAACGGCAGTGCTGGAGGGCAATCTGTACGCGATAGCGCTTCATTCCTGCCGGGAATGGAGCGCTATGATACTATTTGACCGAAAAAAGAGGCGTGTTCAACGCCTCCTGCGGTGATCCGCAGCCCAGAACATCAGTTGTTTCCACCAGTGCCAGAAAACCGGGATTGTGAACTCCGGATTTGTACGGCAACTAGTGGAACTACTGGTGTACGATATTGCCTTCCGTCAGTGGAAACACGCTGCAAATCGCAGCGGTAAGCCACTGGCGGTTTTTTGTTTCCATTCACGCGCTCCTCCGTTTCTGACATTTGCCCCACCGCAAATGAAATTCAGAAATGGAGGCAGCAATATGCTGATTAAAATTGTCCAAAACGGAATCGAGTCCGACTGGTTTCCACTGACAAAGAAAACGCATCGAGAGCTGATGCAGAAGAAGCCGGAAGCAGCAATCGTACATATTGAGGATGTCTATCCAGATTCACCGGACACTGGTCGGATTATTCAATTGGATTTTCGTCTGTTCACAGTGCTGACGCGGGAGTTCGTACTGGAGGAACTGCGGCAGAAAAAGCAAGATGAGCGCCATGTTGCCAAGCTCGGTCTGGATGCCAGACTTGCAAATGATCCGGCATTGGCTTCACAGTCGATGGATGAACAGTACATCCGGCAGGAAATCAAGGAGTTATTAGAGAAGGCTCCGGCCTGCGCAGGATTAACGCCAATGCAGTCTCGCCGTTTTCGACTGTTTGCTGTAGAAGGAAAAACATTTCGAGAAATTGCGAATCTTGAACATTGTGAATTTAGCGCTGTTCGAAAGTCCGTGAAGCAGGCGAAAGAAAAAATTAAAAAATTTTTGAAAGGAGGGTGCTCAAAACGCGAATTTCTGTCGGATTAAATAGAGGGACATTTACCTCGCTTGTTCTTTGAAAAGAAAATATCCGATTCAGCAGTACATCAGTTGGCAGAACCCGACGAGGGAAAAGCAATCTGGCGGATGCGCGAAGACCACCTGTGCGGAAGATCTTACTTCTGCATAAAGACGGCCCAATAAGGTGACGAGCGGTACCCATCCAGCCAAAAACAGCCTTGGCAAGCTGTTTTGCGATGATCCTGCCAACCTACAATGGTACGCCTGCCCAGCCACAACGGAACGTAACGGGGGCAGCTCGGAGAGATCCTCGGAGGGGCGCAGGCCCGTGGAGCGGCAGCCAGCCGCCGCTGTTTGAAATCGCCCATCGGCTTGGGAAGTAGCGACGAATAAAGCCGGAAGCACAAATGTCAGAAACTGTGGGAACCGTATCCCGCCATGGAATACGGTTCCCACTTTGTGCATAGGAGAAATTCTTATGAATCCAAACATTGATTTTTTAGGCATCTGCCAGCTCTTAAAAGCGCTTCGGACAATCGGCTTCTCAGAAAGTGAAATCCGAAAAATCGCCCGTAGGATCGCAGTCGAGCTTGGTGCAAACTTGACCATTTACCGTTGATTTTTCTCCGTTTTGGTCATAGCTATTTTGAAAACGTTGTGGTAGTGTGTGTTGCTACAGGAGGGAGGGAACGCAATGGCGACGCAAGCGCAGACAAACGGCACACTTGCCTTGGAGCAGAAAAATCGCGTAATTATCATACCGGCGCAGGACGAGATCACCGCAAGGAAGCTGCGCGTCGCAGCCTACGCCCGTGTCAGCTCCTCCAGCGAAGATCAGCTCAACTCCTACCGCGCGCAGAATCAGTATTATTCCGAACTCATTTCCAGCAACCCGGATTGGGAAATGGTCGATATCTATGCAGATTCCGGCATTACCGGCACTTCTGTTGACAAGCGCGAGGACTTTAAGCGCATGATGGCAGATTGCCGCAAAGGAAAGATTGACCGCATTCTGGTCAAGTCCATTTCCCGCTTCGCCCGGAACACAAAGGACTGCCTCGCAGCCGTCCGGGAACTCAAGGAGCTTGGTGTGAGCGTCCTGTTCGAGGAACAGGGCATCGATACTGCCAGAGTGTCAAGCGAAATGGTCACGGCGGTCATGGCGTCGCTGGCGCAGAAGCAAAGCGAGTCTATTTCGGGGAATGTCAAATGGGGTGTCCAAAAAAGAATGCAGGATGGCACATTCATTCCCTCTTACCTCCCATATGGTTACAGGCTGGTCAACAAGCAGATTCAGATCAATGATGTGGAAGCAGCTATTGTGCAGAAAATCTTCTCTGAATTCCTTGCGGGCAACAGCACCGAGAAAATTGCAGAAGCATTATGCGTACATAAGATACCGTGTAAAAATGGAAAGGTACAATGGGATTCGTCATCCATACGGTATATTCTAAGAAATGAAAAATACACCGGAAATTCAAGGTGGCAAAAATTTTATACGCCCAATGAGTTCCCTTTCCGTTGTAAAAGTAATCATGGAGAATCATGCTCATATTGGGCAGAAAACACACATCCAGTTATTATATCAGAAAACGAATATCGTCTGGCTCAAGAGTTAATGAAAAGAAAGTCTCAAAGAATTGCAAAAAGGCATGATAAGCCATATCCATTACGGCAGAAAATCTATTGCGGATCGTGCAATTCCGTGTTTCGCAGAAAAGAAATCGGTACAACGGTCTACTGGGTGTGTCTGGGACATGACCGATCTTCGGGATGCATAATCCGTCAGATTCCGGAGGAAACCATCAACGCGGCTTTCTGCCGTCTGTACTACAAGCTCAAGCACCACGGCGACCCCATCTTCACACAAATGCTCTCAAACCTCCAAAAGATCCGCTACAGTCGAATGCTATGGAGCGAAGACGTCATCTCTCTCAACAAGAAAATATCCGACATACTCAGTCAGGTTCAATTCCTAACCCAGCTTCAACAGGCGGGCGGCGTTGATCCTGATACTTTTATCTCATCAAACAACAAACTCAGCGAACAGCTCCGCAGGCTGAAACAGGAAAAAGCAAGGCTTCTTGATACTGACAGCGACGATCTGGCAGACCGCACCCGCGATCTCATGGACGCGCTGACGGACGGGCCGTATTTCCTCGACAGCTTTGATGCGGAGCTGTTCGATGCGCTTGTGGAAAAGATCATCGTAGACAGCAACGAGCGCCTACGGTTCCGGCTGAAAAATGGTTTGGAACTGACAGAGCAAATCGAAAGGACACGACGCTGATGGGAAATCGGAAGCTGCCGTTCGGGTATCAGATGCGCATGGGCGAGATCGTCCGGAACGAGCCGGAAGCCAAAGCCGTGCAGGACATTTTCCTGCAATATACGCTCGGCGCATCGCTGAAAGAAATTGCAGAGCAGATGAGCAAAACCGACCCCGCCTATGACGAAGGCAAGAGCTGGAACAAAAATATGGTTGCTCGAATCTTAGAAAACGCCAAGTACACTGGGGCAGACAGCTATCCGAGATTAGTTGACATAAAATTATTTGAAGCAGCCGCCGAGAAGCGCCAGACCAAGCAGCGCCTGCCGGAGCGGACTCCCGCGCAGAAAGCACTCAAGCGCGTCTGTTTCAAATCGCCTACGCCGGAAATCGAGCAGCAGGTCACACACCTGCTCGGCAGGCTGGCAGAGCAGCCGGAGCGCATCATGCAGCCAGAGCGAACCTCCAAACCGACATATACAAATACGCAAACCGAGCTGGATGACATTCTGAACACCCAGCCGCTCGACGAGGATGCTGCCAGAAGCCTGATCTGTAAGCTGGCACAGGAGCAATACGATGCAATCGGCAACGAGGAATACGAAACCGAACGCCTGCGGCGGCTGTTCACGGCGTTCGAGTGCACGGCAGAGCTTCTTAATGCGGAACTGCTGCAAAGCACCGTCTCCGCCGTGCTGGTGACACACCAGACGGTGCGCTTGCAGCTCAAGAACGGACAGATTATCGAAAAGGATGACCTTCTATGACAGACGAAAAGCCGCGCGTCATAATAATTCCTCCGAAACCGGAGTTCCAGCAAATGACGACGGTCACAAAACAGCTTCGCGTCGCGGCGTACTGCCGTGTCTCGACCAAGGAAGAAGAACAGGCCAGCAGCTATGAGGCGCAGTGCGAATATTACACCGACAAAATTATGTCCAACAAGGAATGGACGATGGCTGGAATTTTTGCGGATGAAGGTATCACTGGCACATCTACGAAAAAGCGTACAGAATTCCTGCGAATGATTCGCCAGTGTAAGCAGAAAAAGATCGACCTTATTCTTACAAAGTCCATCCAACGCTTCGCCCGCAACACGCTTGACTGCATCAATTATACGCGCATCCTCCGACAGCTTGGCATTGGCGTCTTATTCGAAAAAGAAAATATCAACTCGCTTCCAGCGGACAGCGAATTTATGATTACGATGTACGGCGCGATGGCGCAGTCCGAAAGCGAATCCATCTCCGGCAACATTCGGCGCGGTCGGCAAATGCACGCAAAAGTCGGTACGCTCAAGGTGCCCTGTTACCGGCTTTACGGGTACGAGAAAGACGCAGACGGCAAATTCCGCGTCATACCAGAACAAGCAGAAATCGTGCGTGAACTCTACAAGCGATATGAGAGCGGCGCCAGCCTGCGCAATCTGAAAGAATGGCTGGAGGAAAGCCAGATCAAGACCGTTCTAGGCACAGACGACTGGTCGATCTCCGTTATCAAAGGCATTCTGACAAATGAAAAATACTGCGGCGATGTGCTGCTGCAAAAGACCTTCTGCACGGATGTGATCAGCAAGAAGATCGTCAAAAATGTCGGTCAGATGACGCAGTATTATATGCCCGATCACCATGAAGCCATTGTCAGCCGGGAGCAGTATAATGCGGTGAAGGCTGAAATGGCAAGACGGAGCGCCCTGCGCAGCCCGTCCAAGGAGGCGGTCACAGGACGTTCCTGCTATACCAGCAAGTACGCTTTATCCGACCGGCTGTTCTGCGGTGAATGCGGTACGCTCTACCGCAGAAAAACGAGAAATATTAAAGGAAACATCTATCACGAATGGCGCTGCATCAGCCGCTTGGAATATGGAAAGAAATACTGCCACGAGTCCCCGACACTGCGGGAAATTCCACTGTAAAGCGCAATTCTGGCAGCCATCAACTCCGCCATGAGCATGAAGCCTGCCCTGCTCGACCGTATCAGAAATGCAGTCTCCCTGGAACTCCTGCCCGTGCAGGGTCAGACCATGAGCCTTGCCGATATCGAGCGTCGGCTGGTGCAGTTAGATGAGCAATTCCAGCGGCTACTGGCGGAAGCCATTGATGCCGACGATAAAGAAGCCTGCAACGCACAGTTTGCGGAAATCCTGGTCGAGCAGACTGCACTCAAAAAACAGAAAGAAGCGATCCTGCAAGGCAGCGCCGACGCAGACCGCGTCTGCACCCGCATGAAGCAGGCAGAAGAAGCCATAGAGAGCGCCGCATCCACGATCACAGAATGGAAAGAAAACGCCGTCCGGCAGATCGTAGAACGCGTGACCGTTCTCTCTGCCGACGAGGTGCTGGTGCAGATCAAGGGCGGCGCAGAAATCAAGCAACGATTGGAGCGATGAAAATGATCTATGCAACCGGTGATCTTCACGGAAACACCCTCCGGTTTCAGCCGCAATACTTTCCGGAACAGACCGAGATGACGAAAGACGACTACATGATCGTCTGCGGCGATTTTGGCTGCGTCTGGAACGGCGACAAGAGTGATGATCCGCAGCTCGACCGGCTGGAAGTCCTGCCGTTTACGGTTCTGTTCGTGGATGGAAACCATGAAAACTTCGATGCTCTGAACGAATATCCCGTGGAGCAATGGCACGGTGGAAAAGTGCATAAGATCCGACCGCACGTCATTCACCTGATGCGCGGACAGGCATTCGAGCTGCAAGGCCGCACTTTCTTCACGATGGGCGGTGCGCAGAGCCACGATATTGTGGATGGTATTCTGGACATGGACAGTCCGAATTTTTACGAACGATATGACAGTTTACGCCGCAATCGTGGACAGTTCCGCATCAACCACATTTCATGGTGGCAGGACGAACTGCCGTCCGACGAAGAATATGCCGAGACCCGGCAGACGATGGAACGGCTGGATTGGAAGGTTGATTACATCATCACGCACTGTGCCCCGACAGCAATCCAGCAGGAAATCAACCCCAGCTTCAAGCCGGACAAGCTGACGGACTTCCTGGAAGAAATCCGATGCCGCAGTCGGCTTCACTACTGGCTGTTTGGACACTACCACGACAACCGGATCATCGACGAAAAGCATGTTCTGCTCTACGAGCAGATGGTAAGAATCTTATAAAACAGGGCAGAGAAAGGCACCGTCATACGGTACTTTCATCTCGACTAAGACCGCTGCATCTGGTATAATATCTATAATTAGTTCAAACGATAAGGCATCTATTATAAATATAAATATAAAGAAATGCAGGAGGTGCGATAGTGTGAGCAGAGAAACGGAAAAAGTTCTGAATCCTGAAATTATGAAGCAGACGCAGAGTCTGGTCACATTTGAAAAAACGGATGATATTTTGCAGGATATGCGAGGGATTATTGATTCGTCTCGTGACGCGGCATATCGTGCGGTCAACGTGACATTGATTCGCCGCAACTGGTTGATCGGTTATCGTATCTCAGAGGAAGAACTGAGTGGGGAAAACCGTGCAGAGTATGGCGCAAGCGTGATTGCAAGACTGTCAAAAGAACTATCAAAAGAATACGGAAAAGGCTTTACGAAAACGAATCTTTACAGCTTTTATTCGTTTTACAAAACCTATCCGCAGATTTTCCAGACACCGTCTGGAAAATCTCAGCCGAGTCTGACGTGGTCGCATTATGCAGTGCTGCTGCAGGTTCCGGACAGCACTGCGCGTGAATGGTACGCGAAAGAGGCGGATGAGCAGATGTGGAGTGTGCGGACATTGCAGCGAAATATCTCGTCTCAGTATTACTACAGAATGCTGCAAACACAAAAACCGGAACTTGTAGAATCCGAAATGAAGGCTAAAACGTCCGCATATGCGGAACGGAAGTTGGAATTCATTAAGAACCCTGTTGTGGCTGAATTTCTTGGATTGTCTGGTGATGCGACCTTTACGGAAACAGATTTGGAAACCAGCATTATCTCTAACTTACAGAAATTCTTGATGGAACTTGGTAAGGGTTACGCTTTCGTTGCACGGCAACAGCACATTCGCACCGAGAAACAGGATTATTACATCGATCTGGTCTTCTACAATTACATTCTGAAATGCTTTGTCCTGATTGACCTGAAAACCGAAAAGATCACGCATCAGGACGTTGGTCAGATGGATATGTACATCCGTATGTATGATGAGCTGAAACGCAGCGAGGGCGATAATCCGACGATTGGCATTGTACTCTGTTCGGATACTGATGCAGACATCGCAAGGTATTCAATTCTGAATGGCAATGAGCAGTTATTTGCGACAAAATACAAACTCTATCTGCCGACGGAGGAAGAACTTCGTGCAGAGATTGAGACGCAGAAAGCAATTTTTTATCTGCAGCAGCAGAAAGGAAAGAATGCCGATTTATAAAACCCATGGGTCTAAAGAAAAGCACGGTTTCAGTACCGTGTTTTTCTTTGACCTGTAAATAATTGGGGGGTGTCAGCGCGATGTATTCAGCAGCGCCGTTGTCCTTGCGTTGACACCCATAAGCTCCCGCTGGGTCTGCCGGTTGGATTGGCACATGGGCATCAGAAAATTCACAGCCTTTCGGATCTGTTGCAAATCAGAAGAAGTGAGCGCATTCTGATGCAGATGCTCCAGAACGCGACTGTAGACATCCTTTAAGGATGCGGACACGGCAGGCTGAAAGAAATAAGTTGAGATCAGGCTGCCAATCAGGGCGGCTTCGGTATCGGTGTACTGCATGATTGCTCCTCCCTTGCAAGAATCAAACGAACGGGGCAATCATACCACAAAATATTGTAGCAGGCTATTCGCAGAACAACGAAATATACGATGCGCGTCAGCGCGGAAAGGAGAAGTCATGAACGTTAGAAAACCTGTGGATTACAGCGTGATGTATGGGGAATTGACCGCCATTCTCGCACAAAATCTTCCGCAGATGGACGAAATCTATGCCATCGGCAAGACCATCAGTCAGCGCCCGGAGAAGGGTGCGGCGGTTGCAGCCGCAGAGTTTATGCAGACAAATTTCCATGACCGCGCAGGCTTTTCTCCACGCAACGTGCGCCGGATGCGCGATTTTTACAAGACTTATGAAAATGACCAAACGCTCCTCCGGCTGGCAATGAAAATCGGCTGGACGTTAAATGTGGTGATTATGGAGGCGGAACTGACGAGAGACGTACGCAAGTGGTATCTGGAACAGGCGCGGGAGCGTCAATGGTCGAAGGCTGTTCTGCTGGAAAAGCTGGCATCTACGGCGCATCTGGAAAAACCGCTCGACGTGGGAACGGATACCTGCTATACTGGAGACAAAGATATTAAGACTAAGACTTGCGTGAAGTGGACATCAACTCACGATATCTTTGAAAAATCCCACTGTTGGATTGGGCAACGGTGGCTACTAAATTTGTGGAGATATATATCGACTCGATTGTTACGACGTGTAAGCCAAAAGATGTTCTATGTACGATGTTAGGTTAGGGCGTTTTTAAGTACAGGAGGAATTACAATGGATAAACCTCAATGGGAAAATCCAGATGACTTTTCAATGGCCTTTCGTTGTATGAAGCAAAAAGATGCACGTCCATTCTTTGAAAAAGGACGAATCAAGTTTGGTACACCTCGTTCTTGGGTGGGATGGGAGAAAAAACATGGAAATGGGCGTGGAGATCAATTTGAAGGTACATTGGCAACCTTCAACATCTTTGATGTCGAACATGCTGTCCAGACCATTAAAAAGTACTATGCAGCATACAATGACATTGAACCAATGCTAAAGGGAAATCGATGCTATTTAAAAAGAAGATCAGACATGGATTTACCATGCCTATGTTTGTACTATCTAAAAAATAGTATGTTTCCTTGTCCAAACACACCAGGTGTCCATACTCTGCAATGTGATATTCCAGCATCATATTTCAGAGATTTTGCGGATAATGCAGCGCCAGAGTATATCAACAGTCTATCAGCGGACGATAAACCAGCGGTAGTAATTATTAAAGATTATCCAGCATTTAAGCAAAGACTAATTGAAAAAATGCTCAGTTTGGGCATTAGGCGAGAAGAAATCATTGAGATCGGGGTTAGCTATATTGATTTCGAGCAATATGGCGAAAGTGGTTGGTGGGACTTTGGACAAAGATCACCGAAAGAATTAGCAGTGAAGCATATTCGTTTTGCCAATCAGAGCGAAGGCCGTTTCATAATTAACACACAACGTTCTGAGGTAAGGAAAATGTTAAGTGACTCGATTGAAATAGGCTCCCTTGAGGATATTAGTCAATTATGCAATCAGTATTTTTATGACGGAATACAGGTCATCTTGCAAGTCACTGTTGATGAACGACCATAATTGCGTGTAAGACACTTTTGAACGTGAAAGTACCACTGCAATCTGAATCCATCAGAGTTGGAACAGTGGTACTTTTATTGCTTTTCCTGCATTTTCATTGCTTTCATACACTGCTTGATGCGTCGATATCTTGTGTTTTCCAGTATTATACGCTATAATATTTTCGCGGTGAGCTTTTGTGCCACCAAGGCAACCGTATGGAGTAGATTCCCATGCGGTTTTTTGCACCAGTTAGGGAGTGTGAATATTATGGCGAGGAACGACAAAGTTGCACGCGCAATTGATAATGTACAATAAGTTGCGCAAATTGAAAAGAGCATAAAAGAAGACATAGCTT
>ERZ772812.2114-NODE-2114-length-13256-cov-6.835543_pt1 | contig 13256 bp, 10 predicted proteins | sample MGYA00511343_ERZ772812 | MGnify/ENA primary metagenome ERZ772812 (study PRJEB29015, sample SAMEA2737706) | human gut metagenome | biome: human gut; feature: human-associated habitat; material: faeces | place: China | collected 2012 ...
CCGGGTGCGTTGGGAGTTTTCAGATACACCCTACAAGAACTATGACGAGCTGCCGCTGTTCCTGAATGCGGCAACGGTGGCGAACGTGCTGGGCATCGCACCCTCCAGCAGCTATGGGTTGATGCACGAAAAAGATTTTCCCGCACCGCAGATCGGCAATCGGATCGTCGTGCTGAAGGAGGCATTCATCCGCTGGGTGGAGCAGCATACGGGAGAAAGTGAATGAAGCGTGACCTCTGGCCGATGCGCGACTCAGTTAAGGATTATTTTCCTCTGCCGAAAGAAATTTTCTCGCTGGGTCTGAGCGCGGCGGAAATCGCGATCTACGCCTACCTGTGGTTTTCGACTGCTGAACACTATCGGTGCGAAGTTGAACAGCAGATTGTCCCGCGTCTCGGGGACGTTCCGCTGAAAAAACTGGCTGACTGCGATCTGCAATGGCTTTACAAGGGCTTACAGGAACACAGGCGGCTGTGTAAGGGGCGCAGAAGAGTACGCATTTCCCTACAAATTAGAAACGGCAGGTGCGCTGACGAGGGAAACGCCCTTTGCCTGAAAGCGCGAGATATCGTCTTCGGCAATGTGCCAGTCCGTGATGATCCGGTACACGCGGTCCGCAGGCGCGATCTGGATCAGGGAATCGTTCCAGAATTTTGAATAATCCGCAAGAACATAGCTCTGCTTGCAGGTGCGCAGGATCCAGCGCTTCATTTCGGCGTCGTTCATATTCGGCGTTGTAAGGCCGTGGGAGAAGGAAATGTGCTCAATGCCCAGAAATCCCTTGTCAAAGACCATGTTGCTGAGCATATCCTTGGCCAGATAGCCTGAACAGGCGCGTACATCGTGGCGAATCTCACCGCCGATGAGGATCAGACTGATGCCCTGCTGCCCAAGCAGCACGCCTGCATGGTCGAGCGCGTTGGTTGCGACGAGAATGCCGCGCTTAGGCCCGTTGCAGAGCAGTTTAGCCAGTTCAAAGGTCGTCGTACCGCTGTCGAGATAAACGGAATCACCGTCATTGATCATGTCATAAGCGGCTCTCGCAATCGCCATTTTTTCCTGCAGATATTTTGATTCCCGAACTTGATACGGAAGCTCTGCAGTGGTTCTAGCCGTTCGAACCGCACCACCCCACGTCCGCTGCAGCAGCGAATCCTGTTCGAGTGAGATCAGGAGCTTACGAACAGATACTTCGGAAATTCCGAAATGCTCACTTAATTCCGAAACAGTAACGGAACCGTACTGTTCCAACATGGAGAGAATATACTTTCTTCGCTCTTCTGCAGCCATTTTCACGGGCTTAATTTTTGATGCATTGTCCAAAAAAGGCTCCTCCTTATGTAGAAGTCAGGAAATTCTGCGCATCTTTGATATTCATTCTAATATACTCCAAAGGAAAAATCAAGTACTTTATAAAGAAACTACTCGTTGTTTTTTTGCTTTTGAAACAAAAAATCGAAACGTAAATATAACCAAAAATGCAATCAACCTTTTGTTAATTGCAACAAAACGAAAATGATGTATTGACAATTATGATAACGAAATGGTATTATCGCACCAGCGCAAGAAAAACGAAATTCAAATTGCGTAAAACGAAAAGTAAAACACTAGGAGGAACCAAAATGAAAAAAGTAATTGCTCTTATTCTGGCAGCCCTCATGGTGCTCGGACTGGCAGCATGTGCGGCCAAGACGACTACCACGGAACAGGACACGGACACGCCCGCGCAGACTGCTCCTGCTGACAAGGCGGCAGAGGAAACCACTGCAGCGGATGCTGCTGACAAGCAGATCACGGTTGGCTTCTGCCCCATGGATCTCTCCAACAACTTCTTTGCAAACATCGCCAATTCCCTGCGAAATGCAGCTGACGCGGCGAACGTAAAGGCGATTATTTCCGACGGCAAATCTGATGCCGCAACACAGATCGCGGCTCTGGAAAACTTCATCTCGCAAGGCGTTGATGTCATCATCGTCGTCCCGGTTGATGCCGAGTCTCTGAAGGGCGTCATCGCCGAGGCCAAGTCCGCCGGCATCCCCGTCATCACGCACACAACCGAATACGCTGACGCAACCTGCAACATGAACGTCGCAGAACTTGAAATGGGCCAGGCTAACGGCTCCGCCTGCGGCAAGTGGATGGCCGAGACCTTCGGCGCCGACGCTGACTGCAAGTACGCCATTCTGACGCAGAGATCCCTTGAGCAGACCATCGGCCGCGAAAACGGCATCATGCAGGGTATTGCAGAATACTGCCCGAACGCCGAGTGCGTCATGACGGTCGATGGCTACACCACCGATATGGGCATGACCGCAGCCGAGAATATCCTGACCGCGCATCCTGAGGTCGTCGCAATCCTCGGCATCAACGACTCCGGCGCGCTGGGTGCTTACGAAACCTGCGTTGCGCAGGGCGTTGACACCGACAAGTTCTACATCGGCGGCAACGACGGCACGCAGCAGGCTCTGGAGCTCATCAAGGAAGGCACCATCTATCGCGGCTCCGTTGACCTCAACCCGGTCGGCACCGGCGAATTGATGATTCAGTACGCTGTTTCCCTGTGCAACGGCGAAAGCATTCCGGAGAGCTACATGGTTCCCGTTACCGCCGTTACCCGCGACAACGTCGACGAGTATCTGGCAATGTACAAATAGGCTGTCAGCCGGAAACGCCCTGCCGGATTTCCATATCCGGCAGGGCCGGATGCAAAGCGATCCAAACGGAGTGATGTGAAAACTATGGATAACAATATTGTTCTGAAAATGGAGAAAATCTGCAAGTATTATCCGGGCGTCACCGCCCTGGATCATGTGGATTTTGAACTGAGAAAGGGCGAGGTGCACGCGCTGCTTGGAGAAAACGGCGCTGGGAAATCCACGCTGTGCAAAATCATCGCGGGCGCGCAGCCGATGGACGACGGCAGTTACTGTCTGGACGGCGAACAGATCCGGACTCTGACGCCGCAGAGCGCCAAGGACAAGGGTGTCAGCATGATCTACCAGGAATTCAACCTGGTTCCTTATCTGAAGGTCTATGAAAACATGTTCCTTGGCAAGGAAATCGAGCGCGGAATCTATGCGGATAAACGTGCCATGATCCGGAAAACGCGTGAAGTATTCGAGCGGTTCCATATTGAAATTGACCCGAATTCGCGCATCAGCGATCTTTCCAATGCCTATAAGCAGCAAGTGGAGATTGCAAAGGCCGTCCTTGAAAATGCGAAGGTGCTGATTATGGACGAGCCGACGGCACCACTTGGCAACCGTGAAGTTGAAAACCTGTTTGAAATGATCCGGACGCTGAAAAGCGAAGGCGTTTCAATTATTTATATCTCTCACCGTCTCGAAGAACTGTTTGAGATTTCTGACCGCATCACCGTCATGCGCGATGGCCAGTATATCGAGACGCTCAACACAAAAGACACCAACAAATCTGCGCTGGTCAAGCTGATGGTTGGCCGTGACCTGTCGGAAGACTACCCACAACGCAGCACGCCGATCGGTGAGGAGGTTCTCCGGGTGGAGCATCTGTCCACCGTGGAAACGAAGCTGCACGACGTTTCGTTTACGTTGCATAAGGGTGAAATCCTCGGCTTTGCCGGTCTTGTCGGCGCAGGCCGGACGGAGGTCATGCGCGCTTTGTTCGGCGCCGATCACAGATCCTCCGGCACCGTTTATGTCGGCGGGAAACAGGTTGAGATTCTCCGGCCGATTGACGCCATCCATCACGGCATCGCGCTGATCCCGGAAGACCGGAAGGGCCAGGGCGTCTCGCTGACGCTCAGCATTCGGGAAAACATTTCTCTCGTCATGCTGCACACGCTGCAGTCCTTCCTACGCATCAGCCGGAAGAAGGAGCGCACGCTGGTTGATTCCTACATGAACGCGCTGGCCGTCAAGGCACCCAGTATGGAGCAGCTGACCAAGAATCTGTCCGGTGGCAACCAGCAGAAGGTGGTCGTTGCCAAGTGGCTTGCAACAAACGCGGATATCATCATTTTGGACGAGCCGACACGGGGCATCGATATCGGCGCAAAATACGAAATCTACCTCATTATGAACCGGCTGGTCAAAGAAGGAAAATCGATCATCATGATTTCCTCCGAAATGCCGGAGCTGATCGGCATGAGTGACCGCATCATCGTGATGCACCAGGGCTCTGTAAGCGGAGAGCTTGCAAAAGAGGAAGTCAGCCAGGAACGCATCCTTGAGATGGCTTCCGGCATGTAAAAAGAGGGGTCTCGCTATGAAAAAAGAAACGAAGCTTTCCATCAGCCAGGTGTTTGTCTATCTGGTGCTCCTGTTCGTATTCGTCTTTTTCTCTGTTCTGACAAAGACGTTCTTGTCGACAAAGAATCTGCTGAACATCTGTCGGCAGGTCTCCATGACCGGAATCTGCGCGGTCGGCATGACTATGGTTCTGCTGACCGGCGGTATTGACATTTCCATCGGCTCGATTATTGCGCTTTCCGGCGTTGTCTCCGCAAAGCTCATCAATGACCTCGGCTTTGGGATTTTCCCTGCGATGGTGGTCGGCGTTCTGGTTGGAATCGTCTGCGGGCTTATCAGCGGCATTATGGTCGCGCATTTTGAGGTTCCCGCGCTGATCGCGACACTCGCCATGCAGACCATCGCCAGAGGATTCGCGTTCATCATGACGCAGGGCATCCCGGTCTACGGTCTTCCGGAGTCCATCAAAACCCTTGGACAGGGCTATTTCCTCGGTATTCCGATTCCAGTCTATATTCTGGCACTGGTTTTTTTCATTGGCTGGTGGATGCTGGAGCAGACAAGCTTCGGCCGTCATCTCTACGCAATCGGCGGCAATGAAGAAGTTGCCAGACTGTCAGGCATCAACGTCCTGGTCAAGAAAATCCAGATCTATTCGCTCAGCGGATTTTTTGCCGGTCTTTCCGGCGTCATCATGCTCTCCCGTCTCAACTCCGGCCAGCCAGCCACCAGCGAAGGCTTTGAAATGGACGTCATCACGGCTGCTGTTCTCGGCGGCGTGAGCGTTGCAGGCGGCCAGGGCAAAATCATCAACGTCGTCGCAGGCGTGCTGATTATGGGTATGCTCAGCAACGGCATGACGCTGATGAATCTTGACGAATACTGGCAGTGGGTCGCAAAGGGCGCCGTTCTGCTGTTCGCAGTTGCGTTCGACAATATGCAGAGAAGACGCAAGGCAAAAACATAATTGTGAACTGTATGGAGGTACAAATCATGACAAATCAAACCTGCAAAGCCGCCGTGCTGACGAAAAAGCACACCATTGAGGTCATGGACGTCCAGATGCCGGAATGTGGCCGCGACGGCATGATTATCAAGCTGGAGGCCGCCAGCATCTGCGGCACCGATCTTCATCTGTTCGAAGAGGATCCGGCATATCCCGTCATTCTTGGTCATGAGCTCTGCGGCCGCGTGGTCGAAATGGGGCCGGACGCCGCGAAATCCATGCGCTGCTACACCGGCGAAGTGAAGCTCGGCGATCGGATCTGCCTGTATCCGTGGGTCGTCTGCGGCACCTGCGAAAACTGCTTGACCTACGGTATCGGTGCCTGCGGTGTCTGCGACAATTCGTTCGTCTACGGTGTGCCGTATGAGTCGCTCGGCTTCGGCGGCGCGCCGATCCGCTCGAACTCCATCTATGAAGCGCCTTATATTAAGGGTGGCTTCGGCGAGTATATGTACGTTTTCCCCGGCACCTTCATGTGGCAGGTGCCTGATGATATGCCCAGCAATGTTGCGTCGCTGCTTGATCCGATGGCGGTCGCCATGCGTGGCGTTGAGCTTGCGATGCGCGCGCCCGGCATCTTCGAGGACAGCTTCAATCTTGGTTCGACTGCGCTTGTCATCGGCGATGGCCAGATTGCAGCGCTTGTGGCGACAATTGCCCGCACGCTGGGCATCCAGCACATCATCATCAGCGGTTTCAGCGATCAGAAGCTCCAGCTGGCAAAGGAGCTGTCTGGCGCGGACGAGGTCATGAATTCCAGCAAGCTTTCCATCGAAGAACGCCGTGCAATCATCCACAAATACAACCACAAGAACGGCGCTGACGTCGTCTTCCAGTGCGCAGGTTCGCAGTATGCGTTCCGCGACGGCGTGGATCTGCTCAAAAACGTCGGCACGCTGGTTGAAATCGGCAACATCGGCACCGGTAAGCCCGTGGAGTTCTATCCGGGCAAGGATCTGTGTGGCAAGCATGCTACGTATATCGGCATGAGCGTCAACACGGCAAAGACCTTCGACAAGGCATTCCAGATGCTTCTGAAGTACAAGCAGCTCGGTCTTGAACGGATTTTCTCCCACAGAGCAACGCTCGATACACTGGGAGAGGTCATGTCTCACGGCAAGGATCTGGATTATATGAAGGGCTGGCTGGATTTTAGTAAATAACCTGGGGCAAAGAGAGGACTTATAACATGGCAAAGAGAATTGTTGCAATTTATGACAGAGGCATTGACAAAAATCTGATGCAGGGCTTTGATGTCCTGGAAAAGTACGGATACGAGCTGACGCTGGTTGAAAAAACCGTCAACGAAGACGAGCTGGCTTACCAGAATTCCATGCTTTCCGTCGAGGTCAACGGGCCCGACGGCACACCCATCAACGAAGAGGTCTTCCAGTATCTGGACGACGCAGAGATCATCATCACACACTTTGCACCGGTCAGCCGCCGCATGATCGAGGCGGCAAAGAACCTGAAGATTATTGCGACACTCCGCACCGGCATGGAAAACATCAACATGGAGGCTGCAAAGGAACGCGGCATCAAGGTGATCAACGCGCCTGGTCGCGCAGCTGTTGCGGTTGCAGACTTTACGGTTGCCGCAATGCTCTGCGAGATCCGGAATATTGCAAGAACGGACGAAGATATCAAGACCGGCGGCTGGACAAAGAAATACCCCAACCGCACCTATTCCGACAACATGTGCAACCTGAAGGTCGGTCTGGTCGGCTTCGGCGACATCGGCAGAAAGATTGCCACGCGGCTCAAGGGCTTCGGCACGACGATTCTCGCGTATGATCCTTACTGCACAAAAGAAAGCATTGAAGCGTTCGGCTGCGTGCCGGTTTCGCTTGACGAGCTGCTGGAGCAGGCCGACTTCGTTTCCTTACACGTCCGTCTGAGCCCGCAGACGCAGAATATGTTCGGCGCGGCAGAATTCGCGAAGATGAAGCCCACGGCCATTTTTGTAAATGCTGCGCGCGCCGGTCTTGTCGACGAAGCCGCTATGATCGACGCGCTGGAGCAGAAGAAGATCGGCGGTGCCGTGCTCGACGTCTTCCGCGAAGAGCCGTTGCCGGTTGACCACCCGCTCAGAAAGCTGAAAAACGTGACGTTATCCGCGCATCTGGCCGGTACGGATATCGGAACCTTCAGCGGCTCCATCAAGATTGTCGCGGATAACCTTGAACAGTATTTCAGCGGCGGAGAACTGAAAAACGTTGTGAATCACTGACCGGGAAAGGAGCGTTCCTGTGAAAAAACGAAGCGCATATCTGGCCATTGATTTCGGCACCTCCAATGTACATGCATCGGTGATTGACGCCGAAACAACCCGGATTATCGTGAACACAAACAAAAAATACGGATGGTATTATCCCGCACAGAATCAGGTTGAGCTCCATATTGACGAAACCTGGAAGGCATCTGAATGGGCAGTTGGCGAAGTGATTCGCCAGCTGCCGGAGGATGTAGAGCTGCTGGCCATCACGTTTTCCTATTTTGGCGACAGCATCACGCCGGTCGACGAAAAGGGCGAAGCGCTGTATGGCATGATTCCCGGCTTCTGCGGGCGGTCGTTCAAAGAAGTACAGACCATCGGCCGCGAAATCGGCACGGACACGTACGCGAAAATCACCGGCAATACGCTCTCCACGCTTGCAACACCGTCAAAAATCATGTGGCTGCGGGACAACGAGCCGGAGGTCTTCAAAAAAGCGGCTGGCTTCTACTCCAATCAGCAGTATGTAATGCGCAAGCTCGGGCTTGGCGACGTGCAGGATCGTACCATGGCCGCACGCAAACTGATGATCGACGTCAAGGCAAACTGCTGGTCTGCGCCGATTCTGGAGCTGGCCGGCGTCACCGAGCAGCAGCTCGGCACACAGATTGTCGAATCCGCAACGGTTGTCGGCACGATTGACCATTACGGTTCTGTCCGGCTGCCGCGGACGCTTCCCGTCACAATCGGCTGCCATGACGTCTCTGCCTCTCTCCTGTCCGCTGGTGTCCGGCTTGAAAATCCAGATACCATCGGCGTTCTGATGGGTACCTATGAGCAGATGGGATATTTCTCCGATACCTTCGTCGACGGCTGCAACGATTTCGGCGATTCTCTGATCTTCTCCTGCTGCTACAGCTCCCCGTTCAACAACAAGTATACGGTCATGGACGCGTTCCCAACTGCCGGCGCGCTGCTGGAGTGGTTCTGCAAGAACATTCTGCGCGATCCGTCCGCCGACATCGGCAAGCTCATCGCCGATGCAAAGCTCGACGGAACCGGTTCGCTTATGATGCTGCCGTATGTAGAGAACTTCCACGGAGCCGTTGTCGGCATGAGCCTGTCCACCACGACGGACGAGATCTTCGCAGCGATTCTCGAATCCCTGGCCTACCAGTTTGTCGCCTGCATCGACTACATCCGCTCTACACGTGAGCAGCCGTTTACCAAACTGCATTTCGGCGGCGGTGGTTCCCGTACCGACAAACTTCTGCAGCTGCGGGCAGATCTGATCCAGGCTCCGCTCGGAAGAATGCAGAACATCGAGCTTCCGTCGCTTGGCGCCTGTATGCTGGCTGGTCTCGGAAACAACTGGTATGCCAGCGTGGAAGACGCGGCCGCCCATATGAGCAATCCCGTTTCCTACTTCGAGCCGATTCCGGAAAACGAAACAAAATATGCAGAACGGTATGCGAAATACAAGGCAATTTCCGCTGACTATCTGCGACGCTATTAAGAGGATACAATTGTGAACACAAGAGAAGTCATTCTGAAAGCCCGTAAAAAGGGCAAATGCGTGCCCGCCTTCAACGTACCTCATATCCCGATGGTCAAGCCGATCATCGAGGCCATTCGCGACGAAAACAGCGTCGCCATGATTCAGGTTGCGCGCGTGGAGTGGGAAAAAATGAAAGCCGAATCTCTCGAGCGCATCGCGGAGGAATATGACCGGTACAAGGATCCGGCACATACGCTGCTGCATCTGGATCACGTTCCCGTGATTGACGAGGACTATCAGCGCGTGGATTATCGCTCACTGATCGAGCGCGCCATCCGCGCAGGCTACCAGTCCGTCATGATTGACGGTTCGCGTCTGCCGCTGGAGGAAAACATTTCCGCAACGCGGGAAGCGGCTGATCTTGCGCATGCCGCGCAGATTCCCTGTGAAGCGGAGCTCGGCGCGGTCATGGGGCACGAAAACAAGGTCATGCCGCCGTATGAAGAGATTTTTGCTTCGAAGATGGGCTTTACCCGCCTGGACGAGGCAAAGCGGTTTGCAGAGGAAAGTAAGTGCGACTGGCTGTCCGTCGCAGTCGGCAACATCCACGGCGCAGTCGCCGAGGCTGTCCGTAACCAGAAAAAGCCGGAAGCCAAAATCGACGTTGCGCACGTGGCAGAGCTCTACCGGGCAGTCGGCATTCCGCTTGTGTTGCACGGCGGCTCCGGAATTCAGCACCAGTACATTCTCGACGCCATTTCCGCCGGCATTGCCAAGATCAATGTCGGTACGGAGCTCAGGCAGACGTATGAATTTGCGCTGCAAGAATCCGGCAATGATGTCTCATTTGCACAGGATGCACTGTATAAGAGAACAAGAGCCTACATTGCAGAATACCTGTTTAATACAAATCTGAAGGATTTCCTCTTCGGCTGAGCCGCAGCGGGACTTCGCAGAACACACACACAGCCGCCGGTGGATGGACACACCATCCGCCGGCGGCTGTGATACTTGCTGTGAGAGAAGACCAACTCCACACCTACGATGGGTATCGCTTGCTGAATCGCAGGTATATTCCCGCAGCTTGTATCGTCCTGCCTATATCTTCTATACGGAAGGACCGAGACTCTTCCAGCCACGATCGTTTTCTTTGTGATCCACAGGGTTTTGCAGCCCACATCCATAGCTTGAGCAGTTTCCTGATTTCGGGAAACTGCTCTTTTTCAACGAGATAAAATTCAAGCATCCGTTGGCTCAGAGCCTGCGGACGCTTTTTATCAGTGTACAGGAGCCGATCGCGCTGCTTTTGCTGCAGCCGGAACAGGAGCAGGGGTTCACAATGGAACAGACAATGTAATATTCGCAGGAAGCCGGGATTTTAGAAGTCCCGGCTTTTTTGCGTTCATGAGGTCAGCTTGGTATAAAAACAGGAAAAATGCGGAAATCATATCCACAAGGAGCGTGAGGCTATGGAAATGACCGTCAAGGACGAGCGGAAGCTGGTTGAGATTTGGCTGACGAATGCAGAAAAGTCAGACCCGGTCCTGCGCGCCGGCTTGCAGAGCGTCTATGACACATACAAAAAGAAAAAGTATCTGGTGGCCGTATTTGAATCGGGCAACGGCGACCTTTATGAACAGACGCGGGATCTGCTGCTTTATAACCGCCAGAGATTGGCAGAGCAGGAAGTCCAGCGTGAAAAGGCGCAGCAGATGACCATGTAGCGCCGGATACATTGGGGGCGAAGAGAAATTTTCTCTTCGCCCCCGTTTTCTCTTTATGCACCTCCCGATATACAGCGCATTTTTGTCTTGCAATCTCTATTTTGATGATGTACAATATTATCTACGATATCAAAACGAAACCGTAGATATTCGTGATAAGAGCGCGGCTGATTGGGGAAGACGAGAATGGGCGAACCAATGAAAAACGAGATTCAGCTTTTTGAGGACCAGAAGCTCCGCGTGGCGTGGGACGCAGAACGGGAGGAATGGTATTTTTCCATTGTGGACGTTGCCGGCGTGCTTACAGACAGCCCCGACTATAATACCGGGCGAAAATACTGGAACAAGCTGAAACAGCGGCTGAAAGACGAGGGCAATGAACTGGTGACGAATTGTCACCAGTTGAAAATGCGGGCGGCGGACGGTAAAAACCGCCTCACGGACGTTGCCGACACGGAGCAGCTTCTGCGCATCATCCAGTCCATTCCCTCCAAGAAAGCCGAGCCGTTCAAGGCGTGGCTGGCGATGGTCGGCCGGGAGCGCATTGAGGAGACCATCGACCCCGAGCAGGCGATCGACCGTGCGCTGGAAACCTATCTGAAAAAGGGCTATTCCGAGGAATGGGTACATCAGCAGCTGCTTGCCATCCGCATTCGCAACGAGCTGACGGACGAGTGGAAAAAGCGCGGCGGCAATGTCGCGGGTGTGGCGAGAAAAGCGCTGGAAGCCGAGAGCTTCCGCCAACTCGTCACGGACATAGTAACGGACGCGGCACAGCTGCCGGAGCAGACGGAGGAGAACACGGATGGGAAATGAGCCGAAAAGCAACTACCGAGGAATCCTCGGCAGCTGGCGGCAGACGGAACAGTATCTCAAGGGTGAATGATCATGATTGAACGCTTTGACATTGCGGGGTATGCCCGCATTTCGGTCGATGAAGAGCTCGACCGCGACAATGTGTCGATCGAAAACCAGAAGTCCATCATTGAGGATTTTGTAACAACGCACTTTCCGAACAGCACATTGACGTTTTTTGAAGACCGCGACCGCTCGGGGTACACGTTCGAGCAGCGCGAGGGGTATCAGAAGATGCGCCGGGGGCTGATGAGCCACAAGTACGACATTCTCATCGTCAAGGACTTCTCGCGCTTCTCCCGCCGCAACTCGCGCGGTCTTGTAGAATTGGAGGATCTGCGCGACGCGGGCGTGCGCATTATTTCGATTGGCGACAATATTGACTTCCCGAATGACGACGACTGGCTCAAAATTCAGTTCCAGTTCTTAATCAACGAAATGCCCGTCACGGACACGTCGAAAAAGGTGCGCAGCGTCGTGAAGCGGCGGCAGGAGGAGGGGCGCTGGCTCTGCGCCGCGCCGTATGGCTATATTCTGAACAAACAGCAGGTCTTTGAGGTCGTGCCGACGGAAGCCGAGGTCATTCGGACGATTTTCAAGCTTTACTTAGACGGCTGGGGCTACAAGAAAATTGCCAACTATCTGACGGACAACAACGTGCCCACGCCGCGGATGTCCGAGTGTGAGCGCCGCGCCGCCGCGGGAGAGCCTGTCCGCCGCAAGACGAAAGCGGCATGGGCGATCGTCACAGTGCAGGGAATTCTGGACAACGATTTTTATATCGGCACACTGCGGCAGGGAAAATTCACGCGCGTAAAAATCAATGGCACAGACCGCAAGCTGGACGAGCGCGAGCACCGCGTCTTTGAGCACCACCATCAGGAGATCATCGACTACCGCACGTTTGCAACTGTGCGCTCTCTGCGCGAAAGCCGCTCGACAAATAACTATCGCGGGGTCAAGGTCAACGACAACGTGTACTCGGGGCTTCTCGTCTGCGGTGACTGCGGCAGCCCAATGTTCGCGATGAGCCGGAGCGATCTGGCACCCGCCTATACCTGCGGAACGTATCACAGGCGTGGTCTCAAGGGCTGCACGAGCCACCATATCCGCGTGGAAACACTCGACGCGCTGGTCAAGGACTATGTGCGCAAGGTGCGCGACAATTCCAGCGCCATGCTTGACCGGCTGAACGCCAATCTGGAGAAAGAACAGACCGACATTGCGGAGACGAAGCGCACGGAAGAAAATCTGGAAGCCTTGCTGCTTGACAAGCAGGAGGAGCTGAAAGCGACCAAGCGCCAGCGCATTCGTGACATCATGAAGCACCCGGAGCAGGAAGCACTTTTGGAGGAAACCTACGACGAGCTGGAAGCGGAGCTGACGCAGCGCATTGCGGGCATCCAGCACCAGATCGAATTTGCCAGCGACAAGCGCAATACCATCATCCGCATCAACCGCGTGGCGAAAACGGCAATGGATGTATTTCACGACATTCTGGAAAAGCCGTCACTTGACCGCAACGACCTGAATCTGATGATCGAAAAAATCCGGGTGTTTGAAGATCACATCGAGGTACAGCTCAAGGCGGACATCGACAGCCTGCTCAAGACCGGCGCGCTCCCGGAGGACGCCGTAAATTTTAATTCCGGCACGGAAAATATCGAAAACACGCTGATCCAGTCCTCTAAAAACCACGAGGACAAGGTTTTCCGTGTCAATGTTATCA
>ERZ772812.2117-NODE-2117-length-13238-cov-10.781916_pt1 | contig 13238 bp, 9 predicted proteins | sample MGYA00511343_ERZ772812 | MGnify/ENA primary metagenome ERZ772812 (study PRJEB29015, sample SAMEA2737706) | human gut metagenome | biome: human gut; feature: human-associated habitat; material: faeces | place: China | collected 2012 ...
TGTCTGGGAAGTATACAAATTCATACATGTTAACACAGTGGCTCCGTTTGGAACCTTTAGAACGAAGATCAGAAAATGGAAAAAGGCGGCGCTGTAACTTCCGATTCATCAAGCCAATATGCCCTTAAAACACGAGCGGCGGGACAGACTCTATCTGTCCCGCCGCTCTGCTTTTTCAGCGGTCAAAGTTTTACTTGTGCGTAGGCTCGTTTTGCAGCCCCGCGCGTACGGTTAATTCCGCCCAGCACTAAGATCGATGTGTATACCGCTGCTGAGCAGCTCACATTTCAAATGATATAGTTTCCACTGGGCAAGATCTTCCTCGAAATGTGTTGCCTACTATTCTGATTTTTCAAGGGAAGATGCAATCTTTGTAATTTCCATCCAAGTAACCACAAAAGAATACACCTGTGTCTTTGCTTTTATGTTTCAGAATGGTAAGCTCCGCTTATATTCACTCGGAGTGCATCCAAACTTTTTTCGGAAGGTGTCGCTGAAATGGCTGATGTTGCTGTACCCCACCAACCCTGCTATGTCTTTCACCTGAGCATCGGGCGCAGACAACAGTTCGCAGGCGTGCTCCATGCGGCGATTTAACATATATTGATATATGGTGATTCCATAGTGCTTTCGAAATATCTCACGGAGTTTGGATTCACACATAAAGTGCTGTTTGGAGAGCTCCGCGATGGTCACGGGTTCCAGAAATCCCTCATCTATCTGTCGCCTGACCTGAAGTAAAACCTCGCTATCCGCCCAGCTCAACGACCTCTTCACAGCAACAGAATTCTGATCCATCATCTCGTTCGCAAAGGCTGCAACAAGTTCCAGTATCTTTCCTTCTTGATACAATGACTTTGCACAGCCATTATAGTTACACTGCAATATCTGGCGTATTGTAGCTTCTATGGTAGCGGTGATTCTATGTTTTGGCGGGGTTTTTGTCCCGTCAAAGACGGTACAAACCTTTTTCTTCTGCAAACCATCCATCACAGACCGAAACCGACAGGGATGCAGGTTCAGCCCGACGCCTATATATCTCCGCCCTGCCTCATAGATATTTTCCGCATCAAACAGGCCGCTGCCGTATACGCAGCAATCTCCCTTTTCCAACAACGTTTTTTGGTTTCTGCCCGAAGACTTCCACTCCAATGCGTCGGAAAGAGAGAAAATGACGGAAAAAGAATCCTTATACACCTGCTCCCGCAATACTGTGTCCCTGTAAAACATTACATCGCAGATATACATCTCGATATTGGGGCACGGTGAAATATAGCGGAAATATCCTTCTCCAATATCGCTTGGCAAAGCAACCTGATTGTCTTTCATAATACCGCAAAGCTGCTGCATCACGGGGGTGAAAAAGTCGTTGCGCTCCGTTTGCCCATGAAGAAAATCATATCGTGCTTCTTGCATACCAGACCACCTCCTCCGACACATGATTAGACACTTTTATGCAAATTGGTCCATTCCACCTTTCCAGTTCCGTGCACAAGTTAGCTTACTCTAACCGGTGGATGAAAGAAAAGGCAGCCTGCCTGTACGCAGTTTGCCTCAAATCCGACGGCACAGCGCCTGTGAAGAATATTATACCATAAGCGCGCAGGGATTTCAATGTAGAACACCAGACATTCCTACAGAACACCAGACATTCCTGCTTTTCCTGGAATTTTCCGTTTGCCCAATGTCATCCGTGTGCCGAGAGGGAAGGCCTCAGTACTTTCAGCGAAAGATTCAATCGATCCAAACACGTTTTCTTATTCGGCTTTACGTCTACTCGACGCAAATACTCTCTGTTCACCTATATTGGATAAGTCCGTCCCTCCGTTTTCTGTTAATTTATACTACTGTTAAGAATCCGAGTATCCACGCAGCTATAATTTGCAATGCAAATAAAACAATCGTAAGTACTGATGCTCTATTTTTTCTCTTTACAACATAGCTGAGTTCCGTGAAAATCCCGCAGATGGCCGCTGCAATTCCTATACCTGCTACTATGTTCAACTCCGTCGAAATAATTGTGTAAAGAGAAAACCAATGAAGCATTCCGGCAATCCCCGTCGCACCAAGAATGAGCCCACATATGGGAAGTATAATCCTTTGCCATTGAAAAGAGCTGCGTTTACAAACGATCTTTGAGCCCAATATGATCAAAATGGCAAGCCACAGAACCGTCAGCAGGATATAACTTCCCAATGACAGAAAGCTGCCGGCAAAGCCGTTTAGAGGTCCCGCGGGAACATAGTCATGAGCCAGTCGGAACGTCATGCTCGTCACCCTACCGTCCAATACAGAGAAAGCAAGGCTTCTTTCCTCCGGTATCGCCTCGGCACAGTAGAACTGATATTCTCCCACAGGCTCGTACAGTAAATCCTTATCGGCAAGAGGCATTTTCAGCCGGAGATTTTCTTCTCCCTCTTTTGAGATTTGGATTATTTGCATTCGCGCCTGTATCTTGCCTACATATGACCATGCGGATCGTGCCGGAAGATAGTCGCCATATAGCATAGAAAGGTCCTGTGACCCTACTTCCTGCTTCAGCGGTCGCGCATCCTGCTCGATGACCGCCTCCATGATGGCGGAGCAGTAATCCGTTTCCATCACATTGGTCAGGATTAGGATTGCACGTTCAGCTTCCGGTTCTACCCAAAACTGTGTCTTGAAGCCATAAGTCCCACCCTCATGCCCGAGTATTCCGGGATGATTCGCATACTGCCAGAAGCCATGAGAAAGTCCTGCGTTTGCCCCATAGGAACACCATGTCTCTTTAAACAACCGCTCCTTTGTTTCCGGGCTTTTGAAGAGCCGTGTCTCCTCTCCTGGCGCCTTTGCCAGCCACTCGGCAAACAGAAGCAGGTCTGCGGCTGTGCCATTCATGGCTCCTGCAGGATACATGCGGAGATGCATCTCATCCTCCCGCCGAAATCCTTTTCCGGTATAAGAATAACCCTTCGCCTTGTGATCAAGGAGTCCGACCACATCCATCCAAAAGGGACCGACAGAGGTATGCGTCATACCCAGAGGCAAAAGAATATGTTCTTTGATATAATCCTTATAGCTTTGGCCGCTGGCTTCCTCCACGATCAACGCTGCAAGTGCCGCGCCGTAATTGGAATAGGCGCTGACGGTTCCCGGCGGATAGACCTGCTTGGGCTGGTGCGCAGATAGTACTTCTTTGAAGGGAATTACCTCACTCGCGCTGTAATAGCGCAAATCCAGCAATTCTTCCTCAAATCCTGCCGTATGGTTCATCAGGTGAATCAAAGTAACCGGCTCAGCGAATCGCAGATTTTTCAAAAAGCCGTCCGGCAGATAGGTGCGGATATCCGTTTCCAGATCGATTTTCCTATCCTCAACAAGCTGCATCACGCTGACCCACACGAAGGTCTTTGATATGGAACCCCATTCAAAAACCGTGGTCTCCGGATCCATGGCCGTATTGTTCTCTAAATCAGCAAAGCCATACCCCTTCGCAAATACCGTATTGTCATGCTCCGAAATTACGACACACGCGCCTGGAACCGTTTTGCCAATATACTTTTCGGAAACAGCGTTTGCGCTTGCCTCATATGTGTCCGGTGCACCGGATGCATATGCAGAAGGAGCGAGGAAGGCAATCATAACCAGCGCCGCAAGAAAGCATTGGAGGGTCTTGTATCCCATCAGTCTTTTCATAGGGTCATTACTCTATTGTCAGTCTGAAATCACAGCAGTCTCCGCCCTGTCCGAGCGTCTTTGTCCGTCCCCATTTGAGCTTTGGGTGCATATGTCCGTAGGCCTCGTCATCCGCGCGGCAAAAGCCGGCTACAATCTCCGGGCAGCCGTATTTCACACAGGTGTCCTGATAGGGGCAGGCCAGCATGTCGAAGCACATTTCCTCTTGCTCCGTTCGTATCCAATTAGCCCGAAAACCGCAGTCCTCTCCAAAGGAGCTTTTTGTCATTTTGGCAAAGAACCTCGGCACCAGCTTATACAGACCCGGTATTCTCATTGCCCCTCGAATTTTTGAACCAACGCCTGCTGCCCGCTTTTCATAATATCTATTCAAAAAAGCCGCCGCTTCCTCGCGGGAGATTCCGTTGCCCGTCATGGCGTCAAAGGCGGCGATGGCAGGATAGATGCGTTTCCGCGTATGCATATACATCTTTTTCGGCTCGTCGGCGTTTTCATCCACGATTTCCGCATAACGCCTCCATGCATCTTCTATGATCGAGTCTGTCTTTTCCGCACCATACTGTTTTTCCATTGCAGATACCGCTCCGGTCAAGTATCTTTTGTCTAACCTTCTATCCATGTGCTTTCCCGCCTTTCAGCGTCCAGCCGATTGCCTGGCTGCGCATTCCCACAAAGCGCCTGTACAGGCCGTCTTCGCGCATCAGCTCCCTATGGTTTCCGCGTTGAATGATCCTGCCGTTCTCCAGCACGATGATTTGATCTGCCGTGCGCACGGTGGACAGACGGTGGGCAATCATCAGGATCGTTTTGCCTTTTGTCAGCTCGCGGATGGCCTTTTGCAGCTCCTGCTCGTTTTCGGGATCCACGCTGGCTGTGGCTTCATCCAAAATGACGATGGGTGCGTCCTTCAGAATTGCCCTTGCAATGGAGATTCGCTGCTTTTCTCCACCGGAGAGGCTGGAGCCGCCTTCGCCGATCTTTGTCTGATAGCCATCGGGCAGCGTCATGATAAAGTCATGGCAGCAGGCTTTCTTTGCGACTGCTATGATTTCATCCTCGCTTGCGTCCGGTCTGCCAAACCGGATATTGTTCTCGACGGTGTCCTCAAAGAGATACACATTCTGAAATACGATGGCGAAATTCTTTAGAAGGCTGCCGCTGGTATATTCCCGCACATCCCGGCCGCCGAGCGTGATCTGTCCTTCCTTCACATCCCAGAAACGGGCAATCAGACCGACCAGCGTGGTTTTTCCGGCGCCGGAGGGACCAACAATGGCGCAGGAGCTTCCCTGGGGTACGCTTAATCTGATTTGATGTAATACCTCCTTTTCCCCGTATCCAAAGGACATATTCTTCACTTCGATATTGAAATTTTCCGGCACAAGATCAGCCCCGTTTTCGTCCAGGGATGGAATGTCCATGATGTTATCCAGCCGATCCAGGGAAGCCTCCACCGCGCGGGCAATGGAGGACATACTGCCCGCCACCTCCACGGCGGCATAGATCATGAAGCTGGACACGAGAAGCAGCAGGCACTTCTCCGGCGTGATGCTTCCTCCTATCAGAAGATAGGGCGCAAAAGCCAGAATAGCCGCCCGTGCGAGCTTGAACACCGTCTGATAGAGCGCCGTCATTTTGGAAAACGCCTTTTCAAGCACGATATTTGCCTCTTTGCTTTCCTCAATTGCGGCGTCAACTGCTTTTCCGGTGCGTTCCGCCAGCCCAAACGCCTTGACTACGCCCATGCCCTGTACATATTCCAAAACGGCAGTGACCAGGCCAGCCTGGGCGGCCTGACGGCGGGGCGCGTATTTCCTGCCGACCTTGCCGATAAACGAATAAACAATGAGCGCCACGGCAAGCCCGGCCAAAGAGATCAGCCCGATCCGCCACTCATAGATCATAAGCCAAACGCCAATCACGATGGCGTGGATAAACCCGCCCGCCACATTTTCCATAATGGTAACGGACTGCTGCTCCAGATCACCAAGGGTGGTCGTCACCGCCGCAGTGATATCCCCGAGCCTGTTTTCATTGAAATAACCCATAGGCGCCTTTTTCAGGCGTTCGCCGATCTCCATGCGCTTTTCCGACCCGAACGCGAAGCTGCCAAGAGTTCTGGCATTGGCAGAAAAATTGACAAATACAATTCGCCCTACAATGGAAACAATCATGATGCCGAGCGAAATCCAGATTGTGCTTTCAGGCATAACATCGCCGGAAAGCTGCTTCAGGATTCCTGTGAGCACCGTTAGAATGGCCATGATTGGGATCATCTCAAAGAATGAGCTGACAAGGTAAGCAAGGAAAGAGCGGATAAGACGCTTCTTCTGTAAGCCCGAGAACAACAAAAGCCTTTGAAATAACCCTATCATCACGCCACCTCCTCTGCGGTATCTTTGCCCTGCATATGGGCTTTCCACAATTCCTTGTATAGATTGCTTGTTTCAAGAAGCTCCTCATGAGTTCCTTCCGCAGCGACATTTCCTTTATCCATGACAAGGATCTTGTCTGCTTTTGTAATGGTAGACAGCCGGTGTGCAATGACAATTAAAGTTTTTCCTGCTACAAGCCCTGCAATGGATGCTTGAATAACGGCCTCATTTTCAGGATCGGTAAATGCTGTGGCCTCATCCAGCACCACGATCGGGCTGTTCTTTAGGATTGCCCTTGCAATGGCGATACGCTGCCTTTCTCCGCCGGAGAGGTGGCTTCCCGCATCGCCCGCCAGCGTATCATAGCCCTCCGGCAGAGCGGCGATGAAATCGTGACAGCTCGCTTTTTTTGCCGCTGCCTCGATCTCTGCGTCTGTGGCCTCCGGTTTTCCGATACGAATATTTTCTCGGATAGACAGATGGAACAGAAAGTTATCCTGTGATACATATGAGACAAGCTCCATTATCTGAGGAAGAGGAATGTTCCGCACGTCCACGCTGCCAATACGGACGTCGCCGCTCTCCGCCTCCCAGAAGGAGGCGATGAGCCGCGCAATGGTAGATTTACCGGAGCCGGAGGGACCCACAATGGCCGTCATACCGTTTTTTGCGCAGTCAAAGGAAATTCCATGCAAAACCTCCGTCTCTTTGTATCGGAAGGTAACATGATCAAAGGATACATCGGCGTCCGCAAGGACAGCTCTCTCGGTCGGCCGCACAAGCTCCGGCTCATCCAGAAGATTTCCTACCTCCTTTACGGTGGAATCCACCATGGCCAGGCTGTCGGTGTACTGCAATGCCTGAATCAGCGGTTTTACGAGTCCAAGGGCGAGAATGATGCAGGTGATCAGCGTACCCGCTTCGACCCTTCCGTTTATAAATAACCAGCTTCCCAAAGGCAGCACGCCCACAAGCGTTGCCGTCAGGATGGAAAGCCCCATCACATAGTAGCCGTTGGTCTGCTTGAACCAGGTCACTTTGGCGGTCTCGTTTTCCGCCACGGCATCGGCGTATTTTTTATATGAGCGTTCACCCTGATTGAACGTCTTCACCACTTCGATGCCGCCGATGTATTCCACCGTTGCGGCATCCATGTTTTTCCCGGCGGCAAGTACTCTGGCATATCTCTTCTCGTAATCCTTCATCATTCCCATATAGCAGAAGGCACCCACCGGAATCGTCACAAGAGAGATCAGCGCGAGTCTCCAATCAAGGCTAAAGAGGTAAACGAGCATTAGAACTGGGATTAGGATGTTGGCAGTGAGCTCCGGTACCATATGCGCCAGCGGAAGCTCCAGCTTTTCCACGGTGTCCACGATGATCGTTTTGAATTTCCCGGACGGCGTATCAAGGATCGTTCCCATGGGGACACGGGAGAGCTTCTCTGTTATCGCCATGCGGATATTCCGCAGAATGATAAAGGCAGATTCATGGCTTTTCATTGTAGAAAAAGTTCCAAACCACACCTGCCCGAGATAGCCCGTAAAAGCAATCAATGCCAGAAACGCCAACTTGCTGAAAGCATAGTCTTCGTGGCAGATCATAATGATCCCGCGGGACACCGCGATGTAGGGGATCATGCCGCAAAGCGCCCCCAAAACCGCAAGTATGACGGAGCCGATCAGTTTCCCTTTGCACGGCTTCGCAAAATCCATCAGAATCGTCATCGCCGATTTTTCTTTTCCCGCCATCATTCCTCACCTCGCAAAAGTCTTACAATCTTTTCTTTCTGCCCACCGGAAAGGTCCTCCACGATTTCTCCGTCCCGGATGAACAGTATTCTTGTGCAAATCCGCATCATAAACTCAATATCATGTGTGATGATCAAAAGCACCTTGCCTTGCGTCGCAAGGCTTCGTGTCAAGATTCCAACCTCTTCCATGCTTTTCAGATCCAGTCCGCTGGTAGGTTCATCGAACACCAGCAGCTCCTTGCCGCAGATATCGCTCACCACAACCGCAAGGCGCTGCATCTGCCCGCCGGAAAGAGACAAGGGATGCCGTTCCTTATACGCCAGCAGATTCACCTTTTCTAATGCGCAGTCAATCTCGTCTTTGTTCGGAGCTTTTATGCCAAGCGCGCATTCCGCCGACACGCTGTCGGTAAAGAGCTGGTGCCCCACATCCTGCATGACCATGTATGCCTTTTTCCGCCTCAACCGTCGGCTCATCGGTTTTCCAGCCCACAAAACAGTGCCGGCGCTGTTCTTTTGCAATCCGCAGAGCATTCTGGCGAGGGTCGATTTCCCGGCGCCGTTGACGCCCGCAATGGCGATGATTTCTCCGCGGCTTGCCTGAAAAGAGAGATTATTCAATACATTCCGGCCGCCGAAACGGACACTGATTTTCTGAACGGAAAGCAATCCATCGGCAGCGATTGTTTTCACGCCGCCCGATTCGGATACCGACAGATCCCTGACACGCAGTCCCATTCTGCGAATATCCGCTTCAGGCAGCGCCTTGAACGCTGCAGCCTCCATGTCCGATGCAATCCGGCCATCCTGCATATAAACGACGCGATCCACAATGTCCATCAGATACCAGATGCGGTGCTCTGCGATCAGAATGGTCTTTCCTGATATTTTCGCCCGTTGGATCAAATCAGCCAATTCTCCGATGGCCTTCATGTCGAGATTGGATGATGGCTCGTCAAACACAAGAACATCGGGAGCCGAAGCATACACGCTGGAAAACGCAATCTTCTGCTTCTCGCCGCCGGACAGTTCAAAGATATTTCGACCCCGGAGCTCGCTAAGATGCAGCTCCTCCGTAAGTTCATCTAATCGGGAGCGCAGAGCCTCTCGCGGAATGCCCCGATTTTCAAGCCCAAACACGATCTCGCTGTCTGTATCCGTATTGAAAAACTGCGTTCGAGGATTCTGAAAAACCGTCCCTACCGCATCCGATAGCGCAGCAATCTCTGTCTCCCGGGTATCCATACCGTTTACGTTCACCTGCCCCGAAAGATTGCCGTGGAAGAAATGGGGAATCAGTCCGTTTGCGAGCCGTGTAACTGTTGTTTTTCCACATCCGGATGGTCCGCAAAGCAGCACGCATTCGCCGGGCCTGATCATAAGGTTCAAATCAAGGACTCCGCCGTTCCCGCTTTCAGCGTATGTAAAAGAGACATTTTGGAACGATATCATAATCAAAACACCCCTTTCATGCCCGCGTATATCATGCCGGCAACGAGCGCCGCGTAAGCAATTACCACCAGCAAATCAGCAAACGAAAACGCGATTTCCTCTATACAGCTTCTTTCACCTGTGTGCTCGATGCCTCTTGTAATCGCTGCCTGCGTAATCTCGTCCGAAATCCTGGAAGCAGAAACAAGCAGGGGAACATAGACATGCTCCATCGTCTGTATAGGATGGCTAATCAGCCCGGCCGCGGACGCTGATATCCCTCGCAGCGCCATGGCATCCCGTATGGAGGCCCACTCTTCTCTCATGGTCGGGAAATAACGGAGCGTAATGGCAAGAGCAATCGTGAGTCCTTTCGACAATCGGAGCTTTGTGATCGCCGCAAGAAATCTACTTACGCTTGTCGTTGCAATCAGAAAGCTGCCCAGCATAAAACAGGGAAGAAGCTTGCGGATATACACTGCAAACATATAGACGATTCCGCCGAAAGTCACGGGCAGCCTCGGTACGATAAAAAGCTGGATCAGCAGAAGCGTGAGAAAAAATGCTGCGTATTTCAGCATCCTTTTCAGATTGCCGGAAACGCTCAGAAGTACAAGCGGAATCCCCGCAAGCACACACTCCACCGCGATGCTTTTATTCATAAAAACGGAAACGCTTGTGACTGCGAGAATCAGAAGCTTCGTCCGTGGGTCGAGTCTCATTTATACGACCCCTGCTTTTTCAAAGTGTTTTTTCATAAGCTTCTTTCCAATCAGTCCGCCGATGATTGCGCAGACGATCGTCCCGATAATCATTGCGGGGATCGCCCACCAGGTAGCCCCGATCGAATGAATCACTCCTTCAAAGGAGGAGAAGTCGCCTTTATTCTTCATAAAAGCATCAAACTGTGCGGGCATGACAACCATTGGAATATACGCCCCCATCGGCGCAAGCGCCATGACGCAGTAGGCAAGCAGGTTTTTCTTAAAGGATCTGAAATCAGCGGAAGCGCAGATAAAATCCGCGATCACGCCGAAAACCAGGAAAAATACGGACATCATCCAGAACATTCCCGTAACAAACAGCAAAATCGCCGCGATTACACCGAGAATGGAGAGAGCTCCCTTCTTCGGTATTTTTGCCACATAGAGCATGAAAACTGTCCCCGTAAAGAGCGCCACGATCATTGGCATAAACGGGAAAGTGACCGGCGTCATCTGCGCAACACCGCCAATCACAAACGCCACCACAGCATAGATGAGCGAAAAGATGCCCACCGATATAAAGTCCCTTGTTTCCAGCTTCTTCGCATCTGTTCTAAGCATAATAAATGACCTCCAATTTTATATTGTTCAGTTAGAGTAGGCTAACTCGCGTGTAAAAAATTAAAGTGATTGTATGATTGTGTATTATTCCAGCCGGAGCAAGCCTTCCCAGCCAGAGTTGAAAAACTTTGCAAGCTCCTCAATATACCGCATAGCTTCTTCTTTGGGCATATCATGGGCAATTGTCTCACATGCCGCAGTAAAATAGGCGCTGGTAATCATGTGGTGAAGCTGCTTTGTCATTTTCCCGGAGAGCTTTCCTCTTTTGCGGAGAAGTGCGTAGTATTCCTCTGAGCACTCTACCTCCAGTTCCACAAGCTCCTCCAAAAAATTTGCATAGCGCGTACCTTCCGCCCGGCAGAGGATCAGCTTGAAGGCATCAAAATGGGCGTACATATATTCCACAAAGACGCGCAAATACTCAGTGGACAGCTTCAGGCTGTCCTTTGTCTTTTCCTCGGAGACAAGATCGAAATGGGCGGACTGTGCGGCTTTGAACTGCTCCAGCAGTCCCTTTGCTGCCTCGCCCACAAGATCTTCAAAAAGCGCGGCCTTATCCGGGTAATAGCCGTAGAAGGCGCCCTTCGTGAAGCCCGCCTCTGCGACGATTTTATTCAAAGATGCGTCCTTAAATCCTTTTTCCAGGAATTCTTTTTTCCCAACTTCGAGGATCTTCATTTGAGTCTCTGTACGTTCCATTGATGCCTCCCGATATACTGGTAGTATATACTGCTGGTATATTATAACCGAGCAGATTGAGTTTGTCAATAGGATCTGCATTTTCCGGTTGCCGTGCTTTTCTACCTCGTGGGGCTGAAGTGCTATCGGGCAGTACGCTCAGCTGATTTAACATATAGCAGAGCAGCACCAGATCGAGGCCACTTTTCCTTTGGATACAGGAATATATAGAAGATTTCTATACGCTTTTGTTTTTTCGCTGTACTTTGAGAAGAAATCTGTGATATACTTTCAATTATAGGGATGAGCAAAACGTGAGTTTTGCAAAACCGATACACAATATATAGTGTTCGAGTAAGTTAAGCGGAACCGTTTATTGTATTTCTTCTTGAGCAAATCGGAGTTTTGCTCAACCCTGTATTTAATTACTGTAGGAGGTGATGCGAATGATCACGGTCGCGGATGTCATGAAACTACCATCTATGTATGGCGCAACTATTCTCGCAGGCCATGCCGGAATGTCAAACCCTGTTGAATCAGTTACCGTTTTGGAGTATGGGTGGATTACCAACACGTTGGATGAATTATTTTCCAAAACCGAGTTTCAAGGGAATGATCTGATTATTACCTCGTTTGCCACAATTGCAGACAATGTTGAGGCACAGTGCGAAAACATCCGTAGATATCAAGCAATGGGGAGCGTTGGGTTTATCCTTTTTTACATCGGGTTGATCCTTCCAAGCGTGGATGATCGGGTTATTGCCTGCTGCAATGAACTTGATTTAGTATTGATTACCATGCCCGAGGATATAAGGACCCATAAATATAGTGACGTGATTGGCGACATATATCATGCGATTTTCAAGGATCAACAGGCAGGTTCAAATTATGTAAGTACACTTATTCGCCGGTTTTCTAATCTTCCTGCAGAGCAGCGCAACACAGGCACATTACTTCGTATGCTCAGCAACCACTTGCAGGCATCGATTATTCTAACAGATTACAAAAAATCAATCAGCAATATCGTGTGCTGGCCGCAATCGCTATCGGAGCTATTAAGCAAGGACCTGAAAAAACAACTGCAAAAAATGCAGGGTGAACAAGCGGTCAAGATTTCTTATGATGATGGTGCAGGTTATTTGCAACACTGCCCAACACTTTTGGAGGGCAAAGAAGGTTTCGACTTATATACATTTAAGTACAATGAATTACTATCAAGGGAAGATCTGTGGCAAGCGAGTGAATTTGTCCAGCTATATAGCCATATTTGGAATAAAGATCTGGGAAAACTTGTAACATCAGAACTGGTTCGAGCCATCATTGACGACGACCCCTTGAAAATGAGGCGATTAGCAGACTTGTTCCAAATTAATGTTGCAGAGTTGAATCAAATGTGGGTGTTTGATTCTGTTGATTCTTCAGAGCCGGATTTGAAATTGCTGAGGAAATGCACAGAGTACTTTTCCGGAATATACAAAACGGTTTTGGTCGGTTACTATGAATCCAATATGGTGATTTTTGCCCATGCTCCCAAAACGGCAGGTGAACGAGATGCTATCGTGCAAGATTTCATTAACGAGTCGGCGGATTCTTATAGTAACTACATAGTGGTTTGCTGTGATTGCCTCAATACGACCAATGATGCCCATAACGCATACTTTGATGTCATGCAGTATGCTTCTTATGCCAGAAGCATCTACCCACAAAAGCGCGTCTTACGTCCATCGGATGTGTCCTTCGCCTCAATATGCGCAAAGGAAGCTGCTTGCAGGGAAGCTCAGATTCACTATCTAAAAATCATAGAAGACATTGAAGCAACGCCTGAGTTGCTGACAACCTTGACCGCATATTTGCTAGACCATGAGAGCAGCATGGCCAATACCGCAAAAGCACTTTGCTGCCACATCAATACGATAAAATATCGATTAAATGCTATCCGCGACAATACGGTACAGATTCCAGAATACCTGGGCGGCGGCAGATATCACGTCAATATCAACC
>ERZ772812.2124-NODE-2124-length-13204-cov-17.005856_pt1 | contig 13204 bp, 7 predicted proteins | sample MGYA00511343_ERZ772812 | MGnify/ENA primary metagenome ERZ772812 (study PRJEB29015, sample SAMEA2737706) | human gut metagenome | biome: human gut; feature: human-associated habitat; material: faeces | place: China | collected 2012 ...
ATAAGTTGGGGCAAAAGACCCGCTGAGCGCCGCAGACGATTTATTCAGAGGTTCCTTAGAACTCATGCAGAAAGCCGCTGTCGCGCATGGAGACGAAGTCGTCCTCGGCGACGACGATATGGTCGAGCAGCGTGAGGCTCATCAGCTCCAGCGCGTCGCGCAGGCGCAGGGTCAGCTCGACGTCCTCCTTCGACGGCAGCGCGATCCCGGACGGATGGTTATGCGCCAGCACAACGCCGGACGCATTCAGGCTCAGCGCCTCCTGCACCATGCGGCGCACCGGAACCTCGGCGCTGTTCGCGCCGCCCTGCCCCAGCTTGCGGCAGCCGAGCACGCGCCCTGCGCCGTCAAGGCAGAGCAGATAGAGCATCTCGTCCCGCGCGCCGTAAAAATACGGCAGCAGATACGCGCCGTAGGACGCGCTGTCGAGCAGCACGCGCTCGACATGCGCCCGCGAGAGAAAATAGCGCCGGTGCAGCTCGGGCACGAGCCGCAGAAGCAGGATTGCCTCGTCGTCGATGCCCTCGACCGTCCGCAGATCCTCCGGAGAGGCCTCGAAGATCGCGGCAAGATTCGGGAAGAACTCCGTCAGCTGCCTGGCCTGCTCCGCCGCGTTTCCCCCGGCATGGCGCAGGAGCAGCTCGAGCAGCTCGGCGTCCGTCATGCCGTCCGGGCTGCGCGTCAAAAATCGCCGGGTCAATCGGTCCATGGGCTTATCCCCTTTCCAGATACGGCTTGAGATACTGCCCCGTGTAGGAAGCCGCGCACTGCGCGACCTCCTCGGGCGTGCCGGTGGCAACGACCGTGCCGCCGCCGTCTCCGCCCTCCGGGCCGAGGTCGATCAGCCAGTCGGCCGATTTGATGACATCGAGATTGTGCTCGATCACGAGCACGGTGTTGCCGCAGTCGACAAGCTGCTGCAGCACGTCCAGAAGCTTCTGCACGTCGTACATATGCAGACCGGTGGTCGGCTCGTCGAGGATATAGAGCGTCCGGCCGGTCGCCTGACGCGCCAGCTCCGTTGCGAGCTTCACGCGCTGCGCCTCGCCGCCCGAGAGCGTCGTGGAGCTTTGCCCCAGCTTGATATAGCCGAGGCCGACCTGCGAGATCGTTTGCAGTCTGCGCAGGAGCTTCGGCTGATTTTCAAAGAATTCCAGGGCCTGATCGACCGTCATATCCAGCACGTCGGAGATCGACTTGCCGCGATAGAGCACCTCGAGCGTCTCGCGGTTATAGCGCTTGCCGTGGCAGACCTCGCAGGGCACATAGACATCCGGCAGGAAGTGCATCTCGATTTTCACAAGGCCGTCGCCGCAGCAGGATTCGCAGCGGCCGCCCTTGATGTTGAAGGAGAAGCGCCCCGGCCCGTAGCCGCGCTCCTTGGCCGAGGCCGTGGAGGCAAACAGGTCGCGGATGTCGTTGAACAGGCCGGTGTAGGTCGCGGGGTTTGAGCGCGGCGTGCGGCCGATCGGGCTTTGATCGATCACGATCACCTTGTCCAGTGCGGAAAGTCCCTCCACGCCGTCGTGCTTTCCGGGACGGAGCTTCGCGTGGTTGAGCGAGACGGCCAGCCGCTTGGCAATGATCTCGTTCACGAGCGACGATTTGCCCGAGCCGGAGACGCCGGTCACGCAGGTGAACGTTCCGAGCGGGATCTCCACATCGATGCTCTGCAAGTTGTTCTCGCGGCAGCCGAGGAAGCGCAGCACGCTCCCGTTCCCGGCGCGGCGCGTCTGCGGCACGGGGATTCTCCGCTTGCCGGAGAGGTACTGCCCCGTGATGCTCCGGGGGCTGTCCATGATCTGCTGCAGGGTGCCGCAGGCGACGATCTCGCCGCCATGCACGCCCGCACCCGGGCCGACGTCGACGATATAATCCGCCGCGCGCATGGTGTCCTCGTCGTGCTCCACGACGATGAGGGTGTTGCCCAGATCGCGCAGACGGCAGAGCGTTTTGAGCAGCTTGTCGTTGTCGCGCTGGTGCAGGCCGATGCTCGGCTCGTCAAGGATATACAGCACGCCCATCAGCGACGCGCCGATCTGCGTGGCCAGACGGATGCGCTGCGCCTCGCCGCCGGAGAGCGTCCCGGCCGAGCGCGAAAGCGTCAGATATTGCAGGCCGACATTTTTCAAAAAGCCGAGGCGGTTGCGGATCTCCTTCAGGATCGGCTCGGCGATCACGGCCTGCGCTCCCTCGAGCCGGAGGCCGTCCAGAAAGTCCAGCTCCCTGCTGACGGAGAGGCCGCAGAACTGCGTGATGGACAGGCCGCCGACCGTGACCGCCCGCGCAATATCCGAGAGCCGCTCGCCGCGGCAGTGCGGGCAGGGCGAGGTCGACATATATTCCTCCAGCTCCTTGCGCATCGCGTCGGACTGTGTCTCGCGGAAGCGGCGCTCAAGGTTGGGCAGGATGCCCTCGAAGGCCTGCTCGAGCGTGCCGCGGCCGTTACCCCGCTCATAGCGAAGCTGCAGCTTTTCCCCGCCCGTGCCGAAGAGAATGACCTTCATAGCCTCGTCCGGCAGGCTCTCGATCGGCGCGTGCAGGTCGAAGCGGTATTTTTGAGCCAAGGCCTCGAAATACATCCGCGCGATGGAGTCGTTGCGGATGTTGCCCCAGCCGCTGGCCTCGATGCCGCCGTCATAGATCGACTTTTTCGGATCGGGAATGACCAGATCCGGGTCGGCTTTGAGCCGATAACCCAAGCCCGAGCACTCCGGACAGGCGCCCATCGGATTGTTGAACGAAAACAGGCGCGGCGACAGCTCCGGGATCGAGATGCCGCATTCGTCGCAGGCATAATTTCTGGAATAGAGCGTCTCGCGGTCGTTGTCGACCTCGTGGATGATGACCACGCCGTCGCCGTGGGACAGCGCCGTTTCGACCGAATCCGTCAGCCGCCGTGTGATGTCGCCGCGCATGATAAGGCGGTCGACCACCAGCTCGATGAAGTGCTTCTTGTTCTTTTCCAGCGAGATCTCCTCGCTCAGATCGTAGAGATTGCCGTCGACGCGCACGCGGGCAAAGCCGCCGCGCCGCGCGCTCTCAAGCACCTTGCTGTGCTCGCCCTTCTTGCCCCGGATCACCGGCGCGAGCACCTCAAAGCGCGTACCCTCAGGCAGCTCAAGCACGCGGTCGACGATCTGATCGACGCTCTGCCGCTTGATCTCGCGCCCGCACCTCGGGCAGTGCGGCGTGCCGACGCGCGCCCAGAGCAGGCGCAGATAGTCATAAATCTCCGTGACCGTGCCGACGGTCGAGCGCGGGTTCTTGGAGGTGGTCTTCTGGTCGATGGAAATCGCCGGGGACAGGCCCTCGATCACGTCGACATCCGGCTTGTCCATCTGCCCCAAAAACTGGCGCACATAGGCCGAAAGCGACTCGACATAGCGCCGCCGCCCCTCGGCATAGATCGTGTCAAACGCGAGCGACGATTTGCCCGAGCCGGAAAGCCCCGTGAACACGCAGAGCGCGTCACGCGGGATCTCGACGTTCACATTTTTCAAATTGTTTTCTCTGGCGCCGTGCACCGCAATCGTGTTTCGCATGAGAATCTCCCTGTTGTCTTCAACGGAATTTTATCACCTTATTATAGCACGGCTTTTTCTCGCTTGCAACCGCCATTTCGTGACAAAATTATGCCCGCCGGCCGTGTGCTGCCGACCGATGGCGCGGGCTTGAACACGCTGGCAGATTGACGTCTGACCGTTTCTTTTCAAAAAAGCACCTGATGCAGGGCATTTCCGCAAAGGAAAGCCCCGCTGCGGAAAAAATTCCGGGCAGCGGGGGTTTGCGCACTTTATGAAGCTCCTGACCTGCTCATATCCGCGATGCTCGCGCGGCATCGAGCTTTTTATAGCTGACAGCAAAGTATGCGATCTCCGCGAGCGACGTAATGGTCCAAGAAAAAATATACAGCAGGTACAGCGACGGAATGGTGTGGAAATGAGCGAACACGGTATAGATCCAGATCACGCGGAAGACACACGAGCCGAGAATGACGATGACCGTCGGCGCAAGGCTCTTTCCGATGCCGCGGCAGGCCGCGATCGAGCAATCCATAAACGCGCTGACCGCATAGGAAAAGCACATGATCTTTGTGCGCTGCAGACCCGCTGCAATGACCGCCTCGTCATTGGCAAACAGGGACAGGAATTCCCTGCCGAACAGGAACAGCAGCCCGCCGAGCACCGCGCCCGCCGTAAAGGAATAGACGATTCCGACGAAGTAGCTTTTCAGCACACGGTCACGCTTGCCCGCGCCCAAATTCTGCCCCATAAAGGTCGCGCTGGCGGTATAGAAGGCAGCCATGACATTATAGATAACAGAATCGGCATTCGCGGCTGCGGCATTTCCCTCGACCATGACCGAATCGAAGGAATTGACCGCGCCCTGTATGAACAGGTTGGCGACCGCAAAAACAGCATTCTGGAGTCCGGCCGGAATGCCTAAGCCGAGAATGCGTTTCTCCTCGGATCGATCCAGCCCGTTTTTTAAATCCCGGAAACGGAAGGTGCAGCTATCCTCCTGCCGCCCCATGCGGATCAGGATGAGCAGCGCCGAGACATACTGCGAGATGATGCTGGAGAGCGCAACGCCGTCCTCCGCCATGCCGCAGACGATGACGAAAACCAGATTGAGGATCACGTTCAGAATGCCCGCGATCAGAAGATAGATCAGCGGGCGCTTCGTATCGCCGTTCGCGCTGAGCACGCCGTTGCCGAAATTGAAGATGCCGAGCGCCGGCATACCGAGCGCATAGATGCGGAAATAAAGCTCAGCGCCCTCGATCAGGTCATTCTTTGTGCCCAGCAGCTCGAGCATAAACCGCGCGGAGATGAGGCAGAGCACCATGATGATGCAGCCTGTCGCAAGGCAGAGCACAAATGCGGTGCGGATGGCCGCTGACGTGCGCGTCTGATCCCGGGCGCCCAGGCAAAGCGCGACGCGGACGTTCACGGCGCTCCCCATGCCGATCAGAAAGCCTGTGAAAAGGGATACCAGAATCGTGGTCGAGCCGACCGCGCCCAAGGCCTCTGCGCTTGAAAATTTGCCGACGACCGCCACGTCCGCCATGTTGAAAAGCACCTGCAGCAGCTGAGAAAGCATCAGCGGAATGCTGAGCAAAAGCATGTTTTTCCACAGAGAGCCGTCCGTCATCCGGATCCCGCCGCTCCTGCCGTTGATCGATCTTGTCATATTGATAACCCTCCGAAGGCTCCTTTCTGAGCAGTGCAAGGCTGCGAGAGATACTATACCACGAATCCACGACTTTTTCCAGCGCGAAATTTCCGAAAGGAAGCACACGCCCCGGGCGTGCACCCGGGGCGTGTGGTTTCAAATCGATCTAACGGACTCCGAGCGGGCCGGAGCTCCGCAGCTATGATATATGGGGCGCTCAGCCGAAATAGTTCACGGCGAGGATAGCCGCGCCGAGGATCACGAGGATCGCGCCGGTGATGCGGTTCAGCGTCTTGGGCTGCGCCTTGTTGGCGAAGAGCGCCGCGACCTGTGCAAAGAACAGCGTGCTGGCCACGCAGACGATCAGCGCCGTCAGATCCGGCGCGCCGCCGATGACAAAATGGCTGGCAGCGCCGGTCAGCGCCGTGGCGCTCATGATGAACACGCTCGTGCCGACGGCGGTTTTCAGCTCATAGCCGAGGACGGAGGTCAGGACGAGCAGCATCATCATGCCGCCGCCCGCGCCGATGAAGCCGCAGATAAAGCCGACCATCGCGCCGCAGATCACAGACCGGATCGCCTTCTGCCTGGCTGTCGCGGCGGTGAGGCGTTTTTTCGGCTCGACAACAGGCTTGACGATGAATTTCACGCCCAGCAGCAGCGTCATAAAGACGGAGAAGCTGCCCATCGTCGTCTTTGGCACGACACTGGCGACAAAGCTGCCGACCAAGGTCAGGCAGAGCACCGCGATCATCATGATAAGGCCGTTTTTGATGTCGATATTCTTGTTTTTTCCGTAGGTAATGGCCGATGCGGCGCTCGCGAGGACGTCGCTGGCCAGCGCGATGCCGACGGCCTTATAAGAATCCATGCCCAGGAACGTGATGAGCATCGGGCTGATAACTGCCGCGGCGCTCATGCCCGCGAAGCCCGTTCCCAATCCGGCGCCCAGACCGGCGAGCATGCAGATGAGAATTTTCACGGCGTGCCCTTCTTTCCGAAGCAGGCGAGGTTTTCTTCAAGCTTTTCCGTCAGGCTGCGGAAGGCGCGCAGCTCGTCCTCCGTGACGTTCCGACGCAGGGTATCGGAGAAATGCTTCTGCATCCTCTGCCCGTCGGCGACGATCGGCGCAGCCTGCTCCGTCAGGTTCAGGCGATGCTTGCGGCGGTCGCGCTCGTCCTCCGTGCGCTCGAGCAGCCCGGAGCAGATCAGCGTCTCGACCGAGAAGGACGCGATGCCGCTCTTGATGCCGCGCAGGGCGCAGACATCGCGCGCCGTGTTATACTCCGGATTGTTGGCGAAAAAGAGCAGAATATCAAAGCAGGTTTGATTGATGCCGTATTTGCGGCAGATCGGCAGACTCAGCTCGGCATAGATATTCGAGAGCCTTTTGCCGATGGAGATCATCTGAATGGCAGACATGCTCGACCACTTCCCTTCCGAATAATTATCTAATATTAGAACATCTAGCATTATAACGTCAACCGCCGTTTCTGTCAAGCCTTTTATGAAAAAAACCGTGAAAAATACGACGCAGATTCAACCTCTGCTGCGTTCGACGAAAGTTTTTTTCATTTCCTCTTGCGTGTGATGCTCGGCTATGCTATAATTTTGGTGTATAAACCATAAATAGGAAGGGATGTGATCGCATCGCTCTGACAAGTGCAAGCTTACCCGCAAAAAAGCGCATTCTCACCGTCTGCGTAAAGCTGTTTTTGGAAAAGGGCTACCGCAAAACCACGCTGGCGGAGATCATTGAAAAGGCGGACGTGTCTTACAGCTCGTTTCAGAATATTTTCCGCGCGAAGGACGGCGTTCTGACGGAGCTGGTCGCGTTCATGTTTTCCAACCAATTCGCCGCTGCACGCGGCGCGGCCGAGGCGCATCTGCCTCCGGTCTTTGTCTATGCGGTCGAGACGGCCATCCAGATGACCCTGACGGAGCTGAATGAAAACCTGCGCGAAATTTACATTGAAGCCTACACACAGCAGGAGGCATCGGACTTCATTCTCCGCGAGACGTCCAAGGAGCTGCATCAGATCTTCGGCCCCTATCAGCCGGAGCTGACCGCCCGCGATTTTTACGACATGGAAATCGGCTCGGCCGGGATCATGCGCGGCTACATGGCGCACCCGTGTGACGGGGAGCTGACGCTAGAAAAGAAGCTGCGGCTGTTTTTGACCATGAGCCTGCGGGCGTACCGCGTCCCGGCGGACGAAATCGAGCGCGTCATCGGCTTCGTGGCGGGGCTGGACATTCGCGCGATCTCAGAAAAGGTGATGCGGGAATTATTTCAGGCGCTGGCCATGCGCTACGAATTTTCCCTGCAGCAAATTGAAACCAACCCAATAAAAAAGGAGGCAACCACATGAAAAAACGACTGTTCGCCATTCTGCTGGCGCTCTGCCTGCTCGCGCAGCTATTCCCGCTCACGGCAAGCGCGGTTCGCCTTGATTGGCCGCATCCGTCCGCGCATTGCGTCTGCGGTGGAGGAATCAGCAATCACAAAGCCATGAACGGACACACGACCTATGAAGGGGTCTACTTCACCAAGGACGGGAAGGAAAATACCTCCGGCAACGACATTTCAAAGATGAACGTGATCCGATCGGAAGCGGACCTTATGGAGATCAACCATAAAGCATCGAACAACAAGGGAAAAACGTTCTACTATTACCTTGCCAATGATGTCACCCTCACGAAACGAATCCATGTTTGGGAGGGCTGCACGTTTGTGATCTGTTTGCATGGCCATACCCTTACCTGCAATGTACCGGATGCACAAAGCGCCTTCCTTGTGATGAATAACGCGCGTCTGGTATTTACGGATTGCCAGCTCTCCGGCGACCGCGGCCTCATCACCGGCGACAGCTGCGCCGCTGTTTCTGTTGCAGAAGCTGCCACATTTGAGCTTTACGGCGTGAGCATCTGCATGACCAGCTCGGAAACGGACGGCATCCGCGATGTTTACAACGACCCGGTTTGCGGCGTTTATAACTGCGGCACGTTCAATATGTACGGCGGCTGCTACTATCAAAAAAGCTCCGACTATCCCACGGATCGCCCGGTCATCAGCAACATCCGCAACACCAAGTACGGCCCCGGTGTAATTAACAGGGGAACCTTCAACATGTATGACGGTATCATCTCCGGCAACGAGCGGAACGGCGTGATGTCCACCATCACCCGGTCAGATGATACCATCAACCTCTATGGCGGCACGATCACCGGCAACACCGGCGCGGGTATTGCGGCCACCCACTGGCCCATGCCCTCCATCGCGACAAGCGACTATTATACCAACATCAACCTCTACGGCGGCACGATTTCGGAGAATACCGGCGCGAGCATCGACGCGGCCTACGGCAGAGTGACAATGGCGCAGCAGAGCAGCGCCATTCCCGTCGAAATCAAGAACAACAAGGGCGGCGCGATTTCGCTGACCAGAGACGGCTCGACCGCCAACCTCGGCACCGGCCGGATTACCGGCAACTCCGGCGGCAAGGGCGCGGTCGCGCTGAGCGCAGGCTCGCTGACCCTTACCGGCGACGTGAAGATCACCGGAAACACCGGCGCGAATCTCTACCTCGCCAGCGGAAAAACCGTCACATTGGATAAGCTCGGCAGCGCCGCTGAGATCGGCCTGACCACGGAGAGCACGGCGGTTCCCGTGGTGTTCGCCGAGGCCAACGGCACGGATTACGCCAGCCGCTTTACCCCGGACAGCGCGGGCTACAGCATCGGCTATAACGCCGCGCAGCAGCTCCAGCTGCAAACCATGACCTATCCCGTGACCTACGCCCCCGGCGCAAACGGCACGGGCGACAGCAAGACGGTCAACAAGGAGCACGACAACGCGCTGGAGCTGGAGGGCGCGCTCTTTACCCGCCTTGGCTACACGCAGGTCGGCTGGTCGAAGCACGACGGCGGCGAGATGGACTATTCCCTGAACGCGATTTATGAGCAAAACGAGGCGCTTACGCTCTACCCCGTCTGGGAGGAGCGCAGCGACTACACCGTCCATATCGTCAACCAGGACGGCTCCAAGGTCATGGACTACGAAAACGTCAAGTGGACGGATGAAATTTGGAATCTCCTGACGCCAAGGCCGACAAAAGAAAATGATGAAAGGCTGCAAGCACTGCTGATCGGCAATAAGAGAGTCATGGGCGGAGATACCTACGGCACATTTGCCACGGGCGGCGAGGACAGCCTTACCTTCGTTGCTTTTTGGAGCGGCGTTTTCATTGATTACAGCACCATTTCCGTGGGCGATTCCCAGTGGACCGGCTTCCGCTCCGAAGGTACGGAACACTTCTTCAACGAAGATCAGACCGTACAGATCAATACCGCCCATCCGGAGGAACTGTCGTATTTTGAGTACGCCGTCGGCGATCAGTTCTACTCGAATGGCTTAGCTGCGGATGATGTCCTTTTCAGCCGCGGACACGATCATTTTACTTATACCGGCGCCTTCAATACGGCATCTCTGAATCTGGAGGAGGGAAAGCCCTATGTGATCTATGCACAGTTGGGGACAAAGCTCCTTGCTCGCTATGGCGTTGTATGCACGGAGAAAATCATCATCGACAAGACTGCCCCGGCGATCACCGGCGCGAAGAACGGCGAGGTTTTCTGCGGCGAGGGCGATAAAACCCTCACCGTGACCGACCTGTATCTGGACACCGTGACGGTCAACGGCACGCCCGTGACCCACAACGAACAGGGTCAGATCACCCTCACCGACGCGAGAACCCCGCAGACCGTCGTTGCCACGGACAAGGCGGGCAATTCCACGACGCTCACCGTGACCGTCCATGCGTCCCATTCCTACAAATGGCAGACGGAGAACGGCCAGTATTGGGGCGAATGCGAATTCTGCGGCGACAAGGTCGAAAAGACGAACGTTCCCACCCTGACCATCACCGCGCCGGATGCCGTCTGCCGCACGCAGGACTTTGAATTCTCTTTCAACCTGCCGGAGGGCTGCACGGATCCCGCCTACCGCTATGAGTTCAGCTTCTCGGGCGACGGCGAACCCATCGCCCCGGTCGACGGCCTCTGCACGGGGACGATCCCTGCCGCTTCCTACATAGCGGGAGAAGCCAGCTTCCGGTTTATCGCCTCTGCCACGACGGCGGAGGGCTATCGGTTCAGCGTTTCCAAGAATATCACCCTCCGCGAGCACTCCGGCGGCACGGCGACCTGCACGGAGCAGGCCGTGTGCGACCACTGCGGTCAGCCCTACGGCGCGCTGAAGGCGCATCGCTTCACGGCCGAGAAGGCTGAGGAGCAATATCTGAAATCCGGCGCGACCTGCACCGAGAAGGCGGTGTATTACAAATCCTGCGCCGTCTGCGGAGCCAGCTCCAAGGGAACCGACGACGAGGCGACCTTCGTGTCCGGCAAGCCGCTCGGCCATGACTGGGGCGCGTGGACGCCCGACGGGGAGGGCACGCACAAACGCGTCTGCGCACATGATGCTGGCCATGTCGAAACGGCCGACTGCACCTACGGCGACTGGAACACGAACCGGTACAGTCACTGGAAGACCTGCACCGTCTGCGGCGGAGAGACCGAGCGCCTCAACCACTCCGACCCGGACTGCGACCATTTCTGCGATACCTGCGGCATCAAAATGACCGAGCATGACTTCACGGGAGAGCTCCCGATCACGGCGCTTCTGTACAGGGAAGCAAACTGCCTCTCTCCCGCGCTCTACTACAAGTCCTGCAAGATCTGTATGCTGTCCTCCAAGGGAACGGACAGCGAGGCGACCTTTGCAAGCGGGGACAAGAATCCGAACCGGCACGCCGAAGATCCGGGCGCTTGGCAGACCGATGCCGACAGCCACTGGAGATTCTACACCTGCTGCCATTTGGAGGTGGATCGCGGCGCGCATCAGGGCGGCACGGCCGACTGCCTTGCCCCGGCCCTCTGCGAGGTCTGCCAGCACTCCTACGGCGAGCTTGGCCCGCACCATTTCGTCAATCAATTGAACGAGTTCCGGCTGAAGTCCGCCGCGACCTGCACCAGCCCGGCGGTGTACTATCAGTCCTGCTCCACCTGCCACGCGCAGGGAACGGGTACCTTCGAGAATGGCGAACCGCTCGGGCATGACTGGGGCGCGTGGACGTCCGACGGCGACGACACGCACAGCCGCGTCTGCAAGCGCGACGCGTCGCACACCGAAGGCGGCGACTGCTCCGGCGGCACGGCGACCTGCACGGAAAAGGCCGTCTGCACGACCTGCGGCGGCGCCTACGGCGAGACGGATCCGGAGCACCACGCAGACGGCTGCACGCCGGAATGGAAGACCACCGAGACCGAGCACGAGCAAAGCTATTCGCTCTGTGGCAAGGTGCTCGTCGCGAGGGAGGCGCACACCTTCGGCGAGTGGACAGTCACGCAAGCGCCGACGCCGCATGAAAACGGCGAGCAGGAGCGCACCTGCGCGATCTGCGCATACAAACAGACGCAGACGCTTCCTGCAACCGGAGAGGTCTATCACACCATCACGGCCTCCGCCGGAGTCGGCGGCTCGATCTCCCCTGCCGGTGAAATCGCCGTCCGGGAGGGTGCAAGTCAGACCTTCACCTTCACGCCTGACAGGCGCTACGGCGTCGCCGACGTGACGGTCGACGGCGTGAGCATCGGCGCGGTGCAGACGTATACGTTTGAAAACGTCGATCGGGCGCATACCATCGCGGTCAGCTTTGTGAAGCTCCGCACCTTCGTCGATGTTCCGGAGGGCAGCTATTATGAAGAGGCGGTCGACTGGGCGGAGAGCAACGGCATCACCAACGGCACGGACGCCACGCACTTCTCTCCCGACGAGCTCTGCACGCGCGCGCAGGCCGTGACCTTCCTCTGGCGCAAGGCCGGAAGCCCCGCGCCCAAGAGCGATGTCATGCCCTTCACCGATGTTCCGGCCGGCAGCTACTATTATGACGCCGTGCTTTGGGCGGTGGAAAACGGCATCACGTTGGGCACGAGCGCGACCACGTTCAGCCCGAATGAGACCTGCACCCGCGCGCACATTGTGACCTTCCTCTGGCGCTTCGAGCGGTGCCCGGCAGCGGGCGGCGAAAATCCGTTCTCGGACGTTTCGAGCCGCGCCTATTATGCCGACGCCGTCCTCTGGGCGGTGGAGCGCGGCATCACCAACGGCACGAGCGAAACCACGTTCGGCCCGGACGAATCCGCCACCCGCGCGCAGATCGTCACCTTCCTCTGGCGCGGCAGGAAGTAACGCAGCAGTAAACCAGCAGTCTGAACGGCGGCTCAAGCGAGCCGCCGTTCAAACTGCTCCGCGACAGATTAGGGAAACTCTGATTCAATCGCAAGAGCGGTCAGCGAGGGATCTTGTTCCAAATTGAGGTTTGGAACTTGCAGGAATCCCGTAAAGATTTGCAAACCGATCAGTTGGGGCAAAAGACCCGCTGAGCGCCGCAGCCGATTGATTCAGAGGCTCCATAAAACACTCCGATTAAGAAACTGGTAGGTTTTTTCATAAAACCTACCAGTTTTGTGTCATTGCGAGGAGGGCGCGTGCGCCCGACGCGGCAATCTTTGACGATGCGATTTGTCATCCCGAAACGAACTATGGTTGCACGGAACGAAACAGAGCCTTAAAATGAAGAGAGCGGAAGCGGAACGACGCAGCGATTCTATGTTTTTTGTGATAGGGGTTCCTTTTTGCTTTGTGCTCCCGTGCTTCGCCACGGGATGTCTTGCCTCCAGCTTTAAGATTGCCACGGCCGCAGTGCGGCCTCGCAATGACACGAAATTGGGACGTTTTTTACTTGCTGCGCAAGGATTTTGATGCGCTGCGGATGCGGCGTACTATACATGCCATGCAAAAAGGGTATCCGGTGTTTCTCCGGATACCCTTTTCTGTACTGCACCGGGAAAGCCGGTGCAGCGCTTGAGGCTTATTTCACAACGTTCTCTGCATAGCGCATGAGGATAGTCGCAACCTGTGCGCGGGTGGCGTGACCCTGCGGGTCGAGGTAATCGACGCCGC
>ERZ772812.2132-NODE-2132-length-13151-cov-5.021151_pt1 | contig 13151 bp, 10 predicted proteins | sample MGYA00511343_ERZ772812 | MGnify/ENA primary metagenome ERZ772812 (study PRJEB29015, sample SAMEA2737706) | human gut metagenome | biome: human gut; feature: human-associated habitat; material: faeces | place: China | collected 2012 ...
CACTGTTGGTTGCCACCATACCGGTTCCTGCATCACCTTCCGGCGGGCACATCGGGATACCGGCTTTCAGTTTGCCTGACGGATCAAGAGCTCTGGCACCTTCTTCGGTCAGAGTACCGGCATCCTGTCCTGCAACCATGACTTCCGGCATGATATCACGGAGTTTCCACGGAAATCCGTATGGTGCTACCAGCTCATCAAACTTTTCAACCATTTCCTGATTGTAATCTTTTGTGGCTGAATCGATTGGAAACATACCGGCTGCATCACCGATTCCCTGTATTCTTCTTCCGGTAAGAAGATGATGGATATATGCTTCCAGAGTGCACATATAATCAATATCTTTTACATGCTCTTCTCCGTTCAGAATTGCCTGATACAGATGTGCTCCGCTCCATCTCTGTGGCATATTGAAACGGAATAATTCTGTCAGTTCTTTTGCTGCCTGCTCTGTCATTGTATTTCTCCATGTACGGAACGGTACAAGCTGTTCTCCTGCTTTGTCAAATACCATATATCCATGCATCATGGCACTGAATCCAAGTGCTCCGACAGTAGTAAGCTCTACGTCATACTGCTTCTTCACATCTACGGCAAGATCTCTGTAGCAGTCCTGAAGACCTGTCCAGATATCCTCTAACGTGTAAGTCCAGACACCGTTGTCAAGACGGTTCTCCCATTCATGGCTTCCAGAAGCAATCGGTGCATTATCTTCTCCTACCAGAACTGCTTTGATTCGTGTGGAACCAAACTCGATTCCAAGGGAAGTCTTTCCCGCTTCGATCATACTTTTTACATCACTCATTTTTTCTTTACCTTTCCTTTCATAAAATATATTTGATTTGATAAATATTTCTATTTGATGATTTTTACAGAACTCCGGTTGATAATCTCCGGTTTCAGTTCCACACTGTCCGGCACTTCTTTCTCCTGCATAAGATCAAGGATCTCTTCTGCTGCCTTCTTCGCTAGCTCCCGGATCGGATTCTTCACAGAAGCAAGCGGTACTTCGCAATAATTTGCCAGATCAGAATCATCGATTCCAATAATCGACATCTTGTCCGGCACTTTGATCTTCTGTTCCAGACATGTCGCCGCAAGGTTGCTCGCAACCTCATCGTTGTAGCATACACATGCCGTACATCCCTGAATCCTTCTTAAAATCCAGCTGCTCTCCTCACGCATATTGCGATTGCGCACATCTTCGGTATCAATCCAGACAATCCGTTTATCTTCGATCCTGATATCTGCTTCCATTAAAGCTTCGATATAACCGGCATACCTTCTGTGTCCCTGCCCATCATCTGCCTTGAAAATCGCTGCGATCTCACGGTGTCCGCACTGGATCAGATATTTCGTCGCCATCTTCCCTGCTATCTTGTCATCAAGACTTACATGCGGCGCTTTCAGTTCCGGATAATAGCTGTTGATAAAGATCACCGGGATTCCCTGCTCCATGATCTGCCTGTACAAATCGAGATTTGGATTAGGAAGGCCACTCTTTGTCGGTTCTGCTATAATTCCATCCACTCTTTTCTTATCCAGAATGCTTTTCAATATAAAACGTTCTTTGTCTACAGAATTGTTGGTGATGGAAATCTGGATTCCATATCCGGCGCGTGACATCTTGTTCTCGATTTCCTGAATAATACCAGAAAAAATATATTCCTGAACAAAGGTTGTCATCACTGCGATCTGCATCGTTTTTTTTCGTCTGACCCCGATGATGCCGCTTTCCTTTATATAAGTCCCACTTCCACGGCGTTTCTCGATCATACCTTCTTTTTCCAGAACAGCGATCGCATGTCTGACGGTCTGACGGCTTACCCCAAACCGGTCACAAAGCTGGTATTCCGACTCTATCCGCTCTCCCGGCTGCAGTTCTTCCGCTTCAATCTGTTCTCGGATCCATCTTACAATTCCTTCATATTTTGCTGATGTTTCTTTCACTTTTTTCTTCTTTTCCCCCTGATTTACGTACAAATCCCCTGCTCTCCTTACCTCTAATATACCTTAAGAAACACCTAATTTTCAACCCGTAATATGTTACAAATTATCGTACAACTTTTGTATGTTTTTGCTAAGTTGTATTTATTATATATGTACAACTTGAATACATATTTGTTTTTCATCGAGGCCCTAACTTGTATTCTTCTTTTTGTATCTTTTGTGCACTTCTTATAAAACATCAAATAATATGGTATTGTTTTTTGACGCCACCAAAACAAGTATAACAAGCTTTTTTCGATTCACGTACTTCTGTAACCTCTTCCCTTCACCAAATGCAGAACCTTGTGCAGGCACCAATCTGCACTTGGCTCACCGTATACACAACAAGAGCAGATAAAAGCTTTTTCATTGCCTTTATCCGCTCTTGTTGTTTTTCATCCGCGCTATTGATTTTCTTCGATCGCCATAATCATATCTACACGATCCTGGTGCCGTCCCCCAAGGAACTCTGCACCAAGAAATGTATCAAGGATCATCTTTGCCATCTCGATTCCAATTACTCTTGCACCGAACGCAATCACATTTGCATTATTATGTTCTCTTGCCATCTTTGCCGTATATGGTTCAGAACACACCGCTGCGCGGACACCGTGAACCTTATTGGCTGCCATGGAAATGCCAAGACCGGTTCCACAGATTGCAACTCCGAGATCCACTTCTCCGTCTGCAACTGCTTTTCCAATCTTTTCCCCATATTTCGGATAAGGACAGCTCTCATAAGAATCAGTTCCGTAATTGACAACTTCATATCCTTTTTCCACAAGATACTCTACCACCTGCTTTTTCATATCCACTGCAGAATGGTCATTCGCAATCCCTATTTTCATATCTCATCTTCCTCCTTCCCCTTTATACTCAATACTTACAAAAAGAACACCGGATGTACGATATGAACATCCGGTGTTTAAATCCTACTTTTTTATTATAGGCAATTAAAAAGTTTCCGTCAATACCCGTCGTTTTCTCTTTTCGCCTGTAATGTTTCAAGTACTGTTCTTTCTTTAGTTTTTCTTCTTCAGGCTTGCAAATACAGACTGCAGAACGATGAAGAAGCAGAGGAGTGCGGAAAGTACGATTCGTACCCACCAGCTTGAAAGTGTTCCCTGTGTAGTGATCAGACTGGAAATCGTTCCTTTGATCAGTACACCGAACAGGGTTCCGAATGGAGTTCCGACACCACCACTAAGTAGTGTACCCCCGATAACGGCTGCTGAAATCGCATCCATCTCAAGACCTTTTGCCTGTTCTACGAATCCGGCACAGCTGTTCATACAGAAAAGGAATCCGCCGAGTCCTGCAAGAAAGCCGTCCAGAAGGTATGCAGCCATTTTTGTTCTCTTAACATTCAGTCCCATCATAAGTGCACTCTGTTCATTTCCACCGATCGCATATACAGAACGTCCGAATTTTGTATACTTCATAACGATTATGATTACGATCAGAACGATGATTGCAATGATAACTGTCGGATAAATATATGCCGGGAGGAATTTTCCCCTCTTACTGTAAGAACCAAACGGCATGTAAATTTTGTATTTAGCCCATGCCATGAAAGTTGCATTTTTGATAGAAATCATATCTGTACTGATGATTGATGTCATACCACGTCCAAAGAACATACCTGCCAGTGTTACAATGAATGGCTGGATCTCCAGATAAGATACCAGGAATCCCTGAACCAGACCAAAGAGAAGTCCAATCACCAGTGCCATAAGAAGTGCGGTATAAGCGCTTGCGCCGTGATTTTCCATCTGGTTTGCAGCAACCATACATACAAGTGCTGTAACAGAACCAACTGAGATATCGATTCCGGCTGTGATCATAACGATCGTTTCGCCCATCGCGATAACCAGAAGACCTGCATTGGAAATGAACAGATTCAGGAACATCTGCGGTTTTGCAAAACCTTTGTCGTTAAATACGATCATACCCGCTGCGTACATTACAACAAACAGTAAAATTGTAATCATAAGGAGGAATGTCGTTCCGTTAATTTTCTTTTTTGTTCCGGATACTTTTGCTTTCATTAGTTAGCTCCTCCTTTCACTGCAGCCTTTGATGTTCTTTTTTCTTTCTGCACTGCAATAAATTTCTTGAATACCGGGCTCTGAAGGACAACGATGACTACAACAACGATTGCCTTGTAGACCGGAAGCTGATCGGCTGATACATTCAATCCGTAAAGAACAGTTGTAAGTGCCTGGATTGTATAAGCTCCGATCACAGATCCCATCAGGCTGAACTTACCACCACCAAGGGCATTTCCACCAAGGGCAACTGCAAGGATGGCATCCATTTCAAGGTTCAGACCAATGTTGTTGGCATCTGCGGAATAGATTCGGCTGGATGCTACGATTCCTGCAATACCTGCCAGTACACCACAGATTACATATGTAAGGAACTTAATCATTGTTGAATTAAGACCTACCAGTCTGGATGCTGTACCGTTGATACCTACACTTTCGATGTAAAGACCAAGTGCTGTTTTCTTTAATACAAGATATGTGATCACTACAACAATAATAGCAATAAAGATTGGTGTCGGAACCGGGCATTTTCCGATATATCCACCGTATACTTTATAAGAGCCTACACGGATATATGTAATCTGTCCGTCTGTAATCAGCTGTGCAATACCACGACCTGCTGTATACAGGATCAAGGTAGCTACCATCGGCTGGATGTTCAGCTTTGCTACAAGGAAACCATTGAATGCTCCACATAATGCAGATGCTGCAAGTGCTGCTAACATAGCAACGATAATTGGTGCTGCAAGTGAGTTAACAGATACCTCTCCACCTGAAAGGATCTGGCAGCATACAGCTGCTGCAACCGCCATAACTGCACCAACACTGATATCCTGTCCACCGGATGCTGCTGTAACCAGCGTCATACCTACGGCAAGGATTACTAATTCTGATGCACGGTTAATAACGTCTACGATATATCCGTACAAAACTCCGTTGTTAATTGATACTTTGAAGAAGCCCGGAGTAGTGATTACGTTAACCAAAAGTACAGCTATGAGGCACACGATTGGCAGAAACAGTCTCATAGATGTAAGCTTTTTCCATCCTGACTTTGTATTACTCATTATCTCCACCTCCTGCGATTGCTTTCATAATGCCTTCCTGAGACAGTTCGTTTCCACTGATCTCTCCGACTTTCTTTCCGTCTCTTAATACACCCATTCTTGAGCATGTACGGAGCATTTCTTCTACTTCTGAAGAAATGAATGTAACTGCCATTCCCTGATCAGCAAGATCAAGAACCAGTTTCTGGATCTCTGTCTTTGTTCCGATATCAATACCACGTGTCGGCTCATCAAGAATCAGATAATCCGGATTTGTAAGCAGCCATCTTCCGATGATTACTTTCTGCTGGTTACCACCTGAAAGACTCTTAATCGGAGTTTCACGGCTTGCTGTCTTAATCTGCAGCATTTCGATATATTTATCTGCTGCTTCTTCCATTTCTTTCTTACTCAATGGATGGAACATACCTCTTTTTGCCTGTAAAGCAATAATGATATTCTCTCTTACTGACAGGTCAGCAATAATTCCATCTTTCTTACGGTCTTCCGGAAGATATGCCATACCAAGTTTCATGGCATCCAATGGAGAATTGATCTTCACTTCTTTTCCGTTTACCTTTATTTTTCCGCTATCCGGTTTGTCTGCACCATAAATCGCACGAACCAGTTCGGAACGTCCTGATCCAAGAAGTCCTGTAAGTCCGACAACTTCTCCTTTGTTAACAGTGAAGTTGAATGGACGGATGCTTCCTTTTCTTCCGATTCCTTCTGCTTCGATAACCGGAATAAATTCTTTCAGTTCTGCATGCTCGCCCTTGATATCAGCAAGATCATCGAAATCTTTACCCATCATCTTAGCAACCAGCATAACTCTTGGAAGGTCTTTTGTTGTATATTCTCCAACCAGTTCACCATTTCTGAGAACAGTGATACGGTCACAGACTGCATATACCTGCTCCAGGAAATGTGTAACGAAGATAATTCCAACTCCCTGAGCTTTCAAACGATTCATTAATACGAATAATTTTTCTACTTCATCATCATCCAGAGAAGATGTAGGCTCATCAAGAATCAGTACACGACAGTTCATATCAACCGCACGTGCGATAGCAATCATCTGCTGTTTAGCAAGTGAACACTCTTCCAGTTTATCTGTAGCTTTTGCATCAATCTGCAGATCCTTTAACAGCTCTGTAGATTTCTTGTTCATTGTCTTCCAGTCGATAAGGCCTGCTTTTCTTGGTTCACGTCCGATAAACAGATTTTCTGCAACTGTAAGGTTCGGACAAAGGTTGACTTCCTGATATACAGTACTGATCCCATTGTCCTGCGCATCCTGTGGAGATCTGTTAACGATTGGTGCGTCTTTTCCTTCCATTTTAATCTCTCCAGACTCAAATGGATGCACACCGGTAAGTACTTTGATCAAAGTAGACTTTCCTGCACCATTTTCTCCCATCAGAGCGTGGATTTCTCCTTTACGGAGAGTAAAATCAACATGTTGTAAGGCTTTGACACCTGGAAACGTCTTTGAGATATCTCTCATTGTTAATACAACATTATTTTCCATTTCTAATGTTCACCCGCTTTCTTTAATATCCAAAAGGGCATAGAAAGCGCGGCAGCATATCCGGCTTTTCATTCCGTTTATTCCGCCGCGCCATTTCACCTCTTTTTTATGTTACTATAAGTTCTGCCTGTTTTTAGTATGCACGTTTGTCAAGAATTTCCTGTGTAATCTTTGTTACATCATAATCTTTATCATCAACTTTCACACTCTTAACAGTGTCATCATATGCGAACATTTCTTCCTCTACATATGCTTTCTTGTCAACATCTTTGCCATCTTCCAGCTTCTTGATGATTTCTTCTACACGTGGTCCGTGTAATGGGTTACACTCTGTATCGCAGATGATCTTTCCAGATAATGTATCTGTCAGACCAGCGTTTGTTGTATCGAATGACATTACAAGGATGTCTCCATCCGGTCCTACTGTCTTACCAGCAGCTTCGATTGCATCGATTGCTCCGAATGCTTCGTTATCATTCTCACAGTAAACTACGTTAATGTTATCATGCTGTTTCAGCATAGACTCCATAACTTCCTGTCCTTTAGCCTGTGTGAATTCACCTGTCTGCTGTGCTACGATGTTCCATCCATATTCTTTAGCAGCTTCTTCAAGACCTTCTGTACGTCCGATCTGAGCTGAAGCTCCGATTGTTCCCTGAATGTGAGCGATGTTAACTTCTTTCATTCCTTTAGCTTCTGCATAAGCGTTCAGCCATTCGCAAGCTTTCTGGCCTTCCATCTTGAAGTTAGATCCTACCCAGGCTGTGTAAAGGCTGTCATCAGATACATCGATCATACGGTCAACGATGATTACCGGGATATCAGCATCTTTTGCTTCTTTCAGAACTGTGTCCCATCCTGTCTCTGTTACAGGTGCAAGTACGATGTAGTCAACATCCTGCTGGATGAAGTTACGGATTGCTGTGATCTGATTCTCCTGTTTCTGCTGAGCATCGTCAAAGATCAGTTTGTATCCGTTCTTTTCGCTGAATGTGCTCTTCATTGATTCAGAGTTTGCTGTACGCCAGTCAGATTCAGCACCTACCTGTGAGAAACCAATTGTAATTTCATCACTTGAGCTTGATTTTGAGCTGTCAGACTTGCTGTCCCCACCTTTGTTTCCGCATCCAACTGCTAATGATGCTACCATTGTAGCTGCCAGTAACGCTGTAATCACTTTTCTTTTCATTTTCATATCCTCCTCGGTTTTTCGCTTTTCTTTGATTGTCCGTCTGTCAATCACTTGTTAACTATATATTACTGAATTTCAGACAAACAATAAACAGAAGATTCTTCTGAATTTTTAGAATTTCTTTTGAATCGTTTCACAAAAGTTGGTTTTTTTACGAAAAAGGTTGGTTTTTTTGTGCTGCCATAGTAACCGTCGCTTTTGTACCATCATTTTCCACACTTTCCAGAGTTACTCCGTACCGTTCTCCGTAATAATAACGAATTCTCCGGTTTACATTTCCAATCCCAAATCCATCAATACTTTTATCTCCTTTTTCTTTTCCAATACTTTCCTGAAGTTTTTCTAACACTTCTTTCGTCATACCTTTTCCATCATCTGTGACTGTAAATATCATATTTTCACCGTCCAGCCTTCCGGTGATCTTTATCATTCCGCCACCACGTTTATTTTTCAGGCCATGATAAAGAGCATTTTCCACTAATGGCTGCAAAGTCAGCTTAGGGATCATGAATTCTCCCATATTTTCCTCCATATCGATTTCATAACTCATAATATCCTGATATCTGAACTGTTGGATCTTCAGATAACTTTCTATATGTGACCGTTCTTCCCGTACTGTAATAAAATCCCGGCCTTTACTTAATGTTGTACGGAAGAAGTCTGAAAGTGCCGTAACCATTGACACAACTTCATCCTTACGGTTTTCTTCCGCCAGCCATACAATTGCATCCAGTGTGTTATACAGAAAATGAGGATTAATCTGCGCCTGCAAAAGTTTTGTTTCTGCAATGCGTAAATTTTTTTGCTGCTGCTTGATATCTTCAACCAATCCACCAATTTCCTGAGTCATATCATTAAAACTTCTGGTAAGCACTGCAATCTCATCTGTATTCGATTCCTTCGTCTGTACCGTAAAATCTCCTTCTGCCACCTGTTGTGTCATCCGGCATAATTTCTGTATTGGCTTTGTCACGCTTTTTGCCGCCTTCATTGTCAAAAACAAGGCTAACACGATCGCCGCTACGGATATCCAGATACATATAACAAACGTTCTTGTATTTCTTGTATCCAGTTCTGCTTTTACATTCGTATAATTGGTAGTCTCTACATATATATAGTCCTGTATTCCTTTCTGGATCAATGATGTCAGCATATAAATATTTTCATTCAGGTAGTTCATTTTATCTTCATATGCTCCACCCGAATCAATAGCTGTCTCCAGTTCTTTTACACAGCCTTTCAAAGACTTCAAGCTGTTTTTCAATCGTTTGATCTGATTTCTGTTGCTGTCCACGGTTGCCATGTAAGATAACTTATCACAGGTTTCTTCAAGCTCGTCAATATATTTATAAGGATTGACCGTCAAAATACCATTTACAGTTGTCTCTCCGTCACCAAGTTCTTCCATATCTCTTTTTCCGATAACAGCCAGATACATACTGTAATCCATACGTTCTTTAAAATCTCTTGCATACATATTGGCATACGAGACACTTTTTGTGATCTGTGCATATGCCGAAGTCGCATTTGTCAGCGAGGCCAGAAGATACGTCATTACCAGTATCATAGGAATAAATACAGCAAGAGAAATTCCTGCCAGTCTCTGATTTAACGAGACATTCCTGCTAATCTTTTTCATCCTTTACTCCTTTCCTCGTGCTCTAAATTCCTTCGGTGTACAATTTTGCGTTTTCTTAAATATATAACTGAAATAATGCGGATCCTTATATCCTACTTCATAGCCGATTTCCGAGGTCTTCATTGATGAACACATCAAAAGTTCTTTTGCCCTGTCCATTCGTATCTCTGTAAGATATTCCACAAATGTCTTTCCCATCTCTTTGCTGAAAATAGAACTGAAATAGCTTGGGCTCATCCCTACTTCTGCTGCTATCGTATTCAGAGAAATCTCATCCGACATATATGTTTTTCTGATCTGATCTTTAGCAATTTCTATAATATCCGAATAACGTCTTCCGCTTATTGTGTCACGTACTCCAATAATCTTTTTCAAAAGCATTCTTATATAATTTTTAATTTCTTCCAATGTCTGAATCGTCTTCATACTATTCTTTAATTCTTCTGACTGAGCTTGCATTTCCCCTTCTATTCCCTCAATCTTTTCACAGAAAGACATCATGACTATATATGCGTCCATAATTATATACTGACGCATTAATACAGATTTCAGATTTTCCTCCGGTAATTCATTTATATACACATCTACAAACTCATCTATCTCGTCTTCTGCCCCATTATTCAAGAATTTTTCCAACATGGTCCTGGTCTTTTCTATCTCTCCGAAGCTCGTAATTTCTATGTCATCCAGAGTATCTACATTCTGAGCCATTCGGATATCATCTACGGATATGATCCGGTTAAGCTCCATTGTAAATCTCGCCGCCAATGCACGTTCTGCCTCCCTGAACGATTCTTCGAGCTCCCTGAGTCTGGCTACCGGCTGTCCAATTCCTCCAAAATAAGCAATTGTCGAATAATTCTTCATAATTTCTTCCAGATCTTTTGACAGCTCTTTTACTCTTTCTGACATTTGTTCTTCATTGTCAGCCATTAAAAGAAATGCCCAGCCTTCTACGCCACGCTGAAATTCAAATACATATTCCAGTCTTTCTGTTAATTTCTCAATTGCATATTCTGCTTCTCCCAATAGTTCTCCGGATTTTCGATTTTCTTCCCCTAAGGTAAAACGGAATAAAAGCAGGTTATACATCCCGGCGCTCAAATTCATTTCATATTTTTTCCCGGTTTCCAATGCATCTGCCATTGACAGATTACCTGCTATCATCTGTTCGAAGAATTTCTGTTTCTCATGCTCGGTATTCTCCCGCATCTCTTCCATATACTTACGAACCAGGTCTTTATCTTCTTTTTCACGACGGATAGATTCACTCACCCCATTTAAAGCTTCCAGTAATTTGCCGGAAGATATCGGTTTTAAAAGGTACTCTGTTACCCCCAGACGTATTGCCTCTTTGGCATAGTCGAATTCATCATACCCACTCAAAATCAGGATTTTAATATTCGGAAGTTCCTCTTTTACCAGTTTACAAAGTTCCAGTCCATCCATGAACGGCATACGGATATCTGTAATCAGAATATCCGGTTTTTCTTTTATAATCATTGGATAAGCCAGTTCTCCGTCACTTGCCTCTCCACAGAATATGTACCCTTCTTTTTCCCAGTCAATACTGTTTTTAATTCCTCTTCGTATAACCATTTCATCTTCTACAAGAAATACTTTTATCTCATTCATACTAATACACCCTCTCTTTCACTATTTTATCTGTAACTACCGTCACATTCCATTTTGCTTTTTCAATTTCAATCGTTGAAATTGATTTATTCTGAGTATATATTTTGTCTCCGATATAATATTCCTTATTGACATCTCTTTTGTATTCCAGCTGCTTAATTATCTTTTCGATCTTCTTTCCAAAATCCGGATTACATTCTACGTCTACGGCAATCTTTCCGTTTTGTACTTCTGCGAGCCCTTCTCTTGTTGCGTCGAACGATATTATCTGAATCCCATCCGTTCCAACTTTTTTCCCGGCCTGTTCGATCGCGTTGATCGCACCAAGCGCTTCACTGTCATTCTCGCAATACACCATATCGATATCCTTATATTTCTTCAGATATTCTTCCATAACTTCATGGCTTTTTGCCTGTGTGAACGCTCCTGTCTGCTGTTCAAGAATGTTCCATCCATTCTTCTTTGCGGCTTCTTCCAGCGCTTTTGTTCTTCCGATCTGGGCCGTTGCACCTTCTGTTCCCATAATATGCACAATATTCAATGTTTTCTTTTTATTTCTTTCCGCATATTGTTCCATCCAGCTGCAGGCTTTCTGTCCTTCCTGATAAAAATCAGCCCCCACCCAGGTCGTATACAAGCTGTCATCCTTTACCTTAACCTGTCTGTCTACGATGATTACCGGGATTTTGGCCTTCTTTGCCTCTTTTAATACTGTATCCCATCCAGTTTCTACTACCGGTGCAAGAACAATATAGTTCACATCCTGCTGTATAAAGCCACGAATCGCTTTAATCTGTTGTTCCTGTTGTTGCTGCGCATCTTTAAAGATCAGATCATATCCTCTTTTTTGAGAAAATGTAGTCTTTATAGAAATGGAATTTCCCGTCCTCCATTCAGATTCTGCTCCTACCTGTGAAAATCCTATAGATATTAATGGTGTCTCTTCATCTTTTTTCTCTGTTTTATTTATTACTTTGTTCGCGTTGGCCAGAACAAGTCCTCCTGCAACTGCCAGAAATACAAGTCCTACCGCCGCGACAACTCTTGTCCAGTTTTTTCTTCCATTCCCTGTTTCACTCATAAAAAAAGTCCTCCTATAATATGCAAACAGCTAATGGCTATTATACACTAATTATAGAAGAACTTCTTCATTACTTATATAATTTTATTTACGAAAATAGTTCGTTTTTTTGCGATTCTAAATATCCCCGCGTCTGTTTCTGGACGCTTTCAGTCGTGTCATGGCACGGGCCATAGAAGCCTGTGACAGATAATACTCCTGAATGCTCTGCTTCTGACGAAGCTGTTCTTCGGCACGTTCCTTTGCTTCCTCTGCACGCTTCACATCGATGTCTTCCGGACGCTCTGCCGTATTAACCAGTACAGAAGCACGGTTATTCACGATCTCTGCAAATCCCTTGGATACAACCGCTGTTACCCACTCACCGTCAGGCTTGCGGAAACGCAGTTCTCCGATCTCCACTGCGATGACCATGTTCTCATGATGAGCCAGAATACCTTTCTCCCCGTCGATCGTCGGGATGACCAGATACTCACATTTACCATCGTAGAAGACCTTATCCGTAGATATAATTTTCAATGAAAATGTGCTCATACTAAGCCACTCCTTCTGCCTTCGCCTTAGCGATCACGTCTTCGATCGTACCTACATTGAAGAATGCATTTTCCGGATATTCATCCATCTCACCGTCAATGATCGCTTTGAATCCACGAACAGTTTCTTTCAGTGGAACATATTTTCCAGGAACACCGGTAAATGTCTCAGCTACTGAGAATGGCTGTGACAGGAATTTCTGGATCTTTCTTGCACGGGCTACTGTCATCTTATCCTCTTCGGATAATTCTTCCATACCGAGGATTGCGATGATGTCCTGTAACTCTTTGTACTTCTGCAGGATCTCCTGTACCTTACGTGCTACCTGGTAGTGCTCCTCACCTACAACTGCAGGCTCCAGGATACGGGATGTAGAATCCAGTGGATCTACGGCTGGGTAGATACCCTGCTCAACGATCTTTCTGGAAAGTACGGTTGTTGCATCCAGGTGGGCAA
>ERZ772812.2145-NODE-2145-length-13078-cov-10.133994_pt1 | contig 13078 bp, 13 predicted proteins | sample MGYA00511343_ERZ772812 | MGnify/ENA primary metagenome ERZ772812 (study PRJEB29015, sample SAMEA2737706) | human gut metagenome | biome: human gut; feature: human-associated habitat; material: faeces | place: China | collected 2012 ...
TGTATTTCAAGATTTTCAAACCGATAAGCTGGGGCAAAAGACCCGCTGAGCGCCGAAGCCTTCAACCGGCAAGCCGGTAAACAAGCGCCGCGGCGCCGAGCGCAAGCCCGGCCAGCCCGCAGACCATGCAGGCCGTGAGGCGCTGCCCCAGCCGACGGTGCGCCAGCGCAAAGCCGATCGCCGTCAGCGGCATTGCCGACCAGACCCAGCAGACCGGCTCCAGCCCCACCGCGATATAGAGCGGCGCGATCAGGCTCACGAATGCGGCCAGAACGGACGCGTAGCGGCGCTCCTTTTCCGGAATCGGACGCGGCGCGTCCTTCAAAAACGCGGCAAACCGCGGGTGCGACGCCAGCTCGCCGTCGTGCACGGCCAGCGCCGTGCCCTGCGTCTGGAAAACCGTCAGCCCGTTCCCGCGCTGCGCGGACTGCACGTCCTGCGCAGTGAAGCGCAGCTCGGCCTCGCGCTCCCCGTCCAGCATCCGCAGCTGCACGCGGTTCGGATAGACCGTGTATTCATAGCTGACCGTGCGCGCGGCTGCCGCCCGCACGCGTTTGGAAAACTGCACCCGCTGCCGCACGCCGCTGCCGATCAGGATCACGTCGAGCAGCGCGCACACGCCCACAAAAAGCACCTGCACGGTGCTCCCCAGCCGGAACGTGAACGCCAGAAGCACCGTCAGCGCCGTGTAGACCCCAATGCTGAAGCCCAGATAGCGCCTCCCCGGTCGGCAGAGCACGGTCTGCGCCGTGCGGATGTCCCCCGGCGTGTATTGCACGCAAAATCGGTCGAGCGGCTGCTGTGTTTTGGCTGCCATGGCGGTTCCTCCTGATGGGTCGTGTTCTTTTCGGCGGCTGCTTCATCGGCGTTCCGGCTGGCGGGGCTCTGTCGGAGGACGTCACGCCCGAAGCCTGCTCTGTGCGAACCGCTTCGCCCGAATCTTTCCTTTTTGAAGCGCCCTGAAGCCGTTCCTTTTTAAAGCGCCCTGAAGCATTTCCGGTTCTATTATACGCAAAGCCCCGCCAAAAAGCAAGGGAACCTCTGATGAAATTGCAAGCGCGGTCAGCGAGGGATCTTGTTCCAGATCGAGGTTTGGAACTTGCAGGAATCCTTTGTGTATTTCAAGGGAAGCTCTGATTTGATCGCAAGAGTGGTCAGCGAGGAACTTTCTTCCAGATTGAGGTTTGGAAATCACAGGAATCCTTTACGTATTTCAAGGGAAGCTCTGATTCGATCGCAAGAGTGGTCAGCGAGGAATTTTGCTCCAGATCGGGGTTTGGAACTTGCAGGAATCCTTTGTGTATTTCAAGATTTTCAAACCGATTAGCTGGGACAAAAGACCCATTGAGCGCCGCAGCCGATTGGTTCAGAGGTTCCCAAGCGCCCGCATTTTCCGCGCCATTCCCACTTGCATTTTTCCCGCGTTATGGTATAATAGAAAAGCACCTGTCCGGGTGCAGCGCAGCTGCCTTGGCGGAATGCGCCTCCGGGTGCAGTGCGCCTGCTTTGGGAGTGCTGCGGTTGTATCCGGGATAGGGTGAGGCGATACGCCGCAAGCCTTGCAACACCTGCGTTTGTGGGATTTTCTTCAATTGCCGAAAGCGGTATAAAAGTGGCTTTGACCACAGGAATGACCACAGACAGAAAAATCTTTGATTTTCCCCTCCGCCGTGGTATAATGACAGAAATTGAATATCCGGGTGTAGCCCAGTTGGTAGGGCGCCACATTTGGGATGTGGAAGCCGCGCGTTCGAGTCGCGCCACTCGGACCACCCCCCTCTGAAATCGTTGATTTCAGAGGGGGGGTTCTTATCCTTTGTCTATTGCGGCGTAGGGGTTGATTGGTGCTCTCAAATATAGGTCTTGACATTTTCGAGCAAAACACCTATAATTTAGTCATCAACTCCTGAGGAGGTGCAGTATGCACACGAACATCATTTCCTTTTCTCCTGACCTGATTGCCAAAATCGTTCGTTGCGTGGAAGATGCTGTCGGCGACGACATTCAAGCTGATATTCAGCGCAATGATCTCCAAACTCGGAACAGCGTTCCCGCTCGTATCTGGGATTTGCTGAACACCAATGTTATTAAGACACTGGATACAGAGGATTGCACTATTGCAAAAGCGCATCGTGGTCCGTGGGAGATGTTGGTGATTTTTGAAAAATCCAGTCAATGCATACTCACCTTCATGCGGGAAAAACGATTCACAGAATTATGCAAGCGACAGCGACAGCGCAAACGGATGCACTACATCGATATGATGGCTCGCCAGTTCAACCAGAATCTTTTGGCAGATCAACAGCAGCTTTGTCTCATTCCTCATGAGTTCTCCGACGAAGAACGACTTGCGGAATTAGTTCAGACGCTGTTGCGAGATTTAGGAAGCAACGTCGACATCGTTCGCCACCATGTCCTGGTGTTATTTGACACAGTGGGATATCGGTTAACAAATATCCGTGCCGTTATGGTCACTCCCTCCCTGGACATTGCCCAGGGAAGCGAGCACGACTGGTCTATGTACATTAACGCCGACGAGAGTATTGTTGTAGAGAAAGTTTCCGATCCTGCAGCACCGGAGAACAATCCCGGACGCGGGCTTTCCCTTACAGCCAAAGCTATGGCTCGCAAGAAAGGCAAACCCGAAAGACGGACTTCGGAAACTTCCGCTCAAAAAGACGGCTAATAGATTGGCCATATAAGGATCGCCAGAGTGGCGGTCCTTATATGGCTTCCCGAAGGTACAGATAACGAGTCAATCAACAATTATTATTTGAAGAGGAGCGCCCCATATGAAAACCCAGTTTAATGGTGAACGCTTGAAAAAAGCACGTATATATAGAGGTTTAACCGTTGCCGAATTAGCAGAACAAGTTGGTTGCCAACGCCAAACACTGTCAATGTATGAGCTTTCTAAAAGTCAGCCAACCGACAAAGGGCTTGTTGACCGTTTATCCCGTGCGCTTAGTTTTCCTGTTAAATTCTTTTACGAACATCCTGCATCTAATACAGAAGGTACAGTTTATTTTCGTTCACTTCTTACCACCAACAAGAAATATCGTAGCGAACAAATTGTGAAAATGGACTTTCTTGCGCAGGTATATTCGTTATTGCAGGATTATATTTCTTTCCCCGTGTATGAACCACTTGATCTCCCCGAAGATGTTACCCCTGAAGAAGCTGCTTATGCATTAAGAGATGCCTGGGGACTTGGGCGTAACCCAATTGATAATATCATATCTGTTGTTGAGCAACATGGTATTTTGGTCACTTCTTTTTCTACAAGTACAGATGATGTCGATGCATTTAGTCAGTTTGTGGGAACGGCAGATATGCCAACTTATCTCATCGCATATTCTAACAATAAAACATCTGCTGCACGTATTCATTTCGATATAGCCCATGAGCTCGGACATATTTGCTTGCATGAATGGAGCGAAGACATTGAAGAACTCTCAAAAGAGGAATTCAAGCGTAGGGAGCGTGAAGCCAATGACTTTGCTGCAGCCTTTTTGCTTCCGGAAGAGACTTTCAGAAAAGATGCAGAGGCTGGCCCACAGACAATCATTTACTACAAGCAACTTAAGAAGAAATGGAAAGTTTCTATTGCCGCAATGATTCGAAGAGCCGAAAGGCTTGATATAATCACAAAAGAGGACTACCAATCGTTGATTAGAATCATGCAAAGACGCGGCCAAAGAAAAGCGGAGCCATTAGATGATGTTCTCATTACTGCTTCCCCAGCATTGCTGAAGGCATCCGTCATGATGTTGCTTCAGGAAAATGTTTTTACAGCCGAAGAGTTTATGGATGAATTATCTGTAGAGTACGGGCTGAGCATTAGTCCGATAGAAGTCGAATATCTACTCGATCTCCCGACTGGCACATTAGCTGTTTCGAGGATAATCGATTTTAAGGCGATTCAAATCAAGCGCGGCAAGTAATTTACTGTATTTCTATAATAGCAAACTTAACGACAGAGAAAGGTGGTGTATTGCCTATGGCAAGTATTTACGTGGAACGACTCATCAAAAGAGTAATTGAATTGTCTCAATCCAGCGATTGGGATACTGCGGTAGCAGAATGGGAAATCGCTGATTGTGAAGAGGATGATACTCTTAGCGAATCCTGTGTTTGCGGCAAAGAGCATTTATACTATCTATTCACTATTGAAAATGCTATAAACGGGAACACTTTGTTTCCCATAGGAAGTTCCTGCATCAAAAAGTTTGGTCGCGACGACTTGGACGATGAAGCTGCAGTTCGAGAGAAAATGTTTAAATTGTACCATGCAGTTGAAGACAATCACTTCATTTCTCTTTCACCGGAATTCTTCTCTCGAAAGCTTTTAAAAAAGCTGTATGATGAAGGGGCCTTTGATTGTGAATACAATGGTTACGATGGATATGATGATTACGAGTTTATCCTGAAAATGTTTAATAAAAGGGACAAGCCTTCCATTACGCTTGGTCAACAGAAAAAATTCGCGCAATCATCGTCGCATCCATTCGTCCTTATTTACGGAACCAACTGGCCAGAAAAATAAATGGTTAAGTCGTGTATCATATCCAAAAATTATAAAATACCATATCACCACCATAGATGCCGTAAAATTAGCACCCATGGCGGTGATTATTTTCACTTACGCTTACTCTTTTTCTTTGTCTGCTTTGCTTTCTTCCTTCCTTTCTTCTTTCCTTTTTTCTTGCTTTTCTCCACTGCCTGCGGTGTCAGCGTTCCCTCCGCTTTCTGCCGCTGCGCTTCCACAATCTCGTCCTTCATCTCCAAAATCAACACCTTCAGCTTTTCCTCGCACTCCTCGCGGATGTGGGCATGCTGTACCACAAAAACACAGAATTTCGCGCTTCTGACGCAGCGTCCGCAATTCGCGGCTATCACAACCAGCATATCCGCTTTCAGAGCTTGCTGCAGCATTTCACCTACATAACGAGTCACGATGCATACCGGATGCATCACCCGGGAGCGCCCCGCGCTGCCCTTACGAAAAAGCCGCCGAAGCAAAAGGAACCGCCCAGAAAGGGCACAAAGCGCTGGCACAAGGAGCAGACGCGGCGCAGAGCGGCCGAACGCAAGCGCGCGATCCGGAATGTGCTGGCGCTCATCGATTCGCTCGATGCCGGTTACACCGCGCGCCCGGCAGTGTGAAGCTGCGCTTCCCACAACACAAAAAGACAGAGCCAAGGGCGGATTGCCCTTGGCTCTGAAGTTTTTCCGCTCACCGCAGGCCGTGCATGAAGCCGTCCATAGCGGTCGCGTGGATATCGCCGCCGATGACGCGATTGCGGTAGACGAACAGCTGCGCGAGCACCGTGTCCGATGTTCCGGCATAGTTTGTCACGCGATAGGTGTAGACGCTGCATGTCTCGCCGGCATAGATGGACAGGTCGAAGCCCTGCTGCTTTTGCAGGGCGTTGTAATCGCCGAACACGCCGTCAAATGTGCGCGGGAGCACGATCTCCTGCGCAGTTTCGGTCGCAGGATCAGCCTCCCAGCCGAGTGCGCGCAGATATGTGATGCGCCCCTCGGTCGTGGTGACGTTGTAGTGCGCAGAGAGTACGCCGTCGTTGCTGCGCCAGATAACCAGAAGCGCCAGCACCACTGCCAGCGCGATGAGCGCATAGACGGCCGTTCGTCTTGTCCAATGAAAGGATTTGAGCTTCATAACCACACCCCGGAACAAACCTATTCAAATTTGCCGCCGGATATGCTATACTATTGCTGTTTGACGATCGAGGAGGGGAGCGACATGATCCGTCTGGACAAATATTTGGCCGACACCGGCGCCGCTTCCCGGCGCGAGGCGAAGATGTATATCCGCCGCGGCGAGGTCACGGTTGACGGCGTACCTGCCGCTGCGCCGGAGCAGAAGGTCTCGGAGACGGCAGTCGTCTGTCTGCGCGGGCAGCCGCTGCACTATCAGACATACCATTATTATATGCTCCACAAGCCGTCCGGTGTCCTCACGGCGACGAGCGACCGCAGTCAGCCGACCGTGCTGGATCTGTTCCCGCCGGAACTGCAGCGCTTCGGTCTTGTTCCGGCCGGACGTCTGGATAAGGACACGACCGGGCTGCTGCTCATCACGGACGACGGAGACTATGTCCACCGCGTCATCACGCCGAAAAAACACGTGCCGAAGGTCTATTTTGCGCGCACGGACGGGCTGCCGACGCGCGCGGATGCCGAGCGCTTCGCGCAGGGCGTTGTGCTCGGTGACGGGACGCAGTGCCTGCCCGCGAGGCTCGAATGCCTGCCGGAGCAGGGCGGCTGCCGCGTGACGGTCTATGAGGGGAAATACCACATGGTAAAGCGCATGCTCGCCGGCTGCGGGACGCCGGTCTTGCAGCTGCACCGGCTGTCGATCGGAGCGCTGACGCTCGATCCGGCGCTGCCTCCGGGGGCTTATCGAGAGCTGAGCGCGGAGGAAGCAATGCTTGTTTTTGAAGAACCCGCTTCGTGATAGTTGACAAAACCTTGTAGAATTATCCGTCTATCTCACGAAATTTCGAAAATTATTCACAAAAAACGACCAATTCTCTATTGAAAAATGCACATAAATCGGCTATGATGTAAGGCAGGAAATTGGTAGGTGCTGTGGGCGACTGCGGCGGCCGTTCGTAGGAGGAAAAGATATGTCGAGCAGAATTTTTCAAGGCGTGATCGTTCAGATGAAGGATGCAACTACGCGCTGCATCGGTGTTGTGGACGAGCAGGGATTCGTGATCGCTTGCAGCGAGCTCTCGATGATCGGCTCTCGCCTGGATGATTTTCAGGCTGCAGTCGGAGAAGTGCAGGAGCAGCTGTTTTCGACCGACGCGCGCACGTATAAGATCCTTTCGGCCAGCACGGCGCGCTTTGAGTATGCCGTGTTCGTGGAGGGCAATGACCAGACGGCGCGCAGCATCTGCATTCTTGCAGCCGTCGGCATGACGGAGGCCAGCACGAACTTCGAGGAGAAGCACAACAAGGCTGCATTCGTCAAAAACATCATCTCGGACAATATCCTTCCGGGCGATGTGTACGTGCGCGCAAAGGAGCTGCACTTTACCACCGATGTCTCGCGCGCCGTGCTGCTGGTGCGGCAGGTGAACGTGACGGACATCGCCGTGCTTGAGCTGATCCAGAATATGTTCCCGGATCGGCAGCACGATTTCGTGCTCAGCGTGAGCGAGTCGGACATCGTTGTCATCAAGGAGATGGCGCCCGACGAGACGTCGGAGGATGTCTGTGCGCTGGCGGAGACGATCGAGCGCGCCGTGCAGACGGAGCTGCACGTGCAGACGGTCATCGGCATCGGTACGGCGGCAAACCACCTGCGCGAGCTGGCTGACCGCTACAAGGAGGCGCAGGTTGCCATCGAGGTCGGCAAGGTGTTTGAAAACGAGAAGCCGGTCATCCACTATGACAACCTCGGCATCGGCCGCATTATTTATCAGCTGCCGACGACGCTGTGCGAGATGTTCCTGTCAGAAGCGTTTAAGAAAAACCCCATCGAGGCGCTCGACGAGGATACGCTCGACACGATCAATCGCTTCTTTGAAAACAACCTCAATGTTTCGGAGACGGCGCGCAAGCTCTACGTCCATCGAAACACTTTGGTATACCGGTTGGAAAAAGTCAAGAAGATCACGGGCCTGGATCTGCGTGAATTTGAAGATGCCATTCTCTTCAAGGTCGCGGTCATGGTAAAGAAATACCTCGATTCTCAGAACACCGCCAAGTTCTGAGTTCGCATCCGGGCGGGCGCAAGCCCAACATATTGGAGGACATCTTATGGTTCAAATGAACGATGTGAGGATGGTCTACGGAAACACGGAAGCCGAGGCGCTCAGCGGCGTCAGCTTCACGATCAACGAAGGGGAATTCGTGTTTCTGGTCGGACCGTCGGGCTCCGGCAAGACGACGATCATCAAGCTGATCACCGGCGAGCTGAGTCCCACATCCGGACAGATCACGGTCAACGGCTTTGACATGCAGGGCATCAAGCGCCGCAAGCTGCCGAAGCTGCGCCGGACTCTGGGCGTCATTTTTCAGGATTTTCGCCTGATCGACAAAATGACGGTGTATGAAAACGTTGCGTTTGCCATGCGTGTGGTCGGAGCGTCCAATAAGGAGATCCGACGCCGTGTGCCGCAGGTGCTCGAGCTGGTCGGCCTCGTCGACCGGGAAAAACGCTATCCGGCGGAGCTGTCCGGCGGTGAGCAGCAGCGCGTGGCGATCGCCCGCGCGCTCGTGAACAATCCGCGCATGATCATTGCCGACGAGCCGACCGGGAACCTCGACCCGGTGCGCAGTCTGGAGCTGATGCTGCTGCTGGAGAAGATCAACGAGCTCGGCACCACGGTCCTGGTGGTGACGCACGAAAAGGAACTGGTCGACGCTTTTTCCAAGCGTGTCATCTCGATCGACACCGGAAGAGTCGTCAGCGACGGATTGGACGGGTACTACGGATATGAAGCTGAATAGATTCAACTACCTGATCGCGCAGGGCGTGAAGAACATCTTCACGCACGGCTTCATGTCTTTCGCGTCGATCACGATCATTATTGCGTGTCTGCTCATCATGGGCAGCTTCTCGATGCTGACGCTCAACATCGACAAGAATATTGACCGCCTTCAAAACCAGAACGAGGTCATCGCCTATGTCGATGAGACGCTCTCGGAAGATGAGGCGCGTGCCATTGAGCCGAAGATCGCTGCGCTCGACAATGTCGCCTCTGTCACGTTCGTCACGCGCGAGCAGGCGATGCAGACGTTTACGGCCAAGTATGACTCGGATCTCTTTGACAACATCGACGCGTCGACTTTCCGGCATCGCTATGTTGTGACGCTCAATGACCTCTCACTCATGAAGGATATGCAGACCGCGCTCAAGAACATCGACGGCATTGCCGATGTCACGGCGCATCTGGATTACGCAGAAAACTTCATCACGTTCCGGAACATTGTGAGCGTTGTCTCCGTCGTTCTGATCGTGATCCTGATCGCGGTATCCCTGTTTATTATGACCAATACCATCAAGCTTGCCACGTTTGGCCGCCGCGAGGAGATCGCCATCATGAAGATGGTCGGCGCGACGAACCGGTTCATCCGTCTGCCGTTTGTGGTGGAGGGCCTGGTGCTCGGTCTGGTCGGCGGACTGGTGGCGTTTTTGCTCCAGTTCGGGCTCTATAGTCTGATCGTCGGAAAGATCATGTCCACCATGGCGGCCGGTATCATCACGGTGCTCCCGTTTTCGTCCGTGGCGCTGCCGCTGCTGCTGGTGTTCCTTGGTGTGGGTGTGCTCGTCGGCGTCTTCGGCGGACTCACGGCCATTCGCAATTACCTGAAAGTCTAAGGAGGAAACGAATGAAAACAAATCGCAAAGTTGTTCGGTCCGTTATTTGTGTGCTGCTGGCGCTGATCTTTGTCGTCTCGCTCATGACGGCGCTGATCCCGGTCAACGCATCGGCTGCGTCGCAGTCGGAGATCAATCAGCTCACGCAGCAGCGCAAAGAGCTGCAGGCCAAGCAGAAGGAGCAGCAGAAGACCATCAGCAACCTTCGCGCCAAAAAGGCCAGCATCGTTGAGCAAAAGGCCGCGCTGGATCAGGAGATGAACCTGGCGCAGCAGGAGATCGAGGTCGTTAAGGAGCAGATCACTGCCTATGACCAGCAGATCGAGGACAAGGGCGTTGAGCTTGAGGCCGCAAAGCAGGAGGAAGAGGCACAGACGGTGCGCTTCCGCGGCTGCGTGCGCCATCTCGAGGAGTACGGCCAGATGTCCTACATTGCCATCCTGCTCGAGGCGACCAGTCTCTCCGATCTTCTTGCCCGTATGGACATGGTCGGCGAGGTCATTGCATACAATAAACAGGTGCAGGCCGACATGACGGCTGCCCGTGAAAAGGTCGAGACCGTCAAGGCCGAGCTTGAGGACGCCCGTGTCGAGCTGCAGGATAAGCAGTCCGAGCTTGAGACCAAGCAGGTCGAACTGCAGCAGAAGTCCTCCGAGGCCGCCGCACTGCTGGCAAACCTCGAGTCTAATATTGATGCCTATAAGCAGGTGCAGGATCAGTACGCGCAGCAGGAGCAGGCCGTGCAGTCGCAGATCGACAAGCAGGTCGAGGAGCTGCGCCGTCAGGAAGAGGCAAATAAGAAAAACGACCCGAGCTATGATCCGGGCAAGGCCAACGGCGCAACCGGCTCCATGATGTGGCCGTGCCCGTCCTGCCACACGATCACGTCGCCCTTCGGCTGGCGTTATCACCCGATCTATCACACGCAGAAGTATCACTCCGGTGTGGATATCGGCGCAAGCTACGGCGCGACGATCGTCGCGGCTGACGGCGGCACGATCATCACGGCGGGCAGCGTATCCGGCTACGGCAACTGCGTGGTCATCAACCACGGCAACGGCATTACCACGCTCTACGGCCATATGAGCTCCATCGCCGTGCGCGTCGGTCAGAAGGTCTCCAAGGGGCAGACGATCGGCTATGTCGGCTCGACCGGCAACTCCACCGGTCCGCATCTGCACTGGGAGGTCACGGTCAACGGTGTGCGCCAGAACCCGCTCAACTATGCGACCTGATCGCACATATTTTGACGGAATGTAACTGCCGGGCAGCCGGAAAATGGCTGCCCGGCACATCTGCTGCATTGGGGGCTGCCCGATGCAGACGAAAAACAGATGCGGAGGGATCGTATGGACGAACACAAAACGCAGCAGCCGGAGCCGGAAATCGTGCCCGCACGCAGAAAAAGCGGCAGAATGCGCAGCTGGAAGGCGAGTATTCTGGCCTGTGTGATCTGCATTCTGGTCACGGCGCTGGTTACGTCGCTGATCTTTGTCGGCAAATTCGGCGGCAGCAGCAACTATAAGCTCGCGCTGAAGTTTGCGCAGGTCAAGCAGGTCGTGGACAAAGACTATATCGGCGACGCGGACGACACGGCCATCAGCGACGCTTCGTCGAGCGCGATCATCAGCGCCATCGGTGATAAATGGAGCTATTACATGACGGCCGAGGAATATAAGGCCTATCAGATGTACTCTAACAATGAGTACGCAGGTATCGGCGTGACCATTCAGCTCGACGATAAGACGAAGGGCTTTCGCATCACTGCCGTGACGAGCGATTCGCCTGCGGCGAATGCCGGCCTCAAGCAGGGGGATATCATCCTCTCGATCGACGGCGAGGACGTCACGGGCAAGACCCTCTCGGAGGTGCAGACCATTATCCGCGCCAAGCTTAACAAGACGCTCAAGCTTACCGTGCAGGATACGGCCGGCAAGAGCCGGACGGTCACACTTGACTGTACGGTTATTTATACTGACCCAGTGACCTATAAGCTCATGGACAACGGCGTCGGCTATGTCCGCATCCGCAATTTTGAGACGGGCGGCGGCACGCGCGCCGTGCAGGCGGTCGACAAGCTGCTCGATCTCGGCGCAAAGTCGCTGGTGTTCGACCTGCGCGATAATCCCGGCGGTCTGCTCTCGGAGCTCATCACGATACTCGACCACCTGCTGCCGCAGGGTGACCTGTTTGTGAGTGTGGACGGCAGCGGGAAAGAGACCGTTACGCAGAGCGACAGCGTCTGCGTCAAGGTGCCGATGGCGGTCATCGTCAACGGCAACACATACAGTGCGGCGGAGTTTTTCGCAGCCGCGCTGCGTGAATATGACTGGGCGACCATCGTCGGCCAGAATACGACCGGCAAGGGCCGCAGTCAGACGACCATCGCGCTTCCGGACGGCAGTGCCGTGCACATTTCGAGCCGCAAATACCTCACGCCCAATCGTGTGGATCTGTCCGAGCAGGGCGGTCTCGTGCCGGATGTGGTCGTGGCGCCGGGTGCGGACAGTGAGGTCGATGCACAGCTGGAGGCGGCGCTCTCCGCGGTGCGCTGAATGAAATCGTAACCACTGAAATTTCAATGATATAAGGAGACGGATTATGGCGATCGACAGCAGATATAGAATGAGTCAGGAGCGTCTGGACACGCTCAAGGAAGAACTGCACTACCTCGAGACGACCCGCGAGAAGGAAGTCGCGGAGCTCATCAAGGAAGCGCGCTCCTTCGGCGACCTGTCGGAAAACAGCGAGTATGACGAGGCCAAGACCGAGCAGGGCAAGCTCTATTCCCGTATTGCCGAGCTCAATGACCTGATCGAGAACGCTGACGTTGTGGAGAAGGTCGAAGTCGCGGCGGACGTTGTGACCATCGGCAGCCGCGTGCGCGTGCTCGACGTGGATGAGGACGTGGAAGAGGAGTACACGATCGTCGGCTCGCAGGAGGCCAACCCCATGGACGGCCGCATTTCGGACGACAGTCCGTTCGGCTTTGCGCTCAAGGGCCACAAGGTCGGCGAGACTGTCACGGTCGCAGCTCCGGTCGGCGAGCTGCAGTTCAAGATCATCGCCGTCGAAAACGAAAACTGAGGAGCCCGCCATGAACGAAGAGAGAAACAACCAGCCCCAGGCGGCAGAGCCGTCCTTGTCGGAGATCCTTCAGGTGCGCCGTGATAAGCTCAAGGCGCTGCAGGATGCGGGGCGCAACCCCTTTGAGCAGACGCGCTTTGCGCGCAGTGCCTACTCTGCGGATATCAAGGAAGATTTTGAAGCCTATGACGGCAAGACCCTGCAGGCGGCAGGCCGCATCATGTCCAAGCGCGGCATGGGCAAGGCCATCTTCTGCGACATTCAGGACGACCGCGGGCAGATCCAGCTCTACGTGCGCAAGGACGCCGTCACGGAGCAGGAGTTTGCCGATTTCCGCAAGTATGACATCGGCGATATCATCGGTGTGAGCGGCTACGCGTTCAAGACCAAGACGGGGGAGATCTCCATCCACGTGCAGCAGGTCACACTGCTTAGTAAGTCCCTGCGCCCGCTGCCGGAGAAGTTCCATGGCATGACGAACATGGAGCTGCGCTACCGTCAGCGCTATGTGGATCTGATCATGAACCCCGAGAGCAAGCGCAATTTCCAGATCCGCAGCCGGTTCGTGGCCTACCTGCGCCGCTATCTCGACGGCCTCGGCTTCATGGAGGTCGAGACCCCCGTGCTCAGCCC
>ERZ772812.2154-NODE-2154-length-13046-cov-4.422523_pt1 | contig 13046 bp, 7 predicted proteins | sample MGYA00511343_ERZ772812 | MGnify/ENA primary metagenome ERZ772812 (study PRJEB29015, sample SAMEA2737706) | human gut metagenome | biome: human gut; feature: human-associated habitat; material: faeces | place: China | collected 2012 ...
AGGAATTTATAGGCATCCCAGCAGATCAAACCGAATTCTTTAGCTGGTCGAATTCTTTAGCTGATTTGCCTTGCAAATTTACCTCGCAAACCAAGGCTTATAGTTACGTAGAAATCCGTAGATGCTTCAGCTGTATTCCTGTATTACGATCAGGCATTATTATTCCGCGTAACTTTTCATAATAAGAGGCGCAGCGATGTACACCATAATCTGGTCGGTGCCTTCTGCTATCTGATTACCACGACAGTCTTCCCAAATGGTACTTACTCGTGCACTTTCGGTGTATCCAAGGCCACCTAGGATCTGCATCGCATCACTTGCCACTTGAGTAGCAGTTTTGGGAATATAGCGTTTCATCAAAGCTACCGCTAAACGCTTCTCGGGATGGTTGGTTTCTATAGACCACGCCGCGTGGTAGAGCATTGCGCGCATGGTGCGCAAACTTACTTCCATATCGGTAAGCATCTGCTCGATTTGCTGGAACTGCCCAATAGGCACACCAAATGCCTTGCGCTCCCGAGCATTTTCGACGGCATCTTCCATTGCTGCTTGTGCCATACCAAGCGATGAAGCGCAAGTAAACACTCGCCCATATTCTAAAAGTCTAAACAGGTGACGGAACCCGCCCTTATGACCAATCAAGCGATATTCGGGTTCAATCTCCACTTCGTCAAAGGAAACTGAAGCGAACGGCACCATCGATTGACCAATTTTGTTAATAGGAATTGCGCGAATACCAGGCAGATTATGAGGAATAAGCCAAAATGAAAGAGGAGGATATTTGTCGTTGCCCACATTGTCTTTGTCGATGGCTGCAACCAAAATACTTGGAGAATACTCGCCGTTGTTTACATAGGTTTTCTTGCCGTTAAGAATGATTTTGCCGTCACGCGTTTCGACCGAGGTGCTCATGCTCATGGTATCCGATCCGGCGTTGGGTTCTGAAACTGCAAGTGAAAACATAAGTCTTCCTGTATTGCGATAGTTCTCTAATACTTCCGACACAACACCTTCATCGGCAAAGCCGCTTAATATCTGCAGATTGAACAGATCGTTTTGAAACGGCAAAGCAGCGCCAGCGCATCTTGAAAGTTCTTCCAAGATGAGGGTCTGCCCCATAATGTCGAGCCCACGATGACCATCACTTTGCACCTTATCAAGAGCAAAATAGCGATCAACAAAGCCCTTCACCACTTCATCGGGTAAGCCTTGATCTCGCCGCCACTGAAATACATGATCGGAAGTAAATACTTCTTCGCCAAAAGCGCGGAATGTCGCGATGATATTTTTTTGGCTTTCTGAAAGCTCGAATTCCACAAAGACCCCTCTTTATTCTTTAAGGTATAGCGCATAAACCCTTACATGATAAAAAGGATACGGCACTTGGTGGTAATATCCCATCATCAAGTTTTGCAATCTGTCGGAAGTCAAGCTTGCACTCAAGCGCGATTTTTCTAATTGCACGCAGTAACTACAGGCAATAACTAGCTGCGATAATTAACTTAAAGAACTTTAAGAACTGCGTTTCGAGATTTTGAGTTCATTGTGACCAACTCCTCAATTTGTTACAATAACCAATGAGCGGTCACCCTCTGCCTAGGGTACGGCTGCTTGTGAAATTCGTAAAGCAGTCAGCCGTTCCTTTTGCCTTGGGGGCGGCTGTTGCTATTTAGTCAGCTTATGAGCTAATAAAAGCAACAACACTAAACAAAATAATTCCAAAAAAGTAATCATTTCATTCATGGCTTACCACCTCCATTCGGTAGGTAGGCAGCCATCCGCCCATTGGCTTGCGCACACAATACTATGTGTATTCTTGAAGCACAATCGACAATATAGCTAATATGACCAGGTCGTAAGGGGACAAAAAAATTAAGAGAGCTAAATAAGCTCTCTTAATTTTTCGCAATGCAAGGGCTAGATGCTATACGGATTTTCATCCTCCGCATTTTGCTTAGTTTCAGTTTCCACTGATTCTTCGACACCAAACGCCGCCGCGCCCTTCTGTTTGTATAGGCGCGTCCACTCCTTGACACGGTGCCTGCTTGGAATGCCGTAGCGAGCCATAACTTCTACAGTCGGTTTTCCAGAAAGATGCTCACGCACAACTGCGAGTTTGAGCTCCGACGGATAGCTCCTGCGTCCACTTCGGTAGCATTTTAAAAAGTCTTCAGTACCGAGCGCACGCCAAATCGCATACCAATCTCTTACTGTATCTCGATTAATACTCAACTGCGTTGAAACAGCCTTATAACCAAGACCGCGTTCAAACATTTCTGCTGCTCGTTTTCTTTTCAGTCTACTCACAGTAAACGCCTCCCTCTGCGGGGCTTAAGCTTTCTGTCCAAGCCCCGATAGGAAGCGTTTTTTGTGTCATAGGTGAGCCGCATCTACTCAAGCCTCTTCGCACTAGCGACGACCGTTCGATCGCTTCATGCGGTAAGCCGCAAAGCCACCTACCGCAGTTGCCATAGCCGCTATCACTGCGAACAAGACGGGCAACCATGTATCGCTCGTCTGAGCAAGAGACTCCAAGGGGCCTTCGTCAGTAGATCCACCATTTGTATTGCCGCCGTCGCCTGGATCTCCACCATCAGATGGCTCATCAGGTGTTCCAATATTTACGAAATGAGATCCGTCCTCGCCGTAGCTAACCGTTGCCTCAAGGAAACCTTCCCCGCTATCGGTCACGCTGACGTGAATAGTGCGCGTATCGTCAGCGTCATAGGTAATACCTTCTTGACCATCGTTTACTTCAGTGATGGTGTAGTCATACTCGCCGACCGCATCGAAGGTGATTTCACCGAAGAGAACTTGTCCATTTTCAGTATTTGTTGTCGTGGTGCTCTCAGGCATCGGAGCGCCTTCAGAGCCAGTCAACTCGAAGGTGAACTGACCTGCCGCAAGTGAAGCATTTTGCAGCTCTTTGCTTGCGCCCAGCTGAATGCCAATAGGAATTGCTTTGTAGGTGTTAGTAAAGCTCATAACCTCTACTGACTGGTTGCCTTTGGAGTAAGAAACCTGCGCAACAAGCTCATTAGTATCCGTGTCTTCGGTTACCTCAATCGTTACCCCATACAAGGTTTCATCATATGTGATACCACCTGCATTGCCACTTTTCTCAGCAACGGTATAGGAATAAGTACCCGCCTTGTCGAAGGTGAGGTCGTCGAATACGAAGCTGCCATCAGCAGCATTGGCAGTACTGCTAACCTCATTACCATCCCCATCAAGAAGGACGAAGGTGAACTCCCCTTCTTTAAGTGCGCGATCCGCGCCTTCAGTCGCATTTAGGGTTTTAGTACCACCGATCTGCGCGGAGCCGCTCGGTCCCACTACCACCGATTCAGGCGTGTAAATGTTAGTAAAGACAATATCGGAATTCTGAACATCCGAAGAAACGCTCAGTCCGCGACCGTCATTGCTTTCGCTTACGGTCACCGTTATCGTATAGACCTCTTCACTGTAAGATACGTTATCTGTATCAATTCCACCGGTGCCGGGTTCTCCATCTGTACCGAGCTCATACACTTTATAAGTATGAGTACCTGCTTCGGTATAGGTAATAGAATCGAATTGGAATGTTGCCGTATTGCCATTTGGCGCGGCGTTGGTCACTGTTTGAAGCGGCTCTTCAACACCTTCTTCATACAGAGCAAAGCTATATTCACCTTGCTTCAAGGTTTCACCGCTGTAACCGTTGGTTTCAAGTACCTTGGTTCCTGCAATCTGATAACTCGCTTCACCATCGTTGTAGATGTTGGTGAAGTTAAGGTCTCCTGCGTCTACCGTCTCATTGGCAGAGTTGGTGATGCTCTGGGTCTTGATTTCCAACTGACCGTTATTATCTACCACATTGAAATAGAGTGTATAAACCTCTGAGGAATAGGTAATACCATCGATGCCTTGCGCAGGCTTATCCTCAGTCACGGTGTAGGTGTACTCGCCCGACTCAACGAACGTTAACGTACCGAAATCAAATGATCCGTTTTCAGCATTCGTTACCGTTGATCCCTCGCTCGGAACAGGAGCTTCGATACCATTCGGAGTTGAGACGCTCGTCATCGTGAAGCTGAACTGTCCAGCTTCAAGGGTAAAGTCTCCATGTTCCTCGGTTACAGATTTAGTACCTGAGAACGTTGCATTAGTGGGCGTCGTTACAGATTCAGGCTGATAGCCGTTAGCGAAGGAAATTACCTCAACTGGAGTCCCTGTTGTATCAGCGCCCTGATAAATGGCGCGCGTCGCAACAAGCGAGCCGTTTTCGGGATCATCGTTCACCTCAAACACTACTGTATAGACTGTTTCGTCATAGTCGTAGCCAGCGAGCCTTCCATCAATCTCGGTCACTTTGTATACGTATTCGCCTTCAGCATCAAACGAGAACTGACCAAAATTGATTATGCCGTCGGCTTCATTAGCAACGGCTCCGGCTGTAGTGGACCCTTCATCAGCTATAACTCCTGATGGCAAATTGTCAGTCGTTCCTTCGGGAGCCGACTCAACTTCAATCTTGAAGGTAAATGCACCCGCCTTGATACCCTTACTACTTCCGTTTACGGTCTTTGTGGCCGTTAAACCTGCAGGAGCATTATTTGGATCATAGGTATTCACAAAATCGCTTGAGCCGGTTTGACCAATAATCGAAGAAGTGATTTCAAGGTTGCCGTCTTGCGATTCATCCGCGACTTCAACGCGATACGTCACACTTCCGCTTGTATTAGACACTCCCGCTTCTTCGATTTCGGATTCGGTTACCGTAAATTCGTATGTACCAGCCTGCGTGAAGCTAATTGTTCCAAAGGAGAATGGAACCTTTACCCCCTCGGTCGCATTTCCTTCACCTGCAGCAGCAACGGCATCGTCATAATCCACGGTTACTTCGGTCGTTTCTGGAATCGTAAATCCACTTGTTGCGTTTGTACCTTCAGTAACATTCTTGCCGCTCAGCGTAAAGGTGAATTCGTCATCCTCCATCCAGTTACGGCCTTCGAGTGCCTTAGTTAAGCCATCAAGAGTCAATGAACCAGTAGCGCCATAGGTGTTCTCGAAAGTAACCGTCGCATTTTCCGGGTCAACCAATACCGAATATTCCTCATCAACAGTTACGGTAATCGTCTGAGGATCAGCATAGGTCCAGCCGTTAGTATTCTCTGGAACTTCCTCGCTCACCTGGAATTTATAAGTCCCGGGCTGCGTAAAGATAATCTGTCCAAAGGTTGCCGTTTTCGTTCGATTGTTATTCCCGTCGAACGTCGATGTAATTGAAGTGCTCATTCCATCAAATGAGACTGGGTTACCATCTTGGTCAAGCTCGTAAACATAGTCGCTCTCAATGGGAGTGCCATCGCTATCCACGAGCGTAAGGTCGAACGAGAAATCAACTTCAGTATCAACATTGGTGATCTTTTCGACCGCCAGAGCCGTATCGGCTCCATCGCCGCCAATTGTGCCTGCTTGAATCCGATTATCGAATGTCACACTTGGCGTTGCATCCGTGTTTACCTGATTACCATCAACGCTCACTACAACTGAAAGTGCCGCGGCGGTATTACCACTCACGGTATAGGTAACCGTATGGGTGCTGCCATCAAATACGTAGCCCGCAGGCACCGAATCAGGTTCAACCTCATCCACTACGTACGTAAAGGTCTTACCGCGATCAGCCGCCGTAAAAGTCAAGTTAGGGAGCGGACTCATGATATCGGACCACACATATGAGTCCGTTCCTTTGGTTAAAGCGTTGTCGTTCGAGAACTTAAGGGTAGTGTCGATAACGCCATCGCTATAACCATCGGTGAGCCCCAACTTCGCCGCAGCTTCTACTGCCGTAGGCTGACCTTCACCTTCAGTATCCTGCGCTGTTACCGTAAAGTTATAGGTTTCTGCATCCGCCTGAACTAAATCCGCAGTATCCGCACTCGCATGCAAGTTTTTGGTCACCTGCAATGCCGAAGCGCCATTTATTGTCAGATCTGCTGTGTTGGTGAAAGTTAGATCATCACTCTGTTCATCAACCAGCGTTGCAACAAGCTGACTGCTTTCTTGACTTCCTTCAACCCTAACAGTCACATGCTTGACTGATTCATCCTTAGATACTCCAGCGACTCCATGATCATTCTCAGTTATAACAAATTTATAAGTACCCTCTGCTTTAAAAGTTATGTCGCCAAAAGAGACTGTATGGTTACCCTCTGTATCCACTTCATCAGATATGACCACGCTGCCATCGCCTGCATTGAGAGGCAAAACAACCGTTCCAGCACCCACGGCGTCAAGTGTCGCCTGGTCATCGGGATCTGCGGCTAGCGTGAAGCTAAACGAATCTCCCTCTTGCCAATCGCGACCAACCAGATTCTTGGTTACTACTAAATATGTTTCGCCATCCAAAGTTGTATCGGTGGAAATAAGACGATTCGTCACGTGGATAGTCACTTCGCCCGTAAACAGCGCATTCAGATCTTCAATCTGCTCATAGTTAGGCAAGTCCGGATCAGAAAGATTCTGTTTTGGACTAGCGGTACCCTCGTGATTCAAGCATTGCTGAATATCCAAACGAGACCAGCCCTCATTGGTCACATATGTGGTGCTGCCGTTGCCTTCCACACTGGCAACCTCGTAGGAGAGGTCCGCCGCCTCGTCGTTGTACTGGTAATGTGTCTCGGCGACGGTATTGCCATCGGCATCCTGCGCGTCGAACCACGCCGTGCTGGAACCGACGTAGTTCGAAGCACTCTGTGCCTGAGCTACCACGTCATGGAGTGTACCGTCCACGTCATCGCCCGCAGCAAAACCGCGCATGCTATAAACAAGGCTGCCGATGCCTGCTTCAACAGAAATATTGTCCGTATCCGAGCCTGCATTTACATGCACGCCATTGTCGTCCACCACGATCAGAATAGGTGTTTCATCAAGCTGATAGTCAGTCGGCGCCGTTTTTTCAACTAATACGTAAGTACCATGTGCAAGGATTTGATCATCACTATTGGAATACACTTCTAAATTTCCATTGGCATCGGTTGCTAGTTCGTCTTGAGCCACCTTATCAATGCTTTCGTCATATACGCCATTGTCATTTTCATCGGTATAGAGTGTATATATGGCGTTCTCAAGACCAGTGCCATCCTCGTCGGTCTTTACCAGTGAAAGTTCGTTCTTGATATTAGGAATCGAAAGCGTCACCGAGAAGATACGCTCGAAGCTACCTCCAGCGCCGGGATTAATCTCAACGATCTGGTTGCTGGAAGACAGGTCATCAATCGAAGTAGCGTCGGACCAATAGTATTTGACGGCATACTGCGCAGTACCAGTATCCCCGCCAGCCTGCTCAATCATGTACTCATACGTGTTGATGTCACCAGGCAGGTCATCAATCGTAACCTGATATGCGCCGCCGGACCCCAACAGGAACTGATAGCCTGACGCTTTGGCGGCGGTCACGATGGCATCCTTGCTGGTACTGGCTTCGTTAATCGTGGCATCTGCCACACTCCAGCCGGCAAACGCATCACCTGTCACGGGATGGTAGTTACCCTGGCCGTCAATCTGAGCAACCACGGCAAACATGAGGCCATCCGCGGACGCATGCGTTCCATTCTCCATATCGGTCACGTTTGTTGGTGCCGTAGCGGTCACATGGGCCTGAGAATAGGCGCCCGTCTCCCATTGGTTGCTCGACAGCAGCACGCCATCCCCCGTGCCATCGTTGTTTATGGTCGAGAAGCGCAATTCAACCGTGCCCGGGTTACGATATCCGATAGTCTCGTTCCCTTCGGCTTCCTTGAGAATCCAGTACGCACTACGCTCACCCATCTGCTCAAGGGTGATGGGCATCTCCTGACCGGAGCTATTCTCATAGGTAAAGATCATCTCGCCGTTGCTGTCGGTACGACCGGAAACCTGCGTCACCACGCCGTCATTGTTGTTGTCGGCAGCCTGGTAGCTAGAGTTGGCTTCACTCAGCGTAAACTGCACACCAGCAAGCTCATCGCCATACTGGTCGACCTTCACGATACCAGATTCAGGAATGTTCACGAGGTTGTACTTAAGCGACATGTTGGAGTCGGTGTTGCCGCGCTCAAGATAGAAGAAGTCGAGGGTGTGGTAGGTGTCGTCAGCGAAGGTCGAGCCCGTCAACCCGGTGGTCACGCCGGCGGCGCTCATAATCTCCGCGATGGTCTGGCCATTGCTGCCGTTATAGAGCGTCTCGCCCTGGTCGTACGCGTTGTTGTTGCTGCGGCGATCGTTATCGCCAAACGTGCCGTCATCATAGATGTATACGCGACCTGTGGCGAAGTTAATCTCGATAGAAGTGGCGTCGTGGATGCCACCCAAATCGCCCACAAGCACGCCGTCGATATAAATCCATACGTCGTCGTCGCCCGAGAAGTTATAGGTAACCTGCTGACGACCCTGCGTCCCATCGGGAGCCGTGTGGCCACCGTTCTGTTGAATAAAACGGGTGGACATGTTCAAACCGAAGTAGTGGTTAATTACCTCGTCGGTAGAGATAAGATCCCGGCGTCCCTGGCTTGTATTGACCTGCTGTTCGACAAGCTGGCCATTCTGCTCATCGAAAACCTCGTCACCCGTGTTGAACGGGAAGAACTGGCCATCGGGCGATGGCCCGCAGCCTCCACTCCCCATCGGTTGTACAGCGTAAAGCTGCCGCTACCGTTGCCGTCCGAATTGAACTGAGCGAAGTTATCCTGGCTGTTGTAGTAATAGTAGCCTTGGTCGTCCACCCGCAGAAGGCCGTCGACGTCCATGTAGGCCGCCTTGCCCGTTTGGCTCGAGCCGTCGAAGAGGTACGAGAGGGATTCGGTGCCGATACCATTCACCCCGGAAAGCTCGGGATAGCCGTTCACCAGCTCGTCAGAAACGATGCTCTGGCGCGGTGCCGCATCGCCCGTCCAATAGTTGATGTCGTTGCTGTTCAGTAGGTTTTCGTTATTGTTTGCGCTGGTACCCATGCCGGCACCGAACTTGAGCGTATGGTTGGCATTGATACCTTGCGTATAGCGCTCGTTCAGCTGATTAGTGGTTTGGTCACGAAGACTCTGAGTTACATTGTCTGGGTCATCTTGGCCGGTGATCCAGTAGTCAAACACGTTGATAGTGGTACCATGCGGAGAAACGCCGCTTACGGTATGATCACTTACTGCCCGTGGCGCAACGGCATCGCCGATCGCCGCATACGCCTGAGGAAGCGCCACAATCAAGAGAAGTAAAACCGCAAAAACAGCCCCTATAAAGGCTGGATAATTTTTCTTGGAGAGTACTCTTGCTGCGTCATTAGCACGCTTATGAGCGCCCCTCCCCCGTGAGAAATCTGTCGTTTTTAATCCACTAAACGCACTTCTCTTATACGAATTTGGATTATTTCTCTGATCCCGAGAAACACAAAAACGTCTTCTGCTGTGCGCCCCTCTCCTGAAGACCGACATACAACGCTCCTTCGGCAACAACGTATCATTTGATAAAAACGGGACTTTTTACCAGTTTTTCTGGTAACAGTCTCATCAGCCGAGGAATTATAGATTATTGTTCTTTTCGTTTTTAGCCTTCTATCTCGTGTTATGTAATAAATAAACCGATTTTTGCGCTTAACTCTGCATTTTTCTTAATACCCACCCGGGGTGGGTATTCCATTTTTTAATTCAACGACCCACCCCCTTTTACCAGGGTCTAAGCTTATTTTCACCGAGCTGCTTAAACCAAGTCCTCGATTTCAAAATTTCCGATTTTTAGGGGCATTTTTGGCAAGTAAAGCGAGTTGTGCATAGAAAGCAATATTTTCAGACTTGTCATGGAAGATCAAATGCCATCAAACAATAAATAACGGCAATGATCGATGTCCGCGAAGGTCACGCAAGGCTCGTAGTACTTCAATATCACTGATAACCCGTACACTACTCGAATTACTCGCCATTTTTGGTGATAAAAAGTGGAAATTTTGGTTTACAGATTCAGAGGAGACCGTGAAAAATATAAGCAAGAAATATAAGTAGGAAGTATTAGTAGAAACAAAGAATATCCATCCGCTAGCGGAAGGTTTATTGTTTCGGACGCTGTGCGTCCTCAACAAGCTGAAGCCATTAATAACTGTCTCCTTTCATCCAAGCAAAAGGAGACACTATCATTTCGGGCACTTCGCGTCTTCAACTGGGCTGAAAACCCAGATCAAAAAATAAAGAGAGCTAAATAAGCTCTCTTTATTCTTCGTAATACAAGTACCTGAATAGCCTCAAATTGCTTCAAGCAACTCAGGATTATTTAGAGTCTCAACAGTAAGCAAACATGTTTGGCGACCTGATTGGACCAGATTGCTGCTGGACTAGCTTGCTCGGGCAAGCGCCTGGGCAATGCTGGCTAACCTACCAAGCGAACCTGCCTGTGCAGATGCTTGAACAAACCCGCCTGGGCAAGCGCCTGTGCAATGCTGGCTCGCTTACCGAGCAAACCCGCCTGAGCAAACACCCGAACAAACCTGTCCTAAACTCTTAACGCCCTTTCCAGACTGGCTCACGTTTTTCAGCAAACGCCGTTGCTCCTTCAATTTTGTCTTCACTAGTCTGAGTAATCTTTTCGATTTCTTCCAAAATCTCCCAGCCCTTAGAAGGATAAACCACGTTTTCGCCCATGGTCTCATAAGCGGTACGCTTGGTGCATTCAACAGCCAAAGGAGCACCCTTGCAAATTAATTCTGCCATCTTGATAGCTTCATCAAGCACCGTACCAGGCTCTACTGCCTTATTGATCAAGAAGCACTCTTCTGCCTTTTTCGCAGAGAAGGGCTCACAGGTAAGCATTAATTCCATGGCTGGTTTAGCAGGCATTGTTTGCATGATACGCATCAGCAAACCGCCACCGGCAGCTGTCAAACCGCGACGAGGTTCAGGAAGCGAGAATTCCGAATCAGTACCAGCAATTGCCAAATCGCACGCAACGACAATCTCAACGCCGCCACCTAACACACGACCATTTGCCGCTGCAATTATGGGCTTTAAAATATAGCGCTTGCACATTCCTGCAAAGCCACTCTTTTCATACCCTTCTGGTGCATGCATGGTACCCGCAGCAATCTCTTTCAGATCGCTACCCGCACAAAAGCAATCCCCCACATTGGTGATAATTCCAACTCGCAGCGAATCAGTTTGCTCCAAATGGTCAAATGCCTGACAAAGCTCGAGCCACATTGCGCTATTAATGGCATTTTTTGCTTCTGGCCTGTTCAAGGTGACGATATAAATCCCATCACGCTCTTCAGTCAGAATGTACTGGTATGACATATGATCCCCTTTCTTTCCCCTCTTTAATCATACGCCGACATGCATTACCCCAATGCATCTCAGTCAAAGCGTCTAAGCCGGTCGAAACGCTTAAGCTAGTCAAACGTTTAAGCCAGTCAAAACGTTTAAGGCTTACATAGACTTACATAAACTCCTTGAGGAATTTATCCACTGCCGAATTAAAGGCTACTGGATTGTCGTAAGCAACAAAATGATCGCCCTGGATCAAAACAAGTTCAGCTTTTGGCAAGCTCTTATAAATAAGCTCAGTATGATCGGCAGAAATCATATCGTTGGTCCCCACAATAACCAAGGTTGGCGTTTCTAACTTCGCAAGTTTTGCTGGATCAATAGCAGGCTGTGTTGCCATGAGATTTAAAAGCTCGTAGCGCCTCATGGCCTCTTCGCTTTCATCTTTCTTTTCGGCAGCTTCTTTTGCTTTGGTTGCAATACGCTCCTGAATAGGAGGAATAAGCCCTTCGAAATCCAAGTTTGCGCCATTTAAAATGAGCTTATTAACGCGCTCTGGGTTTTCAAGCGCAAACAAAAGCGCCGTAATGCCGCCATCAGAAAAACCTAGAATATTTGCCCTGAAAATGCTGTGCTCGTTCATGAAATCGAGTAAATCCTGAGCGAACTGCTCAAACGTAAAAGGCGCCGTTCCACGTGGAGATTCTCCCTGGCCACGGGTATCAATAGCAATTACCCGATATTCTTTTGAAAAGTATTCAATCTGATGCCTAAAGCGTGAACCATCTTCGCCATTGCCGTGCAGCAAAATAAGCGGATAACCCGAACCTTTTTCTTGATAATGAAGCTTGATATCCATAGCCCCTCCTTTTCCCTCAATCATATTGTAGCGGTCTTTACCCCTCTTCAAATACGCAACGCTACAAATGGCCTGCTTTTTTAGCATTTGGTTACCTGCGGCATTGATACAATACAAAAAAGGACAAGAGAAGGAGTCCCTATGAAAATTCTTGCTATCAATGGAAGCCATCGAGTAGGCGAAAACACCAGCAAGTTGTTGCAGATGGCACTTGACGAAGCTGCCGCACTCGGAGCAGAAACCGAAATGGTTGATTTGGCCGAACTCGACATTGAGTTTTGCGCAGGTTGTAACAAATGCCTCTTTAAACCAATGTGCTCAATCAGCGACGACATGGACGAGCTGAAGCAGAAAATGCTCGAAGCAGATGGCATTATTTTGGGATCGCCTGACTACTTCGGCAACGTAACAGCACGTATGAAGAATTTCATCGACCGCACTCGTCCCCTTCATATGACTTCTAACCAGCTTAAGGGGAAAGTAGGCGGTTTTCTTACCATGTCTGGCTTAGACAATTGCGGAGCTGAAGCCACTAATGCCGTAATGGAAAACTTCTTTGCTACCCATGAAATGCTAATCGTACACCCGCGTCCTGAAGGCCCCGTGATCGCCTCCGGCATTACCGGATCGCTGATGGCTGGCATGAAAGAAGGAAAACCTCGTTGGCGTCGTAGCGTTGAAGAAGATCCTATTGCGCCGCTCTTGGCTCACCAACTAGGTAAAGATATGGTGGAGCTTATTCAGCAGCTGCAGAAATAAAACTTCAACTCGTTTTCTTGGTAGCTATTTTGGTGCCCCTTGGTAGCCTTTGGCTTGCCAACACGAGCGCTATCAGGTGCGATGGCCAACAAAAAACCTACCGAAATACAAGAATCACCACCACCCGCATAGCGGGTGGTTTGCTCTTAGGGTCTAACCCCATAATA
>ERZ772812.2170-NODE-2170-length-12997-cov-5.572709_pt1 | contig 12997 bp, 9 predicted proteins | sample MGYA00511343_ERZ772812 | MGnify/ENA primary metagenome ERZ772812 (study PRJEB29015, sample SAMEA2737706) | human gut metagenome | biome: human gut; feature: human-associated habitat; material: faeces | place: China | collected 2012 ...
TCAGAGCTTTTCCGCAGGGAGACTTTCGTAAAAGCCTGTGCACATTCTATTATATTGTATGTATGACCGGATTTCAACCGGTTTTTTTCGCTCAAAAATGAAATTTGACCTTAATTTTGTTTTTGAGCGTACATTTCATCATTTTTGAAAGGATGTCCTGCAAACAGGACGGGTGAAAGAAATGAAAAAGTATAATGTCGGTATCATTGGTTGCACAGGCATGGTCGGTCAGCGTTTTGCAACGCTCCTTGAAAACCATCCGTGGTTCAACGTGACCGCGCTTGCGGCCTCTTCCCGCTCCGCCGGTAAAACATATAAAAGCGTCGTAGAAAAGCGCTGGGCTATGAAAACGCCCATTCCCACAAGTATGGCGGATATGATCATCTTAGACGCTGTTGCAGATATGGATGAAGTCGTCTCCAAGGTCGATTTTGTATTCTGCGCCGTCGATATGAAAAAAGACGAAATCCGCGCCCTTGAAGAAGCTTATGCGAAAAAAGAATGCCCGGTCGTCTCCAACAACAGCGCAAACCGCGGCGTCGAGGATGTGCCGATGGTTGTGCCGGAGATCAACGCCGACCACATTGAAATCATCAACGCACAGAGAAAGCGCCTCGGCACGAAGCGCGGCTTCATCGCTGTGAAGTCCAACTGCTCGCTGCAAAGCTATGTCCCCGCGCTCCGCGCATCCCTGCGCCAGAGTCCGGACGTCATTCTTCTGGGTGAAATGCGGGATTATGAGACGATGCAGGTAGCCATGACTGCTGCCGAGACCGGTCATCTGTTATTCTCAACACTGCATACGATCGGTGCTGCCAACACGATCGACCGTATCATCGACGTCTTCCCGCCAAATCAGCAGAGACAGATCGCAGTACAGCTTTCCATGGTCCTGCAGGCAGTGGTATCCCAGCAGCTGGTACCGACCACAGACGGCGGTCTCACCCCTGCATTCGAGATTATGATCGTCAATCCTGCGATCCGCAATATGATCCGTGATAACAAAATCCCGCAGATCGACGGTCTCATCTATTCCTCTGCGGGAAATGATCTGGTCTCTATGGATTCCAGTCTTCTTTCACTTTATAAAAACGGACGCATTACTGCTGACACGGCACTTGCTTATGCATCCAATCCGGAAATGTTAAAAAAGAAGCTGTAGGAGATTACTCCTGCAGCTTCTTAATTTCTTCGATTGTTGCCTCATATTCTTTTGTTACTTTTTCCATTGCTTCCGGTATCCCCGGCTTCTCTCCGGTCCGGTCTCTCAAAAGTTCTGTCAGCTCACTGCTCACTTCATACAGACGGTCAAAGGAAAGATTCTGACATACCCCTTTCAGTGTGTGTGCACCACGAAAAGCTTCTTCGTAATTGTTATCCCCCAAAGACTGCTTTAACAGTGGATAACTCTGATCTTCAAGGAACTTTAATGTGAATTTCCGGATCAGTGCTTCACTGGGAAGGCGTCTTAAGACATCTTCATAGTTTCCTCCAATCGCTTCATAGCATTCCTGTATTGTCATTTTTTATCTCCTGTCTATATAAGATTTCTTTATTGTAGCACATTCTTTTGCAGAAATTAATGGTTTTCGACATTCTTCACATAATCTCTACATTCTTTTACACAACATATCCGTCATTTCCGGTCTAATTCTGGAAAGACACGATCACTTCTTTTCCATTCGATACATTTTCGAACATGCCCTTGATCACTTTCTTGGCGTTCTTGTCTGCATTTTCAAGAAATCCGTATTCATCCGATCCGGCTTTTTCCTTTGCTTTCTTCTCAGCCTCTGCGACAAGTTCCATAACCGCCTCTTTATCGATACTCATAATCGCAAAATTCGTATCATATATCTTCAGATCACTGGATTTGATCTTAATAGAATCCTCATTGACCGTGCAGTGCGGAATAGATATCTGGATCTTGTCGTCTGTCTCCTTTATGACAGCTTTCTGTACATCCAGTCCCGCAGTCACTGTCGTCTTGTATTGTACGAGAAATCTGTTCTTGTTGATCAGCGGGATCTCTCCCTTTGTGCTCCTGAATACATCCGAGATGATCATCTTCTGTGTCGTCAGCTCCGCTGCATCTTCCAGCGTCGTCTCAAGCGGTATGCTCTCTTCTTTCGGACCGGTAATATGCTTATATATGGCTATCGAACCGATGCTGATCGCAATGGCAAGAACTGCCGCGATGATTATTTTAGCTTTTGTCTTCATATGTTTTCCTCCGTTAAAATGATTTAACTTTCGGCCGGTAGCGCATATCGGATACCGTGTATACGGTTACGAATGCCTCCGGATCTTTTTTACTGACATAATTCATCAGTTTCTGATATTCGTTCTTATCTACGATTGTAATGATCTCTCTGTATTTCTGCATATTGTAAGCACCTACTGCCTCGTAGAACGTTGCCCCGCTGTGCAGCTCATGCAGAATGAACCGGCGTACCTCTTCTTCATATTTTGTAATGATACAGACACGTCTCTTTACATTCTGTCCAAAGATAAAATGATCCAGCACAATACCGTTAAAGTATGTACCAAGCACACTCAGTACGACCGCTTTTTTATCATAGATCAATGCGGAAGAAAGTGCCACACACATTCCTGAGATGGACATCGCTTTTCCCAGTTCGACATGAAGATATTTATTCATGATCTTTGCCACGATATCCAGTCCGCCGGATGACGCATTCATATTAAATAAGATGCTGAGTCCGAAGCTTACGACGAGAACATAACATAACACGTCCAGTTCCGTACTGTTCGTCAGCGATTCAAAATCCGGAAATACATGTTCAAATACTGCCAGATACAGTGGCAGCAAAATACTTGTATATACCGTCTTCGCCCCAAATTCTTTCCCACAGGTTATAAATCCGATCAGCAGTAAGACCACATTCAGTATCATCGTAACCGTTGATACATGTAACGGTACATAATGCGCAATAATGATCGCCAGCGCAGATACGCTGCTGATCGAGGTCTGGCTCGGAATCAGGAAGAAATACACGGCCGCGGCGATGATCCCCACTGCTATCGTCATGACGGCAATTTCTTTTAGATTGTCCGGTGTGACAACCTGTTTTTTTTCTTTGTTCATTTTTTTATTCCCCACTTTTATAAATATTTCATCATCGTTGGCGCAAGAATATTCATATCAACAGGCTTGGCAACGTGATCATTCATCCCGACAGAAAGCGCCTTCTGTCTGTCTTCTGCAAAGGCATTGGCAGTCATAGCTATGATCGGGATCATCGCTTTTTTATCATCCTTCATCTTCCGGATGGTTAATGTCGTATCGAACCCATTCATAACCGGCATCTGAATATCCATAAGGATCATCTTGTAATAGTCCGCATCTGCCTTTTCAATCATGCTGATACATGCAACTCCGTCAGTTGCAACTTCGACAATACACCCTTCTTCTTTCAACAGTTCTGTCGCGATCTCCGCATTGATCTCATTGTCTTCGACCAGCAGGACCCGGACGCCTTTTAGCGACTTCTTACTTCGTGGATTCTGATTTTTCTTCTCTAAAGCTTCTTCTTTTGATGCTTTTTTGCAAGGGATCGTCACTGTAAAAGTGGATCCCTCACCAAGTTTACTTTCCACCTCTATCGTACCACCCATCAGATCCACAAGCTTTTTCACGATTCCCATGCCGATGCCGCTGCCCTCAATATGGGTAATCGTAGAAGTCCGCTCTCTTTCAAACGCTTCAAAGATATGCTTTTGGAACTCTTCTGTCATACCAATTCCATTATCGGTAATACTGATGATCATATCACACCAGTCTTCATTCTCACAAGGTCTCTGTGCAACCTTACAGGATATTGTACCGCCCGCATTTGTATACTTGACCGCATTACTTATGATGTTGATGCAGACTTCCGATAAATGTGGTTCATCCACATATACATACGGATACAGGATCTGTTCTGTCATACACAGAGTCTGGTTCTTACTTTCTGCCTGTTGCTGGAACATTGTAACACAATTCGTAAAGTCTTCCCGGACATCCGACACGGCATATTTCATTTCGACCTTGTTATTTTCAATTCTTGCAAGATCCAGGACATTACTGAGTAACGATAACAGTTTTCTCCCGCATATCTGAATGTTATCGACATATCTGCTAAGTTTTTCTGTGTCTTCCAGGTGTCTGGATGCCAGATCTGCATAACCGATGATCGCATTCATAGGCGTTCTGATGTCATGGGACATATTGAAAAGAAATGCGGATTTTGCCTTACTTGCAGTTTCCGCATTTAATTTAGCTTCCCGCAGTTCTTCCTCCTGCCTCAATTCCCGCAGTTTTTCATCTGTCACATCCCGGTTTGCAAGCAGCACCGATGTAACATTTCCGTCTTTATCATAGTTCTGTGGAACGATCATGGCAAGGAACCATTTCCCATCCTTTTTTTTGAATTCAAAAGACATGGACTCTTTATTACGAAGCCGTGCGGCCATGGTCTGTGTATCAAAAAAATCTATGTACTTTTGTACAAACGGTTCTGCTATCACATCTTTGATGACCTCAAACTGCGAATTCCAGTCTGCGCTTTTTTGGGAAATGCCCAGCTCCATTTTCCGGGATCTTTTCACAAGTTCGATCTTCTTTGTCTTTAAATCCAGACGTGAGATATGATAATAAGCGGTACCTAATGCACTGATTGCCCGGTGTGCCTCTTCCACCTGTTTTCCCAGCGTAACCGGGAATTCTTCCCCTGTCATCTGGTCTCTGTCCGGTACTGACTGATGCAGATGCTGAACCAGCCATTTCCCGTTCACCTTTTTATAGATAATACTAAACCGGGTGTCCATCTCAAAACAGACGGACCCATCTTCAAATAAACCGGTAAAAACTACCGTTCCATACGCAAGGACCTGGGCATCTCCAAGCTCTGTTTCTTCCTGCTGTAAGTCCCTTATTTGAAGTCTGATCTTTTCTCTTCGCTTTACATCGAATTTATATGATTCCTGAAATTCATGCAGATTCCTGAAAAACTCATGCTTTCCTGTTCCGATTATACTACTGTTATCATCAAAGAAGTTTTCAAAGCCTATATCATCTACGGATTCCGTGTCGATATAAAATTTTAAAAGCTGCTCTGTAAGTTGTTTAAAATCATCCATAACCAATCCCTCTCATCCCGTATATCTTGAACAACTTTTTGTTTTTCCAGTTTTCTTGTTTACTTCATTTTAACATAATATCGCAGCACTGGGGACGGTGTTTATGGCTTTTTTACTGTCTTTTTATGTAATGCACGAATACAAATATAATACAGGCTAATCACCAGTGGAAGCAATAATGCCGAAAACTGAAATTTATTTTACACACGCTTTTGCCGTATACGAATCTACATTTATTTCAATTACACATACCGCATTTACCATTTTTTCATTAATTTCGTGTTCCTCTCCGGTTTGCGCTCTCATAAGAATGCGAAGTGCCGCGCACTTATCCGCTGCATTCTGGAGGATTTTTGCTTTCCCTCGGCACATGACACTCGCATATTCAGCACTATATTTGCAGGGAACATCTGCTTCTATAAGTTTTTCTCCGTAATCAATTTCCACAAAAACACTGTTATTTTTCCGAATGCAATCCAGTTTATGCCCCACTTTCGCACTATGAACATAAAATGTTAGTTTCCCGCCGTTTATCTGATAACCGTAATGAAGCGGCACAACATATGGGTATTCATCATCTAATACCCCCAGATGTAAATACTTTGCACTCGACAATATTTTTTCAATCTTGTGTATATCTGTGATTTCTCTATCTTTTCTTCTCATATTATTCCTTCCTTATAATCACATGTCAGTTCTACAATCAGAATTTGCCATTTCACTTATTACTATTTTTTATTTGAAAACTAATTTTATTTTACATCCTTATTTCTTTGCATACAAGAAAAAACACATTGTCTTTTTTGTGGAAACTTATAAAGGAAGAGGCACCGTTTAATACTTGGTTTGAAAACTGATGGAAGAATAACACGATACTGTGATAGAATAAGGAAAACGGTTAAACTAACTATTGCTGAGTGAGCAACAGCAAAAGTAAGCATGACTGGAAAGTGCTTGTGATCTTAGGGATTAAGAGAGGATACAGATTATGGAAGATTCTTACGTATTACAACTGTTGAAACCAAAGTTTAAAGATTTTCATTTGTGTTTCTGCGGATTTGCAGAATGCAAGCCATTACATAGCTACGGGCCAGCCGCAAGACCCAATTATATTTTGCATTATGTAATGAAGGGCAAAGGTATCTATCAGGTCGGCGAAACGAAGTATCAGCTGAAAGAAGGACAGGCCTTTCTGATCGAGCCGGAAAGCCTTACCTTTTATCAGGCAGATAAAACGGACCCATGGTCTTACCTTTGGGTAGGATTTGGTGGTACGGAAGCACAGAGATTTGTCAGAGATCTTGGACTGAACAGTCGTCAGCTTACATGCGAGTGTGAATATGGAGAAGAACTGAAAGAAATTGTATTTGAAATGCTTCATCATACATGTTCAACTGCAGAAAATCTTTACTATCTCCAGGGGAAGCTCTATCAGTTTTTCTCAGTACTGGCTCGCGGGATTGAAATTCAGCAATATGCGGATGATACAAAAGAAAGTATACATGTACAGGAAGCAATTGCCTATATAAAGAATTGCTATTCAAAGAAAATCACAGTGGAAGATATAGCTGATTATCTGGCACTTAACCGAAGTTATTTATATACAATATTTAAGAACAGTCTTGGAATCTCGCCGAAGGATTTTTTGACGGAATTTCGAATTTCCAGAGGAAAGGAGCAGCTCGCACTTACAGATCTGTCTGTGGAGGAGATTGCAGTTTCCTGTGGCTATCGCAATTCCTTTGCTTTCGGTAAAGTATTCAAGCAGCAAATGGGAATGACGCCGACCCAATATCGTAATGATAACAGAAGGGCTGCCCGAGAACGATTGATCAGTGTACAAAACGAACTGAAAGAATACAAGAAACATAAAAAAATTTATGTAGGAGAAGTCGAAAAAGAATAGACGACGTCAATTGTAATCTGAGATTCCATACCCACATCTCAGACTGATTTAAAAAGTTAATAGTAATGAGTGCAATGGAAGGGTATGGATTTTCCTTTACAAATTCAAGAGACTGACTGGATTGTTGGTCTCTTTTTTGCTATGCTTTGATTTCTGGCGGCTGGAAAGGAGCTACCATGTCAAAGTTTTTAACATATGAAGATCGATTAGTTATTGCACAACTCCTTCAGGAGAATGTCTCCTTTGGAGTTATAGGAAATAAATTAGGCAAGGATCGTACCACGATTGCAAAGGAAATAAAAAAGCATTCCTATGATAAGAAAAGTGGTCGTCCGGGATATCCTTATAATCCATGTAAATATCGCAGTACATGCAAAGCCAAAAAGCTGTGCGGAAACAGTTGTACGCATCAATCAGCGTATAAATGTAGTCTATGTTCCGAGTGTACATTGCACTGCCTGGATTTTGCAGAGGATATCTGTTCTGTTAAAACAAAACCGCCATATGTATGTAATGGCTGCAGCCAGCTTTCTAAATGCACCTTGTTAAAACGCATTTATGATCCGTCAGATGCTCATGAGATGGCACATCAGTCTATTTCGGAATCCAGAACGGGCATTTTATCCAATGAGGATGATATAGCAAGGATAAATGGAATCATAAGCCCGCTGGTCAAAAATGGACAGTCACTTCATCAGATTTACATAGAGCATGTAGATGAAATCATGTGCAGCGAAAAAACATTGTATAATTATGTTGATGCCCAGCTTTTTGATATACGGAACATCGACCTGCCTCGTAAGGTGAAATATCGTCCTCGTTACAAACAGCCTGAGTTCAAGGTAGACAGAGGATGTCGTATTGGTAGAAACTATAGCGATTTCCAGAAGTTTCTTGAAAGTAATCCGGAGTCTACTGTTATACAGATGGACAGTGTTATCGGACGTGTGGGAGGCAAATGTCTGCTTACCATACATTTCGTTGAAACCAGTTTAATGCTTGCATTTTTGAGAGATTCAAATACCTCAGCATCTGTCATACAGATTATAAATCTGCTGGATAAAGTACTTGGAAGCAAAGATTTTTCGCGTTTATTCCCAGTTATTCTCACAGACAACGGAAGTGAGTTTTCAAATCCAAAAGCGATTGAAAAACGTGATGCGATTCCATGCAACAGAACGAATGTATTTTACTGTGATCCAAGTGCACCTTATCAAAAAGGAGCCTGCGAAGTGAACCATGAATTGATTCGCCGCATTCTGCCAAAAGGAAGCAGCTTTGATGATCTTACACAGAAAGATATTTTTCTGATGATGGATCATATCAATTCCTATAAAAGGAAAAAGCTGAACAACCGTAGCCCATACGAAACGTTCAGCTTTTATTACGGAGAAGATATACTTAAGAAACTTGGATGTAAACCGGTTGCCGCCGAAAACATCATCTTAAAGCCTAAACTTCTCAAAAAGTAACAGATAAATTTGCAAAGTACCGCCAGAACAATGACAGCAGAATAACTTCAAAACAGGGATGGATTCTCCGAATACAAAAATTTCGAACGGGAATTGATTCCTTATTGTCGTGTGCAAATTTATTGCTGAACGTATTATAACATGTCAATGTACAAATGAAAATCCGGGAAATTCGCTTACAAAACGGGATTTTCGTTTACAAAGCGGGAATCTCGTTTACAAAATGAGATTTTCATTTACAAAGAGAGACTCTTGGGTTACAAACGGGACTCTCGCTTTACATTTCACCAAAAGAATAGACGAAATGTTGAAAAAGACATCTGATACCTAACATTTGAGATATAACACTTAACAAAAAGGTATAACGGATGTCTTTTTTTGTACGCTATACTAGTATCAACAAATATAAGGAACAAGTGCACAGGTTTCTTCACTCAGATATCAAATAAACAAAGGAGTATTAGAGGAGGAGAATCATGGGAAATCAAAAAGAAACTCAGAAAAATCCGCAATATAAATATGCGTCTACAAGAGAAAAATTATGTTTTGGAATTGGGGCAATCGGTAAAGATGCGATTTGTAATTTAGTAGGAGCATTTTTAATGCTTTATTTTACAGATACTTTGTATCTGGCACCGGCATTTGTCGGCGTACTGTTTTTTGTAGCAAGAATATGGGATGCGATCAATGACCCGATGATGGGAATGATCGTTGACAATACACATACACGTTTTGGTAAATTCAGAATCTGGCTTGTAATCGGAACATTGGTAAATTCAGTTGTATTTGTTTTGTTATTCCACAGTTTTAACCTGTCAGGAACAGCATTGTACGTATATGTATCCGTTATGTATATCTTATATGGAATGACTTATACGATCATGGATGTCCCTTACTGGTCATGGCTTCCGAACTTGACAAATGATCCGCACGAACGTGAAAAAGTATCCGTAATTCCAAGATTTTTCGCAAGTCTTGCAGGATTTTCAGTAGCAACATTTGGACTTTACATTATCAATTACCTGAATAAAGCTGCAGGCGAGAGCAATCTCTACGCAGAAAAAGGATATACACTTTTCGCAATCATTATCGCAGTTATTTTCATCGTTACAATCGGCATTACTGTATTTAATGTAAAAGAGGAATCAACAGTAGGTATATCAGCAGAAAAGACAAGTCTGAAACAGGCATTTCATGTAATTGTAAAAAATGATCAGTTGCTTGCATTTATCGGATTACTTTTGACATTTAACCTTTGTACACAGATTGCAAAAAGCTTTGCTGTATATTATTTCAAATGTGTATGCCACGATGAATATCTGTATTCTATCTTTGGATTTGCAATTATTGCTGAGATGGCAGGACTTTTATGCTTCCCAAAAATCGCAGCAAAAATTAGCCGTGAAAAAGTATACGCATTTGCATGTGGACTTCCAATTGCTGGATTTGTACTGCTCGGTGCAGCAGGATATGTAGCACCACAGAGTAAGGTGTTAGTTGTTGTATGTTGTGCACTGCTTTTCTTCGGATCAGGTCTTTCACTTGGAGTAACAACATGCTGTATGGCAGATGTTATCGACTATGGAGAAGTGAAGTTTGGTGTACGAAATGAAAGCGTAACATGTTCTGCACAGACATTCCTTATGAAGGCAGCCATGGCAGCAGCAGGTGGATTAACAGGAATTGGTCTTCAGATTGTAGGATACAACGCAAAAGCGGTAACGCAGAGCGCAGCGACCGTAATGGGTATTCGTGTGTTAATGCTTGTGATTCCAATCATTCTTGCATGTGCAAGCTTTGGTATTTACAAAAAATACTACACTTTAAAAGGTGAGAAGATGGAAGAAATCACAAGAAAAGTAAATGAAATGCATGCGAAAAAGCAGACAGCTTAAGAGCCAACAATTAAATTGTAAAAGGGGTATTATATGAGACAGATTATTTTTCACGAGGAAACGAAAACTTTCCATTTATACAATGAAAAAATCAGTTATATCTTATGTGTATTAGAAAATGGACATCTGGGACAATTATATTTTGGAAAACGACTTCATGATAAAGCAGATTTTTCTTATCTGGTTGAGAAATGTGAACGCCCAATGACATCGTATATATATGAGTGGGATCGTACTTTTTCATTGGAACATATCCGACAGGAATATCCTGTTTACGGTACGACAGACTACAGACATCCGGCAATTGAATTGTTGCAGGAAAATGGCAGCAGGATCAGTGAGTTCCAATATGACAGTTATGAGATTATTGCCGGAAAACCGAAACTCTCCGGATTGCCGGCAACTTACACAGAGTCCGAGGAGGAAGCGCAGACATTGCGCATCTTTCTGAAAGACGCTTTGACTGGTGCAAAACTGGCGCTTTTATATACGATTTTTGATGAATATAGTGCAATTGCAAGAAGTGCTTATATTGAAAATGCCGGTGAGAAAAATCTGCATGTATTAAATATGATGAGCTTAAGCCTGGATCTTCCGGATAAGGATTATGAATGGATGCAGTTGTCCGGTGCGTGGTCCAGAGAGCGCTATATAAAGAATCGAACATTGGAGCAAGGCATAACAGCTATCGACAGCATGCGCGGAAATTCTTCTCACGAACATAATCCGTTCCTTGCTTTAAAACGTCACAACACAGATGAAAATGCAGGAGAAGCAATCGGAATAAGCCTTGTATATAGTGGAAATTTCCGTATGCAGGCAGAGGTAGATACACATGATGTGACACGAATTACAGCCGGGATCAATCCGGAAGGATTCGATTGGAAATTAGAACCGGGAGAAAGCTTTCAGACACCGGAAGCAGTTCTGGTTTACAGTGAAAATGGATTAAATGGCATGAGTCAGACGTTCCAGAAGTTGTATGCTAAGAGACTCGCAAGAGGGTACTGGCGTGATAAGGCAAGACCGATTTTAAATAACAACTGGGAAGCAACTTATTTTGACTTTACAGAAGATCGCCTTGTAGAGATTGCAAGGAAAGCAAAAGAATGTGGAGTAGAACTGTTTGTCTTAGATGACGGATGGTTTGGCGCAAGAAGAAATGACAGAGCTGGTCTTGGTGATTGGGTGGCAAATGAAGAGCTTCTGCCAAATGGCATCAAAGGCCTGTCAGAAAGAATTGAAGCACTAGGATTAAAATTCGGTCTTTGGTTTGAGCCGGAGATGGTAAATAAAGACTCTGATCTTTATCGAGCACATCCGGACTGGATCTTACAGACACCAGGAAGAAATACATCACACGGCAGATACCAATATGTACTCGATTTTGCAAGAAAAGAAGTAGTAGATCATATTTACGGAATGATGGCAAAGTTATTATCGGAGTCGAAAATCTCATATATTAAATGGGATATGAACCGAAGCATTACAGAATGCTACAGCAGCAAATTTTCTTCAGACAGACAGGGAGAAGTGTTCCATCGTTATATTTTAGGTGTATATGATCTGTATGAACGTTTGACAAATGAGTTTCCAGAAGTATTATTTGAATCCTGCGCCAGCGGTGGCGGAAGATTTGACCCGGGAATGCTGTATTATGCACCACAGGGATGGACAAGTGATGATTCGGATGCAATTGAGCGTCTGAAGATTCAGTACGGAACTTCTATGTGTTATCCGCTCAGCAGTATGGGAAGCCATGTGTCTGTTGTCCCGAATCACCAGGTATTTCGCAATACCCCATTACATACAAGAGCGAATGTAGCATACTTTGGAACTTTTGGATACGAACTGGATCTCAACAAATTGACAGAAGAAGAGATCAAAGAAGTAAAAGAACAGATCACATTTATGAAAGAATACCGGGAAGTGTTACAGTTTGGAACATTTTATCGTCTGAAAAGTCCATTCGAAGGAAATGAGACGGTATGGATGGTGACAAATGAAGACCGCACGCTTGCAATCGTAGGCTACTATCGTGTTTTAAATGGAGTGAATCAGCCGTATAGCCGTGTCAGATTACAGGGATTGAACCCGGATATGATTTATGAAAATGTATGGAATCATACAGAAAATTACGGAGACGAATTGATGAATTATGGATTGATCACATCCGATGTGACAGCTGGTGAAGTGCCAGGGAATGTGACTCCTTGTACCGATTTTGAATCTAGAATATATATGCTGAAAGGCAAAAAAGTTCAGGAGGGAAGATAGATCATGACGAAGACAAAAAGAACCGGCGGAATGGTACTGGGAATATTGTTTATTGGATTATGTGTATCTTTCTTACGACTTTCACAATTTGGCGTGGATCCATTCAGTGCAATGAATCTTGGAATCAGCGGATTTATCGGATGGAGTTTTGGAACGTGGCAGCTACTTATCAATGCGATCATTCTTGTAGTTGTATTCTTTCAGGCAAGATCCTGCATTGGTGCGGGGACCATTATCAATATGGTATTTGTCGGATACATTGCAGACTTTATTTGTTATGTAGCGAATGATGTAGTGCAGAT
>ERZ772812.2176-NODE-2176-length-12957-cov-3.004418_pt1 | contig 12957 bp, 10 predicted proteins | sample MGYA00511343_ERZ772812 | MGnify/ENA primary metagenome ERZ772812 (study PRJEB29015, sample SAMEA2737706) | human gut metagenome | biome: human gut; feature: human-associated habitat; material: faeces | place: China | collected 2012 ...
CCTTGTAGATCGCCTGTTCTTGATTATTCAGTTGATGATAATAATAGCGATCTACAATCATTTTCCAATGACTCCTTTACTCTTTTGTAAAATATACCATCACCACTGTGATATCGTCTCCACAGCCCAGTTCACTGGTCTCTGTCAACCAGTTCTTTAAATTTGCCTTTACAACTTCCGCTCCATGTTCCTGAAGCATCTGCAAATAGTCCTTACATGTCTTCTGATATTCTGTATCAGAAGTATAACTATTGGCAAATCCATCAGTAGAAAGAATATACATATATGGAGCTTTGCTCTTCATCTCACGTCTACGCACGGAAGCCACGGCTTTTCTCCAGGCATCTGGTTTTGACAGAGAATGTGTTTCTGTTCCAAGGAATTTCTCCGGTTCCACCAGTGGTTCCACCTCTTCTTTTGTTACAACACTGATATCCCCGTCTCCGATCTGGAAGGAAAATACAAAGCTGTCTGTCACCAGCATTCCAAGCAGCGTCGTTCCATACAGAGAAAATACGGACGGCCACTTAATATTTCCATCTTCATCGGTCATTCCATCTACTTTATTTTTATAAAAAGACTGTTTCACCCTTGCCTGCCACTCTTCACATACGTCCTGAGCAAACCGCATATCCCCTTCCCGGTTAAGGAAAGTGATCAGATTAGAAAGTCCTGTTTCGTCTTCTCCATAGACTTTCAGATAGTTCTTCATGACTTCATAGAAAGAATTAACAGCAATCATGGAACCTCTGTCACTTCTGGGGCATTTGGAACTTCCATGACCGTCTGCAACTGCAACGATTGCAATCTTATCTGATATTTCTACGATTCGTTTACTATCCTGACATGGCAATTGATTTCTTACGTGAGTCGCACCTTTGACGATTCCGTCACATATATAGCGTTTCATCCGACTCCTCCTCTTCTTACCAGACAGCTCCTTCATCAAAATCATCTGGATTTGGAATATTACTCATATCAAGTACCAGTGGTGCCCCATTGTTTGCCGGTGCAAACGGATCATCTACCGATGTGGAAACTACTACAGAAGCTCCTGGTGCCGCTGCAGGCGTGGATGCGGATGCTGCAGGTGTAGATGCCGCAACTGAATTCATTGGCTTACTGGAAGGTGCGGATACCATAGAAGCTGTTGTAGATGCCCATTTAATCATTTTTGCCAGTGCTGTTGCGTTATTTGCCTGCAGAACAAGTTCTTTATTTCCAGTAAATTCAATCAATACCTCATCATCTGCGTCCTGTCCGATGGAAATCGCTATCTTCACTGCTTTTCGGAACCACGGCAACTTTTTCAGTTTTTCCATGCTCTTTTTATAATCATCTGTCGGCTGTCCATCTGAAAGAAGCACAATCACCGGCGGCAATGCTCTCTCCGGCATTGGTGGGATACTTAACTGTGCAGCCAGAAGATCAAACGCCTTTCCCAGTTCTGTCAGTCCATTGGCATCCATATCTTCCCATCCATAATCTTCTACCGGCACCGGACCGGAGGTAATCCAGCTTGCACCTGATGAGAACTGTAATGCACGGATCAGAAGCTGTGCATTTGGATTATTGTCTGCTGCGGAGCGCATTTCCGGTATGCACTCCTGAATCGTGTTATTTACGATTCCAATCTTCTCTCCATACATAGATCCGGAACAATCTACTACCCAAAAGAAATGAATCGGTCTTGTTGCTAACTCTCCACCTGGTCTTTGTAATACTTCCATGGTAAATCCCTCCCACATGTGCTTTTATTATTTTCTCAATCCTTATTTGAACTCCCCTGTTGATTCAGGGAATAAAATCTTTACACCTTTTGCAATTCCAGCTGTCTTTCCCGGGGCAACCGGAATCTGTGTACCATCTGCTTTCTGATAAGTCCAGTTCACTTTATCTTCATTCCGAATTCCCCACAGTGCCGGGTTCTTTGGATTTTGAACGACAGAACCTACTACGGTATCCATATCAAAATCATCGTAAACATGATGATGTAACAGCTTCGTATTCTGGTTTAACAGCACCCGGTTCTTTCCAATGATAATCTTATTTGGTACCTGCACTGCTTTTCCGCAATTCCAACAAGTATGTGCCACACCCTTTGCTTCCAGATCCTCATCATAGAAAAGCTGAGCACCGCAGGAACACTGTAACATTCCGCTCATCATGTTAGAGAATAACGTCATCCATTCCGGCTCCGTAATACGTTTGCTCGGCTCATTTAGTCCGACTGTAAATGCTCTGGTAAACATCTGACGCAGCTTTTCCGGATACAGTGGCCAGTAAATCGTTGCATTATCATGGATTCCTTTTACCGGTCTGTTCGTCTTATTATTCGGATCAAAGATAAACACTGGATCTGTGCCATACAATTTCACTCTGGCTGCCATATCCATGCAACGAATACTTGCTTCCAGCTTTCCTTCCAGTGGATGATTCACCATAAAAAGATAGAACAACAGCACAGAAAGAGAATATCGGTCTGTATCTTTAGATGGGCGTTTCTCACTTCTTACAATCTCCGGTGCCATAAATCCCGGTGTGCCAAGGACTCCACCCGGTTTGCTGTTATCAAAAGATACGTTGTCATTATCACAAATCAGTACATCTCCATTATCTGGATTAAAGAACAGATTTCCGAAAGAAATGTCCTGATACTTTGCTCCCATAGCGTGTAGTTTCTGATATCCTCTGGTCAGATTAAAAGCAGTTCTGCAGAGGGTATAAAAAGATGGATTCACACGTTTCTTCATCAGATCTACGATACTCTTATAATTTTTCGGTCGAAGAGGCATGATATAACCATACAGATCACTTTTCGCTGGCACAATCAATTCCATAGGCCAGAGAAAACTTTCATCCGGTGAACCTTTTGCGATAATTGCTTCCAGAATCTTTTTCTGACGCTCAGTGGCACTGCCCTTAAAATACCATTTCAATGCATAATGATTGCTTCCACATTTCACATCATAGACTTCTCCCTGCCCACCGGCTCCCAGGAGACTGACTACCTCATATTTATTTCCACTCTCTGAAGTGAGAATTGTTCCATTTTTTAATTGTCCTTCCATTATGGTATCTGCCTCCTTTGTTTAATCAACTGCAATACCTGATTTACTACACTTCCATCCGCCACAATCATGCAATAGGATTTATTACCAAACTGCATCTCGCAGGCATTGCTATATGGAGTAATTGCGGTTAGATAACGATAGGTCTTGTCAAATCCCCATTCCGTAGCTTGAAACACAATTCTCTGATTCGTTATGTATAAAATTCCCCGGTGCTGTACAAGTTCTGTATGCTCTACTGTTCTTCCTCTTCCGGAACTCCATCTGGTTCCCTCAAATAATCCTGGAGCACTTCCACCCACATGACGGAACTCTTTCACTGTCTTCTGTTCCATATTGATTGCCTTATCAATAAAATGGATCTTCTCTCCACGTTTTAGGAACAGTTTGTCTGTATTTAAAATTGGAAGTCTGCCAGCAATGATCTCCTGCCTTGCTGCATCCGGCAATATCGTTGTCACTGTAGGGATCTGGTTCCGATTTCCAAATAGTGCATCAAAAAGTCCCATCCTCTCACCTCTTTACCCAGTCAATATACCGTAAATCTTCTCTTTCGTTGTCGCATAGCAGGCGACAATCTGAAACTTATACTATACCAGCTGATATTTGAATTTGTTCTTTCTGGCATATTCTTCTGCATAAGAGCCAAAAGAACATTGAATAATAAACTGCTTGTCTGTATTGGTAAATGCGTCCTGCCCGATCTGCTTTACACTGTCCGGAATCACAATAAAATCCAAAGAACTGCAACCGAAAAATGCACGTTCACCGATGGCTCCCAGTTTTTCATGTAATTCCACTTTTTTCAGATTAGTACAACCTTCAAACATATGATCCGGGATTCTTCCTATATTCTCTGGAATCGTCACATGCTCCATTGACCGACAATCTGCCACAAGTCCATTGCCTAACCAGAACACACTCTTCGGAATCTCGATGGTCCGCAAACCAGTTCCTTTCAATGCACCATTTCCAATTGTCTTCAATGATATTGGCAATGCTATTGATTTGAGACTGCTACAGTTTTCAAAGGCTGAATCTTCAATCTCTTCGATGCTAATCGGTAACACCACCTGATGTAATTTGTTACAGCATGAAAAAGCATTTCGTCCAATATACGCTATTCCTTCTGTCAGAATGGCTTCCTCCGTCGGAGAATTACTAAAGCTGTCATCTGCAATCTCCACTACCGGCGTATTCCCGGATCTATTCTGGAAAATAATCGTCTTATTCTTATCCCCACAGAATCCAGTTACTGCAAGACCTTTTCCCCTGCGGCTTTTCTCATATGTAAAAAGATCTCCATAAGATCTGCCAGAAGATGACTGTTCTCCCTGAATTGCCGGTCCGCTTCCCTGCTTCTGAATGGAAATATCGCAGGCTTTTCCAAGAACTTTTCCTCCATAGCAGGAACACCACACCGATACAATCCAGTCTGCATTGACACGGCTCATGCCAAAATCATCCATCAGTTGCTTCACATAGCGGAAAGCAAAGGTATTATTGATATGGGATGCGTTCTGGATATCCTGAGCAATCCCCATATTATATGCCATCAATAGTAAATTGACATTCTTCGCCTGATCTGGAAATAAGTCTTTTACCAATGCAGTAAATTTCTTTCTATCATCTAGAGATGCCTGGTGTCTCGTAAGCATCTCTTCAAAATCCTGTTCAAAAATAACCCATCACCTTCTTATCTGCTATTGTACGATGCTCAAATCTTATTCTACACCAAGTGCTTTAAATACTGCTTCTTCTGCGGAAGAATAGAAAATCAAACTAAATGCACCAACCAAATCTGATGGTACAGTTCCCAGATCTCCTGCTGACGTAATTGGAAGTAATACCTTCTTCGCTCCACTATCCAGACATACCTGCAGAGTACTTGCCAGCTCATCTACTTTAATCAAGGTACCACCGATACTGATCTCACCTAAAATTGCAAGGCTATTCAATGGTGTCTTTCCAAGTGCTGCGGAACAGATTGCAATTAACGTCGGCAGTGCCAGGTTTCCTGTCATTCCAATGCCCTGCATATCCTGATAGTTAATGATATAGTCCTTTGTAGTAGTACTGATCTGACCGGAAATACGATTACCATTGGCTTTCAGATAATTAAATGCTGTATTGGTTACTTCTTTCGGTTCTTTTCCTGATCCAATGCCAGTACAGGTCAGCTTTCCATTACCAGGCATCATCTGTGTTTCCAGCATATAGCAACCGATCATACCCGTCTTTGATTTTGAAACAGTATAAACCGATCCTGGTTTTCCCATACCTTCCGGGATCAGCTTGCCGCCGCCCTGTTCTGGAACTGAAACATAATGCTCTTCAAAGCTGTCATTATCTGTATAAGAGAAATTCACATCATAGAACTCCATGCCGCCAATCTTCTTCAACTGTTCTTTTACTCTGCGGCGAAGTTCCAGTGAAATCTCCACAATCTCACGTAATTCTTCTTTTGTTACCTCTCCATCTGGATACAGCAGTTTCGTAAATCCAGAAATCATCTTACGAACTGCAATAGTATCACGCTGGTTCAGGTTATTTCCAAGACGGAAATACTTGTCCATCAGGTCACTATAACTGTCCTTACGAAGTTCACGCATGAACTCTGACAGATAATCTGTGATAAATCCATAATCATTAGTAAAGGAATCCGGTCTGTATTTCGGAATCTCCCAGCCAGGAATATAGCAATGCATACGATCCAGAAACGCTGTGTCAGTACCCATTTCCGGTGGGAATGGATCAAATAAGCTGGATGTCTTCAATAGAGTATCCACACTCTGGTTAATATTTCCCACGAAAACCATGGAAGCCTTTGCCTGAATCTCCGCTTTTCCTCGTGAAAATGCTCCAGATGCCATATATCCTTTCATAATCTGGATACCATCTTTATCTTTAAACTTAATACCGGCAACCTCATCAAAAGCCACACAGTCCCACATACCTACAAGACCTACTGTATGATTGGACATGTTATAAAAAAGATTGGCGACGGTTGTCTGTCCTCCAGCAACCAAAATACTGTTCGGAGAAATCTGCTCATATATGTAAGATTTACCGGTAGAACGTGGTCCCAACTCGCAAAGATTGAAGTTATTCTCTACCAATGGAATCATACGTGCAATTAAAAGCCACTTTGCTCTCTCACTGAAACTTTCCGGCTCCAATCCGGTCGAGCGAAGCAGGATATCCATCCATTCATCTTTTGTAAATGCTTTTCTTCCATTTCTCACTTCATCCATATCCACATGCGGCATCTGGATTGGTGTCAGCTTACGGATACGGATTGGCTGTGTATTCTTCTTATCTTCTTCTATAAATTCATACTCCATCTGCAGAATACACCAGATACCACCACAGAGCAGTCTGTCATAATCTTTCACATAATCCGGATGAATCGGAATTCCTTTTACACCCAGATTGGAGAAAGTAGCTTCATAACGGTCTTCTTTCGTATTCAACACAACCGTAATACGGTCAATCACTGTATAGCTACCTCTTTCACGCAAAAGAGAGAGAATCTTCTGTGCCTCATCCGGACGCACATAGTTATCTCTCAAAATACGCTTTACGTTCTCTACTCCTTCTCCAATGATCTCTTCATCATCAGAATTGCAGTACTGTCCAAGGAGATATTCCAGTACATAAACTGGAACATTAGCTCCTTCCCGGATAGACTTTGTCAAATCCTTCCGGACGATACGACCATCATAGTATTGTCGGAGTTTTTGCTTTATTTCTTCTCGCTTGTCTTCTGTTGCATTTTCCTGTGTATTGCTAAATTCATCCATTTCCGTTTTTCCTTCCATTCTTTAATACATATACTCACTTATATAAAAAACTTATCATTCAAGAATTCTCCAATTAACTATTTTTCCAAAACGATTCCTACTTTACATGCTCTTCCACAAACTTATTAATCAGCCCTAAAAACACCTAATAATCTATCTATACTGTATGTAATCAATTGTATCTTCTCCAATTATAAGATCGTTTGGCAACTTATTGATTATATTTATATCGTAATTCTGAGTGGAAGTAAGCGTATAAAATACAGGTATTCTTTTTTCATTAGCTAATTCTATTACTTCGTTAGCATATGCAGACCTATGACCAATAATAATGCCCGTTAGTTCTGATTCTTTAAATTCAAAATATTCTTCGTTAGTTTTTGAAATAACTCTATATTCTTTTTCGTAAGCCCAATTTTGACTTTTGCATAAGAGACTGGATTCAATTGCTTTGTAAAATGTTTCTTCATTCGGATCAAAAATCATATCGTTTTGATGCTCTATATATGACACTCTTTGTATTTTTTTCGGAAGAATATCCATCTCAAATTCAAAACATACTCCACAATAATTATTTGCGTAATGCGCCCACATTACAGGACTTTTAGGATCAGACGATAAAGATAATACTCGATACTGATTCATATAATCCATAACAATAGGATGTGGCAAACCTAATGCCTCCCAAGAACCAGCGCCACATATTCCTAAATGTATAGGATATGCCATTCCCTCAAAAGGATCGTTTAAACTTTCCCTTGGGGCCATAAACAGACGATTATTCAATAGTATATCTTTACAATATTCTATTTGTTTCTGTTCTTCTTTACTAAGCTTGTCTTTTCGGTATGGTAATGATTTATATTTATATAATTATATAATAATTTATCATGTTCCGGTCAAAAGATATGCCAACAACAAGAAGCATCCGTCAAATCACTGTATATTAACTAAATAAGAAAACAGAACGTCTGTAAAATTGTAGAATAAATCCACATGAATGTAGAATTTGTCCACACAAAAAAAGGGTGTGATACCACACCCTCTCATTTAATAATTATTTAAAATTAATTTTTAGTATATCCCGGATTCTGCTCCATATCAGGACTAAATGTAAACTGGTCTGTTGGAATCGGTAAAACACATTTATAATAATCCCAGTCTATTTCCTCCACGATACCCGGTAAATGATATCCTCCCTTACGAACAATGGTCTTTCCATTTCTCAACATATCAAAGAAACGATGCCCCTCACCTATCAATTCTTTACTTCTTTCTTCCAACACCCTATCCAATGTATATTCAGCCGCCGTTACTTCCTTTGCAGGATTAGCACGCTGCACAATTGCATTCAGATAATTCAAGCCCTTTACGGCAGATGCCCCACCTATTTTCACTCCGGCTTCCGCCGCATTCAAATAGACTTCAGACAAACGGAAAATAACATAATTATTTTCAAAAGATGGAGTCGTAGCATCTGTTCCCGGCCATTTCTTCAACCACCATACATCATTTTTATTATAAACATTCTTTTCCAGCAACAGACAGCGAATATCCTCCGGGTCACTCAATAACTCATCCACAAATTTCTGAGTGGCAAAAATCTCACGATACCCATTCCAATGCATCAGATATGCCAATGAACTTCGTCCTCCATTATCATCTGTACTATTAGCAATTTCAAATAATGATTCCGTACCAAACGTATTTTTCAAATCCCATGCCGGAACATATTCATCACGTGTATAAAGACGGTACATTCCATTTCCTTCCACTTCTTCAATCAAGTTGCTTGCCATTTGAAACGCTTTCTCGTTATCATCATGATACAGATAAATACGAGACAGCAATGCTCTTGCAGCATACGCATTCATCCGGCTGTTATTTTTAGAAGTACTCATTAAAGGTATAGCCTCCTCCAATGTACTGATTATGAACTCATAATCCTTTGCAACAGTGCTGCGTGGCGGATTTTCATCTAATGTAATTGCATGATCTACAATTGGAGCTCCCCAACCGGCCCCTTTATCCTTAGTATAAGGATAACCGAAACAACGGGTCAAGTCAAACTGGCAAAGTGCCATGATAGTCATCGCCTCACCTTTCAATTCCTTTAATCTTTGCTCTGAACCTTGCACTTTTCCATCATCAATCGCATTGATCACATTCCATGCATTACGGATAATATAAAAAGGACGTCCCCATAAATATCCGGCATTTAAGCTTGTAGAGCGATGATCATATAAGTAACACCGGTTACAAGTTCTCCCGCTATTATAAGAACTCTGCATATCATCCCCTTTCATATCCCCATAAAAAAACATGGTTCCGCCATAATAGCCATAGCTGGACATCAAATCATACAATCCATTCACAGCATTATCTATATCCTGCTCTGTACTCAGTGCCAAATCCGTAGAAACGCTATCACCAGGATGAGTGGTTAAAAAATCATCCCCGCACGATACGGCCAATAAAGAAATCAAGCCTAATATAATTATATTTTTTTTCATAAACAGTTCGGTGTTAATTGATTAGAATTTAAGTTCAAGTCCAAATGCGAATGTTTTAAGAGGAGGAGTAAAATAACTTACAATTCCATTCAACTCCGGATCATATTGATCGTATGCAGCCCACGTCAACAAGTTGGTACCCGAAAAATAAATACGGGCAGAATTAATACCTATGGTTCTCAACCAAGACTGAGGAGCAGAAACGCCAACAATCAAACTTTTCAAGCGCAAATGATCTGTGCTATGAACACCACGTGACGAGTTCCACCAGCCACCATACTCTTGTCCATACACATATCGGGGAACATCTGTTATATCTCCCGGCTGTTTCCAACGGCGGCGTAACTCTGTACTCTTATTGTATTGTGCCGTATAACCGTCATCCTGCAAAGCATACATGGCACCATCGTAAGAATATCCACCTAAATGAAACGACAAATTAAAAGATAAATCAATAAACTTATAATTAAACGTATTCATCAATCCACCGGTCAATTTAGGATATATATCTTTCAACTCCACACGGTCGGCATCATTGGGGTCATACACAATATTCCTGCTTCTATTGCCATTTTCGTCTTCTTTATTGTCATAATACATCGGGCGTCCGTCATTAGGATCCACTCCGGCATACTCTCTCAAATAAATTGTCGCATACGAACAACCTTCCTTTCTGATATAATTTCCATCTATAAATTCCGGAAGATCCGCCAGTTTTACAATCTTATTTTTATTATGTGACAAGTTTAAAGAAGTTGTCCAACTAAAATCTTTGGTTTGAATATTACTTGAACGTACCTCTATTTCAAAACCGGTATTCTTCATTTCGCCCACATTCGTAAGAATACTGCCAAAACCACTGATAGAATTCAATTGCTTACTCATCAATAAATCCTTAGTCGTTCTGGTATACCAATCGAAAGTCAAATTAACCCGTCTGAACAGACTTAAATCAACCCCCAGATTCAATGCATAGTTCTTTTCCCAAGTCAAATCAGGATTAGCAATAGCATCTTCCCACGGAGCAGGTTTTCCATTATAAAATGCTCCGGTAGTATAAGTTCCATGATAACCATAATAACCGGTCGGCAGATTACCGTTCACACCATACGATGCTCTTAATTTCATATCCGACACCACATCCTCCCACGGTTTCATGAAGTTTTCCTGAGAGAGTCTCCATGAAGCGGAAACAGCCCAAAAGTTCCCCCAACGGGTATCAGGCGCCAATCGGGAAGAGCCATCACGACGGAAACTGAAACCTGCATAATATTTATCATTATATCCATAATTCAAGCTTCCTACATACGACACCATAGCATCTTCCTGCCTCGTATTAGTAAGATCAGCAGGTTTGGCGCCATTATCCAACGACGGATTAAGTGTTTGCCCGTAAACCTGTTTCTCACCATACATATCCTCATAATCGTATTTCATAACCTCATACGCTAAAACCGCATTAATGTTATGTTTGCCAAACGTTTTATTATATGCCAGATTCGTTTGTGAAGTATAACTCATTCTCTCAATCATCATCATCTGTCCGGATCCCTGTGTAGCTTCCCCATCCTTACCGTCAGGCGAGTAAAAGAAAAAGTCTTTATTTAAAGAATAGTCTACTGTAAAGATAGTAGATAACTTCAACCCGTCCAAGATATGATAGGCAGCCTTGGCGGATGCCATTGTACGTGCCAGACGTGCATAATTTGAATCTACAGAATTCTCATACAGCGGGTTAATACCTCCATTATTCTGGAAACCCGTATGATAACTGCCATCCTCATTATAAATAGGTATGGAAGGGGTCAATTGATATTTTGAAGAATAAAGCGCACTGGCATAATACTGTCCCTCCGGCGTATGTTTATTACGAGTCCATGAAAAGGTAGCATTCATTCCATACTCAAATTTATTCCATTTACTGTTTGCATCAATACGACCGGTAAAACGTTCCATTCCTGAATTTATGCTTATACCTGTCTGATTGGTGTATCCTAACGTACCAATAAAATTCGATTTTTCATTACCTCCGCTTACAGACAAACTATAGTCCTGCTGATGTCCTTTTTTCAATAAAGCATCTTCCCAATCAGCATATCCGTTGGCCGGGCGTGCAGCATAATTGTCAATTTGTCCATCCGCATAAGCCTTTGCCTCGGCTTCCGAATCCCCCTGATTCAAACGATAATTAACAAATCCTTCATAAATCAACTCCCTACGCTCTTCACCCCCCATTATCGGACGATAATTGTAAGCGATATCCGTAATACCGTAAGTAGCCTGCATACTCACCCTCATTTTACCTTCCTTCCCTTTTTTAGTAGTAATAAGGATTACACCGTTAGAACCGCGAGCACCATAAATGGCTGCTGAAGAGGCATCCTTCAATACTTCTATACTCTCTACATCATTGGGATTGATTTCCGACCATGGACCATCAAAAGGTATTCCATCAAGAATAACAAGAGGTTTATTATCGGCCGTAATGGAGTTGTTACCACGAATACGTGTAGTAGTAGACGAGCCTTCAGCATTACTACCCGTCACACTAATATTCAATCCTGGAACTGCTCCTTGCAAAGATTGAATCAAATTAGCTTGTGGGCGACTTTCAAGTACATCCGAGTTAACTGAAGCAACCGAACCTGTAAGATCACTTTTGCGCTGTACACCATAACCTACTACTACCACCTCATCCAGTGCCTGGTTATCTTCTTTCAGTACAATCTTTAACGATGATGCGTCTTTCACCTGCAATGTCTTGGATATATACCCAATGAAACTTATCTCCATTACCGCCCCCTTAGTCACTGAAGCGAGTTTAAAGTTTCCTTCTACATCGGTAATGGTGCCCGTACCCGTACCTTGTATCACTACATTGGCACCGATTATCGGTTCTCCTTGTTCATCTGTCACATTTCCGTTAATATTCCATGTCTGTGCATGAAGTGAGCTTGAAAGTGACAGCATCCACATAAGACAGACAAGCAAAATACCACTTGCGTCTCTCGATTTTTGTCTGGTTTTCATAAATTACATTTTTAAGTTAATAGGAACTTGTGTGTAAAAAATCTCGAGAGCAAAATTAGACAATGTAACAACCGATTATATTCACTGGTAGAGGATTTGGTAAATTCACAAAGTTATATATTACTGATTATCTTTCAATTACAGACAGACTCAATAGATTTTCAGTAGTGATTTAAATTAAATCGGTAATCAAAAACATGTATATAGATAATTGCCATTCGATAGTATTAAGCTATTGAATGGCAATTATCTATATACATGTGGGTAAAAAATGAGAGAAACGCTCAGTCTTCAAATTACTTTTTACAAACCTCTTTCACAGCTCGAAGAAATTCCTCCTTACTGAGCGAAGATTTATTTAAAGTTATAGAACGATTATTATATACGGTTTGCAGTGAACAGTGCAAAAATTCTGCAATCTTCTCACTATCCGTTACCCCCATTCGTATCAAAGCATGAATACGAAGTTCTGTATTAAGCCGCCCAGACTTCACTTCAATATGTTCTTCGGGACGTAGCAAACTATTGAAGTGCTCTACA
>ERZ772812.2183-NODE-2183-length-12905-cov-3.287549_pt1 | contig 12905 bp, 8 predicted proteins | sample MGYA00511343_ERZ772812 | MGnify/ENA primary metagenome ERZ772812 (study PRJEB29015, sample SAMEA2737706) | human gut metagenome | biome: human gut; feature: human-associated habitat; material: faeces | place: China | collected 2012 ...
CAGCGGGGCTTGTCTGCCAGCAGATGGCGGCTCTCGGTGCTCAGGGTGTCCAGCTGCTCCAGCCAGCTTTCCCGGCGCTCGGCCCAGCGGCCCGTGTCGGGCAGAAAATGCAGCAGCCACCGGGCCAGACGCTGCACCACCGGCAGGGCGCAGAGGGCGATGAGCCCCACGATGACGCCCGCCACGACAGCGTAGGCCCCGGGCAGATACCGCAGTACGCCGTCGGAGTGGGCCGCTATCCAGGGGCGGCCCGCCAGAAGCAGCACGGTGGCGTAAAGCAGGACGGCTGTCTTGTGGAAGACGTATTGCAGGGTCATCAGCCCTACGCCGGGGCCGACGTCCAGTCCGCGCCGGTGGAGATACCACGTCTGAAACGGCACCGACCCTGCGCCGAGGCCCACCACATTGCCGAAGGTCCCCATCCATGCGTTGTCGATACCCTGCCGCAGCGGGAAATGGGGCAGGCGGCTGCGGACGATGAGCCAGCTGGATACGCCCTCGAGAAGCGGGTAGCTCAGGCCCACGGCCAGTGCCAGCAGCCCCTGCCCGAGGGTGAGCCGGCTCAGCGCCTCGGAGATCTCGGCCCGGAAGATGAACACCACGATGCCGGTCAGCAGGGCCAGAACGCCCAGCGAGAGCAGGGTCTTTCGGCGCGAAGGGGCGGGGGAGGCGGACGAACTCATGCGGGGACTCCTTTCAAATTTCAACAAAAAACGGACTGGGATAAACTCTTAGGAGAGTATATCACAGTCCGGAGGTGTGTTTGTGAACAACTGCCAAATTTTTTGCCTCAGTTTCGGCAGAGTGATAAAGAACGGGGAGCTTACTCGCCGGCGAGTTCCTTTACAGCCTGTTGTAAACTGTCGGAAAACGCCTGTTTGGAGTAATGACTCTCGTAAAGCTCACGGCAGGCGGGGCGCATGGCAGCCAGCTTTTCCGGGTGCTCGATAGCCCAGGCCAGCCGCTCGGCCAGCTTTTCGGGGTCGTCGTCCTCGTAGACGAAACCGTCCACGCCCTCGGTGATGAGCCCGGCGGTGCCGGTGTGCTCCGACACGATGGCGGGCTTACCGAAGATGAGGCCCTCGGTGACGAAAGTAGGCATGGGGTCGTCGCGGGAGGCGCAGACGAGGCAGGTACACTGGGCCATCAGGCTCTTGATCTCGTCGCGGGTGAGCCGCTTGACGTAAAAGACGTTGTCAGGGCAGTCAGCGGTCAAGCTCCGCACGGCGTCCATCATCTCAGCCTCTGCGGCCTTGCCCACAAAGAGGAAGGATGCCTTCTTCATGGTCTCAGGCGGCAGCAGCCGGATGGCTTTGCAGAAGATGTCCTGGCCTTTCCGGTTCTCGAAGGAACCCACGGTGGCGAACAGAGGCCGCCCGCCCGCATAGCTCAAATCGTAGTGGGAGAACTTCTCGGCGGCGTAGTCCGGCAGGCCGTAGATGAGGGGCCGGATGTTGAACTCCGGCCGCACCGAGTGCATGGCGTTGGCGGCGTGGCTGCCGACGGAGTAGAGCCGGATATTTTCGCCCAGCTCTCTGGGGATCTGGTGGGCGATGTGGGGGTAGCCTGCAAAGGCATCGTGGAGCCACCAGAGCACCGGCACCCGCGCACCGCTCAGGGCGCGGACGGCCCGGGCCTCCACGACGGTGTTGGCCAGAACGAGGTCGGCGCAAAGGGCCAGCCCCCAGAGCAGGGGAGACTGAACACAGCCCTTGCGGGTGATGACGGTAGCTCCCGCCTCGAGGAAAAGCGGCATGGAGCCGCCGTCCTCAGGGCCGAGGACGACCACTTCGTAGCCCATGCTGCGCAGCACCGGTACGGCGCTCACCAGCACGATGGGCGCACCGGTCATGTCCAGCAGGTGGCTCATGATAAAGACGCGCTTCCCCTTTACAGACCAGACGTCTTCGGCGCAGATGTCCCGCTCATAGTGGGCCAGCGCCAGCGGGAGGCAGACGTGGCTGCGGCTGAGCTTCGCCGCCAGCGTCAGCAGTTCGACGGGATTTTCCGGGTCGCGGGCTTCCGCCTGACAGCGGCGCAGCAGCTCCCGGGAGACGAGGGCGCAGCCCGGGCAGGCTGCAAAGCCCTGACTGTGGTAGAGGGTGGTGACGCCTGAGTAGCCGAAGACGGCGTCGCTGGTGACGTAGTCTGCGCCGCCGCGCAGTGCGTCCGCAAAGCAGGAAAGGGCCGTGGACATCAGGAAAAGGTCTTCCCTGACCAGAAGTACACCGACGGCGCTGCCGAGGGCTTCGGGGCGGAGGCTGTCCGTCAATAAAAATTTGCGGTGGAGCTGGTCCTGCAGGGAAGCTTTCAGGGCGGCGTTCCGCCCCGGCGCATAGATGCCGAGAAAAACTTCCTGGGTGTCGAGATATTCCTGTTTGGCGAGCTGAGCCCGCTGCAGAGTGGTATAACTGCTGTACATCGTATCCTCCTCTCCGCAGGCAGGCTCAATGGCTGCGATGGAACAGCCCCAGCAGGCGGCGCAGGGGCAGCGTAAGTTTCCAGCTGCTGGAAGAGAGGATGTTTTCCAGCGAGCTCTCGTAGGCTTTGCTCCGGGTGCTCAGCTCGGCGTTGGCCTGATGTAGCTCGGAGAGATTCTTCTGCAGGGCCTCGATGGTCTGCTTCTGGTCAGCCGTAGTCTTTTCCAGCTGGTCGAGGTGCTTCTGCTCGCAGACGCGGGTCTTCTGGAAATACTGTACGCCCTCGAGAACGGCGGCGAACAATGGGTCGTCAGCCAGAGGCTCCAGCGGGAAGTAGCAGTAGCTCACGCCCAGCTTCATCCCGGCGGGGAAACGGTTCAGACCTTCCAGCATGAAATTCGGGTCGTTGTTGAGGAACAGGATGCCGTCGCCGTGGAGCGGCACACCGTTCACCGGGCGGCAGAGGATGCGGTCATCCGAGAAGACGAAATCAGTGATGCAGCAAGGCAGCTCACCGGGGTCGAGACGGAGATTGAACGCGGCCTCCGGCAGCTCGAAGGTCGCTGTCACCATGCCGTTCAGCTCGTCGTATTCGTAGTCCGGGGCCTTGACGGTGTCTTTCTGGGAAAAGCCGAACCCGGCATCATAGTAAAGCAGCGGCTGCACCAGAGCAGGCGAGTCGGTCTGCCTCTCTCTCTGGGGGTGGGCAGCATAGAAGGTCTGCAGCTGTTTTTCCAGCTCAAGGCAGCGCTGGGCCAGCCGCGAAGTGCCTTCGTCTGCAAGTTTGAGCTGTTGTTCAAGGTCCGCAATGCGGCTGCGCAGAGCCGCTTCAGGAGTTTCGTTCATCATTACCGGGGCCTCCTCCGATTTATCGCAAGGCGTACAACCCGCGCTGCAAGCCCATGCATCAAAAGTAATTATAGTCTGCCCTCAAAATGGCTGGATACCAAAGCGCAGGAATTTCAGTGTTTTGCCGCATAGCGGCGGGTCTTGCTCCGCTGCCGGGGCTTGTCCGCAGGCTTTCCGCCCCGAAGCTTCCGGCCAAGCTCTTTGCGGCGCATCAGAAGTTCGGTGACGGCGAAGATGGACACAAGCGAGAACACGAACTGCAGCAGCATCCCCTGCACCGGATGGTCAGCATACTTTGCAGCCATCAGATACCACGGGATGGCCGTCAGCTCCACAGTGTGGATGCAGAAGATGAAGAGCGAGCGCCGGCCCACCCACTCGATGGCATGGGAGATGGGGCCGTCCACTCGGCGCTGCCATTTCAAAAAGAGCCGGATGATGCCGTAGCCCACTGCGCCATCCAGCAGGATGCTCAGCGGCCCCATCGTCCACTCACCCAGCGAAACGCAGTCGGTGCTCTGGGTCAGCAAAACGCCCGCGACGACGCCCAGCGCGGACGCGATGAGGCCGGCCTTGGCTCTGCCGGAGAGGGGAGTTTCAAAAAGGCGGCGCTTCTTGGCCAGATAGCCGATGTAAAGGTAGGGCAGCGACACCATGCCCTGTGCGATGCAGAAAGGAGCCTCCCACACCAGCGTGACGCCCCAGCCAAGCAGGGTGACGCCGACGACTGCGGGGGTTATGTACCGCTCGGGGAAGATCTCGAGCAGCACGTCCAGCAGCACCCACGCCAGCATCAGAGCCACTAAGTACCACATGGGTCCGCAGGAGAAAAACTGCTGCCCGAAGTAAGTGGCCGTGTGGGGCAGACCTAACAGGAAACCGCCTAAGACCTTGGCCGATTCTGAGATGGCAGCATCCCACGAGCCGAAAGCTGCGTGGTGAATGAAAGCGTGGAGCACCGTGGTGGCCAGTGCAGTATAAACGTAAGGCTTGAGCAGGGTCTTGAGCTGCTGCTCGATGCATTTGTGGATGGAGCGCTTGCGGAAGCCGTAGCCGCTGGCAATAAAAAAGGCGGCCATCAGCGCTTCGCGGTAAGCGAACAGCGCGAACGCGAAAGGGGTGACGTCGTTGGTGCCGAGGGGGTAAAGCTCTGCCGTGTGGGCAAAGACGATGGCCAGCATTCCGATGCCTTTCAGCAGGTCGAACATGCCAAGGCTGCTTACAGTGCGGGGCTTGGTGCCTTCCATGAAAAGGGTCCTCCTTGTGCGCCATTCGTCCCGGAGGCCCCGGAAGGCCGTGTTTTAGGCGCGATAAATAAAAATATGAAGCTCGGCGGGGAGCTTTTTTGCTAAATAATATAAACAGTATAATGCTTTTTGGGCTTGCTGTCAATTTGATAAGGACTCGATCTCCGGGCGAAGTTTCGTCCTGACGAAAAAAAGTGTATCACAGCTTTTCGCACATCGCAACAAAAGGAAAGAATTACATCTGCCTGCACAAATTGAATGCAAGCTCAAGTTGCGTATTTGTGCAATTAAATCTTGCGTTTACGCTCTGCTTGCGGTATACTGTTGCCATAAGGAGCCGTGCCAAAGTTTTCCTCGAACTGCCAGAGATTCGGAATGACTCTGGAAAGTGAATGAAAAAAGTGCTGAACTGAAAATTTGACAAAAAGGAGAAAAACCGATGGCTGAATACATCAAAGTACCCGCAGGCGTATACGACATGGTGACCCGCTGCATGGAGCAGGAGTTTCCTGATCATGTGGCCATTCGCTATGTGGCCGAGGACGGCAAGACCGTCGTGGAGAAGAAGTATCGCGAGTATGCGCAGGACATCCGCCGGATGGTGGCCTATCTCAAGGCCGAAGTGCCGGACATCAAGGGCCAGCGCATCGTTCTGCTGAGCCGGAACTGCTATGAATTCTGCGTGGCGTCCTTCGGCATCATCCTCGCCGGCGGCGTTCTCGTGACTCTGAACCAGAAAAAGACCTGGGAGGAGCTGGAATATGAGCTGGGCCTCGTGGAGCCTGCCCTCATCCTGAACGACGGCATCGACTACGGCTGCCGCGCCGAGCTGGAAGCCGCCTACGGCCCGAAGCTCCGCCCCATGGACTGCTATAAAGAGACTGCCCCCGGCGAGTTGACCAACTGCGTGGGCCACGATGATTTGATGATGCTGATGTTCACCTCCGGCACCACCGGACGCAGCAAGGGCGTCATGCTCTCGGAGCGGAATATGTGCGCCAGCCTGCACACCTATTCGGAGGTGGCAGAGAACTGGATCATCAACCGCCTCCCGGCAGGCCAGAAGCTGCCGCTGAGCCATATGACCCTGCTGCCCCTCTTCCACATGGCCTGCTTCGTCTGCGTTATGTCCTACCCGCCTGCCGGATGGGCTCTGAACCTCTGCGGCGACATCCGCGACTTCTACCGCGACCTGGGCCTGATGCATAGCGACGTCATGGCCTCGGCCCCCATGCTGGTGGAGACCATCTACAACGACATGAAGCGTGGCCGCGTCAGCCGTCTGAACGGCCTGTGGGACCTGTGCTGCTCTTCCGCTGCCCTCGACCCCAAGATGCTGCTGGAGCTGGCCCAGAACGGCTTCGTCGTCAACCAGTGCTACGGTATGACCGAGACCTTTGGCGACGGCATCCTGAACTTTACGCAGGTCGAAAAGCACATGAGTGCCGTGGGCAAGCCCGACGACCACGTTCAGTATAAGCTGGACGAGACCGGAGAAATTTGCATCAAGGGCGACTGTGTGATGCTGGGCTACTACAAGGACCCCGAGGCCACGGCAGAGGTCATTGACGCCGACGGCTGGTTCCACACCGGCGACCTGGCCCGGATGGATGAGGAAGGCTTCTATTACATCACCGGCCGCAAGAAGAACCTTATCATCCTCGCCAGCGGCGAGAACGTCAGCCCCGAAGAGCTGGAAAAGAAGCTGGCCCTCTGCCCGGCCATCACCGAGTGCATCGTGAAGGAAAAGGACCAGAAAATTTGTGCTGTCATCTACTGCCCTGAGGATAAGCAGGAAGAGGTCAGAGCCTTCGTCATCGAGGTGAACCGCAGCCTGCCGCTGTATAAGCGCATCAGTGCCGTGGAGTTCACCGTTGAGCCCCTGCCCCGCAACGCTCTGGGTAAGCTGCTGCGCAAGTAACAAGTAAGAAGAAACAGTGAAAAGGATACGCCGCGTAGTTGCATTTCTCTGCCGAAACAGGTATTATTACTCTGAGGCAGAATATGTCAAATGCCGGCGTTTCGCTGCAATAAAGAAAAACAGCAAGGAGCGACAAAAATGATAAATACTGTATATGAGCTCATCACGGACGTCATGGCGAAGCAGTACCCCGACCGGGTGGCTTTTCGCTATGTGGCCGCCGATGGCAAGACTGTGGTGGAAAAGACCTACGCCCAGTATGTGCAGGACATCCGCAGGGCCGTTACTTATTTTAAGGAGAATATCCCCGACATCAAGGGCAAGCGTGTCGGCATCATGAGCCGCAACTGCTATGAGTACGGTGTCAACAGCTTCGGCGCGATCCTCGCCGGGGCCGTCGTCGTGACCATCAACCAGAAAAAGACCTGGCCCGAGCTGGAATATGAGCTGGGCCTTGCCGAGCCTTCCCTCATCGTCAACGACGGCATCGACTATGGCTGCCGCCCCGACATCGAGGCCGCCTACGGCGATAAACTCCGCCCGATGGACGCCTTCAAGGACAGCGCGCCTGCGGAGCTTGTTGACTGCGTGGGCCATGATGATTTGATGGTGCTGATGTTCACTTCCGGCACCACCGGTCGCAGCAAGGCCGTCATGCTCTCGGAGCGCAACTTTTTTACCACTGTGGAGTGCCAGGTCAAATTCGGCGACGCCATGCTGGACTATAAGCACGAGCATATGCCCGAGGACAAAAACGACGTCCTGAGCAACTTCGCCATCCTGCCCCTGTTCCATCTGGGTACGTTCATCTGCCTCTTCGTTTGGGCCTGCAAGGGCTGGGCGTTGAACCTCTCCGCCGACATCCGCGACTTCTACCGCGACCTCGGCCTGATGCACAGCGATGCCATCGCTGTGGCTCCCATGCTGATGGAGGCCATCTACAAAGACGTCAAGCGGGGCCGCCGCGCCCGCCTGAACGGCATCTGGAACCCCTGCGGCTCCTCTGCCATGTTTGACGGCGCCATGCTGGCCGAGCTGGCACAGCAGGGCATGATGATCACTCAGGTGTACGGCATGACCGAGACCTGCGGCGACGGCATCATTAACTACGAGCAGGACGAAAAGCACATCCGCGCCGTGGGCAAGCCCGACGACCACGCCGAGTACAAGCTGGACGAGACGGGCGAAATTTGCATCCGCGGCGGCTGCGTCATGCTGGGCTATTACAAGGACCCCGAGGCCACCGCAGAAGTCCTCGACGCCGACGGCTGGTTCCACACCGGAGACCTGGCCCGTGTGGACGAGGACGGCTTCTATTACATTACCGGACGCAAGAAGAATATCATCATCCTCGACAACGGTGAGAACGTCAGCCCCGAAGAACTGGAAAATCTGCTGTCCAAGTGCGAGGCCGTCAAGGAATGTATCGTCAGAGAGAAGGGCAAAAAGATCTGTGCCGTCATCTACTGCGGCGAGGCCGACCAGCAGACCGTCCGCGACTTCATCACCGAGACCAACCGTACCCTGCCGCTCTACAAGCGGATGAGCGCCGTGGAGTTCAGCACCGAGCCTCTGCCCCGCACCGGCACCGGCAAGCTGCTGCGCAAGTAAGAATAAACCGGGCAGGCTGCGGAATACTGGAAAAGAGCTGCAGCCGCCTTTAATGGAACTACGAAAGGAAGATTCAAACTATGGAAAGAACCGAGATCGTGTCCCAGATCCTTGCAATTCTGGAAGATGTTGCAGAAATTTCCCCCGAGGATGTCAACGAGAACAGCGTCCTGATGGACGATCTGGACCTGTCGTCCATGGAGATCCTGACCGTCGTCGCCGACCTGGAGGAGACTTTCGGCCTGCGCATCCCCGAAAAGGAGCTGCGCAACTTCGTCACCGTCAGCGATTTGGCCGACTATCTGGCCGCACACGCGGGGGAATAAGGAATGGATGCCGAACAGCGCTCTGTTTTTCAGGGTATCGTTTACTATTACCGCGAAAACATGGTCAACTGCCGCTATCAGGTCACGCTGAAAGATGCCGTGGACGGTGCGCTTTTGCAGCAGGCTCTGGATGCGGCCCGGGCAAAGGCACCCTACTATTTCCAGAAGCCGGTGTGGGAGAAAAAGCTGCTCCACCTCGAGCCGTCGGACGCCCCCTGCCCGGTGCGGCAGGGCAGCGCAAAGCCCGAATTTCCGGACGAGAACGGCTTTACGGTTGCCCTGAGCTATGAGGGAAAAGTCGTCTACTTTGACTGGTTCCACTTTCTGACCGATGGCCGGGGCATAGCACCCTTCATGACCATGGTGCTGCAGTTCTACTGCAACCTGCGGTACGGCACGGCTTTCGAGGGCCAGACCCTTGAGACGGACCCTGCCTACGACATCGAGGACATCCTTGCAAAGTACCCCGAGAGTCAGGTGGCCAACGATATGCAGCGCCCCGTGGTGCAGACCTTTGAAGAGACGCCCACCTGCTGCCGCGTCCGGCTGGAAAAGGCGGGGCTTGTGGACGCCGCCCTCCGTTGCGGCGTCAAGCCTTTCAGTACCCTCACGGCCCTGCTCTGTAAGGCGGTGCGGGCGTATCTGGACAAGGACGAGGTGCTCTACAGCTACTCGACAGACGCCCGCGACGCGCTGGGCGCGCCGAACGCCCTCTACAACTGCGTGGCCTCCTTCCAGCGCAAGCTGCCGCTGACGGCAGATGCCCCGCTGGCCGAAGTGGCCGTGGGCGTGGACGCTGACCTGAAAGAGAACCTTTCCGCTGAGCGAAAACTGTTCCGTATTGCGGAGCAGATGGGCTGGGTCTACCGGGTCTACCAGCAGAAAGCCAGCCTCAGCATCAAAAAGCGCATCTTCCAGATGGGCGAGTACATCAGCGGCTTCCCGGCGGACTTCTGGGTGAGCTATCTGGGCGACCCCTTCGCCCCGTCCAGCCCGGAACTGACCCGGTACATCGAGGACTTCCAGACCTGGGTGCCGGCGGACGGCGCTTCCATCGGTCTGGAATGCACCAGCCTGCATGGCATCATCACCCTCTGCGTCAAGAACAAGGTGCCGCGCCCCGGCTTTGCCGAGGCTCTGCGCGCCGCGTTCGAGGCCGAAGGCATCAAGGTGCTGGAAGCCGCAGAGCTGGGCGCAGACAATACATAAGATCAAACCTCTCCGTCACGCCGTAGGCGTGACGGAGAGGTTTCTTTTTATCCAAAACGTAATTTTTATATCAAATTTTCATGCGTCATACTTTTGCGAAAAAATCGCCTGAAAAGCCGATTTTTCCCTTGCGTCCAACAGTTTGCCGTGGTAGGATAGGTCGAATGTGACCGAAACACACTGGGAAATGGACAAAAGTGAGGAAAATCGTATGGAAAAAAATAAGAACAGCGGCTCGGCACTGGCAAGAAAGATGGCGGTGTCTCTGGTTTGCGGTCTGGCGGCAGGCTTTGCCTTTATGATGCTGCGCGAAAAGCTCGTGGCTTCCGGCAACAGCGGCATCTGGCAGACCATCAACGACCTGCTCTTCCAGGACATCACCACAGAGGGCGCGGAACGTGCGCTCGGCCTCTTCTACATCATCGGCCAGCTCTTCATCAAAGCACTGCAGCTGGTCATCATCCCGATGGTCTTCACCTCCATCGCGCTGGCCATCGGCAGCATCGCCGATACCCGCACCATGGGCCGCATCTCGGCCAAGACCCTCTTCTGGTTCCTGCTCTGCTCCTTTATGGCGCTGGCACTGGCCGGATGCGTGGGCTACGCCACCTATTCCATGGGTCTCTTCAACGCTCACATCGAGGGCCTGACGGAAGCCGCCGGCTCCACCGGTTCCAACCCCCTGAACGTGGTGCTGAATGTCATCCCCTCCAACATCGTCACGGCTTTCGGCAGCAACAACGCTGTTCTTTCCTCCGTCTTCCTCGCGGTGGCTGTGGGCCTGAGCATGAATGTGCTGGGTGAGAGCCGTACTTCCACCCTCCGCCGCCTGCTGGGCGAGGTGAACGACGTGGTGGTGGTCTTCCTGAACTTCGTCGTCACGAACTTCGCGCCCTTTGCAGTCTTCGTGCTGCTGACCCGCACCTTCGCCATCTACGGCATTGATTACCTCAAGCCCGCTCTGGTGTATGTGGTGGTCACGGTGGTCCTGCTCTTCGTCTTCCTGCTGGTGGCCTATCCTCTGGTGGTGGCGCTGGGCGCAAAGCAGAACCCCATCACCTTCATTAAGAAGATCGCCAACGTGGCCGTCTTCGGCTTCTCCACCTCTTCCAGCGCAGCCACTCTCCCCCTGAACATCAGGGTCAGCACCGAGGATTTCGGCGTCGATGAGTCCATCGCCTCCTTCGTCCTGCCTCTGGGCATGACCATCAACATGGACGGCACCGCCATCATGCAGGTGGTGGCCACCGTCTTCATCGCAGGCTGCGCCGGTTATACTGTCACCCCGGCCCAGCTGGTCGTGGTCGCTCTGCTGGCTCTGCTGGCCTCGGTGGGGACGCCTGCCGCCCCCGGCGCAGGAGCCGTCATCCTCTTCACCATCCTGTCCGGTGTGGGCTTCGTGAATGACAGCGCCCTGCTGGCCTACTCCCTCATCCTCGCCATCAACCGCCCCATCGAGATGCTCGTCACCTCCCTGAATGTTGTGGGCGACGCTGTCGCCAGCATCTGCGTGGCCAAGAGCGAGGGTCTGCTGGACGAGGAAAAGTTCAACGCATAATTGACCTGTAACATACAAAAGCGCCTTTCCGTTTTACCGGAGGGGCGCTTTTTGCTCAGCAGAAGTCTTCTTTTTTACAGACGGCCCAAAGCCGCCGCCGGGGTTTTACGCCGATTTTGCGTCCGCATGGTTTCGGGCCAGGCGGCTGCGGCGGTAGAATAAGGCCGTTCCCGATAAATCGAAAAAGAGAGAAGGAGCCATGAGGCTCATGGAAAGAGAGGACTTTCGCATGAAAGAGAATAAAATGTCCCGCCGCAGCTTTTTGAAGGTCGGTGCCGTTGCATCCGCCGCCGGTATGCTGGCCGCAGCGCCTGCCGCTGCCAACGCCGCTGCCCCCAATGCCGCCAAAGCAGCAGAGGAAGAGAACGGACTGCTGGGCGTGTTCGGCGGCAAACCCAAGTATGTTTTCCTCTTCATCGGCGACGGCATGGGTACGGCCCAGATACAGTCCGCCCGATTCTATAAGGGTACGGTGGAGAACAACGGCGCTGTCGTCGAGGGCGAGCTGAGCTTCACTCAGTTCCCCGAGGTGGGCAGCGTGACCACCTACGACAGCACTTCTTTCTGCCCCGACTCCGCTTCCACTGCCACTTCCATCGCCACAGGCCACAAGACCGAGAGCGGCGTCATCAATATGTGTCCGTGGACCCGCGATGTGCCGTATGAGACCATCGCCGAGAAGCTCCACGCCCAGAAGAACTACAAGGTGGGCGTCGTGTCCACCGTCAACATCGACCACGCCACCCCCGCTGCCTTCTATGCACATCAGAAGACCCGCAAGAACTACTACGCCATCGGCAAAGAGCTGGCCGCCTCTGGCTTCGAGTATTTCGCAGGCGGCGAGTTCCAGAAGGTGAACGGCGACGGCACCGGCCCCAACAACCACGAGATCGCTGCCCAGAACGGCTACAACGTCGTCACCCGTCAGGCAGACGCTGCCACCCTCAAGGCTGGTGCAGGCAAAACCCTCATCATCGCCGAGGCTCTGGCCGACGGCAAGGCCATGAACTACGCCATGGATGCCGCCGCAGGAGAGTGGCAGCTGACCGACTACGTCAGGAAGGGCATCGAGCTACTGGACAACAAGAAGGGCTTCTTCCTGATGACCGAGTCCGGCAAGATCGACTGGGCCTGCCACGCCAACGATGCCGCTGCTTCCATCCACGATGTGCTGGAGATGAGCAACGCCGTGCAGGCCGCTGTGGACTTCTACAACGCCCACCCCAACGATACCCTCATCCTCGTCACCGCAGACCACGAGACGGGCGGCATGGCCATCGGCTACAAGACCACCAACTACGACACCTTCCTGACCAACCTCACCCACCAGAAGATGTCTTATGCCAAGTTCGACTCCACCTATGTGAAGGGCTACATCGACAACAAGACTCCCTTCGAGGCCGCCATGGCCGACGTGAAGGCAAACTTCGGTCTGACCCTGCCCACCGACCCCGATGCTGCCAGTGCAGGCAAGCTGCTGCTGACCGACTACGAGGTGGAGAATCTGCGCAAAGCCTACGAGCGGACGCTGGAAGTCGGCGCTGCCTCCCAGAAGGAGATGAGCCAGCAGGATTATGAGCTGTACGGCACCTACATTCCCTTCAGCATGGCCATCTGCCACACCATCAACCACAAGTCCGGCATGGACCACACCACCTATGCCCACACCGGCGCGATGGTCAACATCTATGCGCTGGGCGCTGGTGCGGAGAAGTTCCGCGGCGTCTTCGACAACACTGAGATCTACCACAAGCTGGCTGAGCA
>ERZ772812.2193-NODE-2193-length-12868-cov-2.739796_pt1 | contig 12868 bp, 11 predicted proteins | sample MGYA00511343_ERZ772812 | MGnify/ENA primary metagenome ERZ772812 (study PRJEB29015, sample SAMEA2737706) | human gut metagenome | biome: human gut; feature: human-associated habitat; material: faeces | place: China | collected 2012 ...
GGTGCGGACAGTTTCCTTGATGCCGTAGGCGCGCAGCAGATCCTCCAGGCCCCGAAGCTTCGCGTCGTCGCCGGTGGCCTCGATGGTCAGCGAGCTTTTGCCCACGTCCACGATCTTCGCGCGGAAGATGTTGGCGATCTCGATGATCTCGTTGCGCCGCTCGGGAGGCGCCGCCACCTTGAACAGCACGAGCTCGCGCTCGATGGGGCTCTCGTGCGTGAGGTCGGTGATCTTGTGCACGTCGACCAGCTTGTAAAGCTGCTTGGTGATCTGCTCGTACGCCACGTTCTCGGCGATCACGATGGCGGTGATGCGCGAGAGATCGGGGTCTTCGGTGGTGCCCACCGACAGCGATTCGATGTTGAAGCCGCGACGCGAGATGAGTCCCGTCACGCGCGAGAGCACGCCCGCCTTGTTCGAAACGAGCACTGAGAGGATATGCCTCATCGCCCGTCCTCCTTCCGCGCATCGGAACGCACCGCGCCCACTGCCACGTCGATGGCGCCGATCGGATCGTCGAGCGCCGCGCCGGGCGCCACCATCGGATACACGTCTTGGTCGCGCGAGATCGCCATGTCGAGCAGGTAGGGCCCCTCGCTCGCCAGCATGCGCGCGATGGCGTCCTCCACCTTGCCGGGATCCTCGACGCGCTCGCCGCGCCAGCCGTACGCCTCCGCCAGCTTCGTGAAATCCGGCACCGCGTCCATCAGCGTCGCGGAATAGCGCTCGCCGTAGAAGAGCTTCTGCCACTGGTGGACCATCCCCAGGCAGCGGTTGTCCATCAGCAGCACCTTCACCGGCGCGCCGCACGCGACGGCGGTCGCCATCTCCTGCAGGTTCATCTGGAACGACCCGTCGCCCGCCACGCACACCACCTGCTTGCCCGGGCACCCCAGCGCCGCGCCGATGGCCGCGGGGAACCCGAAGCCCATCGTGCCCAGGCCGCCCGAGGTGATGAACGTTCGCGGCAGCTCGCGGTCGATGTACTGGGCTGCCCACATCTGATGCTGGCCGACCTCGGTCACCACGATGCTCGCGGCGGGATCCAGCTGGGCCGACAGCGCCTTCATGGCCGCCTCCGGCACGATGCCCGCCGGCGCCTCGTCGATGCCGGGACGGTAGAACGGGTAGCGTCGGCGCCACTCGTCGATGGTCGCGAGCCACGCCTCGGTGCGCGGCTGCGCGCCGTCCTTCTCGAGTTGGGCGCAGAGAGCGGACAGGACGCCCTTCAGATCCCCCACGATGGGGACCTGCACCTCGCGCACCTTGCCGATCTCGGCGGGGTCGATGTCGATGTGGATCACGTCGGCATGCGGCGCGAACTCGTCGAGTCGCCCCGTCACGCGGTCGGAGAACCGCGCGCCGCACGCGATGATCAGATCGCTTTCGGTCAAGGCGAGGTTGGCGAACTTGGAGCCGTGCATGCCCACCTGGCCGAGATTGAGCGGATGCGACGCCGGAACGCCGCCTTTGCCCATGAGCGTCGTCACGATGGGGATGCGCATCAGCTCGGCGAGCGCGGCGGCCTCGGCGCTCGCGCCCGACGAGATCACGCCGCCTCCCGCGTAGACCACGGGGCGCTCCGCCTGCGCGATGCGCGCCGCGGCCGCCTTCACCTGGCGGGCGTTGCCCTTGTAGGTGGGCTTGTACGAGGGAATGCACACCTCGGCGGGATACTCGAACGCCGTCTTCTCGGAGGCCACGTCGGAGGGGATGTCGATGAGCACGGGGCCGGGACGCCCGGTGCGGGCGATATGGAACGCCTCGCGGAACGTGCGCGGTAGCTCGTCGGCGGACTGCAGCAGGTAGCTGTGCTTGACGATCGGCATCGTGATGCCCACGATGTCGGACTCTTGGAACGAGTCCGTGCCGATGACGCCGCGCGGCACCTGGCCGGTGATCACGACGATCGGCACCGAGTCCATGTAGGCGGTCGCGATGCCCGTGACCGTGTTGGTCGCGCCCGGGCCGCTCGTGACCAGCGCCACGCCCACCTCGCCCGTCGCGCGCGCGTAGCCGTCCGCCTCGTGGACGGCGGCCTGCTCGTGGCGCGCGAGCACGTGCGTGATGGAATCCGCATCGTAGAGCGCGTCGTATATCTTGATGGCCTGCCCGCCCGGATAGCCGAAGACGTACCGCACGCCCTCGGCCTCGAGCGCGGCCACCACCGCTTGCGCGCCGGTCATCATCCGACCCGGATGGCCGCCCGGCTGAATGTTGCTCGTCTCACCCACTGCGCATCGCACCGCCTCGGTAGAACAGCGAAATCCGATGCCACCCACTATACCGCTTCGCCGCAGGTCGCGCTGCCACTAGCCGTTGGCGCGCTCGAACTTCTCCATGAACGACACCAGCGTGCGCACGCCCTCCTCGGGCATGGCGTTGTAGATGCTCGCGCGCATGCCGCCGACGCTGCGATGCCCCTTGATGTTGACGATGCCGGCGTCCTTCGCCTCGGCGACGAACTTGGCGTCGAGGTCGGCGTCTCCCGTGACGAAGGGCACGTTCATGATCGAGCGGTCCTCCCTGGCGACCGTCGCCTTGAACAGCCCGCTCTGGTCGATGAAGTCGTAGAGCAGCCCCGCCTTGCGCTCGTTGCGCTCCTTGAGGGCCGCCAGGCCGCCCTGGGCGATGATCCACTTGAACACGAGGCCGCACACGTAGATACCCCAGGTGGGAGGCGTGTTGTAGAGCGAGCCCGCGTCGGCCTGCGTCTTCCACTTGAGCATCGTGGGGCACCCCGGCAGCACGTCGTCGCGGATGAGGTCCTCGCGGATGATCGCGATGACCACGCCGGCCGGGCCGATGTTCTTCTGGACGCCGCCGTACATCACGCCGTAGCGGGTGATGTCGAAGGGCTCGGAGAGGAAACACGACGACACGTCGGCCACGATCGGCACGTCGCCGGTGTCGGGCAGCTCGGGGAACTTGACGCCGTAGATGGTCTCGTTCTCGCACAGGTACACGTAGTCGGCGTCGGCGGAGAGCGCGAGCTCGTCTTGCTTGGGGATGCGCGTGTAGCCCTCGGCCTCGGTGGAGGCGGCCACGCGGGCGTCGCCGAAAAGCTTGGCCTCCTTGTAGGCCTTCTTGCTCCACGAGCCCGTGATCAGGTAGTCGGCCACGCCGGGAGCGCCGTCGGCGCGCGGACGCAGCAGGTTGAGCGGCACCGCGGCGAACTGCGAGGAGGCGCCGCCCTGGAGGAACAGCACCTTGTAGTTGTCGGGAATGCCGGCGAGCTGGCGCAGGTCGGCCTCGGCGCCCTCGATGATCTGGGCGAACTCCTTGGATCGGTGGCTCATCTCCATCACGGACATGCCGCAGCCGTGCCAGTCGAGCATCTCGGAGGCAGCCTGCGCGAGCACCTCCTCGGGAAGAACCGCCGGACCCGCGGAAAAGTTGAACACCCTGCTCATGAAGACCTCCTTGGCCATGCGTTTGCACCGCCCCCGTCGGGCGGATGCGCTTTAGCATAGCAGTGCGATGGAGCGCGCGCGTTTCGAATGCGTCAAATGCGGCGAATGCTCCGGCAACGGCGGGGACAGGGGCGGAGAAGGCGGCAGGAAGCAGGGTTCGGATGGCGGCGCGGAGGGGGCTAGTGCGCGAACTTGGCGCGCAGTGCCTCGCAGACGCAGGCGGGGGCGAACTGCTCGAGCTTCTCGTCGTTCATGCTGGCGATCTCGCGCACGATCGACGAGGACAGGTACATGTACTGCGGGGGCGACATGATGAAGACTGTCTCGAGCTCGGGGCTGAGCTGGTAGTTGAGCGCGGTCTGCTGGAACTCGTACTCGAAGTCGGTGACGGCGCGCAGGCCCTTGACCACGATGGTGGCGCCGATCTCGTGGGCGAAATCGACGAGCAGCCCGTCGAAGGGCTCGACGCGCACGTTGGGCAGATGCGCCGTCGCCTCGCGCGCGAGGGCGGTGCGCTCCTCGAGCGTGAACAGCGGCCCTTTCTTGCGCGACTGCGCGACCGCGACGACGACCTCGTCCACCAGCTGCGCGGCGCGCGTGATGACGTCGAGGTGACCGTTGGTGATGGGATCGAACGTGCCCGGAGTAAGTGCTCGTTTCATGAAGCGGTCCTTCTTCCTAAAAAGCGGCGGCGATGCGCAAGCGCCCTCCCCTTCGCCCGTCCTCGCCTGGCGGCCTCCCCGCGCTACGCGCGTCGGAGGATGTCCACGACAGTATCGCCGTACTTCTTGCGCGATGCAAGCGCGAAGCCCAGCGCGGCGGCGGCGCCGTCCACGGAATCGCCGGAAGGCGCGGCGTGCTCGTAGACGACGAGCGCGTCGTTGGCCAGCGCGCCGGCTGCGGCGAGCTGCGCGACCATGCCGAGGACATCGGCCGCCTCGAACGCGTACGGAGGATCGAGGAACACGAGGTCGAACGGCGGACGGGCGGAGATCGGCGGGTTCTTGAGCACGTCGCGCCGATGCACGCGCGCGACGTTGGCGGAAAGCCCCAGCGCCCGCACGTTGCCCTCGAGCGCGGCAAGCGCGGCGCGGTCGCGCTCGAACAGATGGGCGGCAGCGGCCCCGCGCGAGAGCGCCTCGAAGGACAGCGCCCCCGAGCCGGCGAACGCGTCGAGCACGATGGCGCCGTCAAGCCCCCCGCGGGCGCTCGCGAGCGCGCTGAAGAGCGCCTCGCGCACCCTGTCGGTGGTCGGGCGCGTGTTGGATCCCTTGGGAGCCTTGAGCACGCGGCCCCTGAACTCCCCGGCGATGATGCGCATGAACCAGTCTCCTTTCAGATGAGAAAAAATGACTGTCCCTTTTTCTCATTTTCGGTTGAACGCCAGGCGGATCTCGCGGGAGAGGGCCTGATGCTCGGGCAGCGCCAGCTCCGGATCCTCGTCGAGGATCGCCACGGCGTCGGAGTGCGCGGCCTCGATGACCTTGGCGTCGCGCACGACGTTCACCAGCTTCAGCGTGGACGCGCCGCTTTGGCGGTTGCCCAGGATGTCACCCTCGCGGCGCAGCGACAGGTCGAACGCCGCAAGCTCCAACCCGTCGTCGGTGCTCTCCATCGCCGAAAGGCGCGCGAGCGCCGCTTCGGTGCGCGACGCGGACACGAGGAACACCTGGCCCGGTTTCGACCCGCGCCCGACGCGGCCGCGCAACTGATGGAGCTGCGAGAGGCCGAAGCGGTCGGCGTCCTCGATGATCATGACCGTCGCGTTGGGCACGTCGACGCCCACCTCGATGACCGTCGTCGCGACGAGCACCTGCGTCTCGCCGGAACGGAACCGCTCCATCACCGCCTGCTTCTCGGACCCCGACATGCGGCCGCACAGCAGCTCGACCTTCCAATCCGAGAACGTGGTGCGCTGCAGGAACTCCGCCTCGCGCTCCGCCGCGGCGATGTCGTCTCCGCCGTAGTCGCCGTCCCCCTCGATGCTGATGGCGGCGTACGCGTAGACGTCCTCGTCGCCCTCGCGCTCGGCGCGCTTGCCCGCGCGCTCGTCGCGTTCCTGGGTGCTCTGACCCACCAGCGGGCACACGACATAGACCTGCTCGCCGCGGGCGAGCGCCTCGCGAGCCGCGTCGTAGGCGCGCCCGCGCTCCTGCTTGGAGACCACCGCGGTCGTCCGCCCCGCCGCCGTCGATGGACGATGGCGCAGGTAGGACAGCTCCATGTTGCCGAACAGCGCCAGCGCGAGCGAGCGCGGGATCGGCGTCGCGGTGAGCGAGAGCGCGTCGACCGCGGCGCCCTTGGCGAGCAGCTTGGCGCGCTGCTCGACGCCGAAGCGCTGCTGCTCGTCGATGATGGCGAGGCTGCAGCGCGCCGGGGCGACGTCGTCCTCGAGCAGCGCGTGGGTGCCGATCAGCACCGTGAGCGCGCCCGAAGCGGCGCCGGCGAGCAGCTCCTCGCGCTCGGCGGCCGGCGTCGAGCCCGTCAGCACGCCCCAGGTGATCCCCGCCGCGTCCAGCCACGGACCCAGGCTCTTGCCGTGCTGACGCGCGAGCACCTCGGTGGGCGCCATGAGCAGCGCCTGGGTACCGGTGTCGGCGACGGATGCCAAAGCGAACGCCGCGACCGCGGTCTTGCCCGTTCCCACATCGCCCAGGAGCATGTGGTTCATCGCATGCTCCGACGCCATCCCCGCAAGGATCGCGTCGCGCGCGGCCGCCTGGTCCTCGGTCAGCTCGAACGGCAGCGCCGCCGCGAGCGCGTCGAGATGGGGGCCGCTCGCCGCATGGGACGTCGCCGCCGCCCCGCGCTCGCGCTCCCTCCCCTCGCCGACGAGCTTGAGCTGCAGAAGCAGCAGCTCCTCGTACACGAGCCGCCGGCGCGCCTGGGACACCTCGTCCATGCTCTGGGGAAAATGGATGCACGACCACGCCGACGCGCGGCTCATCAGCCGGTACCTGACGCGCAGGTCGAGCGGAAGCGGGTCGAGCACGCCCGAGCACGCCTCGAGCGCGTTGCCGACGAGCCGGCGCATCCACGCCGCGGACACCTTCTCGCAGGCGGGGTGCACGGGGATGATCATCCCGGCGGCGCCCTCCCCTCCCTCGAGCTTCTCCAGGTAGGGGTTGGTCATCCGCTTGAACCCGTAGTTGAACTCGACAGCGCCCGCCACCGCCACGCGAATGCCCGCGGAGAGCTGCTCGGCGAGCCACGGCTGCCTGAAGCAGGTCACGATGAGCGTCCCCGTCTGGTCGACCAGCGTCACCTCGGTGAGCGACAGGCGCGGCTTGGGGCGCTTGAGCTTGACCTCGTGGACGAACCCCTCAATCGTGCACTTCTCCCCGATGCGCGCCTGCGCGATGGTCGTCTTGAGAGACAGATCGACGTAGCGGCGCGGATAATGCGTCGCCAAATCGCGCACGCTGGAAATGCCGAGCCCCGCCAACGCGCGGGCGCGGGAGGGGCTCACCAGGCGCACATGGTCGACCGGCTCGCCCAACGCGAGGGTTGCGGCGAGCCGGTCGGCAGGTGCGGTATGCGGGGCTTTGTCTGTCAATATAGTCAACCCTACTTTGAGAAACAATGTCAGCGAGAAGGGCTGGGGTGCCCCGAATTCGCGGGATCGTGGAGGCGAAGCGCACTTCGGTGCGTGAGCCTCCAGGATCGCGCGAAGGCGGGGTGCCACAGCCCTTCGCAGCGTCGGCTCGTTCCGCTGTTCGTCAGAACGGCGGAACCCCCTACTCCAGGGAGAGAATGATCGGGTAGAGGGGCTGCTCGCCGCGGTGCGCGTCGACCTCGAGCTCGTCGTAGGCGTCCTCGATCTCCTTGAGCAGCGCGTCGAACGCGCCGGCGTCCATGTCCTCGCCGGCGAGGATCGTCAGCGTGTCGGCGTCGTCGGCCTCCATGACCTCGAGCAGGCGCATCACGACGTCGTCGATGGTGGATCCGACCGCCTCGATGGAGCCGTCGGCGATGCCGATGACATCTCCCTCGGCGATGGGGTTGTCGTGGGCGTCCTTGGAGTTCTTGATGGCGTGCGTGACCTCGCCGGTGTGCACGTCGGCGCACGCGTCCTTCATCGCCTCGACGTTCTCCTCGAGCGTCGCCTCGGCGTCGAACCCGAACAGCGCCGAGAAGGCCTCGGGCACGCTCGTGGTCGGCACGACGGCGCACGGCTTCTCGGAATAGTCCGCGGCGCTTTGGGCCGCCATGATGATGTTCTTGTTGTTGGGCAGGATGACGACGGCGTCCGCGTTCACGCGCTCGGCCGCCTCCAGCAGATCGCGCGTGGAGGGGTTCATCGTCTGTCCGCCGGAGACCACGACGTCGACGCCGAGGCTCTCCAGGATCGCGGCGTTGCCGGATCCGGCGGCGACGGCGACCACGCCCACCGGCTTGCGCTCGGCGGCCTGCGTCTCGTGCTCGGCCTCGAGCTTGTCGTTGCGCGCCGCGCTCTGGAGCTGCATGTTGTGGATGTGCACCTCGGAGATCTGGGCGTCATGCGTCAGGAACCAGCCGAGCACCTGGTCGGGGCGGTTGGTGTGCACGTGCACCTTGAAGTTGGGGTGCATGCCCACCATCAGGTCGCAGTCGCCCATCGTGGGCAGGAAGTCCTTGGCCTCGTCGACGTCGACCGTGTCGGAGTGGACCAAAAACTCGGTGCAGTAGCGGAACGCCGAGCCCTCCCAGTCGTTGATCTGCTCGATCTCGACCTTGGGCTCGAGCCCGCGCGCGAAGGCGAGCTCGTCGCCGAGCTTGCCGGACTTGCCCGTCAGGGCCGACACGAACGCGTCGAAGAAGATCGCCAGGCCGAAGCCGCCGGCGTCGACGACGTTGTTCTCCTTGAGCACCGGCAGCAGCTCGGGGGTGCGCTGGACCGAGGCGAACGCCTCCTCCACCACGTACTCGAGCGCCTCGTCGCAGCCGAACTTCTTCTTGCGGGCGTGCTTGGCGGCCGCGGCGCTGTCCTTGAGCACGGTGAGGATCGTGCCCTCGACGGGCTTGCGCACCGCCTGGAAGGCGACCTCGACCGCGCGGCTGAACGCGCCGTCGATGCTCGCGGCGTCCACCTTGTCGGCCTTGGCCGCGCCCTCGCACAGGCCGCGCAGGATCTGGGAGGTGATGACGCCGGAGTTGCCGCGCGCGCCCATGAGCGCGCCGGTGGTGATGGCACGGCGGACCTCGGCGCGGTCGGCGCCGATGGGCAGTGCCGCCAGGTTGTCGACCACCGAGGCAAGCGTCAGCGACATGTTGGTGCCCGTGTCGCCGTCGGGAACGGGGAACACGTTGAGGCGGTTGATCTCGTCCTTGCGCTCGTCGAGCACCTTGCTCGCGGCGGCAACGGCATTGATGATGTCGTTGACGGAATATGAGTCAGACATGGTTTTTCCGATTCTCCTGTGACGTGCGCGGAGGTCGCCGGAGCGCCTCCCGCGTCAAGCGTCCGATATGTTTACTCGTCTAAGCTGCCGATCGGCGCGGGCGGCGCCCTAGCGGCGCACCTTCACGCCCTGGACGTGGACCTCCACGCCGTCGAGGGGCACGCGCGCGTACTCCTTCAGCACGAAGGAGACCTGGTCGATCAGGTTCTGCGACACCGTGTTGATGTTGGTGCCGTACTCGATGACCACGTACAGCTCGACATGCACGCCCACCTCGGTGGTGGTCACCACCACGCCGCGGCGCAGGCGCGATGCCGGCAGGATCTTGGCGATGCCGTCGGCCGCCGTCGGGGCCGTCATCCCCACGACGCCGTAGCACTCGAGCGCGGCGTTGCCCACCATGTCGGCGAGCACGTCGTTGGCCACGTGCAGATTGCCCGGGATCTGTGCACCCATGACGCATCCTCCCTCACGCTTGAAGGTCCGCCCCACGCCGCCGCGCGCGCGACGTGCGGGACGGGCCGTGATCTGGCTTTCACATACCTTGGAAGTATACCGCAAGCCCAGCCCCCCGCGCCGCACCAGCACGCAACGTTCGCAACTTGGTGACTGCTCCCGCATTCCGATCTCGCCTCCGCCATCCGTCACGCCCACCGCATCCGATCTCGCCCCAACGCAGCCCGTCCCGACCCGCATCCCGGTCCGCCTCCTCAAAGGCAAGCTGCCGACAGGAGGATCGATCCGCCGACGCCCCTTTACAAAAATAAGGACTAAAAAATGCCGTATTCCACACTTTTCAGGCGCTACTTTAAGCAAAAGAGCATTTCGCCCTGAGAAGGCACCGAGGAAACGCTTTGCCGATGCGCTTCGCGAATTCCTACCGCATCAGTCCTTCCCGTATTCTCGCTGACGAGCTAAAGAATCCAGAAACCCGCCCATTGCCAAAAGGACATTCCCACGAACGGTCAAGGCAACGAGAAGATGCAGATTGCTGCGAGGAACGACGCGTTGCCTCACTCCTTGACTTCCGGATCGAAGCATCTATAATCTTTTGTCAGTGATTAGGTTCCAGATACCTGCGAAGCCTGGGACCGGAAAGAGAGCCTGCGGGCTCTTTTTTTTACCAAAGGAGGCGATATGGCCAAAGCCTTTGCGACGTACGAACAGCAGATAAAAAAGCTAGGCAAGGACGGCCTTCTTATTGAAGACGCCGCGTATGCAGAGACGAAACTAAGAGACATCGGCTATTTCACGCTCGTGAACGGATACAAGCGCCTCCTTCGCGATCCCTCCACCGGTAAGTACAGAGCAGGCTCCTCCTTTTCCGATCTGATCGCGCTCTACGAGTTCGATAGCTCGCTGCGCGAGTTATTCTCCCACAGCTTGTCGTACGTCGAGCGGAAGACGAGAAGCGTGGTATCGTATACGTTTTGGGGCGTCATCCCAGGGGCATGCCTCAGGCAACAATTGGCAAACGAAACTGGTTTCGCAGTTGCATTTCAGGGATTTTGCATTGTGAAGAAGCGGTTTTCTACGGTTCACCGCTTGAGGGATGTGTATAATGATGAGGTTGTTAACGATCGTGCCAAAACGTATACCTTTTGGCACGATCGTCCTATCGCTTCCCACCCCTACCCCCCATACCAAGCCGCGGCGTCAATTAAGCACACCGTTTCCTGCATTAGGCGCACCCTCAACGCCAAACACATCGGTATCGGATCCGCCCAAGCTCATGGCCGCGACCGCATGATCAAGCCCATCCGGCGCATGCAACGCCGCCTTCCATGAACGGCGATTCTCTCTGTGAAAATTACTTGTGGCAACACGTGCGCTTGTGCTATAGTAGATAGGCTTTTTTGTCATCAAACGATCTTGCATGCGCAGATGCGGGATCGAACCGAGCATGATGGAGTGAGAACTATGTCGAAGATTTGCGAAGTTTGCGGTAAGGCACCCTCTGCGGGCCGTAGCATCAGCCACTCTCATCGCGTGACCAACCGCATGTTCCGTCCGAACGTGCAGAAGATCACGATCCGCGACGAGAAGGGCCACGTCCGCAAGGCCAACGTCTGCACCAGCTGCATGAAGGCCGGCAAGGTCACCCGCGCGTAACCACCCGCACCAAAACAAGATCCGCCCCCAAGCGGATCCCAAACGAAAGCCCCTCGTTCAATGAACAAGGGGCTTTTTCTGGTTTATCTCGTTTGGAAATGCAGGCGGATAGCTCCCGGAGGGGCTCGCGCGCAGTATGCGCAGCCATTTAACGCGATCGCAGATCGCGTTCGTCAAGGCGAGCACTTGTTTGAGCACGTGCCCCTCCGGGAGCTATCCGCCGGAGGGGCACGAAAAAGCCCCTTCTACCCCGCCACCACCAGAAGCCTCTTGCAATGCGGGCACGTCGACAGCGGCGCCTCGCGCTTGATCGATGCGAGACGTCCCGCATCGATGGGCACACGGCAGGCGCCGCAGGCGTTCTCGTTGAGGATCGCCACCGCCACGCCGCCGCAGTGCTTCGCGGCGCGCTCGTACCTGTCCGCCAGCTCCTCGGGAAGCGACGCCGCGAGCGCCGAACGCTCGCCCTCGAGCTGCATGAGCGCCGCCTTGAGCGCGCCGCCCTCCTTCTGGAACGACGCCGTCGCCTTCTCCTCCTGGTCCCGGAGGACCTCCAGCGCGCGCTCCACCTGGGCGACGACGGCCTCGATCTTCTCGAGCTCCTCGGCCTTGGCCACCAGCTCCTCCTCCAGCGTGCCGCGGCGCTTCGCGATGCCGTTGAGCTCCTTGGTGCGCGACTCGACGTTGCGGTAGTCACCCTTGGCCTCGTCGATCAGCTGCTGCACCTGGTGCTGCTTCTCCACGAGCGAGGCGTCCTCGTCCTCGAGCTTCTTGAGCGCGGCGGCGGCCTTCGCCCTCAGCTCGTCGGCCTGCGCCTTCTTCTTGAGCACCTCCTCACGCTTGGCGCGCGCGGCGCGGATCTGCTCACGCTGCGGCAGCTCGTCGAACTGCTTGCGCGCCTTGAGCAGCGCCAGGTCTGCCTGCTGCAGCTTGACGAGGCGCGAGATGTCTTCGGGGGTTACTTGCATGGGCTCTCCTTCCGGGCGGCGCAGCGCCGCTACATGCGGGTCGTTTCGGGCAGCGTCCAATTGTCGCCCTGGTCTAGCACCTTGATCGATCCTTCGGACACGCCGACACGCCGCGCCGCCGCCGCGAGCACGGCCGCGAACGGCAGCTCGCTCACGTCATGGCCGAGCTCGATGATGGCGAGCCCCGCCTCGGCGAGCGCGAGCGCCTCGTGGTACTTCACCTCGCCGGCGACCAGGCAGTCGATGCGCTCCCTCAGGCACGCGCGGCCGAGGCCGCCCGCCGAGCCGGTCGTGGTGACGATGCGCTCAAGCGGGCGCGCGAAATCGCCCCACACGCGCGGCTGACGGCCGAACACTGACGTGCAGCGCGCCGCGAGCTGGGCGAGCGTGAGCGATCCGTCGGACTCGCCCACCGCGCACACCTGGCCGTAGCCCTTCGCGGGCGAGGTCGGCAGCGGCTCGAGCACGCGCACGAAGCGCAGGCTCAGCATGCCGGGCAGCATCTGCTGCGCGTCGGCGCTCACGTCGAGCGCCGTGTGGTAGTTGATAAGGCTCACGCCCTCCTTGATCGCCGCCCACACGAGCGCGCCGGGGTTCTCCGCAACCGACGCCGCGGGCCTAAACGATCCGATGGGTTCGAGGAAGGCCGGATGATGCGTCAAGAGCACGTTGGCTCCCGCATCCGCGGCGGCATGCACAGCCTCGATCGTCGGATCGAGCGCGACCGCGACGCCGCGCACGAGGTCGGCCGGATCGCCCACCGTGATGCCCGTCCGATCCCATTCCTCGGCGTCCTCGGCCGGATAGCTCGCCAAAAGCGCCTGCTCCAGCGCGCCCACCGTCAGGGGATTGCCCTGCTTCGAAAGCGTGCCCGAGTTCCTCTTCGCCAAAGCGTCTTCGATGATGATCGCCATTTGAGTTGCCTCGCTTTCTATTCCAGGGGGATGCGTCGGCGATCGCCGTCCGCCGTCGGCACCGTCACGTGGCGGTAACC
>ERZ772812.2197-NODE-2197-length-12853-cov-2.707845_pt1 | contig 12853 bp, 12 predicted proteins | sample MGYA00511343_ERZ772812 | MGnify/ENA primary metagenome ERZ772812 (study PRJEB29015, sample SAMEA2737706) | human gut metagenome | biome: human gut; feature: human-associated habitat; material: faeces | place: China | collected 2012 ...
TCGGCAGCGGTCTGCTGACGCTCCTCCCTGCCCGCCGGCCACGCGGAGGCGTCACGGGCATGGACAGAGATGCGGAGGCTCCCCAAAAACGAAGGGCCGTACCCGCTGGCGCCGGCCTTGCAGGCATGGACAGCGGGCAGGGGACTCCCCTCCCCCAAAAACGATACGTACCGGCCGGGAGAAGCGTCCCGCCTAACCGGCGGTCCCCACCTGTCCGGTGATGCCCGGCACGGCCTGACAGCGCACGCGCATGTCGCGCGAGGCACGGCCGCTGTCGTCCAGCACGGCAAAGAGGTCGGCTTCCACCACCTCCACCCGGGCACCGGCCGCGTCATGGGCGGCCAGCCGCTCTTCCAGCAGGGCCACGGCACGTTCCTTCACGGTCTCCAGGGTGGCCGCACGCGGCAATTTTTCTTCCAGTTCCAGCGAGGGCACGCGCAGCAGGGCACGGCCGCTGTCGGCATAGACTTCCAGACCGGCGGTGGGCAGGGTCAGGGCCGCGCCCACGGCATTGGCCACCGGCGCATGGGGCGGACAGTCCACGGGCAGGGCCAGCCGTCCGGCCAGACGCTCGCGCAGACGCTCCGCCGGACCGCCCACCAGCCAGACCCGCTCCGGCGCGATGTCGCGCAGGCCGCGCAGGGCCGCCAGCGTGTAGACGGGGCGGGCATTGACGCCGTCCACCAGATCGCGCACGGCCGCCGCCACCTGATCGAGGGCATCGGCCACGGCCCGGGCCGCCAGCTCTTCGGGCTCCATGCCGCGGGCGGCCGCCATATGGCGTACGGTGAAGACCGTGAAGGCGGGCTCGTTGCGCTTGCCGCGCCAGGGCACGGGCGAAAGGTAGGGGCTGTCGGTCTCCAGCAGCAGGCGGTCGTCAGGGATGACGGCCAGGGCCTCACGCACGGCCTTGTTGGCCGGGTAGCTGACCGGTCCGGGGATGGAGATGTGCCAGCCGTTGCGGATGATGCGCCGGGCCATGTCGGCATCGCCGCCAAAGCAGTGCCAGAGCAGCGGATAGCCGACAAAACCGCGGGATTCGAGGGTCATGAGGGTCTCGGCCTCGGCGTTGCGGCAATGGATGACCACAGGCTTTTCCAGCTCGCGGGCCAGTTGCAGCTGATCGTGCAGGACCTGGTACTGGATCTCCTTGGGGCAGTCGTCCCAGTAGAAATCGAGCCCGATCTCGCCCACGGCGCGCAGGCGGTCATCCACGGCAAAGGCTTCACGGATGTCCGCAAGGACTTCGGGCGTGCACTGCTGTCCGTCACAGGGATGGATGCCCAGCACGAAAAAGACCTCGGGATGTGCCTCGAAATAGCCGCGGCGACGGCGCCAGCGGTCAGGATCGAGGAAGATGTTGCCGATGGTGGCCACACCGGCGGCACGGGCGCGGGGAAGACGAGCCTTCTGCGCGCGCTTGAAAGAAAGGGCGCATGCGTGCTCGACTGCGACGCGGTCTATCACGAGATGTTAAAAGATGACGAGCCGCTGCTGCGCGCGCTGCGCGAGGCGTTCGGTGATGTCATTTTTCGGCAGGACGGCAGCGTGGACGTCCACGCCATCGGCCTGATCGTCTTCAAGGACAGAAAAAAACTCGCCGAGCTCGACGCCATCGTGCACGAGTGCATCCCGCGCGCGCTGGCGCAGAAAATGGCGGCGACGAACGCGGAGATCATCGGCCTCGATGCTATCAAGCTCATCGAGAGCGGCCTTGGCGCGATCTGCGACGCGACCGTCGCCGTAACGGCGCCTGAAGAGGTGCGGGTCAAGCGCATCATGGCGCGCGACAGCATCACCGAGGAGTATGCAAGGTCGCGCATCGCGGCACAGAAGGACGCGGACTATTTCCGCGCGCAGTGCGATTATGAATTTGTGAACGATCTGCCGACCGCTGAAAAGGCGGAACACGCGGCAGAGGTCTATATCAACACGATCATCAACAATTTGAAGGAGGAAACTGAGAGATGAGTGAAAAGAACAAGCTCGCTGAAAAACTGCTCTACGCCCCCAAGAATGGCTATGACCGCCTGAGCGCAGAGGATGAAAAAGCGATGGAGGCCTATTGCGAGGACTACAAGAAGTTCCTCAACAACGGCAAGACCGAGCGCCTTTGCGTGGAGTACAGCGTTTCGCCGCAGATCGCCGGGCTGCTGCAGACGCGCTGCCCGGACCAGTGTGAGGATATTTTGAAGGCCAGCTTCACACCGCCGCCCCTGTGCGTGCGCGTGAACACGCTGCAAACGGATATCGGGGCGCTGGAGGAGGAATTTGCCCGGCAGGGCATGGCCACCCGACGCGGCGCGGTCCCGGACAGCCTGTATGTGGAATGCAGGGGAGACGTTACGGCGCTGAAGCTGTTCAAGCAAGGCCTGTTCCATGTGCAGGGTGAGGCGTCCCAGCTTGCCTGCGCGGCGTTGTCGCCAAGGCCCGGTGATACCGTGCTGGACCTGTGCGCGGCCCCCGGCGGCAAAAGCGCCACGCTGGCGCAGTACATGGAGAACAAGGGGACGCTGGTTTCCTGCGACGCGGCTCAAAACCGCCTGACGCTGGTCGGCGGCGCGCTGGAACGGCTGGGCGTGGCCTGCGGCCGCGTGCTGCACAACGATGCCGCCGTTTACAATGAGGCGTTTGCGGGCGCGGACGCAGTGCTGTGCGACGTACCCTGCTCCGGCCTTGGTGTGCTGGCGAAAAAGCCGGATATCCGGCAGAAAACGCTGGACGGCCTGGATGGACTGGTACGGCTGCAGCGGGCGATCCTGGAGACAGCCGCGCGCTATGTGAGGCCGGGCGGGCGGCTCGTCTACTCTACCTGTACGCTGAATCCGGATGAAAATGCCGGTATCGTCCGGCCCTTTTTGAAAGAGCATCCGGAGTTTCGTACGCGCAGTGTGGAGTGTGTTTTGCCGGGGACGACAAAAGATGACGATTTTCTTACACTTTACCCGTTCCGCACGGGAACAGACGGCTTTTTCATAGCATCTCTGGAAAGATTGTGATAAAATGAACCAGACAGGAATCTCTTCATATACCGAGCCGCAGCTTGCGGAACTGGTGAAGGAAATGGGGCAGCCCGCGTTTCGCGCAAAACAGCTTTTCAAATGGCTGCATGAAAAGCAGGCGCGCTCTTTTTCTGAAATGACGGATCAGCCAAAGGCGTTCCTCGCCGCGCTGGAAGAACGCTTTTTCATCGAGACGCTGGAGACTGAGCGCCGCCAGCAATCGAAGGACGGTACGGTGAAATACCTGTTCCGCCTGCCGGACGGCAATTGCATCGAAACGGTATTGATGCGCTATTCCTATGGCAATACTGTATGCGTGTCCACACAGGTGGGCTGCCGCATGGGCTGCCGCTTCTGCGCTTCCACGCAGGGCGGGCGTGTGCGCAACCTCACGGCGGGTGAGATCGCAAACGAGGTATACGCCGCTGCCCGGGATACCGGAGAACGCGTTTCCCATATCGTGCTCATGGGCATTGGCGAACCGCTCGATAATTTTGATCATGTCATGGACTTCCTGTCCATCATCTCTTCGCCGAATGGCGTGAACATCGGCATGCGCAACATCAGCCTTTCAACCTGCGGCCTCGTGCCGATGATCTACAAGCTGGCCGAACGGCATCTTGGCCTGACGCTTTCGGTCTCGCTGCATGCGCCCACGGATGAAATGCGCAGTTCGATGATGCCGGTCAACGATGTGTATCCCGTGGAACAGCTCATCCGGGCCTGCCGGGACTACCAGCAGGAGACCGGCCGCCGCGTCAGCTTTGAGTATTCAATGGTGAACGGCGTGAACGACAGCCCGCAGACGGCCCGCAGGCTGGCACAGCTCATCAAGGGCATGGGTGCGCACGTGAACCTTATTCCCATCAATCCCGTGGACGGCTCGCCGTATTCCGCTACGGATGCCGCTAACGTCAAACGTTTTCAAACGCTCCTGACGGAGCTGGGCGTCAACGCCACCGTGCGTCGCCGCCTGGGCACCGACATCAGCGCCGCCTGCGGCCAGCTGCGCCGCGAGGCAAAAGGAGGAACGACCGCATGAAGCTTGTCGCTAAAACAGATATCGGCAGCCAGCGCAGCGAAAACCAGGACAGCTACCGGGGGGGGCGCCGCCCGGACGACGCTGTTTGGGGTGCCGTGTGCGACGGTATGGGCGGTGCGCGCGGCGGCCGCTTGGCCAGCACCATGGCGGTGGATGCGCTGCAGCAGGCCATCGAGGCGGGTATTGACGAGGCGCACACCCCGCAGGCCGGACGCGCACTGCTGGAAAGCGCCGTGGAGCAGGCCAACCGCAGCGTCTATGAAAAGGCGCGGGGCACGCCTTCGCTCAGCGGCATGGGCACCACTGTTGTATGCGCGCTGGTGCGCGGAGGCCTTGCGCAGTATGTGCATGTGGGAGATTCCCGCATTTATCTGTTCCGCAACAACAAGCTGCTTCAGCTTACAAAAGACCATTCCATGGTGCAGGAGATGGTGGAGCAGGGCGCGCTGACGGAGGAGGAAGCTCAGAATCATCCGCGCAAGAACCTCATCACCCGCGCTTTGGGCGTGGGACGGGATGTGGAGGCGGATTTCGGCGAAAAAGAAGTAAGCCCCCGGGACATCCTGCTGCTGTGCACCGACGGCCTGACGAACATGGTCGCGGACGATGACATTGCGCAGGTACTGCGCGAGGTTCCTTTTTTTGATGCAACCAGCATTTTGGTAGACCGCGCCCTGCAGGCGGGCGGTCAGGATAACATTACGGTCCTGCTCATGGGCGTGGAAGCTACGGAGGTCAACAATGGATAATCTGATCGGCAAACGGCTGGATGGCCGCTACTCAATTGAAAGTCTCGTGGGTGTCGGCGGCATGGCCAATGTCTACCGCGGCACTGATTTAAAAACGGGCAACCAGATCGCCGTCAAGGTACTAAAAGACGAATTTCTGGACAATGAGGAACTGGTCCGCCGCTTCAAGAACGAGTCGAAGGCAATCTCCATTCTGAGCCATCCCAACATCGTCAAGGTCTATGACGTCTCTGTCACCGACAAATTGCAATACATCGTCATGGAATATGTGGACGGCATCACTTTAAAGGAATATCTCAAGCAGCGCGGCGGCGCCCTGACCTGGAAGGAGACCGTGCACTTTGCCACCCAGATTTTGAGTGCTCTGCAGCACGCCCACTCCAAGGGCATCATTCACCGCGACGTCAAGCCGCAGAACATTATGCTGCTGGCAGATGGCTCCATCAAGATGATGGACTTCGGCATCGCACGCTTCTCCCGCGCACAGAGCCAGACCGTCAGCGACAAGGCCATCGGCTCGGTGCACTACATCAGCCCCGAGCAGGCCAAGGGTGAGCGCACCGACGCCCGCACCGACATCTACTCTGTCGGCGTTATGCTGTACGAGATGCTGTCGGGCCGCCTGCCGTTTGACGGCGACGGTGCAGTGTCCATCGCCATCATGCAGATTTCGGAGAAGCCGAAGCCGCTGGCCGAAATCGCACCCCAGACCCCGGCAGGACTGCGCCAGATTACCGAGAAAGCCATGGAAAAGGACCCCGACAAGCGCTACCAGAGCGCCCAGGAAATGCTGGCCGCTATCGAGGAATTCAAGCGCAACCCGTCCATCCAGTTTGCGTATGAGTACCGCAGTGCCGAGGACAACCCGGAAAGGAACATCAACCGCGTGGTAAGCAACACAAAGCCCAGCCCGAAATCCACCAGCATCCACACGGGTGACGCCCGTCGTGTCGGCACCTCGAACCCGGGCCGCAGCAAATCTGCCCAAAAGAAGAAGAAAAAGGCATCCAAGGGCTTTTCCCTGCTGCCGATCTTCTTCGGCATGGCCGTGGCGTTTGTCATCGGCGCTGCCATCCTGATCTATCTGATCTTCACCAATTCCAGCAACCTGCTGTTCTCTAACCGTGCCGATGTGCAGGTCATCAGCTTTGTGGGCATGACAAAGGACGAGTTCCTCGCCACCGACTACAACAACCTGCTGCGCGCCGAATTCCCGGAGGAGTATTCCAGTGAACCCGCGGGCACGATCATCCGCCAGACCCCCAAGGCCGGGCGTACCGTCAAGGAAAAGCAGCGCATCGTGCTGACCGTCAGCCTGGGCACCCAGTACGTCACGATCCCCGAGACGAAGAACATGGTGGCCGAGGATGCCGAGCAGACCCTGAAGGATATGGGTCTGCGCGTGACCAAGAAGCCCATGTCCGACAACTCCGTGGCCAACGGCGCTGTTGTCTACACCCAGCCCGCCGCCGGGGAGACCGTCGAGGGTGACTCCACGGTCATCCTGTACGTCAGCCGCTCCGAGGTCAGCAAGGAGAGCCAGGTCCCGAGCCTGACCGGCAAGACCATTGAGGAAGCCCGCAATGAGGTCAAGGGGCTGAACCTGTCCATCCGCACAATCGAGCAGGCCAGCGAACAGCCCGCGGGCACGGTACTGAGCCAGAGCCCCGATGCCGGTTCCACGGTCCGTAAGTCGAGCGTCATCACACTCGTGGTGTCCACCGGCGTGCCCGAGGTCGTCGCCACTCCCGAACCAGTCGAACCCACTGTAAACGAGGACGGTACCATCACCGTGCAGGAGAGCTGGTGGCCGAGTGCTGACGGCAGTCACCAGATCCATCAGCTGACCGACGGTACCATGTGGAATGAGAACGGCCAGCGGTGCGACGCACAGGGCAACCCCATTGCCTGATGTGGGGGAAGTCATGGCGTATATTACAAAGGGCATCGGCGGCTTCTACTATGTAAAGACGCCGGACGGCATCGTCGAGTGCAAGGCGCGCGGCATCTTCCGCAAGCGCGGCATCACGCCGGTGGCGGGAGACAACGTCACCCTGTCCGACGACGGCACAATGATCGATGAGATTTTACCGCGCAAAAACGTCTTTATTCGTCCGCCGATTGCCAATCTGGATATTCTGTTCATCGTTACCAGCACGACCCAGCCCGTACCCAGTACGTTGGTGCTGGACCAGCTGGCCGCCGCTGCCATCTACAAGGATGTGCAGCCCGTGCTTGTTGTGACAAAATCTGATTTGGCCGCTGCCGATATGCTGCGCACCGCCTACGCGGGCAGCGGCATCCCGCTGGTGCAGCTGAACTATGAGACCGGCGAGGGCCTTGACGAGGTCAAGGGCTATATTGAAGGGCATCTCTGCGCCTTCTGCGGCAACTCCGGCGTCGGTAAATCGACGCTGCTCAACACGCTGGCCCCCGCGCTGCACCGCGAGACCGGGCAGATCAGCCAAAAGCTGGGCCGCGGGCGGCACACGACCCGCGAGGTCGAAATTTTTGAGATTTGCGGAGGGCGTCTGGCTGATACACCGGGCTTTGCCAGCCTGGAGGCGCAGAAGTTCTGCCGCATCCCGAAGGATGATCTGCAGCACACCTTCCCGGAGTTCGGACCCTATTTCGGGCAGTGCCGCTTTACGGGCTGCTCCCACCGCAGTGAGACCGGTTGTGCTGTGCGTGAGGCTGTCGAGGCCGGAACCATCAGCAAAACGCGCTATGCAAGCTACCTTGCCATGTATGAGGAAGCCAGCGCACGGAAGGAGTGGGAGAAATGAGCAGGCGTGCCGTGATTCTTTCCGCCGTGCCGGTTTCCACCGCACTGTGCCGCTATGTGCAGCCCGGTGATTTTGTTGTGGCCTGCGACGCGGGCTACCGCAATGCCGAACGGCTTGACCTGCGCCCCGACCTCATCGTCGGTGACTTTGACTCCGCCCCGCAGCCCAAAACCGAGCACGAGACCATTGTGCTGCCCCATGTGAAGGACGATACCGATACCCAGTACGCCGCCCATTGGCTGCTGGAGCACGGCTATGACGAGATCACCCTGCTGGGCGCTCTGGGCGGGGCACGGCTGGAGCACACGCTGGCCAACCTTGCCACCGGGCTGTATCTTGCCAAAAACGGCGTGAACGTCCTGCTGGCCAACGAGCGCAGCGAGCTGCGGTATCTTGTGCCGGGCCGCGAGCTTATTTTGCAGCGCAGGGACTGGAAGTATCTCTCCCTTTTCCCGATGGAGGACCGGCTGACCGGCGTCTGCATCCAAGGCGCGTTCTACCCGCTGGAAAACGCCGTGCTGACCGCGGACTATCCGCTCGGCGTCAGCAATGAGTTTATCGCGGACACCGCACAGCTGCACTGCTCCGGCGGCTGCGGTCTCGTTGTGCTGACCCGTGACGATGCGTAACACCGCAGCACTGCCCGGCATAGTATGGCGTACACAAACACGGAAAGTGAGGTGTATGCCATGCATGTGGTCGTAGTTCGCTGCCCGCGCGCCTTCCGTTGGATCTTACGCGCAGCCTTCAAGGTCTGAATCCAAATTTTTCCCCTGCCTGTTCCGGGCAGGGGCTATTTTTTTGCCCTGCTGCATATAATGCCCCAGAACATAACCGGAAAGGGGCAAGCAATATGGAACTCAAGGTGTTCAAAGACACCATCGCATCCTACGGCGGACGCTGGGAAACACGGCTGGAGCTTCCCGTGGAAACGGAGATTCTGATTCCCGACTACCTGCCCGCCGTATTCAAGATCGTCAAGTGCCTGATCACGCCCGTTGTGCTGCAGAACCGTGTGTCCGGCGGGCGCTGGCAGAGCGAGGGCTATCTGCGCTGCACCGTCTACTACCAGAGCGAGGAGCCCGGCACGCGCCTTTTGCGCACCGAGCAGAAATTTGCCTTTGAAAAACTGGTCGAGCTGCCCGCCGGGCAGTACGCCGACGGCCCGGCCCAGGTCTGGGGCGAGCCGGAATACTGCAACTGCCGCGCCGTCAGTGAGCACCGCATCGACCTGCGCGGCGCGTACATCCTCTGCGCCGCAGTGGCCGTGCGGCGGGAGTCCGAGCTGCTGACCGCACTGGCCGACTGCGGCATTGAGCAGTACACCCGCACGATGCAGGGCCTGCAATGCGCCGTGACCGAGGAAAAAACGTTGACTGCCGAGACCGCTGCGGCGCTGCCCGGCACCGGGGAAAGCGTGCTGGACATCACCGGCAGCTTTGCCGCCGGCAGCGCAGCACCGGCCACCGGGCAGGTCAGTGTGCAGGGGACGCTGCAAATTCAAATATGCAGCCAGAACACCGACACCGGCGAGCTGACCGTGCGCAGCAAGGATCTTGCCGTGCAGCAGACGCTGGAGCTGCCCGGCGTGACCGAGGACGACACAGCCCTTGTGCGCGGCGAGGTGCTGGCCTGCACACTGAGCGCAGTCGACGGCGCAGGGGAAGCTTCCCTCTCGGTGACCTGGAAGCTGCGCGTCGAGGTCTGGCGCAGCGTGCAGCACACCGTCGTGGCCGACGCCTACTCCACGCTCTGTAAGACCCAGACCGTGCAGACGGTCTGCCGCCTTTTGCAGAAAACCGCGGATTTGACCGGGCGTATCCCGGTCACGCTTGACGACGACCTGCCCGACGCCGAGGGCACTGTTCTCGGCTGCTTTGTAACGCTGGGTGCCCTGTGCGCCGCACAGGCTGACGGCAGCAAGGCTGAAACACATTTAAAACTACTGGGCAAGGGGACTGCGCATGTGTTCATCAGCGATGCCCGCGGTGAGCTGACCTGCTACGACAAGGCGTTTACCTGGCAGCCTGACGGCCTCTGGCCCGGCAGCACTGACGGTGCGTGGCCAAGTGTCGGGGCCTCCGTCGCGCGGGTTGCCAGCAGCAAAAACGGTGCACGGCTGCGGGTCGATTTAGAGATCGAGATCAGCGGCGCCCTGTTCCAGGCGCAGAGCTTTGACGCGCTCTGCGGCGTGGAACTGGGCGAGGAATACGACGACAGCGACGGCCCGGCCCTCTATATTTACTACGCCCGGCAGGGGGAGCGCATCTTTGACATTGCCAGGCGCTACCATGCCCGCGCCCGTGACCTGGCCGCCGCCAACCATCTGGACACCAACGGTGACCCGCCGCAGGAGCTTACGACGGACACCGCCTGTCTGCTGATCCCCGCAGCGCTGTAAAGGAGGGACACATCCGTGACACAGGATCAAATCTACCAAAACATTGCACAGCGCACCGGCGGGGACATCTATCTCGGCGTCGTCGGCCCGGTGCGCAGCGGCAAAAGCACCTTTATCAAGCGGTTTGCCGAGCTGATGCTGCTGCCGCGCATCAAGAACGAGGCCCGTCGTGCCCGCGCCCATGACGAGCTGCCCCAATCCGCCGCCGGGCGCACCATCATGACAACGGAGCCGAAATTTGTGCCAAAAGAAGCTGCCGAAATCCAGCTCGCAAAGGATGTGAGTGTGCTGGTGCGTCTGATCGATTGTGGGGGCTATATGGTGGAGGGAGCCGCCGGTCACATGGAAAATGGAGCAGAACGTCTGGTGAAAACGCCGTGGAACGAAAAAGAAATTCCGTTTACAAAGGCGGCAGAAATCGGGACGAAAAAGGTAATCCATGACCACTCCACGATCGGGATTGTTGTGACGACAGACGGAAGTATCGGAGAGCTTCCCAGAAACAGCTACCGGGCGGCAGAAAAGAAAACGATCCAGGAGCTGAAAAGCATTGGCAAGCCGTTCGTGGTCTTGGTCAATACCCGGAAACCATACAGCGCAGAGGCAAAAAACGTGGCAGAAGAAATCCAGAAAGAATATCAGGTAACGGCACTTCCGGTCAACTGTGAACAGCTCCGGGAAGAAGATATCCACCGGATCATGGAAAATGTGCTCTTTGCATTTCCGGTCACAGAAGTAAATTTTTTCCTTCCAAAATGGGTGGAAATACTTACAGCAGATCACAAGGTCCGGGAAGAGCTGGTATCTTATGCAAGAGAAGTCATGGGCAGAATCGGAGAAATCCGGGATGCGATGGAGATCCGGAAGCCGGAGCAGAGTACCTACATAAATGCAGTAAATGTAACAGGTGTGTCCATGGATACCGGTGAAATCTCGGTTGAAATCAAGGTAGAAGATGGCTGTTATTATGAAATGTTAAGTGATCTGACCGGAACGCAGATCAGCGGGGAATATGATCTGATCCATACAGTGCGTAATCTTGCCATGCTCCAGAAAGAATATGAAAGTGTCAAAGATGCACTTGCTTCGGTTAAAATGAAAGGCTACGGTGTAGTCAGCGCGACGAGAGAAGAAATCCGGCTGGACGATCCAGTGGTAATCCGGCAGGGCAATAAATACGGAGTAAAGATCCGTTCGGAAGCACCTTCTATCCATATGATCCGAGCTAACATTGAGACCGAGATCGCGCCGATCGTGGGGAGTGAGCAGCAGGCAAAGGATCTGGTAAATTATATCAACGAGGCGGCAAAGAGCCCGGATGGAGTCTGGGGAACCAATATTTTCGGAAAATCGATCGAAGAGCTGGTGATGGATGGCGTGCGAAACAAGATCGCCATGATCGGAGATGAAAGTCAGGCAAAACTGCAGGACACCATGCAGAAGATCGTCAATGACAGCAACGGAGGTATGGTTTGCATCATTATCTAAAATTTTTCTTAAATCAATTCGATTGGCGGTAGGAAACTTGCATGGCAATCCGAGAGTATGTTATACTAAAGTCTATACGTTAGGGGATACATTTTCATGGAATGAATGGTCATATAAGATACCATGAAATCTATACGTGAGGAGAAAAGAAAAGAGGGACATCTATGAAAGTAGCAATTGTATCAGCAGACACCATGATATACAGAAAACAGAAGGATGATACGTGTTCGCCAATCGTGCGAAGAGTGCTCGATCAGGTCAGCTTCAAGACAGAGCTTGTACAGCCGGTACCAAATGACAGGGAGGTTATCCGCAAGATCCTTGCGAAGATCGCGGATGCACAGATGGCAGATCTGATCCTTACGATCGGTGGGATCGGATGCAGAGAAGAGGACTGTGTTCCGGAAGCGACAAAGGCAGTGGTCGATAAGGAGATTCCGGGGATCGGAGAGTCGATGCGTCTTTTTATGACACGGACCAGAAAAAGGGCAATGCTGACGAGAGGAACAGCAGGTATCCGGGGTAAATCCCTGATCGTCAATCTTCCGGGAAGTCCGAAGATCATTAAAGAGTGTCTGGAATATGTTCTTCCGGAGATTGTTTATGCGACAGAGACGGCAGTCGGTGAACATGATGATGTTGAGGAGTAGGCAGACAGATGAGGGTGACGTATATCGGACACAGCGGATTTTCAGTGGAACTGGAATCCCATATTCTATTATTTGACTATTATGAAGGAACGATGCCGGAGTTTGATCCAGCGAAGAAGCTGTTGGTGTTTGCCAGCCATTCCCATCCGGATCATTTTAACAGAGAGATCCTGAAGCTTGCGGATGTGTATCCGGATGTGGAATATATTTTCCCGAAGGATATCAGAATTGCGAAAAAGGAGCAGCGTGAATCGGAACATTTCATGCGAAAAAGGGATGAGATTACTGTCGGGGATACAAAGGTAAAAAGCCTGCGCTCAACCGATGAAGGGGTTGCCTTTCTGGTAAGATGCGAAGACAGGATCATTTATCATGCAGGGGATCTGAACTGGTGGCACTGGGAAGAGGAAGATGATGCGTATAACCGGATGATGCGCGGCGATTATCAAAAGGAGATTGAAACGCTGGTCGGTGAGAAGATCGATCTTGCATTTGTCGTGCTTGACCCGAGACAGGAAGAGCAGTTTTACTGGGGCTTTGACTGGTATATGCGGCATACGGATACGAAGATTGTATTTCCGATGCATATGTGGAAGCAGTACGAGGTGCAGGATCGGCTTATCGGAATGGAAGTATCAGAGCCATACCGGGAGAAGATCATGCGGGTCCGGGAAAAGGGACAGGTATTTGAACTATAAGGAGACAATTTATGAAAGTCAGTATTTATACAGATGG
>ERZ772812.2201-NODE-2201-length-12840-cov-8.071803_pt1 | contig 12840 bp, 9 predicted proteins | sample MGYA00511343_ERZ772812 | MGnify/ENA primary metagenome ERZ772812 (study PRJEB29015, sample SAMEA2737706) | human gut metagenome | biome: human gut; feature: human-associated habitat; material: faeces | place: China | collected 2012 ...
GGGAATCATAATTAGAAAAATGAGTGGTTTTATTCTTCTAATTTACTGATTTTCAAGGAGATTACAAAATAAAATAATGAGATAATTAACTGAATTACAAACTTTTAAATCAAGAATCTGAAGATGTTTTCAACTGCTGATTCGCATTATATACAAAAAACGAGTAGCTCCTAATTTATCATTACCAACTTTTCCATAAGATGCACGTAACTTTAAATTAGTAATGAAATCATTGTCCTTCAGAAATGCTTCGTTGCTGGCCACCCATCCAGCAGAAAAAGCAGGAAAGAAACCAAATCGTTTTCCCTTGGCAAACTGCTCGGATCCATTATACCCAACATTAACTTCAGCCAAATAACGTGAATCATAACTGTATGTAGCACGAGCTGATATTCCTAACATATTGTAAGGGAGATCTGCTGCATATTGTTGCCAATTATCACGTTGAATTAACGCCATACCTGTTACATCATGTAAACCAAATTGCCTAGCATAATTCAACGAATACTGCATATTTAAATAGTAATTGGTTTGTTGGCTTTTAGTAAGAGAAATTGCATCATTCGTATTCATACGGACTTTTGATACATAAGACTTTTCCTCAGAAGTTCTTGCAACAGTTACTCCATATGTATCATATTCACGAAAACCTTGCAAGGTAGTCATAGCTTTTGTGTCAAAAGAGATCATCAATTTTGTACTTAACCCTTTTGTTATAAAGTCCAGTCCCCAATCTGCAATAATAGAAGAATTTAAATTTGTTCTAGTTGCTTGCTGATAGCCTCTTCTACTTAATTCTCCATATGTATTTCGGTCTATACCTGCTTGATTTATAACTTGACCGGCAGGAACATTCGTCCCATCTGCCAATGTTTGTCCTGCAACCGTTAATGGACCTGGATCTGTTGGAGGTGTTGCCCAAATATAAGCTCGCATATTCGTAACCAACTCATCAACACTATTGTTAAACAACTTTGCTGTTTGAGGAGTATTCACCTTTTCCAAATAAGACGCAATATTCAATGAAAGCTTAAAATTAGACGCAACCTTATAATCCAAGTTCGTCCGGAAATTATATCTATTTGATTTATAACTTGGATCATATCCTAAATCCTTTTCAGACTCCGTTCGAAACTGTCCCCCTTGCCCCATATAGGCAACATTCATAAAGTAACTTAACTTCTTAGTTCCTCCACTTAAGTTCACATTCACACGTGTCTGAGGAGCCCACTTCTTGAAAAATTCATTATAAACATCCCTGTCAGGATAATAAACACGATCTTTTCCCGATCTATACATCTCAATCATATAATCGGTAAAAGGAAGATCACTTTCTGCATATCCATCATTTCTGAAGGCTTGATTTCTTAATTCAGCGAACTCCCAAGAATGAATACGATCGGCTTCAGCAGTAAATCGTTGTAAACTATAATCAGCAGAAATACTTAACTCTGATTTACCTTCTTCTCCACGTCGAGTCGTAATCATTATTACACCATTGGCACCACGTACACCAAAAACGGCTGTTGCTGAAGCGTCCTTCAAAATAGAAACAGATGCAATCTCGTTAGGATCCATTGTTGATATATTATCACGCGGTACACCATCTATTAATATTAAAGGATTCGACCCATTTACCGTACCAGCTCCACGCAAATATAAAGTAACATCATCACCACCAGGACGTCCCGAAGTCTGCATAGCTGTCAAACCGGGCATACGTCCAGCCAACGCTGTTGATAAATTTGCAGCTGAACTCTGTTTTAATTCTTTTGTTTGAATGGCAGCAACAGCACCCGTTACTGATACTTTCTTCTGTGATCCATAACCTACAACTACAACTTCTTCTAGGGTCTTAGAGTCTTCTTCCATAACTATGGATATATTCTTCTTATTTCCGACTTTGACTGTCTGCGTAACATATCCAATATAAGAAACATGCAATACAGATTGAGGAGTTACTTTAATAGAAAATTTGCCATCAATGTCTGTAATCGTACCATTTGTGGCATTTTCCATAATATTTACACCAACTAAAGGGAAACCTTGGATATCTAATACAACTCCCGTTAGCTGTACAGTTTGCTGATGTACTCTAGTCTTTTCCTGTATAGTGAAAGTATCACTAGAATAAATATGCATAGGAGCCATCAACAATAAGGAAATCATGACTAATGATTTTCCTCCTACAGTTTTAAATCTGACTATTTTCATAAATATTAGCTTCGTTAAATAGAACAAGCTTAAGGACAAAGTTATTATACTTTCAAATGAATAAAAATAGACTCCAGAGGTTGTGTCAAAATGCTGACACAGCCTTTTTTTATGCGCAAAGCCCAGACTTTCTCAAGCCCGGGCTTTGTTATTACCCAAAGTTTTCGTATCTTTAGGTATAAAGTTTTTCGTTATGGCAAAGTTACATTTTCGTCCTTACATTCCCAACCAAACCGTTCTTTTTCCACAAAGAATTGATGAAAACATAGCTGCGACCGACCCGGTCCGCATCGTGAATGCTGTTATTGACAATCTCAATCTTGAGAGTTTCAAGAAGCTTTATAAGGAAACGGGCCGTTGTCCTTATCATCCTAAAATGATGCTTAAGGTGATAATCTACGCCTACATGAATAATATCTATTCTTGCCGTAAAATAGAGAAGCACCTCCTTCGTGACATTCATTATATTTGGCTTGCCGGTAATGAGCATCCGGATTTTATCACGATCAACCGTTTTCGTAACCGTGTAAAGGAGGAAATAAATAATGTATTTACCCAGTTGGTTCTTGTCCTTGCCGATAAAGGTTTCATCAGCCTTGATGTGGAGTATATCGACGGCACCAAGATTGAATCCAAAGCCAACAAATATACTTTTGTCTGGCGCAAGACAGTCGAACGGAACCGTACGAGACTAATGGATAAAATCCGTATTCTCTTGGAGCAGGTGGATGAAACCATTGCACAGGAGAACTCTATAAAAGACACATCCGTGGAGTTTACTTCCTGCAAGCTCTCTGACATAGTGGATGAACTTAAAGAAGCCCTGGAACGCCAGCCTGCAACAAAGGATAAGGAAGAAAAGAAAGCCCTGCGCAAAAAGAAGAAGCAGGTCATGGAACTTGAAGGGTATCGTGACAAGCTGATAGAATATGACAATCACCTTGATACCCTTGGAGAACGTAATTCCTATTCCAAGACCGATCCTGGTGCCACATTCATGCGCATGAAAGAAGATGCCATGAAGAACGGGCAGACCAAACCCGGATATAATCTGCAAATAGGTACTGAAAACCAATTTATCACAGACTTCCGTCTGTTTCCCAACCCTACCGATACACTGACCCTCATACCTTTTTTCCACTCTTTCCAGTACCGCTATAACCGTTTACCGAATATCTGTGTGGCAGACTCCGGTTACGGTTCGGAAGAAAATTACCGGTTCATGCAGGAGAATGGGATAGAAGCCTTCATCAAGTACAATTACTTCCATAAAGAACAGCGTCCCCGTTATACTCCCAACCCGTTCCATGCCGAAAGTCTCCATTACAATGAGGGGGAGGATTATTACGTTTGTCCTATGGGACAGCACATGAACCGTATAGGAACCAAACGTGACAAGACAGCGAGCGGATACATCATCGAAAGTGCCCGGTATAAAGCAAAAAGATGCGAAGGTTGCCCTTTGCGTGGCAGTTGTTTTAAAGCTCGGGGGAACCGTATTATAGAAGTCAACCACCGATTAAATCAATACAAACGGCAGGCACGGGAAAGGTTGCTCTCAGAAGAAGGTATCAAGCATAGAGGCAGGAGGTGTATAGAACCAGAGGCTGTGTTTGGACAAATGAAATACAACATGGCATACAGAAGATTCCGGCATGTGGGAGAAGACAAGGTTACAATGGACTTTGCTTTCTTTGCTATAGCCTTTAATATCAAAAAAATGTGTGCTAAACTGATAAAAGAAGGAAAGGGGCTCATTACAGTTGCCAAATATATGTTTATGGGACTATTTATAACCCGATATAATTGGAATATAGCAACTTGTTGCCAAATGCATGAGGAAAAAGCAGCATAGCCAAAAGAAAATATAGCAGAACTGTAAAATATAAAAGAGTTTGTGCCAACGTTTTGACACAAACTTAGCAGATTACTATTCAGCTGATACCTATTCTGAAAGATGTAAACAACTTGTTTCTTAGATAGCCTTATAAATATTCTACTACTTATTACAGTTCATTTAGAAATGTTATTCTCACTTTTATTCCTCCGCTTTTTCACTTGCTCCACTGCTTCAGATATGATTCCCTTGTTTTCAAAACGCTGCGTGTAATTGGTGTAATCCGGGTGAATACGTTCGTAAGTTGGGTCAGTGAATAAGGGACTCGTAATAATGTGGTCCGCAGTCGAACGGTTACAGCAGAAAACAATATTTTCAACTCCAGCCAGTCTGGTCAATGCTTTCACATCCGTATCATGCGGCTGTAGTGTCATCGGATCTGTAAAAAAGAACAGATAGTCTATTTCTCCTTCTACGATCCGCGAACCAATTTGCTGGTCACCTCCTAAAGGACCAGATTTCAGGATTGTGATATCCCATTTGATTTCAGGATGTTTTTCTTCAAGGGCTTTTTTAATTAGTGTACCGGTTGTACCCGTACAATAGAATTTATGTCCTATCAGACGTTCCGAGTTCCAGAGAACCCACTCTATCATGTCTTTTTTCATTGCATCGTGTGCAACAAGCCCAATTCTTCGAACAATTGTTTTCATAAAGCTAAATTATTTTTATATGATAAATTATAATAACAAGAAAAAACTAATTCTATTGAAGGCCGGAGGATGACCGGATAAATCTGAGCAATTCTTTGTTTGCCTGGCTATCCATGACGGTTTCCCGTTTTTCTTCAAAAAGATTGAGTGTTGTGGAGCATTCCCCACAGATGTCAATGCCTACTACCTGTTCTTTCTGAAGAATAACAGCCAGCAGTTTCTCCAATTCCCATAAGCTGAGAGAACCTTGATCCCAGTTTGTTGCTGCCGAAGCCGGATTCAAGACATCCTTGTCTATGGAAATGTAAACCGGTCCGTTGATATGTCCGGAAGAAAAGTTCTGCCAACCCTCTTCGTGCATGAGCGTAGTTTCACTGTAAAACCGAACTTGTCTTTCATATCCTTTCGGCACAGCCTGTATCAGTTTGTCTGAAGAACCTACGATAATTACTTTCTTGCAGTTGTTGTTATGGTCCAATATATCCTTTACCCAACTTCCGCAAGAAAGTATGTTGTCAAACAACGGTGGCTGCATATCGGGATGGTGGTCGAACACAATCAGCGAAAACGGAGTTTCAAGTTTGTCTGTCCAGAATTTAGTCAAATAATGATAATTGCCTGAATCGATGAAATGGACTCCCTCCGCCGGATAATCAGCAATCATCCCCTTCAAAGCCAAAGCCCCCTCCCTGTCACAGTAGCCATCTGTACCATAAAGATGACGACAATCCAGCCATATAAATTTATTGTTCCGGGCAAACGCCTCGTAGTCATACACTCCCGTGAAGTTCATGATGATGATCGGCCATGCTATCCGTTTATCTGTTTTTTGATTTTGCCCGCTCATACGTTGTTTTTGCATATCCTTTTACTGTTCATTAAAACCATCGTACATAACAGAAATCTTGTCGGTGAGGTAACAAAGCATTCTTGGGATACATACGGAAGGCCTGCTTGAAGCTTCCAGCGTTGAAAATGCCGGATGTCGCCTTAAAGGTATATAAATTCCCATTCTTGGAAACCGGCAAAAGGGGAATAACCTCATATATGTGATCCTGACCGTCTTCACGCCTGATAATGACCGATTCTATTCCGATTGCGTCATCCAGGCCTTTCTCATCAACGACAACCGTCACCTCATATTCCTTTCCGGCTTCAACCGTGGCATTCAGCCCATTCCCTGCCTCTATGGATTTGATTTCTATGGCATCCCATCTGCTTCGGACGTTTGCTTTCCAGTCAGCCATCATTTTCGCCTTCGCAAAGTTGTCGGCTGCCAGAATGTGGAAATGCTCTGACAGTTTGTTATAGAACCTGTCATAGTAGTCGTCCAACTGTCTTTTCATGGTAAAATGGGGAGCGATTTGTGCGATTGAGTTCTTGATATACTTGACCCAGTCTTCCGAATAGTTCTTCCCCCCATGCTCGTAATACAGTGGCAGGATGTCATGCTCCAACAAATAATAGATGGCTTCGGCATCCAGCTGGTTTTGGTACTGTTCATTCTGATAAGTCCTTTTATCAGTCAGTGCCCATCCAGCATCCTTACGGTATCCTTCATACCACCAACCGTCCAGCACGGAGAAATTAAGCACACCGTTCATCAATGCCTTCTCGCCCGACGTACCCGAAGCTTCTGCCAACCGCGTAGGGGTGTTCATCCAAATATCCACCCCCGAGATAAGATGGCGTGCCAGGTCCATGTCGTAATTCTCCAAGAATATGATTTTACCTAAAAATTCCGGACGCCGGGATATTTCCACGATTTGCTTGATCAGCCCCTGCCCGGCACCGTCATTGGGATGGGCTTTGCCTGCAAAGATGAACTGTACCGGATATTTCGGATTATTCACAATCCTGGCAAGTCGGTCTATATCCGTGAACAGAAGATGAGCCCTCTTATATGTAGCAAAACGGCGTCCGAAACCTATTAGAAGGGCATCGGGATTGAATCTCTCAAAAATGGAAACGCTCAATGCCGGATCAATCTGACTCCTGAGCCAGTCCTTGCTGCATTTGCTTTTGATATAGTCCAGCAATTTTGCTTTCTGTTTTAACCGGGTATTCCATATCTCTTCATCCGGGATGCCATAGACGGCCTCCCAGATTTTCTGATTGGACTGGTCGCAGAAAAAATTCTCATCAAAATTGTCCTTGAAAAGCTTTTTCCATTCTGCCGCACACCAGGTAGGCAGATGTACCCCGTTGGTTACATAACCCACATGGTTCTCTTCCGGGAAGTATCCCTTCCAGATCGGCGCAAACATTTGCTGGGATACCGATTTATGCAACTTGCTGACACCGTTTACCTCCTGGCAGGTCTTGCAGGCGAAGACAGACATGCAGAAACGTTCCTCCTTGTCTCCCGGATTGTGACGCCCGAGATCCATCAGGTTATCCCAGGTTATACCCAACTTGCCAGGATATCCCTTCATATATTTATTGAAAAGCCCTTCGTCAAAATAATCATGACCAGCGGGTACGGGAGTATGTACGGTATAAAGTGAGGAAGCACGTACCAGCTCCATGGCCTGCCCGAAATTCAAGCCGCCATTTATGTAATCACAAAGCCGCTGGATATTGATCAGTGCGGCATGCCCCTCATTACAGTGATATACATCTTTCGTTATACCTAAAGCTCTCAGCGTTATCATCCCGCCTATGCCAAGCAGTATTTCCTGTTTTAGCCGATTCTCCCAGTCGCCTCCATACAGATGGTGAGTGATAGGGCGGTCAAACTCGCTGTTGAGTTCATTGTCCGTATCCAGCAGATAAAGGGGAATACGCCCCACACTGGCTTTCCAGACATTGGCATGTACCACAAAACTGTCGGCATAGGGGACGTGGATTACCAGTTGTTTCCCATCCGGTTGCATTACCTTTTCAATCGGGAGCTGCCCGAAATTCTGCGCTTTATAATTGACTGTCTGCTGGCCGTCCATGGAAAGCGACTGGTCAAAATAACCGTAACGGTACAAAAGTCCTATGGCACAAAGGTCCACATTGCTGTCCGACGCCTCTTTCAGGTAATCCCCCGCCAACATTCCCAAACCGCCGGAATATATCTTAAGGACTTCATCCAAGCCGTATTCCATGCTGAAATAAGCTATTGACGGGCGCTGGTGGTCCGGTTCCACATCGATGTATTTTTTGAAGGCGGAATAGACGGCATCCATTTTATAGACAAAGTTCTCATCATGTGCCAGCGCTACAAGCTTCTCATAATTTATCCGCTCCAGAAACAATACCGGATTCTGTTCCACCTCTTTCCAAAGTTCCGAATCCAAATCACAATACAGTTTCTTTGCGTCATCATTCCATGTCCACCAGAGATTATGTGCGATTTCTGCAAGTTTTCGCAGTTCTGCAGGAAGATGTGAACCTACTGTAATCTCCCTCCACTGAGGGGTATTTACATTATAACTTGAATATTCCATGACATTTTAATTAAATAAGTCCTAATCTTTATTCAGTCCTTTTATTATTTTTCGTTTACCGACAATCCATACCGTATCATTCTCCTTGAAAATTGTATCAGGGTCTGGATTCATAATATTCACGGTACTCCTCTCTATTCCGATAATGATGCTATCCGATATGTCTGCCTCCCGGATCGTCTTTCCGATCAATGGTGAACCTCCTTCGACAGGAAATTGCCCTATTTCCATCTCATCCTGCGAGGATGTTCCGTTCCCGTTCCTTTCTACCTTCTTTTGCTCCATGGATGTCCGGAAGCTTTCCAACTGTCGGTCCGTACCTACGACCGTAACCTTGTCATATGGATAGAGATGTTCTTCCCCTTGTGGTATATCTAGGCGTTTTTCTCCACGGGTGATTGAAATCACATTTATCTGAAACAAGGTGCGCAAGCTGCTTTCTTTTAATGTTCTGCCCACATATATGGAATCAGGGGATACTGTGAAATCCGCCAAATGTAATTCCTTGAACGGGATATTGCTGCCAAGGGTGGAGCCTGTATCACTTTCTGTAGAAAGTCCATTCCCGTCCGTCCCCTGAAAGTTTGCCATAAATTGTCTCTCTATAGTCAGCGACCGTTTCTTGATCCGCTTGGAAAAATAAATGACGGCAATGATAATGGAAGAGACTACCAACCCGGCTCCCAAGGCAACATTGAAAAGATGGGTAATGATACTCATCATGATAATCGTGCAGATCAGTATTTTGACAAGTACTATTGATACCAAAGGCCCTCTGTTGAACTTGTTGTCCGTCCAGAGTTTACGGAACTCGGTTGAATTGTTCCTTTTCATGATGATGGCCCATAGAAACGGGGATATGACAAGAAAGATGATGATGAAGCCCAACAAGTTCCCTTCCATTCCCGGCAGACTTTTCCTAATCAAAGGATGCACATAGGAAAAATATAAAGTGATGAAAAAAACGCATACGACCAGATAGAGTGTGACAGACACCAGCATAGACCGGATCAGTTTATGCCAAGTACCCTGGTGTTTTACAGTCATTGCCCCGGACGTATAGTGTACGAGATAATCTTTCAGGGATTCAGGCATGTGGATGTCTATAAACCGGTATGCTGGTTCCGAAAGCCGTATCATATAGGGGGTAAGAAAAGTCGTTATGACAGATACTGCCACTATGACCGGATAGAGATACTTGTCCGTAACATTCAGACTGACGCCTAAAGATGCGATGATGAATGCGAATTCACCGACCTGTGTCAGTGAAAAGCCGGACTGTATGGCAATTTTCAACGGCTGGCCGGAAAGCAAGACACCAAAGCTCCCGAACAGTACCTGACCGGACAGTACCAGCAATGTCAGGATGAGAATAGGGACGGCATATTCCCACATCATGGCAGGATCGATCATCATTCCTACCGACACGAAAAATATGGAAGCGAACAGGTCTTTTACCGGCTGTACGATATGTACGATTTTTTCCGCTTCAACGGTCTCTGCCAGCAGGGACCCCATGACAAAGGCTCCCAATGCGGCAGAAAATCCCGCTTTTGTCGCAATCATCACCATTCCCAGGCAAAGTCCCAGAGAGGTTATCAATAAAATCTCGTTGCTGGTGAAACGGCGTATCTTCTTCAGCAGGGTAGGTATCAGATAGATACCCAATGCCGACCAGAAAATCAGGAAAGCGGCCAGCTTCAATATACTTTCCAGCATCTCCTTCCCTTCAAAATGTTTGCCTACCGCCAACGTGGAAAGAACAACCATCATCACTACAGCCACCAGATCTTCGATAACAAGAATCCCCAAGACAATGCCAGTGAATTTCTGTTGGAGAAGTCCCATGTCATTGAAGGCCTTGAATACGATGGCCGTGGACGACATGGACAACATTCCACCCAGAAAAATACTGCTCATGTGGGAGAACCCCATTGCATTCCCCGCTGTATAGCCTATGAACATCATGCCACATACAATAGTGACAGTGGCAACGATAGCCGTAATGCCCACATTTATCAATTTCTTGAACGAAAAGTCCAGTCCCATCGCGAACAGCAGAAAAATGACACCGATGTCCGCCCATATTTTGATATTGGCAGGATCGGAAACAGTCGGGACCAGGGAAACGGAAGGACCCGCCATAATACCGGCTACAATGTAGCCCAATATGACCGGTTGCTTCAGCCACTTGAAAATGACGGTTACAATACCGGCAATAATCAGAATTATGGCAAGATCCGATATTAAAGGAGCAACTTCTGACATATTAACGGTTATTTTAGATCGATAATTCGTTAAGGACCCGGATCAGGCTTTTGTCAATAGGCTTGTCCTTTTTGATTGCCTGGACAAAAGGAACATAAACAATCTCGTTGTTCCGTATGCCTATCATAACATTTCGCTGGCCTTCCATTAAGGCCTGGATTGCGGCTTCACCCAGCCGGCTTGCCAGTATACGGTCATTGGCACTCGGAGCACCACCCCGTTGCAGATGGCCCAGGATAGAAACCCTGACATCATACCCGGGATATTCCTTCTTTACCCGGTCGGCGTAATATATGGCACCTCCATTCTTGTTTTCAGGACTTTCGGTCACAATTACGATGCTGCTGTTTTTCGTCTTTCTGAATCCGCGCCCGATGAATGTTTCCAACTGGTCCACGTCCGTCCGGTCTTCCGGAATGATGGCCGCTTCAGCACCGGAAGCTATTGCGCTGTTTTGTGCCAGGAAGCCCGCATCACGCCCCATCACTTCGACAAAGAAGATACGGTCATGGGAGGTTGCCGTGTCCCTGATTTTATCCACGCATTCCACAATGGTGTTCAATGCCGTATCATATCCTATGGTAAAATCGGTACCATATAGGTCATTGTCAATGGTGCCGGGCAATCCTATGCACGTCACATCATACTCCTCCGCAAAGATACGGGCTCCCGTCAGGGAACCGTCTCCACCGATAATTATCAAAGCATTGATGTTCTCTTTCTGTATGACCTTATAAGCTTTCTTGCGTCCTTCGGGAGTGGTGAAAGTCTCGGAGCGAGCTGTTTTCAGTATGGTGCCTCCCCTCTGGATAATGCTACTTACATCTTCCGTCGTGAGTTCTTTCACTTCACCGGCAATCAGCCCCTCGTAACCTCTATAAATTCCTTTCACTTTAAATCCGTTAAAAATGGCGGCGCGGGTCACGGCACGGATAGCCGCGTTCATTCCTGAAGCATCCCCTCCGGAAGTCAGAATTCCAATATACTTGTTATCCATAATTTGTTTTTTATATTTTAATTAATCAGGCAAAATTAGAAAGCAACTGTTTTAGCCTTTTTCTGCTATAAAAGATACGGCTTTTTATCGTACTCAGTGACACTCCTATCTTTGCGGCTATTTCCCGATATTTGACTCCGGTACAACATAAAAACGACATAATGTGCTTTAGGCAATGTTTTAAGGGCTTCCCTTATCTCTTTTGCATCATGCCCGTTATCCACGAAAATGAAAGAGTCGTCCCTTAACAGGAAATGATATTCAGGTTCTGATAATACATATAAATTCCCTCGTATTTTCTTTGTCCGGCAATTATTGATAAATGCATTGCGCATGATGGTATACATCCAGCCTTTAAAATTCGTACCGGAATCAAACTTATCCTTATTATCCAACGTCCTCAACATTGTTTCCTGCAACAAGTTTTCTGCTTCATCCTTGTCAGCAGTCAGTTTATATGCAAAACAATGCAGTTCATTCTGAAGGGCTACCAGCGCTTTATCGAAATCAAATCCTCTCATTATATTTATTTTGGAATTCAAATATCCGGGTGAAGGCATTCCCTGATAATAAGAAATGCCTTCTGTAGAGTCTCATCAAGATATCTTATTTGACATCAATAGTTTTGGTGGTTTCCTGAACCTTCTTATCTACGACTTTGGGAATATCGATAAACAGGACCCCGTGTTCCACTTTGGCCGAAATTTTATCTTTTTCCACATTATCCGGCAGCAGGATACTCTGCTGGAATCGGGAATAGGAGAATTCACGGCGCAAGTATTTTCCGTCTTTCTTCTCCTCCTTTTTCTCGTCCTTTTTTTCCATGCAGATTACCAGATTGTTGCTTTCATCCACACTTACCTTAAAATCATTCTTGGTCATTCCAGGAGCTGCCAGTTCTACCTTGTAGTCCTTTTCATTCTCAATCACATTGATGGCTGGAGCCGTAGCGTTTGCTCTTGCCATCCATTCATTGTCAAAGAAATCGTTAAAAATACTCGGTAACCAATTCTGGTTTGTTTTTACAGGTACCATTTTTACCTCCTCTTTAAAAGTTAATAATTAAAACTTAAAAAAAAGCATCTGCTTGATAGACAGATTTTTATTTTTTAGCCATCCCTTGTTTGGCCACAGCTTCTGCCCGTTTCCGTATCTCTTCCGGGTTTCCAAGGTAGTAGTCCTTGACAAGAACCAGCCTGTCGTCAAATTCAAAGACATAAGGAACTGCCGTAGGCAGGTTCAGGTTGGAAATATCCGTATCGGAAATTCCTTTGAGATGCTTGATGATTCCGCGCAGGCTGTTACCATGGGCGACTACCAGCAGGCTGTCCTTATACATCAATGCGGGAAAGATGATGCATTTCCAGTAAGGCA
>ERZ772812.2202-NODE-2202-length-12832-cov-3.232919_pt1 | contig 12832 bp, 6 predicted proteins | sample MGYA00511343_ERZ772812 | MGnify/ENA primary metagenome ERZ772812 (study PRJEB29015, sample SAMEA2737706) | human gut metagenome | biome: human gut; feature: human-associated habitat; material: faeces | place: China | collected 2012 ...
ACAGGCGCAGGGAAAATCCCTGCGCCTGTCAAAGTACAGATGTGATACGGTTTAGTCGTTATATTTGCTGATGGCACGGTCAAAGATATCAGTGACTTCCTTGCCGGGGGCTTTGTCGAGCAGCGAGACAATCACGCATGCCAGCATGCCGACCGCGAAGCCCGGCAGCAGCTCGTACACGCCGAACCAGCCGCCCAGCGGCTTCACGAACATGTTCCACACCACCACGGTGACCGCGCCGGTGATCATGCCGGCGACGGCGCCGGGCAGCGTGGTGCGGCGCCAGTAGAGCGACAGCAGCATCAGCGGGCCGAACGAGGCGCCGAAGCCCGCCCACGCGTACGACACGATGTTGAAGATCGACGAGTTCTGGTCGAGCGAGATGAACACGCCGAAGAACAGCACCGCGACCAGCGTCAGACGCGCCACGATCATGACCTGCTGGTCGGTGGCATCGCGCTTGATGAGGCCTTTGAAGATGTTGGTGGCCACCGCCGAACCCGAGATGAGCAGGTACGACGACGACGAGCTCATCGCCGCGGCGAAGATGCCCGACACCACCAGACCGCACATGAACGAGGGCAGGAGCATCCGCGAGAGGATGATGAAGATGTTCTCGGCGTCGGACTGCGTGAGGAACGCGTCGGGCACCACCGCGCGGCCGATGAGGCCGATGCACACGGCGGAGGACAGCGAGATGACCAGCCAGATCATCGCAATGATGCGCGACTTCTTGATCTCGTCGGAATGGCGCACCGACATGAAGCGCACGAGCACCTGCGGCATGCCGAAATAGCCCAGGCCCCACGCCAGACCGGAGACGATGGTCACGATGCCGTAGGAGGTGGGATCGCTGAACAGGGGCATGCCGTCTTGGACGACCTGCTGGCCGGATTCATCGAGCACAGGCGTGGCCATCTCGGTGCCGGAGAGGAAGCCGGGGATCCCCTGGAGGAACGCCACCGTGTTCTCGACGCCGCCCGCCGCGGTCACCGAGCCGATGAACACCGTCGCCAGCGCGAAGAACATGAGCGTGCCCTGGATGAGGTCGGTGGTGCACACGGAGAGGTACCCGCCCAGGAACGTGTACAGGAACACGATGATGGCGCCGATGACCATCATCACCGCGTAATCCCAGCCGAACAGCGTCGCGAACAGCTTGCCGCAGGTGACGAAGCAGCTGCCCGTGTAGATGCTGAAGAACAGCAGGATGATGATCGCGGCGATCGTCATCAGGATATGCTTGGTGTCATGGAAGCGATTGGAGAAGAAGTCGGGCACCGTGATGGCGTTGCCGGCCTTCTCGGAGTATTTGCGCAGGCGCTTCGCCACGAACTTCCAGTTGAGGTACGTGCCGATGATCAGGCCGATCGCCGTCCACATGGCGTCGGAGGCGCCGGTGAAGTACGCGATGCCCGGCAGGCCCATGAGCAGCCAGCCCGACATGTCCGACGCCTCCGCCGAAAGCGCCGTGAGCCACGGGCCCAGGCCGCGCCCTCCCAGGAAGTACTCCTCGCTCGAAGAGTTCGAGCGCTTCGCGTAGATGAAGCCGACGACGACCACCACCACGAAATACAGCAGCATCGCCAGCATGACCAATACGTCATTGCCGATCATGATTCCTCGATTCCTTTGTAGATAAAGCCCCCAAGCTTTAAATCAACCGAGGATTATACCGCGCGCCGCCGCACCCGTAACGCGAAAAAAGGGACGGTCGCCTTTTCACATCCCAGCTCGAGCATACGTCAGCGAGCGGGCGCGGGGTGCGCCCGATAGATGAGAAAAGCCCCTTGGGCTGGACTTTCGGTCCGCCCAAGGGGCTTCGAGCGTCTAGCAGGCGTGCATCGCGCCCGCTCAGCGTCAACAGGTTCCGCCGGCCGGTAAGCCGGCGGAAGCAACTAGCACGCCAGGCCCACCGAGAGCTGGGTGGCGTAGAAGGCCAGGCGCAGGCAGAAGATGCCGACGAGCGCCAGCACCACGGCCAGGCCCGCCATGGCGACCTTGCCCTTGCCCAGCACCGCGATGAACAGCGGAGCAGCGGTGGCAAGCAGGCAGACGATGCCGATGACCAGCACCGGGATCGCCTCGGCGACCAGATCGGCGCCGGAGACGACCGCGTTGGACAGGTTGGCGACGGAGCCGACCTGCACGCCGGCGGCGACGGCGCCCAGCAGGATGCCCAGGCCGCCCACGATCAGGACGAGGTTCTTGCCCTGACGGCCAAGGCCGTCCATGGAGCCGGACAGCGCCAGCACGAACGCGGCGAACGAGGCGCCGCCGGCAAAGCAGAAGCCGATGATCGAAAGCGGCAGCAGCGGCGAGTTCCACGAAGCGATGGTGTCCATCATGTAGGCGAAGCCGGTGAAGCAGGCGAACACGACGGCGAAGACGGCCACGACGGCGGCGAAGCCCTTGCGGGCAGCGCCCTTGAGCTTGCCGGTGAGGGCGACGATCAGGTACGCCAGCGCGACGACCACGAACACGCTGCCCACGACGATCTCGTTGGTGAGCGGCGAGGAGCCGAAGCCGTTGAGCGCGTTGACGGCGTTGAGCGGCGAGGCGAGGTGCGCGAACGAGCAGGCGAAGCCCACCAGCACCACGACGAACGGGATGAAGGTCATGCGGTCGATCTTCTTCAGCTGCTCGTCGGTGAACGACGCGGCGAAGAAGGCGCAGGCCAACGCGACGAAGGCGCCGGCACCCGCAGGAGCCAGGGTCGTGAACAGAGCCAAAGGCAGCTCGGCGAAGGCGGCCTCCATGCTACATCACCTCCACGGGATTCGCGACGATGCCTTCGCGGGCGTCGGCCGGCTGGGCATCGGGGGTTGCCTTGATATACAGGTTGGGGCCGGTGTAGTGGGCCGGGGGCAGCGGCGCGATGTCGGCGATATCGCCCATGCCGGAGATGTCCTCCAGCGGGCCGAACTCCAGCGCGCGCAGCGGGCAGGCGTCCACGCACATCGGGTTCTTGCCCTCGGCGACGCGCTCGGCGCATCCGTCGCACTTGACGGAGTGTCCCAGCGTGCGGTCGACCGTCGGCACGTTGTAGGGGCAGGCCATCGCGCAGTAGCCGCAGCCGATGCACTTGCCCGCGTCAACGCTCACCAGCCCGGTCTCGGCGTCCTTGTGCATGGCGCCGGTCGGGCACACCTGCACGCAGGCGGGATCGTTGCAGTGCTGGCAGCCCAGCGACACGTGGTACACGAACGCGCTGGACGTGCAGATGCCGTCGGCGTCGAGCTCGCAGGCGCCGCCCTCGTAGTCGTACACCTTGCGGAAATGGATCCCCTCGGAGGAGTCCTTGTAATCTTTGCACGCCATCTCGCAGGTCCGGCAGCCGGTGCAGCGAGTGGAGTCGAAATAGAATGCGTATTGCGTCATGATGTCCTCCTCTCGCTTACGCCTTGGCAACCTGGACGATCATCGAATGGGCGTTGCCGTTGCCCTTGGACAGCGGCGTGGGATGGTACGTGGACAGCGTGTTCACGCAGCCGCCCTCGTCGATGCGGTCGCCGCTCATGTCGGCGTTGTGCCACGCGCCCTGCGGGATTCCCACCACGCCGGGGATGATGCGCGGCGTCACCTTGGCGTCGATGCGGATCTCGCCGGCAGGGCTTTTCACCGAGCAGCGATCGCCGTTCTTGATGCCGCGTGCCTCGGCGTCGACGGGGTTGATCCACACCTCCTGGCGCGCCACCTCCTCAAGCTCCTCGATGAAGCCGAACGACGAGTGGGTGCGGCTCTTGTGGTGGAAGCCGGCGCCGTACAGCGGGAACTCCTCGGTCACCTTGCCGTAGCCCTGGAAGCCCGGCTCGAACATCGGGATGGGGTTGATGTGCTCGTCCTCGGCCAGATCGTAGGTCTCGGCCAGCTCGGCCAGCGTCTCGGAGTAGATCTCGATCTTGCCGGACGGCGTGGCCAGCGGGTGGCCGGCCGGATCGTTGCGGAAGTCCTCCAGACCGATCTTGCACGGCAGCTCGCGCTTGAACGGGCCGCTTTTCTGGATTTCCTCGAACGTGGGCATGTCGCCGTCCTTCTCGGCGCCCTGCTCGTAGAGGTACTGGATCCACTCCTCCTGGGTGCGGCCCTCGGTGAACTCCTCGCGCTTGCCGAACTTCTCGGCGATGTCGGCGCACACGTCGTAGCTGGTGCGGCACTCGCCCGGGGCGCTCTGCGCCGGGCCGCCCACGGTCACGCCGGTGTACCACTCGGTGTAGCCCTGGGTGTACATGTTCAGCTGCTCGCCGCGCATGGCGTCGGGAAGCAGGATGTCGGCGTACTTGGCCGAGTCGGTCATGACGGTGTCCCACACCAGGATGAACTCGCACTTGCTCTCATCCTGCAGGATGTCATGGGTCAGGTTGATGTCGCCATGCTGGTTGGTGATGCAGTTGCCGGCGTACTCCCAGAGGAACTTGATGCCGCAGGGCAGCTTGTCCACGCCCTTGATGCCGGCGTTGGTCGCCGTCATCTCCTCGCCATGGTCGACGGCGTTGAGCCACTGGTACACCGGGATCGACGCCTTGACGTGGCTCTTGTCGGCGGCGGCGGGCAGGCCGCTCACCAGCGAGACATACGGCTCGGCCTCGCGCTGGCCCGTGTTGGTGCCGGGCAGGCCGAACTTGCCGATAAGGATCGGCAGCATGCAGATCGCGCGGGTGGTGTCCTCGCCGTTGGTGTGGCGCTGCGGGCCCCAGCCCTGCACGATGAACGGCGCCTCGGCATCGGCGATCTCGCGCGCCAGCGAGCGGATGGTCTCGGCGGAGATGCCGGTGATGGGCGCGGCCCACTCGGGGGTCTTCTCGACCATGTCGTAGCCGGTGCCCATGATGTAGTCGCGGTAGGACTTGTTCTGGCCCTTGGCGGATTCGGGCAGGGTCTCCTCGTCATAACCCACGCAGTAGGTGTGCAGGAAGTCCAGGTCGATCTCGTCGCCCACGATCCACTCATGCGCGATGGCGTTGACCAGCGCCGCGTCGGTGCCGGGGCGGATGGGCAGCCACTCGTCGGAGTGGCCCGAGGACGTCTCGTTGAGGCGATAGTCGATGTTGATGATGCGGCCGCCGCGCTTCTGCACAGCCTCGCGGACGCGGGCGAAGTCCCACACGATGTTCGCGCCGCCCATGCGGGTCTCAGCCGGACTGTTGCCGAACATGACGACCAGGTCGCTGGCGCGCTCTGCCTCGGTCATGGAGCTGGCGTTGGTGGCGTCGTACGGGCTGAACGCGGTGGCAGGCACGCCGAGCGTCTTGTGGTTGCCGTCGTCGTCCAGGTTGTCGGAGCTGCCGTACATGTACGTCATGACGCACTGCAGCATGTGCGTGGAGTAGTCGTACAGCGGGTTCAGGCGGCCGCCCAGGATGTTGAGCAGACGGTCGGACGGATTGCCCGTCACCGAGTACATGCCGGAACCGTAGGTGCGGTAGATCGCCTCGTTGCCGTAGGTGTCGATGGTGTACTTGAGCTGATCGGCGATGATCTGGATGGCCTCGTCCCAGCTGATGGGCTCGAACTTGCCCTCGCCGCGCTTGCCGACGCGCTTCATGGGCTGCGTCAGGCGGTCGGGATGGTTCAGCCAGCGGCGCATCGAACGGCCGCGCAGGCAGGCGCGCGCCTGGAAGTCGGCGTCGCCCGTGTCGTCGGTCTCCATGTACACGACCTTGCCGTCGCGCACATGCCACTTGAACACGCAGCAGCCGCCGCAGTTCACGTTGCACTGGCTCCAGACGATCTGCTCCTCCCCTTCGGCATGGGCGGTCTCCACGCCCTGGCCGAACAGGGAATCGGCAGCCACCGCGGTGCCGCCGGCCGCCGCCAGCGCGCCGAGCGCGCCGGTCGTTTTCACGAACGTGCGTCGGCTGAGGCTGGGCATGATGTCAGTCATATGCTCTCCCCTTTCCTTCTTGTCTTCTCGTCTTTTCCCGCATCCTCGCGTGCCGTCCGAGTTGGCGCGGGCGGCGGCGCACCCCCATGCGCATCGTATGCCGCAAAACGCCCCGCGCACGCGCGGAATGATGGTTGCCAGTGTAGCCCCCTTCGAGTGATGCTGTGTCACATAAAACGTGGTATCTTTGCGTTTTGCCTGATGAGAGGCGCATAAAATTCACGTAAAGCAGGTGGGGTGTAAGATGCGCCACCCGCCCCTCCCCTTCGCCGCAAGGGCGTCGGAGGCCGAGGAGCGCCTCGATCGCGTATACTGATCGGGCATATGGACAGCAGCGCGCACAGATCATCCTCGCGGCTGGCGAACGCAGCCTCCGTGTTCAAGCCCAACGTGGCCTCGCTGGGCTACGCGCTGTTTCTGGCCGTCAACGCCACCGGCGTGTGGGGCGGAGTGTTCCCGTTTCTGCCGCTCGATTTCCAGACGCCGCAGATCCTGTTCTGGTTCTTCCTGATGCAGTCCGTCACGTTCTTCGCGAGCTTCCTCGCAAGCGGGCTGGGCGCTTACTACCTGCCGGGCCCGACCAAGCGCCTGTCGGTGGTGCTTGCCGGAACGCCCTACCTCATCGGCTGGTGCTGCCTTATCGCCGCGATCTATCTGGACGACGCTGCGCTGCCGTTGGTGATGGCGGGCGGTGCGTTTTTGGGGCTGGGCTCGGCGGGATTCTACATGCTGTGGCAGCGGCTGTTCGCCAGCCGCGACGCCGACAAGGGAAACCGCGACCTCATGGCCGGCACCGCCTACGCGGCGCTGCTGTACTTTGCCCTGTACCTGCTGCCGCAGGCGATCACGGCGTTTCTGATCCCGCTGGTGTTCATGCCGCTGTTTGCGCTTGCCATCGTGGTGGAAAGCCGCACCGTCGACCGCGACCAACCGATGTTCCAAGACGTGCCGCGCGAGCACCCGCATGTGTACCGCCACGTGGCGCGCGACTACTGGCGCAGTGCGCTGTGCGTCGGCGCGCTGGGGTTCTGCGCCGGCATCATGCGCTCGCTCGCCCTGGGCGAGATACAGATGGGGACGCTGGTTAACGTGCTGTCGATGGCCGGATCGCTGGCGATGGCGGTGACGATGCTGTCTCTGTGGCGCTTCAAGAGCCTGCGCGTCAACGTTGCCGGCGCGTACCGGTTCTTCTTCCCCTTCGCCATTACCGCCTTGCTGCTGCTTCCGTTTTTGCCCACGGCGTACGGGCGCTGGCTGGCGGCGATCCTGTACGCGCTGTACAGCGCGGCGATCATGCTGATGATGATCCAGTGCGCCCAGGCGTCGCGCGACCGCGGCATCAACCCGGTGTTCATCTACGGCTTGTTCGGCAGCGTCGTGTACGCTTTGCACGACCTGGGATTTTTCGGCGGATTGCTGGTCGAGCGCATCGACGTGGCGGGGATCCCCTCGCTTGCCGTGGTCGCGATGGTGGCGCTGTATCTGCTGGGCATGATCCATTTTGTGGGATTGGGCGGCATGAGGCGGGCGCTGGGCATCGACGAGAGGGACACGAGCATCGAGCTTGTCGCCCTGCGCCCGACAGGCGACGAGGCGGAAGCGCCGCGCCGTCAGGCAGCCGTCGCAGAGCCATCTCGGCAAACGATTGCAGCTGCGCCGCGAGGCGAGGAAGAGAAAAGCGCCACGGAGCGCGCGTCGGAGCCGTCGCCCCAAACGGAGCCGCCGCATCCGGATCTCCTTTCTCGGCAGGTAGCGCTTGTGCAGCGCTCCTTCCGCCTCTCCGCACGCGAGACCGAGGTGATGGAGCTCATCGCGCGCGGCTATACCGTGGCGCGCATCGCCGAGATGCTGGTGGTGTCCGAGAACACGATTCGCACGCACTCCAAGCGCATCTACGCCAAGCTCGACGTGCACAAGCGCCAAGAGCTGCGCGACCTGATCGACTCGTTCGACCCCCGCGAGCTGGGCTAGGTCAAAACGTGCGCTGTTGCGGCAAAGCTGACGACGCCGCTTCTGATCCGCTTCATCCGACATTCACACAGCTCTCCCAAACCGGCGATGCTGCAGCGCCCTTTGCGGCGGTCGCCATAGCCGCTGCAGCTGCTGCCGGAACGGGCGCTGCGTATGCCTGGCGCAAAGGACGCAACAACCGCTAACCACGCGCGACGGGCGAATCTGTTCGCCAAAACGAATAGACTCGCCCGCGGGCGGCGAAAAACGGACGTTCAGAGAGATCGAATCAACGTTCACGCCACCTTTTTATGCGTCAAACAGCAGGTACGTCCCAAGTCGGTTCCCTTTACAATGGTCTATAAGCACGGAAGGGGGCCGACTATGACCAATTACGAACCTAATCGTCCGAGCACATCCGAACCAGAGCCCGTCCACGTGGATCCCGACGATTGCCCGAACACCTCCCCCGCCCTCACGCGGCGCTCCTTCCTGATGGGAGGAGGCGCCACCGTTGCTGCGCTTATGCTGCCCTACTTGGGCATCTTCGACGGCAAGCGCGCCTACGCGCTGGACCCGAGTTTCGACGCCGGCAGCGACAACCCCACCGCACAGTTCATCGTGCTTTCCGCCTACGAAATAGGACTGAGCGTCTACGACGTGGACTCGCAGGGAAAAACCACCCGAGTGCCGGGAGCGAAGGTGACCATCATCTCCGCAGGCGACGCCTCCAAGCGTCTCGACGCCGTGACCGACAACCTGGGAGCCGTGGTGTTCGACGTCCGTGACGTGGGAGCCACCGTCGACCTGGGCCCCGACGGCGTGCGCTACCGTTTCGAAGGGTCGGTCACCGTGTCCAACGGCGACGGCTACCGCATATGCACGCTCACCAAAATCCGCGTGGATTCCGGCACGGCGATGGCGTTGCCCTGCTGCAAGATAGGCGACCCTTCCATCCCCTATTTTGAGTACCTGTCGTTCAACGGCTGGGACATGCAGTACTGCGAGTGCGAGGTGCTGCGCACCGGAGCCGCTTACAACCCCATCCCCATCACAGGCAAGCTGCATCTGGCGGGCACGCAAACCGCAGAGGTATCGCTTTGGACGCGCACGACCGACGGAACCCAAACGCTCGACGGCAAAGCGCTCTTCACCGTGAATGTCGACGTGAAAAACGGCGTGGGAACGTTCAGGCGCAGCGATCTGTTTCTAAAGCTCGAACCGCCCTCCGACGCGCTTCTGCCCAAAGACCGCAGCTTCGAAGTGCACGTAAAGGCGGGCGGCACGCCTTACGTGTTTCCGGTGAAGCTGGTCGTGCACGACTCGCCGATACCGTTCAAGACGGGCAACGCCAACGTGGTGCCGGAGGTGTCTTTCGGGCAAGCGGGCTCGTCGGCGAACATCTTCACGCTGCCGTCGTCGTTCCCGGCGGTGCTAAGGGGCTCGAGCCTCACCTGCTGGGTACCCACCTTCCCCCTCCAGTTCTACCTAAACCCGCTTGGATACTTCTTTCTGGGGGGCGGAATCTGCATCTCCAAGGAAGGCCAAGGCATCGAGGGCTTCAAGCAGGAGGGCTTTGCGAACGAAACATGCAAGAGCCTCGACCAGCAGTTCGGCGAGCTTGCGGAGCGCTGGAACAGCAAGTACGACGCATACCGCAATATGAAAAGGGGGACCAACCCCGGCACCACGAACAAATTCGGCCATCAGTTCTCCAGCAAAATCGGCATATCGTTCGCGCTCCAAGCCTACATCTCGGCGCAATGCAACATCCTCGAGAATCCGAACAGCCAAAAGTTCACTGGCGTCATGGCGGCCATCATCGACGCGTACGCGTTCGCGCACCTGTGCCAGCAGTTCACCATCGGGCCGGTCCCCTTCTTCATCGCGCTCAACATCTCACTCGATACGCGGCTGTTGTCCCTCTACGCCTCCTGCGAGTCCCCGGCGGGAGACCCCCTCAAGATCAGCCTCGTCCCCTCGGCAACCGGCGCGGGGATCGTAGCCACCTTCGCCATATCGCCAAGCATAGGCCTCGGACTGGACGGCGTGCTGGCGGTATCGCTGTGCGGAACCGGCCAGATATCCACCTACATCGGCCTGATCTCATGCGAAACGACGCTATCGAGCCCGCGACACGTCGTGGTGAGCGCATCGCTCTCCCTCGACCTGGTGCTCCAGGCGTTCATATTCAAATGGAGCGGAAACATCTGGTCGGAGGACTGGCCCCGGCTCTACGACAACTGGAAGACCGACAGCAACGATGCGATCGAAGGCACCTCGGAAGCGCCCTGCCTGACCCATCTGGCGCTCGGAGTCGATGGCGACGGCAAGGGCATCTACTCCAACGAAGAGCCCGCAGCCCTTGCCGCAGCAGCAGCCAACGGCGACGGAAGCGTCTCTCTTGCGGAGTTTGGAAAGCTTGCCACCATCGTCACCTCCGACGAGCTTCTGAGGACGAAGGAGGCGACCGCGGCGGCGGTCGACGGGTTCCAAGCAAAGCCACCCTCCCAACCCAAGCAGATCAAGAACGGGCTTTACGCCATCCCGATGGACGTTGCCGACCTGGGAGCCGAGGACACCGAAGGCGACGACGGCTACCGGTATACGGACACCGGCGAAGACCCCCAGGGCACCTGCATCGGCGATGCCGGCGTGGGCGGCATCGCCGATGCAGGCGGCATCATACCGGACAAGGACGTCAGGATCATCAGCAAGTCGTTCAGCAATCCGCGCGAGAAGGTCGTCGTCTACAACGGCGCGACCATCCTGTTCAGGCTCGCTAACGTCGAATACGAGGTGAACGGCGCGCACGTGGGTCGCCCGCGTCTGGTCGCCCAGGTCTACAACGATGCAACGGGGCACTGGGGCCGCCCGAAAGTGCTCGACATTCCCGTCACGGTTCCGAATATCGATCGCGCCGATATGTTCGACTGCGATTTCGACGTGAGCATGCAGACTAATTCGAATCCCGCTTCGCATCTGTACCAAGGAATCTACGTGAGCCTGGTAAGCACCCTGCGCCAGAACGGGGATGGCACCTCGTTCTTCAGCGCCGCCTGCGCCCCGGTGCTCACGGTGGCCGTGTTCAACCGCGACCTGCGCCGCCTGTCCTCGGTCATGTGGCGCGACGAACCGGGCGCCGCGCAGGCAGGCGCCTACGCGATCACCTGCCCGCGCGTGACGACGGTCGAGCGCGACGGCAACCCCTTCTTCATCGCGATGGCGTACCTACGCCATGCTGCCAGCGACGAGCAGAGCGTGTTCGGCGCCAATGCAAGCACCACCTGCTGCGTCGCCGTGCCCATGGCGGCCAACCTCGTCCACGCCTCCAGCATCAAAGTCGCCCCCACCACGAGCAATCTGACCATTTCGAGCATCAAACCGGCTCCTGCGCAAACCGACGGCGACACGGCATCCGCCGCATTCAGCCTGTACTTCACTGCGGGAGGAACGCTGAGCATCACCACGGTCACGCTGGCCATGAGCACGCAGCTCGCGAATGGGGCGCCCGAAGACGAGCTGGAGGCGCTTAAGGCGGCACCCATCGCCTTCTCGTTCGTCGACAACATCGGCGGCGTGGAAGACGTCACCGGCATGCAGCCTTGGCCCGGGCGCGCGTCGTTCCTCACGCTTTCGAACGGGGATCTGACGGAATGCTCGTTCGACCCCGCGGTCGAGAACGGGACGCTTGCCACGCGCATCGTGGGTCCCTCGCGCGCCAAGCTGAGCGCGTTTCGGATCAGCGACAACGGCAACGTGCTGTTCTTCACCGAGAACAAGGAAGGTAAAAGCGCGCAAGGCTTCGACGATGCGGGCGAGCCCACCGACGCGCAAACCGAGACGCGCCACCGCATCATGGCCAGCATCTACGTGGACGGGCTGTTCTCCGAACCGTTCGTGCTGGGCCAGACCGCGCACGCGCTCGACTCCATCGCCGGCGTGTCGGGGCACAGCAGCTACACGTTCGTCACCTCCAGCATCACGGACATGGCCAACAGCATGGCGGACATGTACTACGTGGACATCCCCATCGTCGCCACGGCGACGGTGTTGGGCTTCGCAGCGGAAAGCGTCTTCACCCTGCAAGGCGAGGATGCGTCGTTCACCCTGGTGCTGCGCAACGACGGCAACGTCATCCTCACGGGCTGCCGGGCGACGCTGATAGACGCGGACACCGGCGAGGAGGCGGACAGCGTCATGCTGAGCTTCGCGTCCGAGAACCTGTGCGCCTCGGCGTGGAACCCCGAGCTGTTCGACAACGCCACCGATGAGGACATCGCCGCAGCCCAGGCGTACACCGACGAAGCGGTGACAGCGGCGCTGGGAGAAGCCGGCATCGAAGGCGCCCACCCGCTGGCGGACCCCGCCGCAGCCGGCGTGCTCATCCCAGGCAAAACCGCGCAGTACCGGGTGACGTTCACGATACCGAGCAACTGGCATGGGACGAAAAACGCCTACGCCGCCCTGAGCCAGTTCAGCTACGAGACCGTCGTGTCGGCAGCGCCCGACGGCGTGGAGGTGAGCCCGCTTGACCACCAGGCGCCCCACGACGACCTTCCGCGCACCGAGCTTGCCGTGCATGCGAGCAACGAACCCTTCGACCCCGGATTGAGCGCGCCGACAATCGGAATTGTCGCAGATGACGGAAACGAAACCCCTTCCGACGGCGGCGAAGACGGCGCGGGCACCTTGGCGGGGCTTGCCACCACCGGCGACGGCACGGGGCTGGGCATGCTCGGGCTTGCGGCGGGCGTGGCTGCGGCGGCGTTCACCGCGTACAGCGCCCGCCGGACGGCGCTGGCGCGCGAGCGGAAGGACGCGCCCGACGACAGGCCATGACCGGCACCGCTGCGCGGCGCGCGCAGCAGCCCAGCACCGAAGGACTCCGGCAACCGCACGCTGAAACGCACACTGAAACGAGGAACGCACATGGAGACACGGAAACCAACGGCAAAGGAGCCGAACGCCCTGCAGCCGCGCCTGCCCAGAAAAGCG
>ERZ772812.2207-NODE-2207-length-12812-cov-6.100337_pt1 | contig 12812 bp, 7 predicted proteins | sample MGYA00511343_ERZ772812 | MGnify/ENA primary metagenome ERZ772812 (study PRJEB29015, sample SAMEA2737706) | human gut metagenome | biome: human gut; feature: human-associated habitat; material: faeces | place: China | collected 2012 ...
CCGAATGTCGGGGCGATGTGCACGATGCCCGTACCGTCGGAGGTGGTCACATAGTCGCCGACGATCACGCGGAACGCGTCGCCCATCGGCTTCACCCACGGGATCAACTGCTCGTAGCGGATGCCCTCCAGCTCGGGCCCCATCCACGTCTTTTCCGCAACCTCGTAGGTGCCCTCCATCTTCTTGGTGAAGTACGATCCCAGCAGCTCTTTGGCGAGGATGACCGTCTGCGGCCGGTCGGTATAGGGGTTCCGGCACTTGACTTTCACATATTCGATCGCGGGGCCCACGGCCAGCGCGGTGTTCGACGGCAGGGTCCACGGCGTGGTGGTCCATGCGAGGAAATAGAGCTCGCCCTCGACCCCGTCGAAGAGCTTCTCGCTCTTCGCGTCGCGGATCACGCGGAACTGCGACGTACAGGTCGTATCCTTCACGTCGCGGTAGCAGCCCGGCTGGTTCAGTTCGTGGGTCGAGAGACCCGTTCCGGCGGCGGGCGAGTAGGGCTGGATGGTGTAGCCCTTGTAGAGCAGTCCCTTGTCGAAGAGCTGCTTCAGGAGCCACCACAGCGTCTCGATGTATTTGTTGTCGTAGGTGATGTACGGGTCGTCCATGTTGACCCAGTAGCCCATCTTGCGCGTGAGGTCCTCCCACTTGCCCGTGAACTCCATCACCGCCTCGCGGCACGTGCGGTTGTACTCCTCGATGGAGATCTTCTTGCCGATGTCTTCCTTGGTGATGCCGAGCTTCTTCTCGACGCCCAGTTCCACGGGCAGTCCGTGAGTGTCCCATCCGGCCTTGCGGTGCACGAGGTAGCCCTGCTGCGTCTTGTAGCGGCAGAATACGTCCTTGATCGTGCGGGCCATGACGTGGTGGATGCCGGGCATGCCGTTTGCCGAGGGGGGACCCTCGTAGAATACGAACGTGGGATGGCCCTCGCGGGTCGTGATGCTTTTGTGGAACGTGTCGCGTGCGTCCCATTCGCCGAGCACGTCGGCGGCTATGCCTGCCAGGTCGAGGCCTTTATACTCCTTGAACTTCATATCGGTAGAAATTTCTTCGCTAATTTTCTGACAATTGGCAAAGATATAAAAAAGATTTGAAAAACGGGTCTGAAGCGTTCGATTTATGGATGTCCGTTCCGGGAAGCGGGGTCTGCGGGGGCCTTCCCTTCGTCGGGGCTGTCCGCGTCCGGCTTCGGGGCGATGACCGTCCCGGTCGTTTCCCGTCCGGTTCTGCGCCCGGGACGGACGCGGGTTTTGGGGATTACTCCCCCGCGGGAATGTCGATCCGGAAACAGGAGCCTTCGCCCGCCACGGAGTCGACGCCGACCGAGCCGCCCAGCTGTTCGGCGATCGACTTGCAGATCGACAGCCCGAGCCCGGTCCCCTGGGTGAAGGTGTCGAGTTTGACGAAACGTTCGAAGATGCGTTCCCGGTCTTCGGGCGCGATGCCGATGCCCGTGTCGCGGACGTAGAAACGGATGTGGCCGGGAATCCGGCGGAATCCGATCGTTACCGATCCTTTTTCGGTAAATTTCAGTGCATTGCGCGTAAAGTTGTTCAGCACCTGGGCAAGCCCCTTCCTGTACTCCGTGACGGGGAATTCCGGCAGCCCTTCCTCGACGCGCAGTTCCACGCCCGGCCGGCGCTGGAGGCGGAGCGAGTCGGCGACCTCCCGGCATAAGTCCCGGGCGTCGAACTGCGTGCGCTCGATGTCCGTGCGTCCCGACTCGATGCGCGCCAGATCCAGCACGTCGGAGATGATTTGCAGCAGCAGGGTGTTGTTGCGCAGGATGATGTCGGTGTACTCCCGGCGGGTTTCGTGCCTGCTTTCGTCTGCCAGCAGTTCCGAGAATCCGACGATGGCGTTCAGCGGGGTGCGGATTTCGTGGCTCATGTTGGCCAGGAACGCCGACTTGAGTTTGTTGGACTCCTCGGCGCGCTTCTTCGCTTCGCGCAGCTCCTCCTCCTCGGTGCGTTTGAGTTCGCTGATGTCGTAGTTGACGCACGCCAGGTCGATCACGCCCTCCTCCGGACGGTAGTCGCGGCAGAGCAGGTGGATTTTGATCCAGCGCATCGGCTCCTGATCGCTCACGATGCGCACTTCGTTGACGAAAGTCCGGATTTCTCCGGTTTTGAGGCGTTCGAACTCCTCCTCAAGGTGTTGCCGGTCGTCGGGATGGACCTGCCGCCAGTGGCCGAGAATCTGTGAGGCGGGCGTGTTTTCCGCTTCGCCGTAATTTTTGGCCCAGGGACCCTTGGTGTAACCCTCTCCCGTAAGGGGGTTGTAGCTGACGCAGCCCACGTGTGCGAAGTCCGAAACCAGGTTGAAGAGATGCTCGAAATCGTCCAGCTGTTCGCGGCTGCGCGTGGCGTCGGTGATGTCTTCGAGCAGGATGACCAGTTCGTCGTCGTCGCCCGGCGTGTTGTAGATCAGGCAGCGGCAGGTGCGTTTGCCGTCCGGGCTTTTCCCGGTCTGCTCCCAGAAGGAGCAGGAGGGGATGTGCTCGAATGTGGGAATGTGTTTCAGGGGATCTATTCCCACCTCGCGGGCCGTCTTTCCGGCATGGCCCTGCGTGTGGATGCCCAGTATCCTGCCGGCCTGCTGGTTGATGTACGAAAGCAGGTAGTCGACCGCTTCGCCCGATTTGTCGCGCAGGATGTTGACGCGCAGGTAGCCGATCGGCAGGTGTTCGATCAGTTGTGCGAGGTGGCTGTAATTGCGTTGCGTCGCCTTGTAACTCTGATTGATGGAGGCCAGTTCGGCATTTTCGGGAGTGCCTTCCGTAACGCGGCGGACGGTTCCGAAAACCGAGCGGACGCCCGTCAGCGGATCGTTGGCGGCAGCCACGGCTCTGACTTGCAGGCATCTGTCGCCGTTGGCCGTGACGAACGTTTCGTCGAGCGAGTCGGAGACCTTGAGGGCGGCGCAGCGGGTGTAAATGCGCGCCCGGTGCTCCTCGCCGGGCAGCAGGTAGACCTCCTCGAACGAAATGCGGGTGCGATCTGCGCCGAAAAGGTCCGCCGCCAGCCGCGAACAGGTCATTTCGCGCTGTCCGAAGTCGAGCTGCCACCATCCGACGCCGGAGGCGTCGAGTGATTTTTGCAGCAGGTCGGGGGCGGCTTGTTCGGAGTGCATGGCAGAAATACCCTTTTTTCGATGTTTCTGCAAAAATAGAAAATTTCGGGAGAAAACGAATTTTGTCCGGATGATTTTTTGCGCGGCGGCGCTATTCGGTTTCGTCCTGCCGCGTCAGCGTGCGGATCACGCGCGCCGGGTTTCCCACGGCCACCGAGTCGGCCGGGATGTCGCGCGTCACGACGGCTCCGGCGCCGATGACCGAACGGTCGCCGATGGCGACGCCCGGGCAGACGATCACCCCTCCGCCCAACCAGCAGTCGTCGCCGACGGTGATCGGACGGCCCGCTTCGAGTCCAGTGCGGCGCTGTGCCGCGTCGAACGGATGCAGGGCGGTGAGCAGCTGCACTTTGGGCCCTATGAGCGTGTGGCGGCCGATGCGGATCGGCGCCAGGTCGAGGAACACGCAGTCGAAATTGACGAACGACCCTTCGCCGATTGAGATGTTGAGTCCGTAATCGCAGCGGAACGGTTCGCGGATGAATCCTTCGCAGCCGGGGCACAGCTCGCGCAGTGCGGCGCGGTAGGCGTCGTCGTGGCCGCAGAGTTCGACGTTGAGGCGGTGCATCAGGCGCGTGGCGTTGTCCCGGATGGCGGTGAGTTCCGCATCCCGGGGGTCGAACCACCCGCCGGCGAGCATCTTTTCCCGCTCGGTCATTTTAGTCGAAGGATTGCATTTCGATCAGCTTGGCGTAGATGCCGTTGCGTTCCATCAGCTCGTTGTGCGTGCCCTGTTCGGCGATGCGGCCGTGGTCGACGACAACGATCAGGTCGGCGTTGTGGATGGTCGACAGGCGGTGGGCGATGACCACCGACGTACGGCCTTTGAGCAGGTTGTTGAGGGCGTCCTGCACGAGTTTTTCGCTCTCGGTGTCGAGTGCCGAGGTGGCCTCGTCGAGGATCAGGATGTCGGGGTTCTTGAGCACTGCGCGGGCGATCGAGAGCCGCTGGCGCTGGCCGCCGGAGAGTTTCACGCCCCGGTCGCCGATGTTGGTCCCGTAACCGTCGGTGCATTCGCGGATGAAGCAGTCGGCGTTGGCGACCTTCGCCGCCTCGACCACCTCTTCGTGCGTGGCGCCGCGCTTGCCCATGCCGATGTTGTTTTCGATGGTGTCGTTGAAAAGCACGGTGTCCTGCGCCACGACGCTCATATGGGCGCGCACGCTCTCCTGCGTGTAGTCGCGCAGCGAGATGCCGTCGATGAGTATTTCGCCCGCCGAGGGGTCGTAGAAGCGGGGCAGCAGCTCGCTCAATGTCGACTTGCCGCCTCCCGAGGGACCGACCAGAGCCACGGTCTGCCCGCGGCGTATCTCGAACGAAATGCCGTCGATCACTTCGCGCTCCCCGTCGTAGGTGAAGTGCACGTCGCGGAATTCGATTTTCTCTTTCAGCCCCGTGAGTTCCCGGGCGCCGGGTTTGTCCTGTATTTCGGGTTTCGTGTCGATGATCGAGAAGATGCGCTCTCCGGCGGCGATTCCCTGGTTGATGTTGGCGAACTGGTCGATGAAGGTGCGCACGGGGCGCGTGATCTGCGAGAAGATGGCGATGAAGGCGATGAATCCGCCGGGGTCGAGCACGCCTTTGGCCACGAGCGAACCGCCGAAGACGAGGATCACGCCCACGGCCGTGATGCCGAGGAACTCGCTCATCGGCGAGGCCAGCTGCTGCCGGCGGGCCATCGAGAGGGTCAGGCGCGCCAGGTCGGCGCTGATGGCGTAGTATTTCTGCTTGATGTATTCCGTGGCGTTATAGCTCTTGATGACCTTGATGCCCGAGAGCGACTCGTCGAGCGTCGAGACCATCTCGCCCATGCGCTGCTGGTTGGTGCGGGCCGGGTGGCGGAGTTTCTTCACGATGCTGCCGATCAGCAGGGCCACCACCGGGAGGAACAGCACCGAGAAGATGGCCAGCTCCCACGAAATGGCCACCATCATCACGATGTAGCCGATGATCAGAAACGGTTCGCGGAACGACACCTGGAGGGTGTTGGTGATGCAGAACTGCACCACGCCCACGTCGGAGGTGATTTTCGAAATGATGTCGCCCTTGCGCTGGTCCGAGAAATAGCCCACGTTCATGTCCATCACGCGCGAGAACATTTCGTTGCGCATGCGTTGCAGGGTCCGCGTGCGCATGTTCTCCATGGTCCATGCGCCGAGGTAGCGGAACAGGTTGCTCATCAGGCTGATGCAGATGGCTACAATGGCCAGCAGCATCAGTACGTTCTGGCGGTCGTATTGTTCGAAGATGTGCGAATAGGCGAAGTTGAAAAGTGTTGCGAGGTAGTCCTGATTGAGTTCCAGGGGAGGCAGCTTTTCGACGTATTCGAAGGAGTAGTTCGCGTCGAACATGGTGTTCAGGATCGGGATGATCAGCATGAACGTCAGCGAGTTGAACAACGCGTAGAAAAGCGAGTAGAAGAAGTAGGGGATCGCGTATTTCTTGATCGGCCGGGCAAAACCCAACAGCCGCATGTATGTTTTGAACATTCGGAGCGTATGTTTGTTGGTTACGCAATTAGCGGCGTAAAGATAGGAATAATAACCCGAAAAGCGAAAAATGTACGATAATTCGATGGATTATGGTGGACTTTGTGCCGAAAAAACGGTGCGGCGGCCTTCCTTTTTACCGCTCTGCGGGATCGTAGCCCGTGTCTTCGAGCCAGTGCGCCTTGTCGTTGGCCGCCGCCACGGCCAAACAGTCGCAGCGGTTGTTCTCGACTGTTTCGGCGTGGCCCTTGACCCAGACGAAACGGACGTTGTGGCGGTTGTACACGCGCAGGAAACGCATCCAGAGATCGGGGTTTTTCTTGCCCGCGAATCCCTTGCGGACCCAGCCGAAGACCCAGCCTTTCGAAACGGCGTCGACGACGTATTTCGAATCGGAGTAGATGACCACGTCCGAACCCTCGAACTTGAGCGTTTCGAGCGCCACGCACACGGCCATCAGCTCCATGCGGTTGTTGGTCGTGAGGCGGAATCCCTGCGACAGCTCCTTGCGGTGGTGTCCCGAGAGAAGCACTGCGCCGTAGCCGCCCGGCCCGGGGTTTCCGAGGGCCGAGCCGTCGGTGTAGATGGTGATCGGAGACAAAATATTCGTAGATTAGAGATCAAACATAGAGTTTATGACGGGATGTTCCGGTCCGGTTTTCCGGGGCTTGCGCCTGCCGTCCCGCCGCCGGCCGTTTCGCGGTTCATTCGGCGGCCGTTCCGCCCAGTTCCTTGTCCAGAATCTTTTTCGCCTGGTAAAAGGCATTCGTGTAATTGCGTGCCAGTATGGTGCCGTCCGGATCGATCAGAACGAAGAACGGCCAGCCTTCGATGGCATACGTTTCCATGATCTGCCGGTTTTCCGGATGACCGGTTTCCAGTTCCGCTTCGATCCATCCGTGTTCCAGCATGCCGGCCAGCACGGGGCGCATGTCGTCCACACCCGGCGACGGCGTTTTTTTGCCTGCGGGCAGACTTTCGTATACGCTCCGGATATCGGCGATGGATTCGGTCAGACCCACCACCTGCAACCCTTTGTCCTTGTACTTTTCGAACAGATCGCTCACCTGCCGGTCGATATGGATCGAGCCGGGACACAATCCCCAATGGTAGAGCAGCAGGTATCGGCCTTTGAAATCAGCCTTGGCGACAGTACGGTCTTCGGTCGTTGCCAGTGTGAAATCCGGCGCCGGTTTTCCTTCGGCGAGTTGTTCCATTCTTGCCATGCAGTCTGCGTACATCTGGCCGAAATAGCTCGTTTTCAACCCTTCGGACAATGTCTTGTAAAACTTGTGCGCCTCCTTGGCTGGGGTGTACGACAACTTGGGTATCCTGTCGATCAACAGGTACAGGCTTCCGTGCGGATTGGCCGCTTCCAGATAACGTCCCCGGACCCGGCCGAGCGAATCATCGACCGCCAGCAGGCTCGACAGCATGGGCTCGTCGTAAATTCCTCCGCCGAGACGGCAATAATAGATCGCATCCGTCGAGCCGGTCATGCCGATCCTATCGCCGGGCCTGACGATGACGGGTTTGCCTCCGCGATCCCCGGCTGCGGCTCTTCCGGCTTTCGGGCGGTAGGTCATCAGGTAGTACTGGTCGTGTTCCGACTTCCCCCGATAGCGGAATGCGCCCGGTTTGCGGACCACGACGTCGAATCCCGGGCCGTACTTCCATGAAGGCAGGAGAATACGCTCGAAACGGAGGGTGTCTCCGGCTTGCAGTCCCTCAATCCTTCCCTCCAGTCTGAATCCCCGGGCATAGGCACAGGCTGCCGTCATGGTCAGGGCGCAGCATGACAGGAGGAGTTTGTATCGTAGGGCCATGATAGCTGTTTTAATGCTTATTTGCCGGATTCGAGCGCCGCCAACTGTTCGCGGATCGCCGTGATCTTGGCTTCGGCGTCGGCCTGCTTGGCGCGCTCGTTGGCCACCACCTTCTCGGGCGCCGAGGCGACGAACCGCTCGTTCGAGAGCTTCTTCATCACCGAGGCGAGGAATCCCTCGTAGTAGGCCAGATCGTCCGCGAGTTTTTTGCGCTCGGCCTCGGCGTCGATCTTTCCGGCCATCGGCACGAAGTACTGCGTCGTCTTGACGATGAACGCCGCGGCCGCCGGGTCCTTCTCCGCCACGGTCTCGATGGCCGTGAGGTTGGCCATCTTCATCACGACGGGGGCGAACTCCGCGGGATAGTTCTCATCGGCGATGACCCGGAGCGTCAGCGCCTCTTTCTGCGGCAGGCTCTTCTGGTTGCGGATGTTGCGCACCGAGGTGATGATCTCCTTCGCCAGTTCGAAGCGCGCCAGCATCGCGGCGTCTTCGGCCGCAGGCTCGGGCATCTGCGCCACGCAGATCGAAGCGCCTTCGGCGCGGGGCGCGAGGTCCTGCCAGATCTCTTCCGTGACGAACGGCATGAAGGGGTGCAGCACGCGCATCAGGGCGTCGAAATAGCCCTTCGTCGCCTCCATCGTCGGGGCGTCGATGGGCTGTCCGTAGGCGGGCTTCGCCATCTCGAGGTACAAGCCGCTGAAATCGTCCCAGAAGAGGCGGTAAGCCTCCTTGAAGGCCTCCGAGATGCGGTATGACTTGAAATCCTCGGCGATCTGGCGCAGCGAGCGGCCCAACGCCTGCCCGAACCACGCCACGGCCAGACGGTTGTTCTCGCTTTGCGCCGCTGCGGCGTCCACCGCCCAGCCGTTCAGGAGGCGGTAGGCGTTCCAGATTTTGTTGCCGAAGTTGCGGCCCTGCTCGCACAGCGCCTCGTCGAACATCACGTCGTTGCCGGCCGACGACGAAATGAGCATGGCCATACGCACGCCGTCGGCGCCGTATTGGGCAATCAGGTCCAGCGGATCGGGCGAGTTGCCCAGCTGCTTGGACATCTTGCGGCCGATCTTGTCGCGCACGATGCCCGTGAAGTAGACGTTCGAGAAGGGCTTTTCGCCGCGGTATTCGTAGCCGGCCATGATCATGCGGGCCACCCAGAAGAAGATGATGTCGGGACCGGTCACCAGATCGTTGGTGGGGTAGTAGTAGCCGATCTCCCTGTTGTCCGGGAAGCGGATGCCGTCGAATACCGAGATGGGCCACAGCCACGACGAGAACCACGTGTCGAGCACATCCTCGTCCTGCCGCAGGTCCGTCAGCTGCAACGAGGCGTCGCCGGCCTTCTCGCGGGCCTTTTCCAACGCCTCTTCGGCCGTCAGGGCCACCACGAAGCCGCCTTTGGGAAGATAGTACGCCGGAATGCGCTGGCCCCACCACAGCTGGCGCGAGATGCACCAGTCCTTGATGTTCTCCATCCAGTGGCGGTAGGTGTTCTTGTATTTCTCGGGCACGAAACGGATCGCATCCTCCATCACGGCCTTCGTCGCCGGTTCGGCCAGCTCCTGCATCGAGAGGAACCACTGCATCGAGAGTTTCGGCTCGATGGCCACGCCCGTGCGCTCCGAATAGCCCACGTTGTTGGTGTAATCTTCGGTCTTTTCCAAAAGGCCCGCCGCGTCGAGGTCCTTTTCGATCTGCCGGCGCACGTCGAAGCGGTCCTGACCCACGTACATGCCCACCTTGTCGTTGATCGTGCCGTCGTCGTTGAAGATGTCGATGGTCTCCAGCCCGTATTTCTCGCCCAGCATGTAGTCGTTCACGTCGTGGGCCGGAGTCACCTTCAGGGCGCCCGTTCCGAACTCGATGTCGACGTATTCGTCGCGGATCACCGGGATCGACCGTCCCACCAGCGGCACGACGACGCGGGCGTCGGCGGGCAGGGACTTGTAACGCTCGTCATTGGGGTTGACGCACAGCGCCGTATCGCCCAGAATGGTCTCGGGGCGCGTCGTGGCGACGATGATCGCCCGGTCGGTTCCCTCGACCTTGTAGCGCAGGTAGTAGAGCTTGCCGTGCGACTCCTTGAAGACCACCTCCTCGTCCGAGAGGGCCGTCTGCGCCGCGGGGTCCCAGTTGACCATCCTTACGCCGCGGTAGATCTTGCCTTTCTCGTAGAGGTCGCAGAAGACGCGCAGAACGCTCTCCGTGCGGGCTTCGTCCATCGTGAAGCACGTGCGGTCCCAGTCGCACGAGGCGCCCAGCTTGCGCAGCTGTTTGAGAATCACGCCGCCGTATTTCTCCTTCCATTCCCAGGCGTGGCGGAGGAACTCCTCGCGCGTGAGCGACGACTTTTCGATGCCCTTTTCGCGCAGCATCGCTACCACCTTGGCTTCGGTGGCGATCGACGCGTGGTCCATGCCCGGCACCCAGCAGGCGTTCTTTCCCGACATGCGGGCGCGGCGCACCAGCACGTCCTGCAACGTGTTGTTGAGCATGTGCCCCATGTGGAGCATGCCCGTCACGTTGGGGGGAGGGATGACGATCGTGTAGGGTTCCCGCTGGTCGGGTTCCGAGTGGAAAATATGCTGTTCGATCCAGTAGTCGTACCATTTGGATTCGATCTGCTGCGGTGCGTATTTGTCTGCGATTTGCATGGCGCGTTGAATTTTACTTTGTTTTCAGGGATGCAAAGTTATTAACATTCTGTCAAAGATAAAATAAAATTTCTAAAAAATCGTTATATTTGCACCATTATATATCTGTATATCCTATGAGCAAAAAAGATAAGATCAAAACCATCGAAGTAGACGACGTGAATCTCGTCCCCGAGCTGCTCGACGGCAATCACCGCGTGATCCCCATCGTGACCGGCGGCGACGAGCCTGTGGAGGAGGTCGAAGTGCCCGAAATCATACCCATTCTCACGCTGCGTTCGTCGGTGCTTTTCCCCGGCGCCATCACGCCCATCACGGTGGGCCGCGACAAGAGCATCAACCTCGTGCGCGCCGTGAATGCCGAAGGCGGTATTCTGGGCGCCGTGTTGCAGCGCGAAAGCGACGTCGAGGACCCCGCGCCGGACGACATGTACAAGGTCGGCACGGCCGCGCGGATCATCAAGATCCTCGAAATGCCCAACGGCAACCTCACGGTGATCCTGAACGGCCTGGAGAAGGTCGAGATCACGGAGTACATCACCACCGAACCTTATTTCAAGGCCCGGGTGACGGCCCTGCGCGATTCGACTCCCGATGTGAAGAGCATCGAGTTCGAGGCTCTCGTGGACTCGATCCGCGACGTGGCGCTGAACATCATCAACGTGTCGCCGTCGATGCCCAAGGAGGCGGCTTTCGCCATCAAGAACATCGACTCGAAGCGCGGTATCATCAACTTCATCTGCTCCAACATGGAGCTGACGGACGAAGACCGCCAGTCGCTGCTGGAGGCCCCCGGCCTGCTGGCCCGCGCCCGCAAGCTGCTCGAAATCCTGATCCGCGAGCAGCAGCTGGCCGAGCTGAAGAACCAGATTCAGGAGCGCGTCAAGCAGGAGATCGACAAGCAGCAGCGCGACTACTACCTCCAGCAGCAGATGCGTACGATCCAGGACGAACTGGGCGACGGCGCCGATGCCGACATCGAGAAGATGCGCGAGGAGGCCAAGAAGAAGAACTGGCCCGCGGAGGTGGGCGAAACCTTCGAGAAGGAGTTGCAGAAGGTCGAGCGGCTGAATCCCGCCGTGGCCGAATATTCGGTGCAGATGACCTACCTGCAGCTGCTGCTGGAACTGCCGTGGAACGACGTGACGAAGGACAACCTCGACCTCAAGTGCGCCCGCGAACAGCTCGATCACGACCATTTCGGTCTGGACGAGGTGAAGGAGCGGCTGCTGGAGCACCTGGCCGTCATCAAGCTCAAGGGCGACCTCAAATCGCCGATCCTCTGCCTCTACGGCCCTCCGGGCGTGGGTAAGACCTCGCTGGGTAAGTCGGTGGCCGCGGCGCTGGGCCGCAAGTTCGGCCGTATTTCGCTGGGCGGCCTGCACGACGAGTCGGAGATTCGCGGACACCGCCGCACCTACATCGGCGCCATGCCGGGCCGCATCATCAGCGCCATCAACTCCGCCAAGTCCTCCAACCCGGTCATCCTGCTGGACGAGATCGACAAGCTGGCGGGGGACTACAAGGGCGACCCCTCCAGCGCCCTGCTGGAGGTGCTGGACCCCGAGCAGAACCGCACCTTTAAGGATAACTACCTCGATATTCCGTTTGATTTGAGCGAGGTGCTCTTTATCACGACGGCGAACGATGCCTCCACGATCCCCGGCCCGCTTTATGACCGCATGGATGTCATCGAGCTGCCCAGCTACACCCGCACCGAAAAATTCAACATCGCCAAGCGCCATCTGCTGCCCAAGCAGCTGAAAAACAACGGCCTGGAGGGGCGCGTGACCCTGACGGGCAGCGCACTGTATGCCATCATCGACGGCTACACCCGCGAGGCCGGCGTGCGCAATCTGGAACGCACCATCACGTCGGTGCTGCGCAAATGTGCGCAGAAGATCGCGGCAGGGGAGGCTGAGAAGATCAGCGTTTCCGCAGCGATGGTCAAGGAGCTGCTCGGCCCCGAGAAGGTCAAGCCGACGTTTATCTCCCGCAAGGACGCCGTGGGCATTGCCAACGGTCTGGCGTGGACGAGTGTCGGCGGCGAGATGCTGCCTGTTGAGGTCGCCGTCATCCCGAACGGCACCGGCAAAATCGAGATCACCGGCAGCCTCGGTGATGTCATGAAGGAGAGCGCCCAGCTTGCCGTGACCTACGCCAAGGTCCACGCCGAGGAATACGGCATCACGCCCGACAAGTTCAAGAACATCGACCTGCACATCCATGCCCCCGAGGGCGCTGTGCCGAAGGACGGCCCCTCCGCGGGCGTCACACTGACGACGGCGCTGATTTCGGCGCTGTCCGGTATCCCGGTCAACCACGACCTGGCCATGACCGGAGAAATCACGCTGCACGGCAACGTGCTGCCCATCGGCGGTCTGAAGGAAAAGAGTATGGCGGCCTTCCGTGAGGGCATCTCGACGGTGCTCATCCCCAGGGACAACGCCAGCGACCTGTATGAGGTGGACGCCGAGGTCAAGGAGAAGGTGCGCTTCATCCCCGTGGGCACGCTGTCCGAGGTGCTGAAACACGCCCTTGTGCGCCCGGGCCGAACCCCCGCCCGCGCTGTCCGTGGTGTGCCGCAGGCAACCTCTCTCATCGCCAACGACAAGCCCGCCGAGGGACATAAGGAGCCCGCCGCGGTGATGTAATTCGCCTTGAACGCCGCTCTGTAGGGACGGAGGCCCGCACCCGCCCGCGGG
>ERZ772812.2209-NODE-2209-length-12810-cov-9.406194_pt1 | contig 12810 bp, 15 predicted proteins | sample MGYA00511343_ERZ772812 | MGnify/ENA primary metagenome ERZ772812 (study PRJEB29015, sample SAMEA2737706) | human gut metagenome | biome: human gut; feature: human-associated habitat; material: faeces | place: China | collected 2012 ...
CCTACGGAACTTATATGGACTGCATCAGAAATTTTGAGTTACTTCAATCTTCGTGAGAAAAGTCCAGAAAAACCGAAGGGCTGTTGCAAATTTATAATACGAGTTTTTTCTTGACAAGCGTATCGTGAAAAACGCCCTTCCCCCGGTGATACTGGAGCAAGAGCGTTTTATTCTCTCAATTTAATAGGTTAATAGGTTCTGATTACAGCCTTGACCTTCCCAATGATCTGGGCCTGATTGCCGTCAATGGGGTCATAGGCCGGATTTTCCGGCAGGAGCCAGATCTGCTTGCCGTCTTTGCGGAAGCGCTTGACCGTTGCGGAGTCTCCGAGCAGCGCAACGACGATCTCACCGTTGTCCGCCGTCGGCTGGGCGCGGACGACGACTCTGTCCCCGTCGAGGATTCCCGCGCCGATCATGGAATCACCGCGGACGCGCAGCGCGAAGCAGCCCGCTTCGCCGTCCCACGGCAGATAGCCTTCAATATTTTCAACTGCCAGAATCGGCAGACCTGCCGTGACCACGCCGACGACGGGGATGCGGTCGGCCCGGTGGGAATCGGCGAGGGTAATCGTGCGTTTTTTCATGCCGTCCATTTCAATCAGTCCATCCTGACGCAGCGCGTTCAGGTGATAATGGACGGTCGCCGTGGATTGCAGACCGACGGCGGCACAGATCTCACGCACGGAGGGCGCATAGCCGTTCTCTGCTGTGAATTTCGTAAGGAAGTGAAGAATTTCGTCACGTTTGCTGCTGGTCCGGCCCATGTTGGCAGCTCCTTTCCTGCTTGTGAATCCAGTATAGCACACCTTATTGAAAAATGCAAACGTTTGTTTAAAATTTATAATCCCTCAAGATCAAATTCCGGGATGTACTCTGCCGAGGCGGCGGAAAAGTCCTGCGTATAGCCGTTGTCCAGCTCCAACAGATACAGATACGACAGAACTGCGTCGTATTCCTCCTGCGTAATGCGCCGGTCAAAGGGCGGCAGCTTTTTTGCGCGGCCCATGGGCACATACTGGCTCATCAGACTGACCAGCACGTCTTTCTTCGGAAAATTGTCCGCGATCCAGTCGAGCACGCCGAGCGAATTGTCGATGCAGCCCGGCAGAACCAGATGGCGGATGATGACCCCGCGCGTCATCTGCTCGTCCTCAATCACTGCGCCGCCCACCTGCTGGTACATTTCCAAAATGGCCGCAGACGCGATCTGCGGATAATCCGGCGCGGCGGAGAGCTTTTTCGCAAGCGCTGCGTCAGAATATTTAAAGTCCGGCAGATAGATATCGACCAGTCCCTCCAAGGCCCGCAGTGTCTCGACCGATTCGTAGCCGCCGCAGTTATACACGACCGGCACAGGCAGCTTCGGCGCAAGCGCCGGGAGGATGGACGGCAGAAAGTGCGTCGGCGTGACGAGATTGATGTTCTGACAGCCCTCGTCGATCAGCCGCTCGAACGCGGCGCGAAGCTCCTGTGAAGAAACCTCTTTCCCGAAATTCTCCTGAGAGATCACCCCGTTCTGACAGAACGCGCAGCGCAGCGTGCAGCCGGAGAAAAACACCGCGCCGCTGCCGAAGCTTCCGGAAATGACCGGCTCTTCCCAATAATGCAGCGCGGCCCGCGCGGCAAGAATATGATCAGGCATTTGGCAGAAGCCGCGCTCCCCTGCCGTCCGGTCGACGCCGCAGGCGCGCGGGCAGAGCGTGCAGTGACGATAATCCAGCATAAAACTCAACTCCAAAGCTCAAGCTGTCTCCCAGTATAGCGCCTTTCCCAGCTTTACACAAGCGTCTTTCTGTGTTAAAATCGCAGACATACAGGAGGTTTGTATATGAAAAAGCTTTTTGCGGCCACTCTGGCTGCCATACTCATTCTCAGCGCTGCGGGTTGCGCAAAAAAGCCCGTGCAGCAGGAAGAACCCGCTGCGCCCGTTCAGGAAGAGGCAATTGTGCCGGAATCTCCGACAGAAGCGGAAAAATCGCAGGACAATGTTATCCATATCACACCGAACCAGAATCAGACGCAGGACGGTCTGGAAGCAAGCTGGCTCGACGAGCCGGAGAGGATCCAGACCGACCTTGAGGAAATCGTCAGCTGCACCTATACCCTGCCCCATCTGACGCTGGAAAGTGACGACGCGTCTGCGGCGGCGAACGCCATCTTTGATGAGCTTTCGCAGACTGTCATTTCCTATGCGCAGGAGACGGTTTACCCAGCCGCGCAGGAAAAGGCCGCGATCGGCTACGTCAACGGCGGCTACAGCATTTCCGAGGAGAATGGAACGATCATCGTAAGCTATACGCTCTCCGTCTCCTATTCCACGGAAACCGGTGATCAGCAGTTTCTGCATATCTATTATATTGACCTGACCACCGGCGAGCTTTTGAAGGAGGAGTGAATGTTTCACGTGAAACATTCCACACAGCTATGAAGGAACTCAAACGCGGCGATACGCTTCAGGTGACAATCGAAGCCGCGACCGTGGACGGGACGGGCATCGCCCGTGTCGACGGACAGGTCGTGTTCGTGCCCGGTGCGCTGCCGGGCGAATTGTGCAGAATCCGCATTGCGCACATCGGACGCTCGGCGGTCTTTGCCGAGCTTGTGCGCGTGGAGCAGCCGTCGGCGCACCGCGTAGAGCCGGATTGCCCGTATTTTCCCAAATGCGGCGGCTGCGCGCTGCGGCACATGGATTATGCGCAGGAGCTGGAGCTTAAGCGCACGCACGTCTATAATTGCCTGACACGCATCGGCGGCCAGACGCTCTCTTCCCTGCCCATCACCGGCGCGGAGCAGACCGACGGCTATCGGAACAAGGTGCAGTTCCCCGTGCAGGAGCAGAACGGAAAGCCCGTCGCGGGCTTCTTCGCCGGAAAAACGCACACGGTCATTCCGGTCGCGCACTGCCGCATCCAGCCGGACTGTGCCGGCCGTATCCGCGCAGCCGTTCTGGACTGGATGCGCAAATACAGCATCCGCGCCTATGACGAGGCCACGCATACCGGCTACATCCGGCATATTTATATCCGCTTCGGCGCGGAAAGCGGGCAGATCCTCGTCTGCATCACGGCCAACACACAGCAGCTGCCGAAGAAAAAGCAGCTCGTCCAGACGCTCCTCGCCGCCGAGCCGGGCATCACGACCATTGTCTTCTCCCCCAACACGAAAAAAGGCAATACCGTGCTCGGCACGGAATTTCTGCCGCTTTACGGTGACGGAACGATCACTGACACGCTCTGCGGCCTGCAATTCCGACTCTCCGCGCCCGCGTTTTATCAGGTCAACCACGCGCAGGCCGAGCGTCTGTATGAAAAGGCCGCCGCGCTTGCCGGGCTGACCAGAGAAGAGACGGTGCTTGACCTCTACTGCGGCACGGGTACGATCACGCTCTGCCTTGCGCGGCACGCGAAAAAGGCCGTCGGCGTCGAGATTGTCCCGCAGGCGATCGAAGACGCAAAATTTAATGCCGCACAGAACGGCATGGACAATGCGGAATTTTACTGCATGGATGCGGGCGCAGCTGCGAAGCTGCTGGCCGAGCGCGGCGAAAAGCCCGACGTGATCGTCGTCGACCCGCCGCGCAAGGGCGTAAGCGCCGACGTGATCGAGGCCATCGCCGCCATGCAGCCGCAGCGCGTTGTCTATGTCTCCTGCGACCCGGCCACCCTCGCCCGCGACGTGAAACTGCTCACGGAAAAAGGCTACACCCTCCGCTCCGCCGAAGCGGTCGATCTTTTCCCAAAATGCGCGCATGTGGAGACTATATGTTTATTGTCCAAACTTAATGCGAAGCAACATATCGAGATTAACTTGGATATGGACGAGCTGGATTTGACCGATGCGGAAAAGAAAGCCACCTACCAAGAAATCAAAGATTATGTGTTGGAGCACAGCGGCTTGAAAGTTAGCAGCTTGTATATCGCACAGGTAAAACAGAAGTGCGGTATCATTGAGCGTGAGAACTACAATAAGCCGAAGTCTGAGGACGCTAAACAGCCGCAATGCCCGCCAGATAAAGAAAAAGCAATCAAGGAGGCATTGACGCACTTCGGCATGATTTAAGGAGGGCGGATATGACGTATTTGATTTCTTGTGAGTTCAACATGGATACCGCTTGTGTGGAACTGAAATTCAACGACGGCAGTATGATTGCCATTGACACCATTGCCGTGGAGAACGAGGTTGCCGACAATATGTATCAGCGGTCAGAGTTGGACTGGCTGATCTACAATGCGCCGTTGGAGTACGCCGATCTGATACTGAACGGCGATCCGGAGAAGTATCTGAAAGCGGTCACGCAGTATAAGCCGTTGGATAGCTGACATGGAAACAGCCCGTAGGACGTCAAAATCCTACGGGCTGTGTTTTCAGCCATATTTTAACTGTATTATCTTCTGTAATTCACAACCTCACCTGTTTTCTCCTGGCTAATCAGCATTCCAGAAGTATCAAAAGTGTATCTGAATACATAGCTTGTGCCGCCAATTGTGAAGGAACTTGTTGCGGGAGAGAAGAATGTGGAGGTAATGCTTTCTACATCCCAAAGTAGATTTCCCGTATCACTCACAGAAAGCTTTCCACCAAGAGACCCGTTGACAGAGTAGTATTCTTGGGGTTTCCCTGCATTAGGCTCACATACCAACAACATTGCGGTGTAGTTGTCCCGTACCATAGGCGTCAGTTCATCACTGGAAATTTCCCAGATGTTATTATCAAACAGATAATTCAATACTCCGGCAATTTCATATCTACCGCCTGCACTCTGATCTTCATTAGCAAGTCTCGGAACAGCGTACGCAGACAAATAGATATTTCCGTTATATTCAATCATATCGGTAATGTAATAGTAAGAATCTTCATCGCCATAGGAGAAGGACTCTGTAATATTACCTTCGCGGTCAACCTTAACGATTTTTGCGTGCTCATTCGTCATATAGCTACCGAGCTGAACCATGTAACCATCTTCAAACCGAGCTGCATTCCAAATCCCGTAGTTACCTACTTCGGTTTTATGGAAGTAGGTTTCTTTTCCATCCACCGTATACTGGCTAAGACAGAAATATTTCAGATCACCACGGCTGATTACGGCATAGCTGCCATCAGCATTTTCCAAAACGGAAGCGATGTATTCATCGTCAAATCCGTTATTGAGCATGTGTTTCCAAACGAGATTACCATCTAAGTCGATTTTAGCCATCCATGCATGGGAAATTTGAGTACTGGACCAAGTGTCGGTTCTACCGTAGGCAATTACACCATCCGATACGGTGCTATAATCTTCAATCCAAAAATCGGAAATAGAAACACTCCAAAGCAAGTTATCTCCATCGTATTTCTCGAGATAGCTCTTATCGTGCACCTCTAAGCCAAGAGATTCATCTTCTTTGTATTCCGAATGGTATTTATAGTGTACGCCTGTTTGTGTGGCACCAATAAAACCACCGGTATAATTTTTATAATTCCAAAGATTTTCAATATCCTCTGGTGTTGGATTGTCTTGAACAATCTCGTAACCACCGATATTATCGGAAGAAATACTGTTTCGAATCACTTCGGCGGTCTTAGAATAAGTGAACGACTTCGTTGTAATATCACGATACACTTCCTTAATCTCACCACGAGTAAGTCCTTCCGTAGACATACCATAGTCATTAAAGAATTGAACAGCAGCTTTATATTCCTTTGCTTCAGCAACAACCGCAAAGGAACCGAAGCAAACGGACAGGACTAAGACCATGCAGGCAGCGATTGTACCCCATCTAAACCAAATTGGCTTATTTCGAGATTTCTTTGCAACGGGAGCTGCTTCGGCAATGTGTCGATCATCAATTTCTCCAAAAATGTCTAAAAGACGTTTGTTTTTCATAACGTTATACCTTCTTTCTCCAATACAGATTTAAGTTTACCTCTTGTACGGAAAAGGGTAACTGTCACTTTGCTTTCAGAAAGGCCATATTCATCTGCAATTTCTTTTACGGGACTCATATAAAAATAACGACGAACAAATATTTTTCTTGTTTCTGCTGGGAGTTCATCAAGGAAACGGTCGAGTACATCTCTGATGACCATATTCTCAACAGTATTTACTGCATCTTGTTCAGCAGGGATGCACTCTGATAGTTCGTCGAGAATTAGTGAGGTTTGTCCCGCACCACGCTTTTCAGCAGAGAGCTTTTCCCATTTATTCAAAGATAAATTGCGAGTGATTTTTCCAAGAAACGTCTGCAATTTGCTCGGGCGTTTAGGTGGAATGGAGTTCCATGCTCGGAGATATGTATCGTTGACACATTCCTCCGAATCTTCATCGTTATGCAGAATGCTGTAGGCAATGTAGTGGCAGTATCTTCCGTATTTCTTGGAAGTTTCAGATATGGCTTGTTCGGAACGTTCCATGTAAAGCTCTATGATTTTGCTATCATCCATATCATCACACTCCTTTCGTTTGTATCAAGGCCTTTCACCCTAATACACCGGGGTTACACGCTGTTCACTACACTTTTATTGGAATTTTTTGAAAAATATTTTTGAGATAGCAGACCAGGTACTATCAACAAAAAGTCCGCTATTGTTTTTCTGCCGCAGCAGCGTGACGAGGAAATTTTCTGTGTTGGCAAACACGGAATTTTTGCTCGGCACCCCACGGCACAGGTTGAGATTTTTGCAAAGCCTCTGCAAAAATGAATGTCGTGTGCTGTGGCATTTTCGAGAAAAGGTCCGACATGGTAAAACGCAGTTTTTTCAATGTGGGTACCATTTGTGAGAAAATGATGGGGGTATCCAAAGGGGTGAAATCCCTTGGCTCTGGGTTTCCAATAGGGGTGAGCAGCATCCCTATTGGCACACGATTTTGCTTGCAAAGTCTAGTGTGTTATACCTTTGGCGACCGCTGACGCTGGAAAGGGGCTGTCCCACGCCAGACAGACACTTTTCGGCGGAAGCAGAACAGGCGGATTTTGTGGGCTGAAAGGAACACAAAACGAAGGATTTAGCATGAGCAAAATCCGCCTGTTCGTGTGTAGTTGGCATAGGAAATCTTGAAGCTGTGCGGAAAGATTTTCTGTGACAACGGGGGCGCAAGAGGTATATAAAACCCGCCGCAGCGTCTGTTCCCCTCGTTAGTGAAATCACCACGGCAGTTCCAACCATACGTTATCCAACGCCAGCCTCTCCGTGGATTTCGCTCTGCTCTCTGACAGGAAGAAATGCTCCGCTGTCTCCGTCAAAGGATGCTCTATATTGTCCTCAAATCCGAAACGGTACAACAGATATTCACGCTCTCGATTGCTGATTGCATCAAGGGCGGCGTGAAGTTCTTCGTGCGTTTCCTTTGCAATATAAATCTGTGCGGGATTGGTCATATTGGAATCGGGGACAAAGGCATGACGATCCCGATTTTCAAATTTCGTCACCTCATCCAGACTGACGATCTCGCCCATGTGCTTTGCTTCAAAGGATGTACTCTGACTTCGGATGTAGTCGATCATGGAATTGCGAATTGCCGGAGCTGCGTAAGTCAGAAATTTGTTGCCGCCATCGGGATTGAATTTCTCCACGCATCCCATCAGTCCCAGACAGCCTTCCTGCACAAGATCGTCAAAGGTAACACCGAGTGCCCGATTGACTTCTATCTGTGCGCTCCATATTTCATGCGCCGTCATTTTGATAAAACGCAGATTGTTTTCCACAAGACTGTTCAGCGCATCCATGTTCCCGTTCTGCGCCAGCGCACACAGTTTTTCGTTATCAACTGCCGTCATGTTCATCTTCTGTTGGCTTGACCGTGAGCAGTCCGATCAATGCCTGATTGAATTGTTTTAATGCTTCGGGGTCAACACCCTCCATGCCGCTGACGCTGCCCGTGATCGCTTCGGCAACCATTTCGGGCGTGATATTCGGCTTTGTCACATCCTGCCCCTTTGTCAGCTCTGCGTACATATGCTGTGCCGCTTCTTTGCTCATGGCTTGTGCGTCTGAGACATTGGAGCCGATCTCCTTCTTGATTTCTTTCAACACATTCATAAAGGTGTTCTGAATAGCAGTAAGATCAGCTTGATACATCGGCATCCTTGAAACGCTGACAGTCTTTGCGGCTTCTGTAATGGCTTCTCTATCTTCGGGATGCTGCTTTGCTTCTCCCATCAACAGCGCACTCAATGTGGCATACATCTGATTCTGTGCGGCATATCCGGCAGCAAGGGTATCATCAAAATAATGTGCGATCATATTGGTCATTGCGGCGAAGTTTTTGTTTTCCAGTAAGCGATTGACAACCTCAGCATTGACCTTTCCTGTGTAGAGATTTTTTGCCGCCTGTACCGACAAGCCGAGTTCGGCTATATCGTAATTCATGCGGTCGGGAATATCGGTAACGCCGAGCAGGAAGTCGGTGGATACCTCAAATTCCTTTGCGATCTTTTTGATATTCTCGTCACCGAGTTTGCCTGTTGCATTGCTGATAAATCTGCTGAGTGTGCTGACATCCATTCCAATTTTTGCGGCAAGCTCACTCTGCGTGATCTTACGTTCTTTCATCAAATCCTGCAAACGCTCTCTGATGTTGCCGGATAAGTATTTGCGCTCCATGCTCTGCGCCCCCTTTCCTATTGGCATCAATCTTTTGTTTTTGACTTGATATATTTTCCGCTCTTGACTCTTGCATCGGCGGGCTTCTCTGCATTTTCGGGGATAATCCATCGTCCACCCGCCCTCTGTGCGCCGGGGATGCGGTTTTCATTGCAGAGGATACCGACACGGCGGTGGGAAATGCCCCATTTTTCTGCTGCTTCAAAGGTTGACAGGTATTTCATGCGAGTTCGACCTCCCTCCCCAAAACTAACTTTATTATATTCAATAAGTGGAATAATATCAAGGCATATCCTGTGAACAATCGCCGTCCTGCGATTTTTGCATTTTTGCAAAAATTCAGGGCGGCTTTTTCTTTTTTTGCGGAAATGCCGGATTTTCCGGCTCATCCCGTTTTTCTCCGTATATTCAGGTGACAAGAGGAAATTGTCAAAAAAATTACGGAGGTATTTGTATGAACCTGTTTGAAAGCGTCAAGGCGGTGGTCACAGTGAGACAAGCTGCCGAACACTACGGTTTGAAGGTCGGGCGCGGCGACATGGCCTGTTGCCCCTTCCACAATGACAGGACGCCCAGCATGAAGCTGAACGAGGACTACTTCTACTGCTTTGGCTGTGGGGCTACCGGTGATGTGATCGATTTTGTGGCAAGGCTGTTCAATCTGAGCAACTATGAGGCGGCGCAGAAGCTGGCATATGACTTTAAGATTGACCCGGACAAGCCCCCTGCTGCGGCAGCACTGCGGAAACCGAAATACCCGCTGGCAAAGGTGTTCCAGAAAGAGGAACTGCATTGTCAGCGGGTATTGTGCGATTATCTGCATCTTCTGGAAAACTGGAAGGTGCAGTACGCTCCCAAGTCACTGGATGATACCATTGACGACCGTTTTGTGGAAGCTTGCCAGATGCTTGATTATATCGAGGATCTGGCAGATATTTTAACTTTTGCGGAGTTGGAAGTTCGTGTGAAAACCGTGGATATGATCCAAAAGGACGGCATGATCGACCGGTTGGAAGAGCGGCTGAAAAGGCTGGAAAAGGAGATGGATGCCCGTGACGAAGCGGAAATCGCTTGATAGGAATACTCCTATCTGGTTTGACGGTACCAATATCAATGAGGCGCTGTTTTGCGACGAGTTTCTGAGCAGCCGGAAAATCATCTTTGCCAACGGTGCATTCTTCACACCGGACGGCAGAGGGACCGACGATCTGCCGCTTCGCGGTGAAATCTACGATGAGCTGAAATGCTGCGCCGTGAACAACATCCCCCGCAAGATCACCAACATTCTGGAAGTGATGAAGCTGGCGGCTCATGTAGAGGATTTCGCGCCGGAGACTGACAAAATCCATCTGGCGAACGGCACGTTGAAGCTGGACGGCAGCTTTACCGAGGGCAGACCGAATATTGTGCGGAGCAGACTGCCGGTGGCGTATCGTCCTGACGCATCGGTTCCCGTTCGGTGGCTTTCTTTTCTGGATGGGCTTTTGTATGCGGAGGACATTCCCACCTTGCAGGAGTTTATTGGTTATTGTCTGATTCCCAGCAACAAAGGGCAGCGCATGATGGTGATTAAGGGAAACGGCGGCGAAGGAAAATCGCAGATCGGAGCCGTGCTGGGTGCGCTTCTCGGCAGCAATATGAAGGACGGCAGTATCGGGAAGATTTCTGAAAACCGTTTTGCACGTGCCGATCTGGAACACATTCTGCTGTGCGTCGATGATGATATGCGGATGGAGGCACTGCGGCAGACCAACTATGTCAAGTCCATCGTGACCGCCCAAGGAAAAATGGATTTGGAGCGCAAGGGTAAGCAGAGCTATCAGGGGTGGATGTTTGCCCGTTTGTTGGCATTCTCCAATGGCGATCTGCAAGCGCTTTACGACCGGAGTGACGGATTTTACCGCAGACAGCTTGTGCTGACCACCAAGGAAAAGCCTGCCGGACGGGTGGACGATCCAGACCTTGCCGAAAAGATGAAAGCCGAAGCCGAGGGGATTTTCCTCTGGGCGTTTGAGGGCTTGCGGCGGCTTGTTGCCAACAACTTCAAATTCACAGAAAGCCAGCGCACGCGGGATAACCGTGAGGCGGTCAAGCGGGATAACAACAATGTCTTTGATTTTCTGGAATCCGAAGGCTATATTCGGCTGAAAGCGGACAGCACCATCAGCTCCAAGGATTTGTACGAGATTTATCGGATGTGGTGCGAGGAAAACAATCTGACACCGTTAAAGCGCCGCAGCTTCAGCGACAGCGTGATTGCTAACCAGAGCAAATATAATCTGGAATATTGTAACAAGATCACGAATGCTGCCGGTCGGCGGGTATGGGGCTTCTTCGGGATTGAAGCGATTGCCAGACCCAATATCAACGGGTTTTCCGATGTTTCGGAGCGTACGTACGTACCGGACGGATGGCAGGATTGATTTTGCCGCCGTGCCGTGTACGTATGTACGCAGCGTTTCTCATCAAACACCGCCATATGAAAAAACTGCTGGGTTTACTGCTATATTTTGGGGTGAGAAATCAAGCCATGTGAAATTCGCAAATTATTTGACTGATGGCAGAAGTGGTTTCACGGAATCGTGCTTCTCGGAACAGCAAAGCAGATGCGCGGAAACATGGGAAATCACACGGTTTAGAGCAAAGTCACACGGAGCAGAAAAGTCGATAGATGTCACCTGTGAACAGGACATCATAACGGCAATTCTGAGCGGATTTGACGACAATAGAATTTTTCACGATATAGCGAAGCGGATGCGTTGGAGAGCGTACCTGCTTCGCTGCTTCATGATCTGAATTTTGGAGGGATTTTGAATATGAATGTACGCAACGAAATCAAGGCGCAGATCGTCCGCGCCGGTTTTACCATGCAGGAGGTTGTCGATCTTCTTCATGATGAATATGGCTGGTCAGACAGCGTTTCCAACCTGTCTGCCAAACTGCAAAGGGAGAGCATCCGCTACAAAGAGGTCGTGGAGTTGGCCGACGCGCTGGGTTATGACCTCGTATGGCAGAAACGGAGGGCGAACTAAATGAGTAAGCCACAGTTTGCCATCCTTCGCTTTGCCAAGTACAAAGGGCCGGAGATTTCCAATATTGAGTCGCACAATGAGCGCACAAAAGAGAATTACGCCAGCAATCCAGACATCGACAAGATCCGCAGTCACTTGAATTTTCACCTGATTACGCCACAGCGCAAGTATCGTGCCGAGGCTGAAAAGCAGATTGTAGAAGCAGGCTGCCGCGTCCGCTCGGACAGTGTGCGTGTGGTGGAGGCGCTGGTAACAGCCAGTCCGGAGTTTTTCAGAGGCAAGAAGCTCAGCGAGATCAAAGCCTATTTTCAGGAGGCGTTGGTCTTCATCAAGCAAAACCAGAATCCAGAAACCATCCTATCCGCTGTGGTGCATATGGACGAGAAAACGCCCCATATGCACCTTTCTTTTGTCCCGCTGACGGAGGACGGACGGCTCAGCGCCAAAGAGATTGTCGGCAACAAGAAAAAGCTGACATGGTGGCAGGACAGATTTTGGGAGCATATGGTCAGAAAATATCCCGATTTGGAGCGCGGCGAGAGCGCCAGCGAAACCGGACGCGACCATATCCCGCCGAGGGTGTTCAAGGAGATGACCCGGCTGACCAAGCAGAAGGCCAAGCTGGAAGAATTGCTTGCAGGTGTCAATGCGTTCAACGCCAAGGGAAAAGCGGCAGAAATCGGTGCTTTTTTGGATAAGTACATCCCGGCTGTGGAGCAGATGCACACAACACTGAAAAAGTACAATACGGCGTTTACCGCCACGACCGCCGAAAACAAAAAGCTGAAAAAGAAAACGGAGCAGTTGGCGCAGTCACTGGACAAGGCTACGCAGGAAAGTACCTTGAAAAAGCTGGCCGATGCCAAGCTGCACCGGGATTATGAGGATGCCGTCACCGTGCTGGAGCGTATTCCGCAGGAAGTGCTGGCGGCATATACGCACAGAACGGAGAAAGAGAGGGAAACTGCCTATGGTAGATGAATGGAGCGGCTTCGCCGCTTTGCTGGCAAATTTGATTGAGAAGTATGCCGCAGTTCTGGATCTTGACGCGTTGCCCAATCTCGTTATAGAGGAATCCATGCCCGAAAAAGATGAGTCCAATAAGAATATTCACGAAAACGATATTGAACCAGCGAAAGCGGCATGATATAATTATCATGAAATAAGTGTCCAAACCGCCATTGCAGGAGCAAAA
>ERZ772812.2217-NODE-2217-length-12758-cov-12.084153_pt1 | contig 12758 bp, 9 predicted proteins | sample MGYA00511343_ERZ772812 | MGnify/ENA primary metagenome ERZ772812 (study PRJEB29015, sample SAMEA2737706) | human gut metagenome | biome: human gut; feature: human-associated habitat; material: faeces | place: China | collected 2012 ...
TGCGCCCCTGGTTCCAGAACTGCGTGCCGATGTAGCCGCAGGTGCGGCGGGCGACGTTCAGCTTGCTCTGGTCGCGGTTGCCGCAGTTCGGGCACGTCCAGACCAGCTTGCCGTCCTCGTCCTCGACGGCGGAGATCTCGCCGTCGTAGCCGCAGACCTGACAATAGTCGCTCTTGGTGTTCAGCTCGGCGTACATGATGTTGTCATAGATGAACTTCATGATCTCGAGCACGGCGTCGATGTTGTTCTGCATGTCCGGAACCTCGACGTAGCTGATCGCGCCGCCGGGCGAGAGTGCCTGGAACTGCGCCTCGAAGGCCAGTTTGTCGAAGGCGTTGACGTGCTCCGTGACGTGGATATGGTAGGAATTGGTGATATAGCTGCGGTCGGTCACGCCCGGCACGATTCCGAAGCGCTTTTGCAGGCACTTGGCGAATTTATAGGTCGTGGATTCCAGCGGCGTGCCGTAGAGGCTGAAGTCGATGTTCGTCTCCTTTTTCCACTTGGCGCAGGCGGCGTTCAGATAACGCATGACGTCGAGGGCGAAGGGCGTGGCCGACGGATCGGTGTGGGATTTGCCGGTCATGTATTTCACGCATTCGTAAAGCCCGGCGTAGCCCAGCGAGATCGTGGAATAGCCGCCGTAGAGCAGCTTGTCGATCGGCTCGCCCTTTTTCAAGCGCGCCAGCGCGCCGTACTGCCAGAGGATGGGCGCGGCGTCGGAGAGCGTGCCCTTGAGGCGGTTGTGGCGGCACATCAGCGCGCGGTAGCACAGGTCGAGGCGCTCGTCGAAGATCTTCCAGAATTTTTCCGGGTCCCGGCCGGAGGACAGCGCCACGTCGACCAGATTGATCGTCACGACGCCCTGATTGAACCGGCCGTAATACTTCGGCTTGCCGTTCTCGTCGACATAGGGCGTCAGGAAGCTGCGGCAGCCCATGCAGGTGTAGCAGTGCCCCTCGCCGTTTTTGTCGACCTTCAGCTCAAGCATCTTCTTCTCGGAGATATAGTCCGGCACCATGCGCCGCGCGGTGCATTCGGCGGCCAGACGCGTCAGGTAATAATACTTGGAATCCGGGTGGATGTTGTCCTCCTCGAGGACGTAGATCAGTTTCGGGAAGGCCGGGGTGATCCAGACGCCCTTCTCGTTCTTGACGCCCTGATAGCGCTGGCGCAGCGTCTCCTCAATGATGATCGCGAGGTCGTGCTTCTCCTGCGGGCTGCGCGCCTCGCCGAGATACATGAACACGGTGATGAAGGGCGCCTGTCCGTTCGTGGTCATGAGCGTGACGACCTGATACTGGATGGTCTGCACGCCGCGCTGGATCTCCTCGCGCAGACGCTGCTCGACGATCTCGGCGATCTTATCCTCCGAGACGGGGACGCCGAGCGTCTCGACCTCCTTTTCCACCGAGCGGCGGATCTTTTTGCGGCTGACGTCGACGAACGGCGCAAGATGCGTCAGGCTGATGGACTGACCGCCGTACTGGTTCGAGGCGACCTGCGCGATGATCTGCGTGGCGATGTTGCAGGCCGTCGAGAAGGAATGCGGCTTTTCGATCAGCGTGCCGGAGATGACCGTGCCGTTTTGCAGCATATCCTCAAGGTTGACCAGATCGCAGTTGTGCATGTGCTGGGCGTAATAATCGGCGTCGTGGAAGTGGATCAGACCGGCGTCGTGCGCCTCGACGATGTCGTGCGGCAGCAGCAGGCGGGCGGTGATGTCCTTGGAGACCTCGCCGGCCATATAGTCGCGCTGGACGGCGTTGATGGTGGGGTTCTTGTTCGCGTTCTCCTGCTTGACCTCCTCGTTGTTGCACTCGATCAGGGAGAGAATGCGGTCGTCGGTGGTGTTGCTCTGACGAACGAGCGAACGGGTGTAGCGGTAGGTGATATATTTCTTGGCGACCTCAAAGGCGCCGTGCGCCATGATCTGATCCTCGACGAGGTCCTGGATCTCCTCGACGGACAGACTGCGGTTCATCGTCTCGCAGCGGATCGCAACGCTCTCGGCAATGCGGTCGATCTGGAGCTGGGTGAGCCGCGCGGCCTCCTCGACGACGCTGTTGGCCTTGCCGATCGCGGTGCGGATCTTTTCCAGATCGAAGACGGCCTCGGCTCCGTTTCGTTTGATGATCTTCATAGTCAATGCTCCTCCGTTTTCCATCCGGCGTGAGCCGGAAACGCCTACATTATACCATATCTTGTGGCAAATGCAAGAGGGAAACACAATATTTTTGATTTTCGCGTTTTGGAAAGAAAAACGCGGATTTTTTGGGGAAAGACTTCCATTTTCAGCGGGAATCGAGTATAATTATTAAATTAACGAGAAATTCGAGGGATTTCATGAAACGAATCGCAAGCATTCAGGATTTTTCCTGCATCGGAAGCTGCTCGCAGACCATTGCGCTGCCGGTGCTCTCGGCCATGGGCGTGGAATGCGCGGCGCTGCCGACGGCGCTGCTCTCGGCGCACACGGCCTTTGACGGCTTCGTCAGCCTCGATCTGACGCCGCAGCTCCCGGCGATCATGGCGCACTGGCGCGCGATGCACCTGCGCTTCGACGCCGTTTACACCGGCTATCTGGCTTCGGCCGAGCAGGTCGGGCTGGTGGGCGCGCTGCTGGACGGCATGGACGAGCGCCCGGCGCTGACGCTGATCGACCCGGTCATGGGCGACAACGGCGCGCTCTACGCCGGATTTTCCGACGCGTTCCCGCAGGCGATGCGCGCGCTCTGCGGCCGCGCCGATGTTCTGACGCCGAACGTAACCGAGGCGTGCCTCCTGACGGGGACGGCCTACAGCCCCGTGCAGGATGCGGCGCAGACGCGGCGGCTGCTGGAGCGGCTGCTCGAGCTGGGCTGCCGTGCGGCCGTGCTGACCGGCCTGCGCGTGGACGGCGATATGGCCGTCGCGGCGCTGCAGCGGGACGGAACCGGGACGCTCGTGCGCACGTCCTATATCCCGGAGGTCTTTCACGGCACGGGCGACCTGTTCGCCTCGACCTGCGCCGGGGCGCTCGTGCAGGGCGCGCCGCTGGAGCGCGCCGTGCGCCTCGCGGCCGACTATGTCGCGCTGACGCTGCGCCGCACGGTGCAGGCTCCCGACCGCCGCTGGTACGGCGTGAATTTTCAGGAAACGCTGCCCGAGCTGATGGCTCGCTGGCAGAACATAAAGGAGGAACTTCCATGACTTCACCGTTGCGTCGTTCCCGCCGCGCGGAGCGCTGGACGCTCCCGCTGGCATTTTTGCTGCCGTTTTTCATCTGCTGCCTCGTCTTTGCCTGCTCCGGCTTCTTCCCGTTCGGGGATAAGCAGATCATGGCCAGCGACGAATGGCATCAGTATTATCCGTTTCTCGTGACCTTCCGCGAGAAGCTGCGCACCGGCGGCTCGATGCAGTATAGCTGGGATGTCGGCATGGGCACGGCCTATGCCCCGCTCTATGCCTATTATCTGGCAAGCCCGCTCTATCTGTTCTCGGCACTCGTGCCGCTGAGCGTCCTGCGCGAGTATTTCGCGCTGATGACGGTCATGAAGCTGGCCTTTGCCGGGCTGTTTTTTGCCTATTTTCTGAAAACGGTCTTCCGCAGAAGCAGCCTGAGCATGGCCGTCTTCGCGCTGGGCTACGCGCTGTGCGCGTGGGCGTGCGGCTATTATTGGAACATCATCTGGCTCGATGCCTTTGCGCTGCTGCCGCTTCTGATTGCCGCGACGGTCGTGCTGCTGCGCGACGGCCGCTTCCGCCTGTATGTGCTGGCGCTGGCGCTGACGATCTGGAGCAACTATTACATCGGCTATATGTGCTGCCTGTTCGTGGCGCTGTTTTTCTTTGCCTATTGCTTCGTCAACTGGCAGGGCGGCCGGAACTTCGGAAAGCGCTTCGTGCGCATCGCGCTCGGCACGGTGCTCGGCGTCGGCATGACGGCGGCGCTGCTGCTGCCGATGCTGCTGGCCATGCAGGGGACGTATTCCTCCCGCAGCATCGAGGTCAGGACGTTTGCCATGAACATTGCCGAGGGCGCTTACGGCGACCTCGCCGCAGCCGGCGGCCTCTGGAGCCTGCTGAAAAACGAGACGCTGCCCGGGATGCTCTCGGCGATCCGGCAGGTGCTCACGCAGCTTCTGACCAGCCCGACGATCACAAGCATGGAGGGGCTGCCGAACATCTTCTGCGGCCTGAGCATGACGATCCTGAGCGTGCTGTATCTCTTCGACGGGCGCATTCGCCTGCGCGAAAAGCTCATGTGCCTGCTCCTGCTGGCCTTCCTCGTGCTGAGCTTCCTGTTCCGTCCGCTGGATTACCTCTGGCACGGCTTCCATTTCCCGAATATGCTGCCCTATCGCTTCAGCTTCCTGTTCCCGTTCGTGCAGCTCTTTATGGCCTACCGCCTCTGGACGCACCGCGACACCCTGAAAAAATGGACGCTCGTCCCGGCTGCGCTGGCCGGCCTGCTGCTGATCTGGAACGACGTGCAGCTCGGAGACGTTGTGCTGCGGCAGACCGTGCTCAGCGCGCTCGTGCTCGTCGGCACGATCCTCGCGCTGGCGGTCTATGCGCCGACGGGGCTGCGCCGCACGCTCGGCACGGTCGCGCTCTGCGCGGTCATGGTCATGGAGATGTCCGTGACCTTCGCCTACGGCGTGGATCAGGTCGGCATCACGACGCGCACGGGCTACCCGCGCGACAACGACGCCGTGCAGCAGCTCATTGCTTACGCCAACGGCCTCGAGGAGGGCACGCCCTTCTTCCGCATGGAGACGAGCCAGACGCAGACCCTCAACGACGGCGCGCTCAACGGCTACCACGGCGTGTCGATGTTCAACTCCTCGGCGAACGTCGTGTTCAACCGCTTCAGCCACAGCCTCGGCCTGTCGGCGTGGCCGGGCAGCAACCGCTATGCCTACTATGAATCGACGCCGTTCGCCAACACGATGTGCGCGATCAAATATCTGCTCAACCGCGAGTCGGTCACGGTCGAATCGCCCTACACCGTTTCGATCGCCTCCGCCGGGAGCACGAAGCTCCTGCGCAACGAGTCCTATATCGCGCCGGGCTTCCTAGTCGACTCGGATTTTGCCGATTTCGTCTCGGAGGAATACCGCCATCTTTCGCTCGACGAGCAGGCGCGGCTGTTTGCGTCCGTGACGGGCGTCGCCGAGCCGCTTTATGAGAAGCTCGGCAGCGAATCGCTCGACGCCACGGCGGACACCTCCTTCAGCAAGACCGGCGGCACGGGCACGAGCTTCCGCTATATCGCGCCGGAGGGCGCGGAGGACGCCGCGGTCACGGTGCGCTATCAGGTGCCGCATGACGGGCTGGTCGCCGTCTCGGTCTACGCGCCGAGCGGCACAAAGGAGGTCGACTGCTCCCGCAACGGGGAGCTTGTGATGAGCCGCAAGACGCGCGTGCCGCTGGTGTTCACGCTCGGTGCGTGCAGCGCGGGCGACGAGCTGACCTTCTCGTTCGACGTGGATGCCGGAACGGCAAACAACATCTCCCTGCAGGTCGCCATGCAGGACGACGCGGTCTATGAGCGCGGGCTTGCCGCGCTGCGCGACGAGCCCTGGCAGGTGACGCAGTGGGACGACACCTGTATCAAGGGCACGATCGACGTGAAGCAGGACGGCATCTTCTACGCCGCGATCCCCTATGAGCGTGGCTGGAACGCGACGGTCGACGGCGAGCCGGTGGAGCTTGCGCCGACCTACGACCCGCAGGAGACGAACGTCCGCGGGACGGACGCGGTCATCAGCTTTCCGCTGACGGCCGGAGCGCACGAGATCGTGCTGACCTATCGCTCGCGCGGCCTTGTGCCGGGTCTGACGATCTCCGGCGTGTGCCTGCTGGCCTTTTTGGCGCTGGTGATCGCGCTGCGCAGGCGGCCGGTGCTGCTGCCGGACGAGCGCGACGGACTTGACCCCGCCGAGCGCGTCGGCCGCCGCGCGAGAAGGCGCGCCGCGCTGGCCGCGCTGGCCGGGGAATTTGACCCCGACGGCGACGAGCCGCCCGAGGAGGACGAGCCGCTCTCAGACGGGGACGAAACGCCTGACGGGGAGGACGACGCGTCGGAGGCGGACGATTCTGAAGAGAAAACAGAAGAAGGGGAGTCCGATGCACAGACTGAAGAACCGATGGATCGGTGACAGGGCGTTTTACGCCATGGTGCTCTCGCTTGCCGTGCCGATCATGATCCAGAACGGCATCACGCAGTTCGTGAGCCTTTTGGACAACATCATGGTCGGGCGCATCGACGAGGCGCATCTGCGCGGCGTCAGCGTTGCCAACACCTTAATATTTGTTTTTAACCTCGCCATTTTCGGCGCGGTGTCTGGCGCGGGCATTTTCGGGGCGCAGTTTTTCGGCTCCGGCAACCGCGAGGGCGTGCAGCACGCCTTCCGCTTCAAGCTGCTCATCTGCGCGGCGCTGACCGTGCTGGGCACGGCGGTGTTCCTGCTGTTCGGCGACGAGCTGATCATGCTCTATCTGCGCGGCGAGGGCACGGAGGCCGAGCGGCAGGCCTCGCTGGTCTATGCGCGGAGCTATCTGCGCATCATCCTGCTGAGCTTCCTGCCCTTCTGCCTGACGCAGATCTACTCCGGCACGCTGCGCGAATGCGGACAGACCGTCGTGCCGATGGTCGCGGGCATCGTCTCCGTGGCCGTGAATCTCTGCTTCAACACGCTGCTGATCTTCGGCTACTGCGGCTTCCCCAAGCTCGGCTCGGACGGCGCGGCAATCGCGACCGTTCTGGCGCGCTATGTCGAAATGGCGGTCGTGATGCTCTGGACGCACCGCAACCCGGAGAAGAACCCCTTCATCGTCGGCGTGTACCGCACGCTGCGGCTGCCGAAGCAGGATGTGCACGACGCGCTCACGCGCTATGAATTCGCGGCGGCGGCCGAGGGCGAGGATTACGTGCTCTCGTACCGGGAGCGCAGGACATGATGGACCTGGAGGGCGAAAAGGCGCGCATCCTCGAGCAGCTGGCCGAGATGGCAGCCGACACGACCGTGAAGCCGGAGCTGCGGCTCAAGGCGGCGGGGATGGTGCTCGGTCAGGCGAGCGACAAGGACACCGGCGAGGCAGAGCCGCAGGTGCTGCGCTTTGAGGGCGCGCTCGAGCAGTGGAGCCGGTGAGGTGAGGCAATGGCACGCAAAAACGAGCCCTATATTTATAAGGTGCTGCGGCGCGAGACGCCAAGTCCGCGCCAGCAGGAATTTTTCCGCGCAGAGGCGGCAAACGTCGCCTACGGCGGGGCGCGCGGAGGCGGCAAGAGCTGGGCCATGCGGCGCAAGCTCGTGCTGCTCGCGATGCGCTACCCGGGGCTGAAGCTCTTGCTGCTGCGCCGGACGCTGCCGGAGCTGCGCGCCAACCACATCCTGCCGCTGCAGCGGGAGCTTGAGGGATACGCCGCGTGGAGCAGCACCGAGCGCGCGTTTCGCTTTCCGAACGGGTCGCGGCTCGTGATGGGCTACTGCGACAACGACAGCGACTGCGCGCAGTATCAGGGGCAGGAATACGAGGTGATCGGCTTCGAGGAGGCGACAAACTTTGAGCCCGACTGGCTGACCTTCATTGCGACCTGCCTGCGCACGACGCGCACGGATTTCACGCCGCGCATTTACTACACCTGCAACCCCGGCGGCCCGGGGCACGCGTACATCAAGCGTCTGTTCATCGACCGGGCGTTCCGGGACGGAGAGTCCCCGCAGGACTATGTGTTCATACCGGCAAAGGTCTATGACAATCAGGTGCTGATGCAGCGCGACCCCGGCTATCTTAGGCGGCTCGAGGCGCTGCCGCCGGCAAAACGGCGCGCGCATCTTGAGGGTGACTGGAACGTATACGAGGGGCAGGTGTTCGCCGAATGGCGCGACGACCCTGCACACTACGCCGACGGAAAGTGGACGCACGTGATCGAGCCGTTCGACATCCCGGACACATGGCGGGTATACCGCAGCTTCGACTTCGGGTATGCAAAGCCGTTTTCCGTGGGCTGGTGGGCGGTGGATTTCGACGGGCGGCTGTACCGCATCCTCGAGCTGTACGGCTGCGTGCCCGGCGAGCCGGACACCGGCGTGCGCTGGACGCCGGAGCAGATCTTCACGCAGATCCGCGCCACCGAAACCACGCACCCCTATCTGCGCGGACGGGACATCCGGGGTGTGGCAGACCCCGCGATCTGGGACGCATCGCGCGGCGACAGCATCGCCGACATCGCCGACCGGTACGGCGTGTACTTCGAGCCCGGCGACCACCAGCGCCTGCCCGGCTGGATGCAGGTGCACTACCGGCTGGCATTCGATGCGGCGGGGCTGCCGATGCTGTACGTATTCCGCAACTGCCGGGACACGCGGCGCACGCTGCCGCTGCTGCGCTACGACGCGCACGCGCCCGAGGACGTGGACACACGGCAGGAGGACCACATCGCCGACGAGATCCGGTATCTATGCCAGTCCGATCCCATTGCGCCGCGCCCGGCGGTGCAGCGGACGCCGAAAGTGTTCGACCCTCTGAGCAATGATTAATTATGTAAACAGGAAAAGACTGCGACAGCAGTCTATTTTTATCGCAAAACTCAAAATGTTATGTAAACTATTTGCCGGAAACGGCAGCAAAGGAGCGTCTATGACAAACGAAAAAATGAATCCACTGCCCTACCGTGCGGCGGCAGAGGCCGGGCTGCCGGACACGAATGAGCCCGTGATCACGCCCGACGATGTGGCGCGCGGCACGGAGCTGCTGCGCCGCTACAAAGACGGCAAGCGCGCACTCGAGGCGCGCATCATCGCCGACGAGCAGTGGTACCGCCTGCGGCACTGGCAGTACCTGCGCGACCGGCGGCGCGAGCAGGGCGCCGACGTGGTGGAGCCGACGAGCGCGTGGCTGTTCAACGCCATCGTCTCGAAGCACGCCGACGCGATGGACAGCTTTCCGGAGGCGGTGATCCTGCCGCGCAGCGAGCAGGATGAGCCGGACGCGAAGGCGCTGTCGGCCATCGTGCCGGCGGTGCTGGAAAAGACGCACTTTGAGCAGGTGTGGTCGGACGCGTGGTGGTACAAGCTCAAGCACGGGTGCGCGGCCTACGGCGTGTTCTGGGACAGCGCCGGCAGCGGCGGTCTCGGCGACGTGGCCGTGCGGCAGCTCGACCTGCTGAACCTGTTCTGGGAGCCGGGCATCACCGACATTCAGGCCAGCCGCAACCTCTTCGTGTGCGCGCTCATGGACAACGACGACATCTCCGCCGCCTGGCCCGACGCGCGGCCCGGCAGCTGCGGCGTGGAGCTGGCGCAGTACCTGTACGACGACGCGGTGGACACCTCGAGCAAGAGCATCGTCGTCGACTGGTACTACAAAAAGCCGCTGCCCGGCGGCGGTACGGCGCTGCACCTCGTGAAATTCACCGGGCGCGACCTGCTCTACGCGAGCGAGAATGACCCCGCCATGGCCGATGGCTTCTACCCGCATGGGCAGTACCCGGTCGTGTTTGACGTACTCTACCCCGAGGCGGGCACGCCGTGCGGCTTCGGCATGATCGCCGTGAGCAAGGACCCGCAGCAGTACATTGACCGGCTGAGCGGCAACCTGCTTGAGATGAGCATGAAGGCCTCCACGCCGCGCTTCTGGGTCAAGAAGGGTTGCGGCGTGAACGCGCAGGAATTTCTCGACTGGTCGAAGCCTCTCGTCGAGGTCGAGGGCAGCATCGACGAGGAGCGCCTGCGCCAGATCAGCCTCTACAACCTCGACGGGCAGTGGGTGAATATGCTGCAGCTCAAGATCAACGAGCTCAAGGAGACGAGCAACAGCCGCGACGTGACGCAGGGCAGCGTGTCCGGCGGCGTGACGGCGGCGAGCGCCATCGCGGCGCTGCAGGAGGCCGGCAGCAAATCCAGCCGCGACACGCTGCGCGCGAGCTACCGCGCGTTTGAGCGCGTGGTCGAGCTCGTGATCGAACTCATCCGCGCCTATTACACCGAGACGCGGCCGTTTCGCGTGGCGGCGCCGGGCGCGCAGGGCTATGCGTTCTGCACGTACTCCAACGCCGGACTGCAGGCCCGGACCGTGGGCATGGACGCGGACGGCGCGGCGCTGTACCGTGCGCCGGCGTTCGACGTGTCGGTGCACGCACAGAAGGAGAGCCCGTATGCGACCGCGTCGCAAAACGAGCTGGCACGGCAGCTGTATCAGCTGGGGGTCTTTAACCCCGCCTTCGCGCAGCAGGCCGTGCCGATGCTGGAGATGATGCAGTTTCCGGGGCGCGACAAGGTGCTTGAGGCCGTGCGCGGCAGCATCGCGCCGCCGCAGCCGGAGACACCGGAAGCGGACGCGGGCACGGATGCGCTGCAAAAAGCGCAGGAGGAGAAAAACCGCATCATCACAGAAAGCGCCCGCTGAGGGCAGAAGGGAGAGCAGAGCATGGATGAAAACAACATGACCGCAGCCGAGCAGACCGCCCCCGCTGCGGCACAGACCGAAGCGACGGTGGAAGCCGCTGAACAGACCGTGACCGTCGGCGCGCTGCGCGGCGCGATCGAGCGCAGGCAGGAGCAGAACATGCGCCGCGCGGCCGAGCAGACCGCCGCGCGCTGGTCGCGCGAGGCGGACGAGCTGACGGCGCAGTGCCCGGACTTTGATCTGGGCGCGGCGCTGAAGGATGACCGGTTTTGCGCGCTGCTGCGCGCGGGCATAGACGTGCGCACGGCATGGTTTGCGCTGCACGCGCAGGCACTGCTGGAGACGGCCTGTCTGCGCGCCGGACGCAGCGCCGAGCAGCGCGTGAGCGAGCATATCCGCGCCCGCGGTCTGCGCCCGGTCGAAAACGGGCTGGGCAGCGGCGGCGCGGGCATCGTGGTGCGGCCGGACGTGTCGCGCATGAGCCGCGCCGACCGTGCGGAGCTTGCCGCACGCGCGGAGCGCGGCGAGCGCGTGAAGCTGAGCCTGTGACCCGCTTCGCGTACATCTGCCGGAACGGCCGGTGCGTGCTGCGCGCGGACGGACACGCGGCGTACTGCCCGGGCAGCGACATCGTGTGCGCCGGGGCATCCGCACTCATGTGCGCGCTGGCGGGTGCGCTCGACACGCTCGGCGCGCAGGGCGTGCAGCGGACGCTCAGCGCCGGACACGCAGCCATCGCAGCGGACGACCGGGCCGATGTGCGCGCGGCGTTTACCGTGGCTGTGACAGGTCTGCGGCAGCTTGCCGAGGCCTACCCCGGCCACGTTGCGGAGGACACCGGCCGCGTCTCCGCGCAGGAGACCGAACCCACGGCAGCGCAGCGGCCGGGCGCTGCCCCGGCGCTGTCCCCGGAAGCGGACAGCAGAGAAAAAAGGAGACATGAGTATGGAAAACATCCGCATGGACCTGCGCCTGTTTGACGCAAACACGCAGGTGACCACCCAGCAGAGCCTGACCGAGGAGATGAAGACGTTCTATTCCGACTACCTCATCGACGCGGCCGAGCCCGAGCTCGTGCACGATCAGTTCGCACAGAAGCACCCCATCCCCGCAAACGGCGGCAAGACGATCCAGTTTCGCCGCTTCGCCCCGCTCGGCAAGGCGCTGACCGCCCTGACCGAAGGCGTGACCCCCGACGGCCAGAGCCTGAGCATGAGCACCGTCGAGGCGGCCGTGCGCCAGTACGGCGGCTACATCCAGATGAGCGACCTGCTGCTGCTGACCGCCATCGACAACAACCTCACAATGGCCACAAAGCTGCTCGGCGCGCAGGCCGGACGCACGCTCGACACCATCACGCGCGAGGTGCTCGTCGGCGGCGACAACGTGCAGTACGCCGACGAGTCCGTGTCCGCACGCTACCTGCTGCGCGGCGGCAATGCCGGCGCTGCCGACAACAACTACCTGACCGTCGACTGCATCCGCCGCGCCGTGCGCGCACTCAAAAACGCCAACTGCCGCCGCATCGACGGCGCGTTCCCGGTCATCATCCACCCCGACGTGGCATACGACCTCATGAACGACCCGAAGTGGCTCGCGCCACACCAGTACGTGGACACGGAGCATATGTATGAGGGCGAGATCGGCAAGATCGAGGGATGCCGCTTCGTTGAGAGCACGGAGGCAAAGATCTTCCACGCCGAGGATCTTGCCAGCGACAGCCGCACTCTGCTCACGAACGGCGCAGTGAGCGGCAAGACCACCTTCTCGTTCGACGGCGGCACGGTCAAGTCCGGCGCGCTCGTCGGCCGTCAGGTGCTCGTCGGCAACGCGTGCGTGACCGTCACGGCCAACACCGCGAACTCCATGACCGTGGACGCCGCCGTCACGGCCGAGGACAACGCCATCATCTACCCCGGTGAGGCCGGCGCGCAGGGCCGCGACGTGTACGTCACGCTCGTGCTCGGCGCCGACGGCTACGGCACGACCGAGATCACCGGCGGCGGGCTCGAGCACATCGTCAAGCAGCTCGGCTCTGCCGGTACGGGCGACCCGCTCAACCAGCGCGCAAGCGTCGGCTGGAAGGCCACGAAGGTCGCCGTGCGTCTCGACGACAGCGCCATCCGCCGCATCGAGACCTGCAGCACCTACACCGAGTAAGAAACCAAATGCCTCCCGCCGCAAGGCGGGAGGCAGAGGCTGGCAAAAAAGTTTTGCTTTTTTGCCAGAAAGGGATTGCGGCCTGACTGCATCGCACTCGCTGTCCACCGAAGGCGGACAGCACGCACGTTTGCAGGCCGAGAAGTATTTTCTCAGCCGCACATGTCGCCTGAGAAAATGATTGGACTTTCTTTCGCCGC
>ERZ772812.2223-NODE-2223-length-12714-cov-5.737973_pt1 | contig 12714 bp, 13 predicted proteins | sample MGYA00511343_ERZ772812 | MGnify/ENA primary metagenome ERZ772812 (study PRJEB29015, sample SAMEA2737706) | human gut metagenome | biome: human gut; feature: human-associated habitat; material: faeces | place: China | collected 2012 ...
TGGACTACGCCGTCATCCTCTGCAACCACTTCAAGGAGCAGCACCAGACTCTCCCCATCCGGGAGGCCGCCATCGCCGCCCTGAGCCGGGCCATCACGGAGATCAGCGCCAGCGCCCTCACCACCATCGGCGGCCAGGCGTATATGACCGTCATCGACGGCCGGATCGTGTATCAGGCGGAGTAAAATCGCCCAAATTCCCGGGAAATCCCGATTTCCTCTTGCGAAGCGCCGGGTTTTCCTGTATAATCAACCAATAGCACATTACAAAGGGTACCGCGTACCTATTTTCGAGAGGACTGAAACAACTATGAGTGCATCCAGAGAAAAGAAAGCCCGCCAGGAATTCAACGCCAGCGGCGCAGTGGACCCCAAGGCCGCCCGTGAGGCGCAGGAGCGGGCCAAGCAGCGCCGGAGCAACTGGCTCTATGGCGGCATCGCCATCGTGTTCGTGCTGGTGGCCGCTGCGCTGCTGGTGTGGAACTCCAACGTGATCCAGCGGGGCTCCGCCGCCGTCACCGTGGAGGGCGAGACCTATTCCGCCGCCGAGGTCAGCTATTTCTATCATGTGGCCTATAACTCCATTGCCCAGAACCAGTACGCCTCCTATTACGGGCTGAGCACCTCCACCCCCCTGACCCAGCAGAGCCTCAGCGACATGGCCAAGACCCTGCTGGGCGTGTCCGAGGACATGACCTGGGACGCCTATTTCAAGGACGCCGCCAAGAAGAGCCTGATCCAGATCACCATGCTCAAGAAGGGCGCCGCCGAGAAGGGCATCACCTGGAACGACGACATGCAGAAGGAGCTGGACTCCACCATGGACACCCTGGTCTCCTATGCCAAGTCCGCCGGTAAGAGCGAGGGCGAGTACCTCAAGCAGCTCTACGGCAGCAACATGACCAAGAAGATCTTCCAGGGCATCCTGAAGGATACCATCATCGCCTCCCACTATCAGCAGGACTACATCGACAGCCTGCAGTACACCGACGAGGAGCTCCAGAAGTACTATGAGGAGAACAAGAACTCCTTCGATGTGGCCAACTATGAGATGATCACCTTCAACGGCGCAGCCGCCTCCACCAAGGACGCCGACGGCAACACCGTCCAGCCCACCGAGGAGGAGAGCGCCGCTGCCCTGCAGAAGGCCAAGGACGCCGCCAACGCGGCCCTGGAGCAGGTCAAGGGCGGCGAGCTCCTGGCCAAGGCGGCCAAGGACTATGAGCCCATCGGCACCTATTCCCACCCCGAAGCCGGCACCTACAGCGGCAATGCCGCCACCAAGTGGGTGTTTGACGAGAGCCGCCAGGAGGGCGACACCGAGATCGTGGAAAACGGCACCTCCATCTATCTGCTGGTGTTCCACAGCCGGACCCGCAACGATTACAACACCGTGGACGTGCGCCACATTCTGTTCAAGGTGGACACCACCGGTCTGGACAGCAAGGCCGAGGATTACCAGGCCAAGCTGGAGGAGCTGAAGGCCGGCAAGAAGCAGGAGGCCGAGAACGCCCTCCAGGCCTGGAAGGACGGCGACGCCACCGAGGACAGCTTTGCCGCACTGGCCAATGAGCTGTCTGACGACACCGGCTCCAACACCAACGGCGGCCTGTATAAGCAGGTCTATAAGGGTCAGATGGTCAGCGAGTTCAACGACTGGTGCTTCGACGAGAGCCGCAAGGCCGGCGATACCGGCATCGTGGCCAACGATGCCACCGGCGGCAGCTACATCGGCTACCACGTCATGTACTTCGTGGGCACCGACGATCCCTATTGGATGGTCCAGGTCCGCAAAGCCATGATGAACAAGGCGTACTCTGAGTGGTCCGCCAACCTGGTCAAGGACATCACCGCCACCGAGAACTCCGGCATGAAGTACGTGGGCTGAGCCCCGTCTCCCATAACGGTATAACCAAAAGAGGCTGGCCTGCGCCAGCCTCTTTTTTCCGTGCCGGGGCCGGAGCAATTTTGGGTATTTTGCAATTTTCCCTTGCAAGTTCCGGCGGAATATGGTATAAATGGGGGTGCTTAAAATGCTTTGAACGGGAAGTTCCGCAATCATCGCCTTTCCAAGAGAGGACCGGTCACCGGCTGCAAGCCGGTCCGTCAGGCGCTGCGGTGTTCGCCCGGGAGCTGCCGCGAGGAAATGCGCGGACGGGTCATCCCCCGTTATCGGGGAAACGAGTGCGCGGGTTTTGCCGCGAAGCTGGGTGGTACCACGGAAGCCATACGCCTTTCGTCCCAAGTGATTGGGAGGAAGGGCTTTTTTCGTCCCAAAAAACTGATTCCATCAAGGAGGAGCCATATGAAAGAGAAACTGACACAGCTGCTGCAGGAGGGGCAGGAGAAGATCCGCGCCGCCCGCAGCGAAGGCGAGCTGCAGGAGGTCAAGGGCCTGCTGCTGGGCAAGCAGGGCGCCCTGACGGGGCTTCTGAAGGAGCTGCCCCGGCTGGACGTGAGCCTGCGGCCGGAGATGGGCAAGGCCGTGAACCAGGCCAAGACCCAGCTGACGGAGCTGCTGGAATCCAAGCGGGAGGAGCTGAAGCTGAAGGCCTCCGAGGTGGACCCGGACTTCGACATCACCGTCCCCGGCACCGCCCCCCTGTCCGGCGGCCTGCACCCCATCACCCAGATGTGCTACGACCTGAACGACGCGTTCCGGTCCATGGGCTTTGAGATCTTCGAGGAGTCCGACATCACCAGCGAGCTGTACGGCTTCGACAACCTGAACTTTTGCCGCCGCGCTCATAGCGGATGGTCAGCGCCTGCCCGTCCGAGGCGGAGACGGCTGCCGTGACCTGCCGGACCGTGCTGACCCGCTCGCCGTCAATGGCGCGGATGACGTCGCCGCGCCGCAGCCCTGCCTCCCGCGCGCAGGGGTTGTCCTGCGCCAGCTCCACGATGGAAACGCCGTCCGTCTGCAGCTGCAGGCCGATGGCCTGCCCGCCGGGGATGAGCCTATCCGGCAGCGCCGCCAGCGCCGTGCCCGCCAGAAGCACGAGCGCCAGCAGGACGGCTGCCAATTGCTTGAAAATTCGATTCATTTTTTCGTCCTCCCGCGTTTTTCTCGCTGTTAATATGGCGCGGAAATCGAAGAAACGGCTTAGAAAATCCCGGCGGAATTCCCTTGTTAAAAAATGCGACCGGCCGCGCTGCAGGACTCTGCAGACACGGCCGGACCGTTTTTATCCTGTGCGGATAGAAATTTCAAAATGTTAAAGCCGCCGGATATCCTGCCCGACGAACTGGATCAGGCGATAGGTGCCGAGCAGGCGCGAGGCGATCTGCGGGGAATAGCGCACGGACAGCTGCTCTGGCGTCAGATTCGTGGAGATGATCGTCGGACGCGATTCCATCAGGCGGGTGTTTACCACATGGTACAGGGCGGAGCAGACGAACTGCGTCGTCATTTCCGTGCCAAGGTCGTCGATGATGAGCAGGTCGCACTGCAGGTAGCGCTGGGAAAGCCCGCGGTTTTCCTCCTGTGACATGCCAAATTTTTCCGCTTCAAAATCGGAAAACAGGTGAATGGCCGTATCGTATACAACGCTGTAGCCGCGGTCGGCCACCGTGCGCGCGATGCAGGCGGACAGGAACGTCTTGCCGAGGCCCGTTGCGCCGGAGAACAGCATGTTCCCGGATTGCATCGTGAAATTCTGCGCATACTTCCGGCAGTGGTTGAAATTCCGCTGCATGAGGGCGCGGGGACTGGTGCGCACGCTCTCGGAATACTCGGCGGGATAGAGGTCGAGCCGGAAATTTTCAAACGTCTCCCGGCCGCTGCCGAGCAGGCTCGTCAGCTCCTTTTTCTGCTCCTGCCGGCACAGCTCGCGCAGGCACGAGCACATCTGCGCGCCGACATAGCCGCGCCCGCCGCACTTGGCGCACACGGGCGTGTCGTCCAGATAGCCGTCGTCAAAATCCCCGGCCTCGAGGATCCAGCTCCGCTCCCGCTGGAGCGCGAGATTCTTTTCCCGGACGGCGGCGACGGCCTGCGACGGGTCCTCGCCGCGCTGCAGGGCCGCGGCCATCAGCTCGGCCATGGTGCGGCGCAGCTCGTTATCGATCTCGGCCAGACGGGGATAGCGGGCATAGGCGTCCGCTCTGTGGGCGGCGTTCTCCTGCTCACGCTCCGCCTTGGCCTGCTCCAGCCGTGCGCGGGCGCGATGGAGCACCTGTTCGCTGTATGCCATCTCAATCGTCCTCCTCTGCCAGCATGCGGGCCACGGCCTCCTGCGCCAGCGGGCTCAGCGCGGCGTCATGCTGCTGATAGGCGCTGGCGCGGCGCTGCTCCGGCTTGCGCGGGGCGTCCCCGGCGAGAATTTCCTCCGGCGTGTGCAGGTTCTGCTCGTGCCAGCTTGTCAGAATGGAATTCATGTACGCCCATTTGAGTGCCCCGGTGTTCAGACAGGTGCGCTCATAGGCCATGCGGATCGTGTCGTCGCGGAAGCCCATCCGGATCCACGAGACCAGATATTTCTCCTCCGCGGGAGTCAGGCGGCGCTGGTCGATCTGCAGCAGCTGGCGCAGCTGCTGCACGCGGGTGTGGAGCAGGAGCTGCTGCTGCACATAGTACGAGGCGGTCTCCAGCGTGTCGATGCCCTCGTCCGCCCAGCGGTAGGCCTCTTTTTCAATGGCACGCATGGACGGCGCGCGCGAATCGCGGCGGCGGCTGCGCTCCAGACAGTAGTATAACAAAACGCCGACGACCTCCGTCGGCAGACGGAGATAATCAATGAACGAGAGCAGGATCTTCAGCTCCTCCGTGGAGAGCGTGCGGCCGAGACGGCGCTGCGCCTCGCCGACGAGATTGCGGAAGCGGCCGTCGCCCGCCTGCTGCTCGTGCTTCAGGTCCTCTTCGGTGTACTGCGGGCGCTCCGGCGTGGGATGCACCGGGCGCTCCTCCTGCCACAGGCCCAGCTGGCGCAGCGTGTCCGTCGCGCCGACCATGCGCGGGACGGTGAAGTGCAGAGCGGCCAGCGCCGTTTCGCGCGGCAGTTCCGCCTTGCGGTATAAAAATAAAACTGCGGCATCCGGATTGCCGCAGGAGGTGAGCTTGCGGACCTCTTCTTCGGTTAGGGTGATTCCCGGCATGGTGTTTCATACTCCGTACAACAAAAATTTCGAGATGATTATACCACAGTTCCGGGAAAGCGGCAAGCGCCGCGCGCGGAAATCGGCGGATTCGCGCAGCGAAAAATTTTGGAACGGGCGGAACATTTCCCCGGCAGGTGCGTCTAATAAAAGAAACAGTCCGGGAAGACAGATCGGGAGGGACATCGTATGAAACGAGGGATCGCCATTCTTCTTGCCACCCTGCTGCTGGGCCTGTGCGCCTGCAGCCCGACGGGGGCGGAGGGCGGGACGCAGCCTGGCACCCAGCCCGCGACCCGCGGAACGGAAACGACAGCGGGCACGCAGCAGACACAGCCTTCCGCGCAGGAGACCGATCCGACGGCAGAAACGCCGGAGGAGCCGGAGATCAACGAGGCATTCACCGCAGCCGTCCCTGATGCGCCGGAGGGCGCACTCGGCGTGATGTTCAACGAGCCGCTGGATGGGCTGGAGCTGACGGTGACGCAGAACGGCCCCGCGGGCGAATATGACCGTGCCTATATCGTGGCAAAATATGTTGGCTCGTGGGTCAATGTGTTCGGCGTGACGTGGGAGAGCGGGCGGCTGAATGTCGGCGACAAGGCCCTCTATTCGTTCCGCACCGGGCAGGGCGATGTCATCAGCGGCTCGTTCGACCGCCCGGACGGCGGCGCGATGTATTATCTGACCGTGACGGCGCCGGACGGCAGCGATTTTGGAGAATACCTGACCTACAACGGCCGCTGGGGCTCGCCGCAGAAGGAATATCTCATGGACACCTGCTGGAATGCGGAGGCGGTCCTGCGCGAGGCTGCCGGTGCGGACGAGGACTGGGAGCTCTATGACAGCCGTCTCATTCAGGACGACGGCATCCCCTATGTCTGCTTCCGGCTGGAGGGCGAGACGGAGCGGTATGCGCTGGTTCCGCCGGACGGCTCGTGCGTCTATGCCGCCGAGCTCGACCCCGATACGGATCGCTACTGTATTACCGGTGTATTTTAAGAGCAAATGAAAAGCGCTGCGGATCAGAAGAGGCTTCATAAGGAAGAATGGGCTATCTCAAAATAGAATTTTCTGAAAATTAGCCCAACAATAAATGCCGTGGAAATCCAATTAAAACTGGATTTCCACGGCATTTATCTAACTTTTGAAGGGAACTATTCTCTTACAATTCGCATTTTGAGACAGCCACTTCTTTTGGCGCGATCCGAAAACGGATCGATACTGGATTTTGGTGACAAGATCCGATGCTCGCTGTACCTATGGACGAAAATGATATTCCGGGCTTTGCCCGGAGTGATATTTTCCTTTTCGGAACGTGATATAAAAGCCGCTCGGCTTTTGTGATATATATTCGCCTGTTAAACTGCCGCAGGCAATATCACGATGCGAAGCATAATATCACTGTCCAAAGGACAATATCACTCGCCGTCAGGCGAATATAATTGAGGCGCACTTCCTTACGGAGTGCGCCTCACGGCCGCAGCGCTTTTTTATGAGATTTTACGCCTCGATCTCGTCGAAATCGTCAAGGCCCTCGTCACACTTGCCGAAGCAGGGAAGGAGCTTCTTCAGATCGTCCCAGAAGTGGATCATGGCGACTGCAATGCTGCCGACAACGACGACACCGCCGATGATGCCCAGAATGAGCTTCAGATTGTTCTTCATGAAATTGACCTCCCGTATTGAAATGATAGTTATAGTATACCGCAAAATAAGAATTTCGCAAGGGGATAATTGTGAATTTTCAGCTCAGATGCGGACGATGCGGCCCTCCAGACGCGGGGCGGCAGGCTTCTCCGGCTCTGCGGCATAGCCGAGGATGCAGTGGCCGATGCCGATCCACTCACCCTCGACGCCCCACTGCTGCAGCAGGGCCTTTCCCTCGGCCGAGGCGAAGACCTCGCGGGCGCGGTGGATCCAGCAGCTGGCGATACCGAGGCTGTGCGCGGCGTTCATCAGGTTACCGAGCGCGAGCGAGCCGTCCTCCACGGCCGTGAACGCGGCGGCATCTGCCAGCACGACGCAGACGGTCGGCGCGCCGTAGAACGGATGAGCGTCCGGGCTGCCGAGCACACCGCCGTTCAGCCGCTCCAGTGCGGCGATCGCGGCGGGGTCCTGCACGACAAGGAGCTTTACGGACTGGCGGCCCATGCCGCTCGGCGCGTAAAGCCCGGCACGCAGAATTTCCTGCAGTGCCTCCTCCGGCACCTGCTCCGGGCGATAGGCCCGGCAGCTCCGGCGGGTCTCGAGACAGTTCAGAACTTCGTTCATAAGAAAAACTCCTTTCAGATCATATATACCATATTGTAGCGGCGCTCAGTGAGCGCCATGGAGGCTGGCAATGATTGCGGCATGAATTCTATGGCGTGAGGCCCTCGGAATGACAAATCTGGTGGCCATTGCCACTGAATTTGTACCGCAGGATTTGCGGGTGCGCATGGCGCTTACTAAGCGCCGCTACAGACGCAACTGGATTTTACCATTTTAACGGCAGTCTGTACCGGCTGCCGGTGCAGCGCCGGGCGGGGCGTGCTCTTCCCCTGTCAATTGCGCCTATAAAATATCAGACATATCCATACATCCCGCGGACGGAGACCTCGCCGGAGCTGACGACGCCCTCCGTGCCGTCCGGGTAGCGGACGATCAGGCCGCCCGCCTCGTCGATGCCGATGGCGTGGGCAAGGCGCGTCTCTCCGGCGCGCAGGATCTGCACGTCCTGCCCCAGCGTCACGCAGACTCCGGCATATTCCGCCAGCCACTGCGGCAGCGCCCCGGGCAGCTGCGTATCCAGCTCATGCAGGCGGCGCACCATGGCCGCGGCGAGGGCATTGGGGTCGACGGCCGTGCCGACGGCCTCCCGCAGTGAGACGGCCACATCACGCGCAGGCTCGGGCAGGGCAGCCGTGTCCGTGTTGCAGTTCACGCCGATGCCGACCACGGCATATTCCAGCATGCCGCTGTCGGCCTCTGCCGCCAGCTCCGTCAGGATGCCGCAGACTTTTCTCTTGCCGATGACCAGATCGTTCGTCCACTTGATGCCGACATCGGCCGGGCAGCAGTCCCGGATGGCGCGGCGGATGGCCACGGCGACGGCAGCCGTCAGCCACAGCAGCTCCGCAGCCTCGCGCTGCGGCCGCAGCAGGACGGAAAGGTACACACCGCCCGGCGGCGAGACGAACGTCCGCCCGCGTCTGCCGCGCCCGCCGGTCTGGCGGCCGGTGACATAGACGCTCCCGTGCGGCGCGCCGAGCGCGGCCTGCGCCTTGGCGTAGGTGTTCGTCGAGTCCACCGTGGGCAGGACATTGATGGGCCAGGGGCAGCCTTCCAGCAGCGCGTGCACGGCGGCATCGCTCAGGGCCGATTCCGGCCGGTGCAGGCAGTAGCCCCGATTCGGCACGGAGTCAATGCTGCAGCCGTCGGCCCGTAGCGCCTGCACGGCCTTCCAGACGGCGGCGCGCGTGACACCGAGCGCGCGGCTGATCTCCTCTCCGGAGACATATTCGCCGTCCCGCAGCAGGGACAGCACCTCTGCCTTTCCCATGGCATTCCCTCCAAAATAATGGTTGCAATTCCGGACCCCGTCCGGTATAATACGCTTGTCGGTTCCAGTATACCCGATTTTTTCCGGGCTGTAAATGCCTTTTTTCGGGTGGGACCGCGCGATCGCCGCTGCGAGGCGGCGAACTGCTTGCGCCTATCGTAAACCTGACGCAGGCAAAATGTAAACCGTCTGTACCGCGCCCACCGGTGCAGACGGAAATCAGAAAGAGAAAAGAGAACGGAGAAAATTTCATGAACAACACCCATTCCTCCCGCGCACGCAGCACGGTTCTGCCGCTCGTGCTTACGGCCCTGTTTGCTGCGCTCACTGCCATCGGCGCCTTCCTCCGCATTCCTGCCGGGGAAATTTCCTTTACGCTGCAGGTGTTCTTCACCTCCATGGCCGGCATCCTGCTCGGTCCGTGGTGGGGAGCGGCCTCGCAGGTGGTCTATGTTCTGCTCGGCCTCATCGGCCTGCCCATCTTCACGGAGGGCGGCGGCCTGATGTATCTGGCAAAGCCTTCGTGCGGCTTCCTGCTCGGTCTGCCGCTCATGGCCATGGTCATCGGTCTGCTGACTCGCGACCTGAAGGCCTCGACACTCCGCGGCCAGGCTGTTCGCGGTATGCTCCGCATCGCGCTGGCCTGTGTGGCGGGCCTCGCCGTGCTGTACCTGATCGGCCTTCCCTATATGTACTTCGTGCTGGCAGGCAAGTGGAGCATTCAGAAGACTATTGTGTCCGGCTGTCTGATCTTCCTGCCGTTTGACGCGCTGAAGATCGTTGTGACGACGCTCCTGTGCGTGCGGCTTCTGCCGGTCCTGCGCAGGGATTGAGCGAAAAAGGTCCTTTTTTGCACGCGAATGCTTGCAGGAAGACCTGTCTTGTGATAAAATCAGACTGTCAAAAGACCTGCCCGGCCGAATTTTTGCTTTGCAATTTGGAAAGCAGTCTGGCGGAAAAATCCGAAAGTGCCTTTTTGACAAGCCGAAAATATAAGGCAGGAAACCGGCGGAGCGATCCGCGGAAAGGACGGCCCCATGAACGTAAAACTTGATTTTGTCCTGCGGGAGATCGCAGGGGAGACGCTGCTGGTCCCAGCCGGGAAAACGGCGCTGGATCTCAACGGCATGCTGACGCTTAACGAGACCGGTGCGGCTCTGTGGCGCATGCTGCCGGAGGCGGCGGATGCCGAGGCGCTGACACAGGGCCTGCTGCAGGAATTCGAGGGCGCGCCCGCAGAGCAGGTCCGCGCGGATGTCGAGGAATTTCTTGCTCGGCTGCGTGAGCTCGGCATTGTGGAGTAAGTGCGCAAAATTGTCAGGGAATATCCCGATTCTCTACAATTTTCTCAATTTTCCCTGTAAAACCCGTAGAAATTGATGAAATTTGACGATTGCGGATTTTTGCGAATTTCGCTATAATAAAAAGGCTGAAAAACCGCAAGATCCTATTATTATCGCACCGTCGGACAAAGCACCGGCGGAACAAACGTAAATGGAGGATACGCATTATGTCTATCAAAGTTGGTATCAATGGTTTTGGCCGTATCGGCCGTATGGTCTTCCGTGCAAGCCTGAACTTCCCGGAAATCGAAGTCGTCGGCATCAACGATCTGTGCCCGGCTGACTACCTCGCTTACATGCTGAAGTACGATACCATGCATGGCCAGTTCAACGGCACCGTCGAGGCTACCGAGAACTCCATCATTGTCAACGGCAAGGAGATCCCCATCTCTGCAGAGCGCAACCCCGCTGATCTGCCCTGGGGCAAGCTCGGCGCTGAGTATGTTGTCGAGTCCACCGGCCTGTTCCTGACTCAGGAGAAGGCTGCCGGCCATCTGGCTGCCGGTGCCAAGAAGGTCATCATGTCTGCTCCGTCTAAGGACGCTACCCCGATGTTCGTCTGCGGCGTCAACTTCGACAAGTACACGAAGGACATGAACTTCGTCTCCAACGCTTCCTGCACCACGAACTGCCTGGCCCCGATCGCCAAGGTCCTGAACGACAAGTTCGGCATCACCGACGGCCTCATGACCACCGTTCACTCCACCACCGCTACCCAGAAGACCGTTGACGGCCCGTCCATGAAGGACTGGAGAGGCGGCCGCGCTGCTTCCGGCAACATCATCCCGTCTTCCACCGGCGCTGCCAAGGCTGTCGGCAAGGTCATCCCCGAGCTGAACGGCAAGCTGACCGGTATGTCCATGCGTGTTCCGACGCTGGATGTCTCCGTCGTTGACCTGACTGTCAACCTCGCGAAGCCCGCTACCTACGAAGAGATCTGCAACGCCATGAAGGAAGCCTCCGAGGGCGAGCTGAAGGGCGTTCTGGGTTACACCGACGAGGCCGTCGTTTCTTCCGACTTCCTCGGCGACACCCGCACCTCCATCTTCGACGCCAAGGCCGGCATCGCTCTGACCGACACCTTCGTGAAGGTTGTTTCCTGGTACGACAACGAGATCGGCTATTCCAACAAGGTTCTTGAGCTCATCAAGCACATGTACAGCGTTGATCACGCCGAGTAATTCTCATCCAATTGCATAACGGGAGCGCGTCCTAAACTTTTAGGACGCGTTCCTTTTTCCGTCCGCTTGCAACTTTTGCGCAGATGCGCTATAATTTTCCATAGAGGAATGTCCCCGATAACCGCCTGCCTTACCCGGGGGAGGCGATCCACGATCAGGAGGTATGCAACATGGCCGCATCGAAAGTCTACTTTACCACCTTCCATACCACGCTGGAGGAAAACATCCAGCAGAAGCTCTCCCGTCTGCTGCTGACGGCGGGGATGGATCAGATCGATTTCAGGAACCGCTACGTCGCCATTAAAATGCACTTCGGCGAGCCGGGCAATTTGGCCTACCTGCGCCCGAACTATGCAAAGACCGTCGCGGATCTTGTGCGCCAGCTCGGCGGCAAGCCGTTCCTGACGGACTGCAATACGCTCTATGTCGGCGGCCGCAAGAATGCCCTCGACCACATCGAGTCCGCCTATGTCAACGGCTTCACGCCCTACACAACGGGCTGCCACATCATCATTGCCGACGGCCTGAAGGGCTCGGACGATGTCGCCGTTCCGGTTGACGGCGAGTATGTAAAGAACGCCCGCATCGGCCGCGCACTGATGGATGCCGATATCGTCATCTCCCTGACCCACTTCAAGGGCCACGAGGCCACGGGCATCGGTGGCACGATCAAAAATCTCGGCATGGGCGGCGGCTCCCGCGCGGGCAAGAAGGAAATGCACGCCGACGGCAAGCCCGCCGTGAACGAGTCCAAGTGCATCGGCTGCGGCGCGTGCCGCAAGATCTGCGCCCACGACGCCCCGACGATCGAGAACCGCAAGATGCACATCGACACGAACAAGTGCGTCGGCTGCGGCCGCTGCATCGCCGTGTGCCCGATGGATGCCATTGAGGGCGTGTACGACCCGAACGGCCACCTGCTCAACTGCAAGATGGCGGAGTATGCCAAGGCCGTCGTGCAGGGCCGCCCGAGCTTCCACATCAGCCTCGCCATGGATATTTCGCCGAACTGCGACTGCCACGCCGAGAACGACGTGCCTGTCATCCCGAATGTCGGCATGTTTGCTTCGTTCGACCCCGTCGCGCTGGACGAGGCCTGCGCCGAAATGTGCAGCCGCATGCCGCGCAACCCGAACGCCGCCTTCGAGGATGCCTCCTCCGACGACCTGTTCCACGCCGTCCACACCGTGACGCATTGGCAGGACCAGACGGAGCACGGCGAGAAGATCGGCCTCGGCTCGCGCGAGTATGAGCTGATCGAGATCTGACAGTATACAAAAGCCGCCTCTGCCGGAAGAACTCCGACGGAGGCGGTTTTTCGTAATTTGATTGCAGCGGCGCTCCGTGAGCGCCGTTGGCAGATGCAGGCTGCCGGGCGTCCTCGTTGAGCGTTACGGGCTTTCAAGTTTGTCATTGCGAGGAGCAAAGCGACGTGGCAATCTCGCAGTACCCGGCTCGATCACAGGAAAGCCACGGCGAAAACGTAACTGCCTTCCCGAGATTGCCACGGCCCCTTCGGGGCCTCGCAATGACACGTCAGGGGAGTGCGGCAC